>Ga0081540_1003711_pt1 | contig 11964 bp, 6 predicted proteins | sample TabmetS2T1R1_FD_71024 | JGI IMG/M metagenome (GOLD analysis project Ga0081540, IMG submission 71024) | Tabebuia heterophylla rhizosphere microbial communities from the University of Puerto Rico - S2T1R1 | ecosystem: Host-associated > Plants > Roots > Rhizosphere ...
CCGAACTCCTGAAAGTTCGCCCCGACTTCGAGCAATTCATGAAGCTCCTCCGCATCGAACCGTCCGCATAGACTATGCGGACGGCTTTAGGCCGGCCAGTCATCCTGAGCGGAGCGCAGCGAAGTCGAAGGACCCGCACGAACACACTTCTGGCCTGCCCTGAGCGAAGTCGAACGGTTCGTGCGAAGCCTTGCGTCAGCAAGGCTAGTATTTGCTTGCGTCTCGAAGTGCTCCGGCGCGCCATAGGAGCTTCTCCTGAGGTTGCTGAGAGAGGAAAGGTAATGGAGAAAATCAATTATTCATGACAATAGGACCAGAACTCGCCGAATCGTTTGCTCTATCTCGTGTTTCCGCAGCAGCTCTCTCTCTCTGCGGCCAGTGCACGGAAAAAACTGGGCAATACCGAAATGAGATGGGAACATATCTGATGCGCGTCACGTCCTTGTTGCTCGGGTTCCTCACTATTGCAGGGTCAAGCATGGCTCCGGCAGCCACTGCCCCCGATCAGGCGGTTTTCAGCGTCATTCGCCAGACCGATCCAACCCTGGTCAGCGACAAGATCCTCTATCGAAATATGGTGGCGCCCGATCTCGATCTGGTGATCGCAATAGGGAGTACAGCGGAGTGGGCGCAGGATACTCCGAAGGCCTCGTGGTTCTCGTGGAATGAGAACCAAAAGCTCGGTCTCTTCTTGCAGGAGAGGGCTCGTCCTGATCGGATTTACCTGCTCGCGCTCGCTGCGGGATCCTTCGATTGCGGGGCGCGCATCGAGCGCTCTACCTCGACGGACACGGTCATCTCCTGCATGGGCGAAAAGTCGTACCGGGGGATGAACCAGAAGTTTGTCTATGATGTTCGGGCCAAAGCGCTGGTAAGCCACTTCGCGTATCAGCCCTTTGTGATGATGCGGGTATTCAATGATTCAGGCCGCACAGTACTTGTGGGGAGCGACCTGACGAATATAGGGACCGAACTGATGAAGTTCGTGGTCGTCGAATTCCGGCCAGACGGATCTCCCGAGTTCCGGATTCTACCCAAAGCCGAAGCCGCGCCATGGTCGGCCCGCGTAGGGATCGCTCTTATGCCGGAAGATCCCGTGCGGATTCGGTTCGGAGATAGGGACACGTTTACATTCGATCAAGGGTCTATCGCGGACAGTCATGGCAAAAAGTATCCGTTGCCTCAGTCCACATATGATGACTTTGCCAAGGCGCGCCCCGGCCGAGTAGTGGACATCATCGAGGAAACCATCGGTCCGGTGCAACTCGAAGGCGACAAGCTCTGGTTCGGCAAGACCTTTTATGACGGAGAAGGGAACTCCGGTGTGGGTGGCTTTGGCTACTTTGATACGAAGGATCGTCAGTTTCACCTGTTCCTTCCGCCCGAGGTGGCCGATTTCTCCATCTCGGCCATTCTTGTCGAACCCGATACAGTGTGGATGGGCATTCTTCATTCCGGCGAATGGGGTGGTTCGCCGGCGGGCGTACTCCGTTATGACCGTAAGACGCACACTGTACACAAATATGACTTGCCGGATGACGTGAATGACATCGTCGCATCTGGGAACCGCATACTGGCCTCCACGAGTTCAGGAATCGCCGTAATTGAAGGCGATGAAACTGCTCGATATTTTGTTGATCGCACCACCGATGGCCGACTGCGAATTGCGCAAGCGACTGTCAAGCCCCAACAACCACTAAAATTAACTCAAGCGATTGAAAACAAAAGAAATAAAAACCGTCAAAGCTTGGCGTAGTATTTCGTCAAAATTGCTATCCTGAATATAGGGGCAGAAAAAGCGCGCCTCGCCCAATCGACGAGGTAATAGAGAAAACCGATTACCCGCTAAGTCATTGAAAACACTAGGAAGCGCCTAACCTGCTTGGAATCATCAGCTTAGCAGGGGATCATCCCCACGTAAACTACTGAAAATAAAAGCGGGGTAGGGGGAGGGGGTACCCCTCATTAGTAAATATTGGTTCTCGATTTCGGGAAGCGGGGTAACGTGGCAGTCTTGGCAGTTGCCTTGGCGGTAACCCGTCGGTAGAAGCCCCTGCCCAGCCAGATGCCGACCAGGAAGGCAATCAGTAGCAGTGAGAGAACGACGATCATAACCGACTCCTGCAAGGGAATGAGCGCAGCAGTTGGCCCAACATGAATGCCGTCACACTCCCGAACGCCTTTACGGAAACCGGCATTTAGCAACGCACGTAATGTGGTGCATCTGACGAGAGCTTCGTTTCACCGCAAACAACAAGTTTCAGCCAGACGTGAAAAGGCCCTGTCAGCTTGACAGGGCCTTTAGTGTGTTTGAGAGAAGTATTAGTTGCTGAAAAGCAGCACACCCTCGGTCTTGACCTCGCCTTCCTTGCCAACAGGCCGATAGAACAGCTGGTTGTTCTCGAGGTAGACCTCAAGGAATGCAGGCCGATCGAGAATATGTCCGGCAATCAGCGCTTCCGAAAGCGGGTCTTCTACATAGCGCTGCAACGCGCGGCGTAGCGGACGAGCTCCATAAGTGCGATCAATCAAAGTCTTCTCGAGGATCCACTTCTTAGCCTCTTCGAGAACAGAGATTGTGATCGCCTTCTGTGCCAGGTTCAAGTTGAGCTGCTGAACCAGCAGTTCGAGAATCTGGATGAGGTCAGCATCGGAAAGCGCCTGGAAGATGATGATCTCGTCAAGACGATTCAGGAACTCCGGATTGAACGTCCGTTTCACCTCATTCTTGACCAGCTCTTCAATCTTCTCCGCCACCAGGTCCTCACGTTCACTCTGGAAGCCGAGTCCCTGCTTACGCTGCAGGTGTCGTGCCCCGATGTTCGAGGTCATGATGAGGATTGTGTTCTTGAAGTCAACCGTGTTACCAAGGCCGTCGGTAAGCTGGCCGTCTTCAAAGACCTGCAGCAGGATGTTGAAGACATCAGGATGCGCCTTCTCAATCTCGTCCAGCAGAACAACAGAGTAAGGAGACCGCTTCACTCGCTCCGTGAGCTGACCACCTTCCTCATAGCCCACATATCCCGGAGGCGAACCGATCAGCTTCGAGACAGAATGCTTCTCCATGAACTCCGACATATCGAAGCGGATGAGCGCCTTCTCCGATCCGAAGAGGAACTGCGCCAGCGTGCGCGCCATCTCCGTCTTGCCGACGCCCGTAGGACCGAGGAAGAGGAACGAACCGATCGGCCGATGCGGGGATTTGAGGCCGGCACGCGAGCGCCGGATCGCGCGCGCCAAGGCCGAGATCGCCTTGTCTTGCGAGATCACGCGCTTGTGCAGCTCTTCTTCCACCCGCAGCAGCTTCTGCGTCTCTTCTTCCTTGATCGAAGTTACAGGAACGCCAGTCCAACGGCTGACTACATCCTCGATGTCCTCGCGCGAGACAATGCCCGCAGCCGAGTCGTCAAGGTGGTACTTGTCGCGCAGACTGCGCAGGTTCTCGCGTTCCTTGCGTTCTTCGTCCGAGTAGAACCGAGCCTTCTCGAACTCGTGGTTCGCAATCGCCGAATCCATGCGATGCACGATGAACTTGATCCTCTTGTGGACCTCGGTGATTTCCTCGGGCAGGGAAGTCTGACGCAGCTTTACCCGAGCGCCAGCCTCGTCAATCAGGTCGATGGCCTTGTCTGGCAGAAATCGGTCCGGAATATAGCGGTTCGAATGCGAGACGGCGAACTGGATCGAATCATCGGTATAGCTGACCGCATGGAACTTCTCGTAGCGGTCTTTGATGCCCATGATGATCTTGATCGCGTCCTCTTCGTTCGGTGGCGGAACCTTCACTGCCTGGAAGCGCCGCTCGAGCGACCGGTCCTTCTCGATCGACTTGCGATATTCACCAGGAGTTGTCGCACCGATGCATTGAATCTCACCCCGCGACAGTGCCGGCTTAAGGATATTTGCAGCATCCAGCGATCCCTCAGCCGAACCGGCCCCAACTAGCGTGTGTAGCTCATCAATGAAAATGATGGAGTTCTGATTTTCCATCAACTCCTTCATGATGGTTTTAAGTCGCTCCTCAAACTGCCCACGGTACTTGGTTCCGGCTACGATAAGCGACAGATCAAGAGCCAACACTCTCTTGTCAGCTAGGAAGCTCGGCACATCGCCGTCAGCAATGCGCTGCGCCAGCCCTTCGACGATGGCCGTTTTGCCAACGCCCGGCTCGCCGATCAGCACCGGATTGTTCTTGGTCCTGCGGCAGAGAATCTGTACCACGCGCTCCAGTTCTGCATCGCGTCCAACCAGCGGATCGAGTTGGTTGTCCATCGCCGCCTGTGTAAGATCGCGTGAGAATTCGGCCAGTAGACTTGATTCGCGATTACGTTGCTGTTGTGGAGCCTTCTCCTGCGTGGCCCGGGCTAGTTCCTCGCGGATGGCAACCAGTTTCAGCCCACGCTCATGCAGAATCTCCGCAGCGAAGCATTTTTCTTCGCGCAATAGCCCGAGCAGCAGGTGCTCAGTGCCAATATGTTTATGCGACAGCCGCTCGGCTTCCTCCGCCGCATACGCCAGTACCCGCTTGCATTCATTGGAAAGAGGAAGATCGACAGATGTCGAAACCTTCTCGCGGATGGTTGTGTGTCCTTCGATTTGCTTGCGAATGGATTCAACGGAGGCGTGCGACCGCAGAAATCTATTGGTAAGCGCCTTGTCCTCACGCAACAGGCCGAGCAGGAGATGCTCGGTCTCAATATACGGCGAGCCAAACTGGCTGGCTTCATACCGTGCAAAAAATATGACGCGACGTGCTTTTTCTGTATAACGCTCGAACATGTTCCCCCTAGGAAGACTACTGCTGTTGTCGAACCTCGAGTTTTTCTAAACCCGAACCCTTCTCATTGAGGGTTTGCTCGCAGACTACAGCTGCCTTCATCCCTTACCGCCGCTCTCAGGCCATCAAAGGCTGTCTAGTTGAAAACGGCCTTTAGTCTGGGTGCTACTCGCATCCATCCCGCTGCTCCGAAGATGCTTTTGTCGTTCCCTCCGGTTCTTTCGCTTCCGCCCTAGATATCATGCGGATTCAATTCTTCCATTTCGCCCTTTTCCAGCCGCAGAACCCGGCTACATCGCCTTGCCAGCGCCATATTGTGCGTCACCACAATAGATGTCAAATGATGCCCCTGATGCAGCCGTTCTAGCAAGCTGAAAACCAGATTGGCAGTTCCGCCATCGAGATCGCCTGTGGGTTCATCTGCCAGTAACAATTTCGGTTGCGTCACTAACGCACGGGCTAGCGACACTCTCTGTTGCTCACCACCTGAAAGCTCGCCCGCTCGATGGCTGGCACGATCGCCTAATTCCACTTCCTCAAGCCACTCTTGCGCGCTTTTCACGGCTGTTGCCTTAGATCCGCCTCTCGCCAGTAAAGGCATGGCCACATTCTCCAGCGCCGTGAACTCGGGCAAAAGATAGTGAAACTGCCATACATAACCGATCTCCCTGTTACGAAAGGTAGCAGCCTGTTTGGTAGAGAGATTGTTCAATGGAATTGAGGCGCAGTATACTTCACCTTCAGAGGCTGTATCAAGAGCACCGAGAATGTGCAAAAGCGTGCTCTTTCCTGCCCCGGACTGGCCTACGATCGCCAGCAGATCGCCTTGCGCGACGTCAAAACTAAGCCCTTCAAACAACACCAGCTTCCCGCGCCCGGTTGTGTACTCCTTGCGCAGATTCTTTACTTGGACTAATGGATGCATCATCCGGGCAGAAAGACTCAGGCCGGAAGTGACCGAATCGGCTGAAGCGACGCCCGAAGTGGTGGAGAAGGATCCCATAATTACGTCTAACACTGTTGGACACGAAAAGGAAAGCAGCGGCTTGGTTGTTTTTTAGTTCATGTGCATATAAATTCAACCGCTGCGCACTGCTCGACAGGAAATGGTTGCAGTTTGCCCGCCAAACATATCCACTATTTTTCGTAAGATTCTGATTCGTGTTAAAACCCAGCGGTTAGAGCGCCCATCTATTGCATTCCCACCGCATTCATGGGCGCAACTCTATCGGGAATAACTGCCATCTCCTGCAAGATCATCAATTCTTCCTGCACACGTTTCCACGCCTTTGCATTCTTTTTGGTAATGATGGGTGAATTCGGATCGGAATAATAGGCAAGAATGTCGCGCTTCAGTCCGCTAGGAGACGGTTCCGCAGAGTTTGCTGTGACTAGGGCGAGCAGTTTCGCATAGGTTTTGTCGGTCCGTGGATAGCCACCCGGCTGTACCACGTATCCTGTGTCAAGATCACGATTATCCAGATGCATCGTGATTTCCGGATTTTCGGCAGGGGACTGATGCAAGCGGTTCAGTAGATCCTCATACAAATCTAATGATCTGTTGACGCTTGCAACGTATTTTCCCTCCGTCTCTTCATTTGGAATCTTGATCGACAGATCCGAAACAGGACCGACTTTAGGCAGAATAATCACGAGAAAAGCTAGCCAGTGGGTCTTAAATCCGGCCTTCTTTCTCGTATTTTGCCAGCCGGCGTTGTAATCGGCATCTTCCAGTCGCTGATCTAATTTTTGGGATTCTTCAGTGTCTGGGTCAGAAGGAAAGTCATTTCGATGCAGCAGCGCTTCAGCGTGCGCAAAGTCAGGTAGAAAGGTGCGGACAGAATGCCGATAAGAGCTGATGACAGCAGATTTCCGCCTGTTTCCGAACACTTCGCGCAAATGCAGCCCATATGTTTCGTAAAACGCCCTTTCCAGTAAATCGGCTGAAACCCTCAGGCCTACATGATTGAGATAAGCCGAGGGAGCGAAGTGCGCCTTCGTTAGCTGGTCGATATCAAATGCAAATTCAGTCCGAATGTGACTATGGGGACTCTCGTCATAGGTGATTGAATGGCCAAATTGCAGGGCCAGTTTGGGAAACGCAATTGCAGTCGACGGATTGACGGCGTCGTGATGCCCCACGCTGTCGCCAATAAAGTGCGAGAGAGCCCCGAGTCCAAAAGCGAGTTCATTTACGTTATGGGCATTGCGGATCAGACTGGCAACGAAGTCGCCCGTACGGACATAGTGCGTGAGGTTGCTGAAAAATGCATTTCCGAAGGGATAGTAGCCGGCATCCTGAATCTCGCATCCACCATAAGCGTAAGACTGTGCCACGACCAACTGGTCGCTTGTCGTATTCGGATAGCGGGCTAGAAGAAGTGGCTTGATTGACGAGCCCCAGGCGAGATCAATCAGCTGCTGGTGTGTCAATACCGAGTAGGCGTAACAGAATTGTTCCGCGGGCACGAGCAGAGTCAGACTCAAAAGCCCGCAGATCAGCGAAGCAAGAGACTGTTGAAAGAGACCTCTCGATCGAACAGGCATTGGCTTATTCGAGGACGCCAGACTGACCGGGGTTGCTCCACACTATTCATTCATATCGAAGCGCTTCGGCGGGAAGTACACGGGCGGCGGAACTGGATGGATACAGCGTCGCCAGGAGGGAAACGCCAAGCGATACAGCGGCGACGATGATGCCATCCGAGAACCTAGGTGCGAAAGGCAGATAGTCGATCGAATAGACATCCGGCGAAAGAGGAAACCGATAGTGCCCTCCGGCCCATGCGAGAACGTATCCAAGTGCCAAGCCAAGTACCGTGCCGAGAAGGCTGATGAGAAAACCCTGCATCAGAAAGATACGACGAACCTGACCAGGCTGTACTCCGAATGACATAAGTACCGCAATGTCCTTCGTTTTCTCCATGACCATCATGGTCAACGCGATCAGAATATTTAGGGCAGCAACACAAACAATCAAACCAATGACAATAAATGTGACGATCTGCTCTAACCGAAGCGCGCGAAAAAGCTCACGGTTCTGTTCCATCCAGTTGGTCGATTCGAATCCTGGACCAGCGGCTGCTTCGATCTCTTTACCTACGCGGTCGGCGTGATAAAGGTCATCTACCTTGAAAGAGATCACAGAAATTACGTCAGGCTCCCCGAAAAGCCGCTGAGCATCGGCGAGGCGAATAAATCCGAAACTCGAGTCGTACTGGTAAAAGCCGGAGTGGAAGATGCCCACTATCTGAAAGCGCTGATACTTTGGGACCATGCCAAATGGTGTCAGTCCACCCTGAGGACTGGTGACAAGGACGGTGTCACCGACCTTGGCATCAAGCGTGTTCGCGAGATCGTGCCCGATCACGAGGGGCGGTGTCGAGCGGTTGGGGTCGTCTTCCACTGACGGCTCAACCGGCTGGCTAAGCGGAGCAGAACTACCCTCTTTGATGCTCGAGAGCAGATCACTCACTGTGCTTTCTTCCGCGGGAACAATCCCTTTCAGTTGTGCGCCGCCTGAAAGAGCCCCACGTGAAACTAGGACCTGTTCATAGAGCCCCGGAGCAGCTGCCGTTACATGTGGGAGGCGACGGAGTCGATCTGTAAGCGGACGCCAGTCACGGATTCCGTCACTCTGTACCCGCATCAAGTCCACGTGCGCAGTCGAGCTCAGTAAACGTTCGCGCAGGTCGCGGCTCATCCCATTCGTAATGGCCAGTGCAATGATGAGGGAAGCGACCCCAACAGTAACCCCTGCCACAGAGATGGCTGTGATAACTCCAACAACAGCCTGTCGCCGCTTTGCTCTCAAATAGCGTGCAGCAACAAAAAGCTCAAACCTCACCGGACAACTGCCTTTGCCGTTGCCGCATTCTCGTAACGGTCATAGACTCGAACGGTAATTAGATGTTCCGACGAATTTACAGGAGTCGCCGCACCCGGCTGCTGCGGCTTCAACGGTGCTTCGAAGTCATAATGCTCTGTCAGTGAATCGGAGAGTTTGCCGACTGGTTCCACGTACTGCCAGGGTCCTGCATCCACCGAATATTCAGCATGTGAAATAGGAGAGGTGTTGTCGGATGCTGTCAGAGTGATGTGAATCTTACCGTTCTCCAAGCGCCCTTCGACGGCGGATAGTACGGGCGGCATAGTGTCAATAAGAAAGCGATCACTGATGCGCTCCGTCACAAGAGCCTCCCCTGGGTTGTGCGAGGGAGCATCGCTGGCGACGAGTTTGAGGCGATATGCCCCGTCGGGAAGCGTCGCGGCATCGAAACTGAAGTACCTATCGCTGACTTTGTCTTTTAGAAGCTGCCAGTTGGTTTCGCTATCGCCGCGATAATACAGGCTGTATATCAACTCATCGCCATTGTCGTCGTGTGCGGCCCATCGCGCCGTCACCGCAGACTTGTCCTTTTGTCCCGACAGTGGCTCACGACCAGGCTCAGCGCTAAAAGGCACACCAGGATTGGGGGAAGCATTGAAATTGATGGCTATGGTCTGCTGCTGTGGCTGGGGGGGCGTCGTATTTACACGCGCACCGGGTACAACCACAATTTCGTCAACTGACGGCGGGGTATTCGCCGGCAGATAATTGATTCCTACCGAACCTACCGCCGTTTGTGGGCGTAAAACGACCTTCCATTGCACAAACCGCGAGGTATCAAGTCCAAGCGGACCACTATTAGGTGTGATTTTTTTCCAGTCGCTCCAGGCACGCTCGGGGTTTTCAATATTTCCCGCGCGCGCATAGAGGTCGTAGCTTGGCGAAGCAGAATCAACCTCGGCGCGCCCCCACTGGGAAAAAACCCCCGCATCGAAGACGTCGCTAAGGTATGTTCCTTCCGCAGCTTCCGCATGGCTTAACAAATAGACCTTGCCCGTGTTGGCTGTGCCAACATACAAGCCCTGCGGCGAGTCTGCAAAGCCGACGGCCTGTGATGCCTCAAGATGCGCGATATCCGCATATCGTCCTTGCTCGCCGATACGGTATATGCGTCCTCGATTGCCACTTGCAGCCAACAGTCCCTGTCGAGTCCAGGCAAGCGCGTAGACAATATCATCGTGGCCGGCCCAGATCTTGCGAGGAGCCCCTTGCGCAGGAAGCTCATACACTTCCGAGCCATCTGGAATGACCGTGTTTCCGTTGAATGCTTGGACCGAACCCGGTTGCACCAGTGAAATGGTGGCTGTTACCGAGGGAATGCCCTGGACTGGCAACGGCGGCAAAGTTGTCTGTCCTTTGCTGCCTACCGCTGACGCGTAGATAGTACCGTTGTCGGCAACGGCCAGAGATGTGATTTCGCGCTTAGGAGCATCGTAAAGAACATATCCCTTTCCACCTTTGTCCACGCGATACACCAGTCCGCTTCCGTCTGTCCCGGCGATCAGGTTTCCAGCTTTGTCAAATACAATCGTGCGAATGTGCTGTTCATCGCTCTTGAAATACAGTGCTGGTTTCGATCCGTTTTTCGCCACGTCAACGCGATAGACCAGCGCAGGTCCGCCCGTGGCAATATAAAGCTGGCCATCGTTGCCAAATGCGAGATCCCAGATGTATTTCGGCTTTTCTTCTGTCTGTGCCGGATCAAAGATTATCTCGGCTTTATTCTCATCGAGATCTGCTGCTCCGGCAGGAAGTTTGTAGACCTTTCCTGAAGGCAGGGTCGCTGCAAGAATAGAGCCATCCTTCGCAACACGGACGGCTTGTACCGTGAGATCTTTGCTCGAAAAGACCTTTGTAATTTTGCCCTCTGGAGTAATGCGCAATACCGTCGCAGGAGAACCTGTGGCAGCGTAGGCGTTTCCGGCACTGTCGGCGGCAATTGACCACACATAGGTCGAAGGCGTAACCGCGATTTGTCTGCTCTCAGGGCCTGGCTCCAGCATTCCGTCACTGCGAATTGCGACGCCTTTAGGTGTTCCTTTTTCAAATTCGTCGAAGCGCTGTTGCGTCCAGAGACGGGTGCCTTGGGCGGTTGCAATAGAAGCGGTCAGACAAAGAGGAGTCAGTTTGGCGAGTAAGAAAGCCAGGCGGCGAATCATCTGATGATGAGTCTACTAAAAGCGATCGAGTGCTGCCGGGAGGGGAACCGTGAATTACCTGTACCAAAGCTATCGCGAGGGAGCGTCGTCATTTTTCATGCAGGCAGCGAGAAGTAATGACCGCGTGTTTTTCTCAGTCACAAAACCAATCGAATCTCAGCCATAAAATGGAATCGTTTCCACTTTTTGATTTTTAGGCATATAATCCGACCGTCTCTACCCGTTGTTTTCAGGTAGGTTTCTGCCACGGTAACGCGGGAATCATGAGCTAGGGAGATCGATGGTGAACACTGGATTGGGTCGCGGCATGGCCTGGAACATGATTTGTGCCACTGCCTTGTTTTTTTCATCTCCTGTGTGGGCGCAAAATGCTCAGCAAACCGCACAGATTACCAAGTCGTTGCCGAATGAGGCGCAGACCGTCATACAACGCCTCAGTGAGTTAGACCACCTGCCCGCGGGCGAGTGGCGGTTCCACGCGGGCGATGTGCCTCATGGCGAAGCAGTGGACCTCGATGATTCCGGCTGGCAGGCTGTCAAGCCCGGAGCACAATCCTCAGGCGAGGCGGCCTGGTTTCGGCGCTTGGTTGAGGTGCCGAAGACTCTCAATGGGTACGATTTGACCGGAACACGCATTTGGTTCCGCTTTGAAGCAAATGCGAATGGACCCATGCCGCAGATCATTTACTTCAATGGGCGCCGCGTGGCCTTAGGCGATGATCTGGAGCCGATCGTGCTCTTCGATCATGCAAAGCCCGGCGAAAAGGTTCTGATTGCAGTAAAACTGCTACAGACCGTCGATCAGAAGCGCTTTCACGACGCAGAATTCAAGATCGACTTTGCGGAAAACCGACCCAATCCCGATGACCTCCGCAAGGAATTCCTCTCTGCCACGTTACTCGTTCCAAGTCTTTCCAAGAATCCTCAGGGAGACGAGACAACGCTGGAGAAATCGATTGATAGCGTTGACCTGAAGGCCCTCGATGCGGCAGATCAGCCGAAGTTTGACGCCTCGCTCAAGAGCGCAACCAACCAGTTGGAAGCGTTAAAGCCCTTGCTGCAGCAAGGCACATTTCACCTGACCGGCAATTCGCACATCGATGCTGCATGGCTCTGGCCCTGGACTGAAACTGTCGACG
>Ga0081540_1003712_pt1 | contig 11963 bp, 8 predicted proteins | sample TabmetS2T1R1_FD_71024 | JGI IMG/M metagenome (GOLD analysis project Ga0081540, IMG submission 71024) | Tabebuia heterophylla rhizosphere microbial communities from the University of Puerto Rico - S2T1R1 | ecosystem: Host-associated > Plants > Roots > Rhizosphere ...
CGTGAAAGCCGTCGGCGTGCAGCGACCCGTTGCGCCGCATCTGCCCGGTGGCCTCCGCGTAGTGGCGGCGGGCGTCGTCAAAACGGCCTTCGGCGTGTGCCAGCATGGCCTCTGAGCAGAGCTGGACGGCCTGCGGTTCGGACATCCTGTACTCGTCGGCCAGGCGCCGCCCGGAGTCCAGGCGACGCCGCAGCTCCCCGGGCTGGCCGAGGACGGCCGCCGCGGTCCCGGCGATGTACTCGGCGTACCACTCGTACTCCGGCAGGCCGTGCTCGTGCCCGATCTGGCCGAGTTCCGCGGCCAGCGCGGCCCGGCGCTCCGGTTCCCGCTCGTAGTTCACGACCATGGTCCCGGCGGTCAGGGCCAGCGCCAGCAAGGGCCGGTCAACGACGAGATGGCGGCCGCCCTCCGCCGCGCCGGGCTGATCAAGGACTGACCACCAGGGCCGGGCCTGCGGCAGGCCCGGCCCGCCCTACGGCAGGCCCCAGATCCGCACGTTGGTGAAGGCGGCCTCGTACGGCCCTACCGGGGGAGCGTCCCCGTCGGTGTAGACGCCGAGCGCCACCTTCCCGCCGACGATCTCCGGGTCGGCCAGCGACACGGTCCCCAGCGCCGTCCCGTCGAGCTCCAGCCGCAGCTCCGCCCCGACCGCGCTCATCCCGACCCGGGTCGGCGTCCCGCCCACGACCAGCGCCTGGTCCAGCGGGAACGACCGGATCGTGCTCACCCCGCCCGGCGACTTGTGCGTGCCGACCGAGACCTTGCCGGCGCAGACCCGGATCAGGTAGCCCTTCCACGGCGCGAACCGGAACCAGATGCCCGCGCAGCTGTTCGCCGTCAGCAGCCGCACGCTCACCTCGGCCCCGAAGTTGGCCGGCACGTCGTCGCCCGGCCCGGCGCACCGGTACAGGCCCTTCTGCGCTCGCCGGGCCACCAGCGCGCCGTCCTCGAAGGTGCAGTCCGCCTGCTCGGCCGGCAGCGACTTCGGCTGCCAGTAGCGGGGATGGCTCAGGTCGTCCTCGATGATCAGGTTGTCCGGGCTGGGACCGGCCGCGCTGGGCAGCGGCCCGACCGCATCGGCCGGGCTGCCGGGCAGGCGGCCGAGCACGACCATGACCGCCCCCGCCACCACGGCCAGCACCAGCAGCGCCACCGCGACCGGGAGGAACCATCGGCGGCGCGGCTCGGGCGGGGGAGGGCCGGACAGCGGAACCGGCGCCGTCATCTCGGAGATCGGCACGGTGACGATCGAGTTCTCGTCGTACCCGACCAGAGTCTTCGCGGCCTCCTCGTCGAGCCCGGCGGTCGCGTCGGCCGGGGAGGCGGATGCGGGGCCTACTCCGGTGACGGCCTGCGCCTCCTCGGCCGCCGCCAGCAGGTCGGGCTGGTCGGCCAGCGCGGCCGAGGTGGCCGCCGGCCGGGACGGACCGGAGATCAGCAGGTCGAGCAGCTCACGCGCGCTCGGCCGGTTGGCCGGGTCCTTCTCGAGGGCGTGCCCGACGAGCTCGCGCAGCGGCCCGGTCAGGCCGCCGAGGTCGGGCGGCTGGGTGAGGATCCGGGCCGCGGTGGCCGGTGGCGAGTCCGCCTCGAAGGGGGTGCGGCCGGTCCCCGCATACGCCACCACGCCGCCCCACGCGAACACGTCCGCGGCCGGCGTCAGCGGCTCGTCCGCTTCGCCGAACCGCTCGGGCGCCATGTACGCCACCGTGCCCACCATGTGCCCGTTGCCGGTCTCGCCGGCGCTGGTCGCCTCGGTGGCCCGGGCGATCCCGAAGTCGATCACCTTGGGCGTGCCCGGCGCGAGCAGCACGTTGCGCGGCTTGAGGTCGCGGTGGATCACCCCGGCGCCGTGGATCGCGGTCAGCGCGGTGGCCACGCCGATCGCCACGCTGTGCAGGTTGGCCGAGGTGAGCGGCCCGCGCTCCTCGACGACGTGGGCGAGGGTGGGACCGTCGACGTACTCCACCACGAGGTAGGGCCGGTCGTGGTCGGGGTCGGCGTCGAGCACCTCGGCCGTGCAGAACGGCGGCACCTGCCGGGCGCGGGCCACCTCGCTGCGGAAGCGGCGGCGGAACTCGTCGTCGGGAGCCAGGTCGGCGCGGACCACCTTGACCGCGACCAGGATCCCGGACGCCGTACGGGCGAGATAGACGGTCCCCATGCCGCCCTCGCCGAGCCGGCCGACCAGTTCATACTCCCCGAGGGCGCGCGGGTCGTGCGGGCGCAGTGGCTCCGAACGCTCCCCAGGCATGATTGTCCCCGTCCCCCCGAACTTGGCGCCGTCACTCTATCTGCCGATGTCATCACGGGCGTAGACCCTCCCCTCGGGTTGTGGCCGAACCGCGTCATGCTGGTGGGCATGGACCAACGCCTCTCGGTCGCGCCCGTCGTGCCGCATTTCGCCAAGGCGATCCGGGAGGTGGCCGGCGTGACGGCCTTCTATGCCGGCGGCTCGATCGGCTCGGGCGACTACCGGCCCGGCATCAGCGACCTGGACCTGGTCGCGGTGATCGGCGCGCCGCTGACCCGGGCCCGGCGCGACCGGTTGCGCACGCTGCACCGCACGCTGGGCGTCGCCAAGCTGCATTGCGCGTACGTGGATATCTCCGACATCTCGGATGTTTCGCGCAAGCACGTCACGTGGGCGCACGAGCGACTGTTCCGCCGCCCGCTGAGCGGGATCTCCCGGGCCGAGCTCCATCAGTTCGGCGTCACCGTCTACGGTCCCGAGCCCGAGGACGTGGTGCCGCCGGTCGGCCGGGACGATCTCGCCGAGGCGGCCCGGGTCGAGCTGCGCGGCTACTGGACCGGCGCGGTGCGGCGGGCCCGGGTCTGGCGCACCGACCTGCACGTCGACCTCGGCCTCACCACGGTCTCCCGGGCCGACGTGACGATCGCCGACGGCCGGCTGATCACCAAGCGGGAGGCGATCGACCGCCTGCCGTCGCTCGGCGTCTCCGCCGAGCTGACCGACGAGATCCGGCGCCGCCGGGCGGGGGAGGCGGTCGTCCTGTCCGAGCCGGAGATCCGCGCCCGCGCGGTGCTGGTCCGCGGCATCATGCGCGACCAGCTGCGCCGACTCGAGGCCCCGGCGTAGATGTCGTCGAGCGCCGGCGAAGGAGCCTTGATACGCCGTGCGTAGGAGCCTCAGGCGCCCGCGTAGGCGTACACCCGCACCCAGTCGGTGTGCATGACGACCTTGGCCGGGGTGTCGTCGTTGCGGCACTCGACGAACTTGTCGCAGCCCTGATCGAGCTGGATCGCCAGGTGCATCGCCGAGGTGGTCGGCACCAGATATTCGGTCCGCGGATCGAGCCCCACCGTCCACTGCTTGTCGCCGTCGAGGTAGAACGTGACCCGATCGGGCGTCCAGTCGGCGCTCATCACGTGCCACTTGGTGAAGTCGGCCCTGGTGCTGCGCCCGAGCCGGTCGTTGGCCGGGTGGTTGTGCACGAAGCTGTTCGCGTACTGCCGCGCGCCCCGGTTCACCTCGGCGATGTCGATCTCGCCGTCGTCCGGCCACTTCTCGCTCTGCGGCCAGAGCAGCATGATCGCCGAGTACCCGGCGCCCCGATCGACCCGGAAGCAGACGTCCACGTGCGCGTACTTGAGGTTGACGTTGCTGGAGATCCCGCCCGACACGTCCCGCCCGTCCGCGCCCTTCCCGCCGGTGATCTTCAGCTCGCCACCGGCGACCGCGACCCGCGACGGATCGCGCGGCGGCTTGCCGCCCGGGCTGTCGTAGACCGACCACCGGCCGGTGTTCAGGCGCGTGCCGGTGAAGTCGTCGGCGAAGGCGAGCGGCCCCCACCCAGCCGGCGCGACCGGCTTCTTGCACCGCGCCGATGCGGACGCGGCCGGCGTCGAGGCGGCGGTCGGCGGCGGCGCGCTGCCGGTGGCCGCCCACCTCGGCTCGCCCGAGTCGCCGCCGCAGGCAGCGAGGAACAGGGTCGCCAGAAGCGGGGCCGCGAGAAGCGGGGCCGCGGCGGCGACGGTCCACCGCCCGCCCTCGTATCCTCGGCGGATGCTCATCACCACGGATCGGCTCCTGCTGCGTCGCTTCCGGGTCTCGGACGCCCCGGTCCTGGCCGAGTACCGGTCGGAGCCCGAGGTGGCCCGCTACCAGTCGTGGGACGCGCCGTTTCCGCTGCTGCGGGCCGAGACCGCGGTCGCCAACTTCATCGCCTCCGACCCGGACAAGCCCGGCTGGTTCCAGTACGCGATCGAGCGTATCGCCGACAAAGCGCTCATCGGGGACGTAGCCGTACATTTGCATGACAACCTGCTGCAGGCCGAGCTCGGCTTCACCCTGGCGACCCGGTATCAGAAGCAGGGGTACGCCACCGAGGCCGTGCACGCCGTGCTCGACCGCCTGTTCCGCCTGCAGGGCCTGCACAAGGTCGCCGGCGAGTGCGACGCCCGCAACACCGCGTCGGCCGCCCTGATGGAGCGCCTGGGCTTCACCCAGGAGGGCCGGCTGCGCGAGCAGACCTTCATCAAGGGCGAGTGGACCGACGACCTGATCTACGGCCTGCTGGCCAGCGAGTGGCTCAAGGACGGATAAAACCTACGCGGCGGCCATCTTGCCATCACCTTGGTGTGATGTAGTGCCCGTGTGGATCTTCAGGAGTTCTGGGCGCTCATGGAACGCAGCCGGCGGGAGACGTCCGATCCGGAGGAGCGCACCGAGTGGCTGATCGACGAGCTCGCGGGCCGGCCGGCCGCCGGCATCGTCGACTTCCAGCTGCACGTGGACGCGCTGCGCGACCGGGTCGACACCTACCGGGTGTGGGGCGCGGCCTGGCTGGTCTGCGGCGGGCTCTGTGACGACGACGGCTTCTGGTACTTCCAGGCGTGGCTGATCGGGCAGGGCCGCGAGGTCTACGAGGCGGTGGCCGCCGACCCCGACGCCCTCGCCGACGTCCCCGCCGTACGGGCGCTGGCCGGCCGCGACAACCAGGACTGGGACGAGCGGGAGTGGCCCGACTGGGAGGGCCTCGACGACGTGGCCGAGGACGCCTACGAGGAGGCCACCGACGGCGACCTCGAGCGCGTCCTGCTGGACCGCGGGCACGACTTCCGCCTCTCCCCGCGGCCCCCGGACGAGACCTGGGACTTCGACGACGAGGCGGAGATGGAGCGCCGGTACCCGCGGCTCACCAAGTTCTTCTAGCCACGCCTAGGGCTGGTGGCGGAGCCAGACCGCGCCCAGCGGCGGCACCCGCAGCGACACCGACGAGTCGAAGCCGTGCCACGGCAGGTCCTCCGCCTCGACCGCGCCGAGGTTGCCGACGCCCGACCCGCCGTACAGCTCGGAATCGGTGTTGATCACCTCGGCCCAGCGGCCGGGCTTCGGCAGGCCGATCCGGTAACCCTCGTACGGGATCGCCGCGAAGTTCACGATGCACGCCATCGTCTCGCCGCCGGGCGCGAAGCGGACGAACGAGAACGTGTTGTGCTGCGAGTCCTCGCTGGTGATCCAGCGGAAGCCGGACGGCGAGGTGTCCTGCGTCCACATCGCCGGAGTCTCCCGGTACACCCGGTTGAGGTCCTTCATCAGCCGCTGCACCCCGGCGAACTGCGGGTCCCCGAGCGCCGCCCAGTCGAGGCCGCGCTCCTCGCTCCACTCCTGCAGGTCGGCCAGCTCGCTGCCCATGAACAGCAGCTGCTTGCCGGTGAAGGCCCACATGAAGCCGAGCAGCGCCCGGGTGTTGGCCAGCTTCTGCCACAGGTCGCCGGGCATCTTGCCGGTCAGCGAGCCCTTGCCGTGCACCACCTCGTCGTGGCTGATCGGCAGGATGTAGTTCTCGCTCCACGCGTACACGGTCGCGAAGGTCATTTGATGGTGGTGCCACTGCCGGTAGATCGGCTCCTTGGTCATGTAGGTCAAGGTGTCGTTCATCCAGCCCATGTTCCACTTGAAGCCGAAGCCGAGGCCGCCGAGGTGGGTGGGCCGGGTGACGCCGGGCCAGGCGGTGGACTCCTCGGCGACGGTGATCACGCCGGGGTTGTTCTTGTAGACGGTCGCGTTCATCTCCTGCAGGAAGCTGATCGCGTCGAGGTTCTCCCGCCCGCCGTACTGGTTGGGCGTCCACTCGCCGTCCTTGCGGGAGTAGTCGAGGTAGAGCATCGAGGCGACCGCGTCGACCCGCAGGCCGTCGGCGTGGAACTCCTCGCACCAGTAGAGCGCGTTGGCGACCAGGAAGTTGCGCACCTCCTTGCGGCCGAAGTCGAACACGTACGTGCCCCAGTCGGGCTGCTCGCCGCGCCGCCAGTCGCCGTGCTCGTAGAGCGGGGTGCCATCGAAGCGGGCGAGGGCCCACTCGTCCTTGGGGAAGTGGGCAGGCACCCAGTCGAGGATCACGCCGATCCCGCTCTGGTGGAGCTTGTCGACCAGGTACCGGAACTCGTCGGGGCTGCCGAACCGGGAGGTGGGCGCGAAATATCCGGTGACCTGGTACCCCCAGGAGCCGCCGAACGGATGCTCCATGACCGGCATCATCTCGACGTGGGTGAAGCCCATGTCGACGACGTACTGGGTGAGTTGATCGGCCAGCTCCACATACGACAGACCCGGCCGCCACGAGCCGAGATGCACCTCGTAGATGCTCATCGGCTCCTGGTGCCACTGCTTCGACGCCCGCTGCGTCATCCAGTCGCCGTCGTCCCAGGTGTAGCCGGACTCGTAGACGACCGAGGCGGTGGCCGGCGGCACCTCGGTGTGCTGGGCGAGGGGATCGGCGTGCTCCCGCCACACCCCGTCCCGCCCGAGGATCTTGAACTTGTACTTGGAGCCGGGGTGTGCGTCCGGCACGTACAGCTCCCAGATGCCGCTCGAGCCGAGCGACCGCATCGGCCACCCGTCGTACGGCCCCCAGCCGACGAAGTCGCCCACCACCTGCACGCCGCGCGCGCTCGGCGCCCACACCGCGAAGCCGACCCCGGTGGCGGCGCCGCGCGGCTGGGCGCCCAGCACCTTCCACAGCTTCTCGTGCCGGCCCTCGCCGATCAGGTGCAGGTCGAGGTCGCCCAGCGTCGGCAGGTGCCGGTACGGGTCGTCGACCAGCACCCCGTCCACGTCGAGCTGGTAGTCGACCACCGTGCCCGGCACCTCGGCCGCGAAGATGCCGGCGTCGTGCACCTTGATCATCTGGATCCGCTCGTCGCCGTGGACCACCGAGACCTTCTCGGCGCCCTTGCGCAGCGTGCGGATGATCGTGACGCCGCCGGACGGGTGGGCGCCGAGGATCGCGTGCGGGTCGTGCGTGTCGCCGGCCACCACGCCGTTCATGGCGCGCTGGTCGGCGGCGAGCGAGGAGGCGGGGTGGCCGATCACGGGAGTGGCTCCTTTCCGACCAGCCGATTGATCGATCGCAGCGGAATCCGCAGCCATCCCGGCCGGTGACGGGCTTCGTATGCGGCCTCGTAGACCGCTTTGTCCAGTTCGTAGGCGGCCAGCAGCGCCGGCTGCGAGCGCGGGTCGGCGCCGGACGCGTGCGCGTACCCGTCGCAGAACGCCGCCCGGTTGCGGTCGACCCACTCCCGGGCCCGGGCCGCCAGGTGCTCCTCGTCGTCCGAGTCCACCAGCAGCTGGTACGCCGCGTACTCGTACGACCGCAGCACCCCGGCGATGTCGCGCAGCGGCGAGTCGGGCATCCGCCGCTCGTCGAGCGGCACCCCCGGCTCGCCCTCGAAGTCGATCAGCAGCCACGCCTCGGGGGTGCGCAGCACCTGGCCCAGGTGCAGGTCGCCGTGGATGCGCTGCACCGTGACGGTCTCGCCGGCGAGCGCGCGGAACCGGGCCTCGATCGTCGGCACGTACTGCTGGATCTCGCTGACCGCGTTCGCGTTCTGCCGCAGGCGGGCCAGCATCGCCGCCACCGGGAACGGCGCCGGCCCCGAGCCGAGCGCCGCGGCCAGATCGGCGTGCACCGACGCGACCGCCTCGCCCAGCCGGTACGACTCGCCCTGGAAGTCGCCGCCCACCTCGTCGGCGCGCATCTCGGCGTCCGCGAACAGGTCCCGGGCTGACGCGGTGGCCATCGCCCAGCCCTCGGCCGAGTTCGCCGCGTACGCCGTCACCATGCCCAGCGGCGCGGGCCGGCCGCTCTCGGTGGTCTCGAACGAGCCGAGCAGCCTCGCCACGTGCAGGTTGCCGCGCCGGCCCAGCACCCGGTTGAGCTCGATGTCGGGGTTGATGCCGGTGGACACCCGGCGGAAGACCTTGAGGATCGCCTCCTGGCCGAAGATCACGCTGGTGTTGCTCTGCTCGGCGTCGAACACCCGCGGGTACGCGTCGTCGCCCGGGAACTCCTCGGCCGCACCCGGTTCCGGCTCGAACACCACGTCGCCCTTGGCGCCGCCGGCGGCGACGAGCGAGAGCAGGTAGCGCACGGCGCCCTGATCGTAGAGAGCGTCGTAGCCGGTGCGGTTGTCGTCCGCGCCGATCGTGGCCACGCTGCTGAACTCGGCGATCGGCCCGTTGTCCCAGGCCACGATCACCTGGTAGCGCTCCGAGCTGCCGTCGGTGTACTCGACGTCGACCAGCACCAGGTCCACGTTGTCGCCGAGCTTCGTCGACGAGGCCTCCTTGACCGACGACAGCGTTCGGGCCTTGCCCGCGTACCAGCGTTGCTGCGGCAGCCATTCGGCGAAGGGCAGCGTCATTGCTTCTCCTCGGACCTGCACAGCTGGAACCAGTAGAAGCCGTGCCCGGGGAGGGTCAGCAGGTACGGCAACTGGCCGACGCGCGGGAAGTTCACGTGCCCGGTCAGCTCGACCGGCGTGTACCCGTTCCAGTGCTGCAGGTTGAGCTCGATCGGTTGCGGGAAGCGCGACAGGTTGTTCACGCAGAGCACCACGTCGTCGCCGTTCTCGCGCAGGTACGCCAGGACCGACGGGTTCGACCCGCCGAGCTCCCGGAACGTGCCGACGGCGAACGCCTCATGGCGGCGTCGTACGGCCAGCATGGTACGCGTCCAGTTGAGCAGCGACGTCGAGCTGTCCCGCTGGGCCTCCACGTTGACGGACTGGTAGCCGTACACCGGGTCCTGGTTGGCCGGAAGGTACAACCGGCCCGGGTTGGCCGTGGAGAAGCCGGCGTTGCGGTCCGGCGTCCACTGCATCGGGGTGCGCACGCCGTCCCGGTCGCCCAGCCAGATGTTGTCGCCCATGCCGATCTCGTCGCCGTAGTAGAGGACCGGCGAGCCGGGCAGCGACAGCAGCAGCGCGGTGAACAGCTCGATCTGGTTGCGGTCGTTCTCCAGCAGGGGCGCCAGGCGCCGGCGGATGCCGACGTTCGCCTTCATCCGCGGGTCCTTGGCGTACTCGGAGTACATGTAGTCGCGCTCTTCGTCGGTGACCATCTCGAGGGTCAGCTCGTCGTGGTTGCGCAGGAAGATGCCCCACTGGCAGTTGTCGGGAATGGCCGGCGTCTGTGCCATGATCTCCGAGACCGGGAAGCGGGACTCGCGGCGGACCGCCATGAAGATGCGGGGCATCAGCGGGAAATGGAACGCCATGTGGCACTCGTCGCCGCCCGAGCGCGGATCGCCGAAGTACTCCACCACGTCGGCCGGCCACTGGTTGGCCTCGGCCAGCAGCACCCGGCCCGGGAACTCGTCGTCGATCACCTTGCGGCAGTGCTTGAGGAACGCGTGCGTCTCGGGGAGGTTCTCGCCGTTGGTGCCCTCGCGCTCGTAGAGGTAGGGCACCGCGTCCAGCCGGAAGCCGTCGATGCCCAGGTCGAGCCAGAAGCGCAGGACGTCGAGCATCGCCTCCTGCACGGCCGGGTTGTCGTAGTTGAGGTCGGGCTGGTGGGAGAAGAACCGGTGCCAGAAGAACTGCCGGCGCACCGGGTCGAACGTCCAGTTGGACTCCTCGGTGTCCACGAAGATGACCCGGGCGTCCTGGTACTTCTCGCTGGTGTCGCTCCACACGTAGAAATCGCCGTACGGCCCGTCGGGGTCACGGCGTGACTCCTGGAACCACGCGTGCTGGTCGCTCGTGTGGTTCATGACGAGGTCGGTGATCACCCGGATGCCGCGCTTGTGCGCCGCGTCGAGCAGCGCCACGAAGTCCTCCACCGTGCCGAACTCGGGCAGCACCTTGTAGAAGTCGCGGATGTCGTACCCGCCGTCGCGCAGCGGTGAGTCGTAGAACGGCGGCAGCCAGAGGCAGTCGACGCCGAGCCACTGCAGGTAGTCGAGCCGCTCGATCAGGCCGCGCAGGTCGCCCGCGCCGTCCGAACCGGAGTCGTAGAACGCCCGGACCAGGACCTCGTAGAAGACCGCCCGCTGGAACCAGGTGGCGTCCGCGGGCAGCGCACGCGCGTGGCCGAAGTCGTCCGCGGTGGGGTGCTCGACCACACCGTCCTCGACATGGCTGCCCTCGGACGGGTCGTGATCGTCAATCAGGTCCATCGCGTTCCCACCTACCCCACCCGCAGGTACTTGAATCAGTTGCGGTGCAGCACGAAGACGTGTGCGGGCTCCACGTACGGGTCGATGCGGACCGCGTTGTGCTGGCCCCACTCGTACGTGGCCCCGGTGATCTGGTCGACCACCGTGAACCGTTCGTGCCAGTCCATGCCCAGCTCCGGCATGTTCAGCGTGGTGTTGCCCCACTGCACGTTGCTGGCGTCGAACGAGACCACCACGACCACCGTGTTGCCGGAGTCGGCGTCGCGCTTGGAGAAGCACAGCAGCGCGCCGTTGTCGACCTCGTGGAACCGCAGGTTGCGCAGCCAGTGCAGGGCCGGGTTCGCGGCACGGACCCGGTTGAGCCGGGTGAGGTACGGCGCGAGCGACCGCCCGGTGCGCTCCGCCTCGGCCCAGTTCCGCGGCTTCAGCTCGTACTTCTCGTTGTCGATGTACTCCTCCGAGCCGGGCCGGGCGACGTGCTCGAACAGCTCGTAACCCGAGTACATGCCCCAGGACGGCGAGAGCATGCTCGCCAGCACCGCGCGAATCTTGAACATCGGCGGGCCGCCGTGCTGCAGCGACTCGTGCAGGATGTCGGGGGTGTTGGGCCAGAAGTTGGGCCGCATCCAGTCCAGCGACTCCAGCAGCTGCTCCATGTACTGCCGCATCTCCCAGGCCGTGGTGCGCCAGGTGAAGTACGTGTACGACTGGGTGAAGCCGATCTTGCCGAGGCCGTTCATCATGGCCGGCCGGGTGAACGCCTCGGCCAGGAACAGCACGTCGGGGTCGCGGTCCTTGATCTTGGCGATCAGCCACTGCCAGAAGTTCAGCGCCTTGGTGTGCGGGTTGTCGACCCGGAAGATCTTGACGCCCTGCTCGACCCAGTGGCGTACCACGCGCAGCACCTCGTCGCGCAGGCCGCGGTAGTCGTTGTCCCAGTTCAGCGGGTAGATGTCCTGGTATTTCTTGGGCGGGTTCTCGGCGTACGCGATCGTGCCGTCGGCCTTTGTCGTGAAGAACTGCGGGTGCTCGGTGACCCAGGGGTGATCGGGAGCGACCTGGAGAGCGAGGTCCATCGCCACCTCCATGCCGTTCTCCTGGGTGACCCGGATGAAGTCGCGGAACTCCTCGAGGGTGCCCAGCTGCGGGTGGATGGCGTCGTGACCGCCCTCGGCGGCGCCGATCGCCCACGGCGAGCCCACGTCGTCGGGGCGGGCCACCAGCGTGTTGTTGCGGCCCTTGCGGTTGACCCGGCCGATCGGATGGATCGGCGGCAGGTACAGCACGTCGAAGCCCATGGCCGCGACGGCCGGGATGCGCTCGGCGGCGGTGGCGAAGGTGCCGTGCCGGACCGGGATCGCGTCGGGGCCGACCTCGGCGCCCTCGGAGCGGGGGAAGAACTCATACCACGCGGAGTAGAGGGCGCGCGGCCGGTCGACCCAGATCGCGTACGACCTCGTCGTGGTCACCTGGTGGCGCACCGGGTTGTGCCAGAGCAGGTCCTCCAGGTCGAGCGCGGGGGAGACCCGGGCGAACAGCGAC
>Ga0081540_1003713_pt1 | contig 11963 bp, 15 predicted proteins | sample TabmetS2T1R1_FD_71024 | JGI IMG/M metagenome (GOLD analysis project Ga0081540, IMG submission 71024) | Tabebuia heterophylla rhizosphere microbial communities from the University of Puerto Rico - S2T1R1 | ecosystem: Host-associated > Plants > Roots > Rhizosphere ...
CCGCGCAATGGTGTTACGGCTTATACGTGCTCTCCCCGGTGAGCGGCGTTTGTTGCCACCGTCGCCGGCGGGATATGTTCCGCCAGCTTGACGCCACGGTCGCGGCGCCAGGACCACACGACTTCGCCGTCCGCTGCGAGCGTTTTCGTCCGGTGAAGGATCACCTGACGCTACAGCGTCCATCGCATCCCGCACCCTACGTATCGTGACGATCGCGAAACGTCCCTCCGTGGGCACGGGACGGCGTGGGTTATGCGCCTGATTTTGGTTTCTGTAAAGCAGAATATTTTTCGTCGAGGGGCTTGACACGATTCCGCTAAACCGAAGTGATTTGCCCGTCGTGCCAATTTGTCGCAGGCTCTTCAATTGAGAGAGGTCGGACTCTACCCTTCGCATACGCCGAAGACGCCCTTCACGCATTCCAGATTGTCGAGGCAGCCGACAGGCGTGACAGTTGGGCATGACACCGAGCTGGCTTGTCCGATTGAACGACCTTCTTGCGTGGCTCAATCCGGTTTTGGGCCTGATCGCAGGCGTGCTCGCCGTGATGGTCATCGCCACCGCAGCCGAACGCCTGCCGGTCCGGCCCCCAAGTCCCGCCGCTCCGGCGGCGCGGGCCGTGCAGCAGCCGGCCCCGGTCGCGTGCCAGCAGGCGCCGCTGTCGCCGGAATGGCGGGAATTGTCGCGCTACGATTGACTCGCCTTCACGAAGGTTTCGGCGGGGCTGGCCGCCTTCGGCCAGGGCTTCGGCGCGACGATGGCGTGCGTCTACGGCGATCGCTGCTTCAGATGCGTGGGGAGTCTTGTTTTGATTTCGATGCCATCACGGTCGAGCAGCGAAATTTTTCGTATGAAAGATCCGAAACAGATAGACCGGGCCATGGACGCCCCGTTCAAGCCTGCGTTCCATCTTGCCGTCGCGAACCAGGCGATCCAGTCGCGCCCGGGTTCTGCGATCATCGGCCGCCTCGATCAGCCGTGATACTGCCGTGCAGGATAGCCATGCCTTGGGGGGCATTTTCGCCAGAATCGCGGCCTCGATCTTGCGCGCTCTCATGCGTTGCGGATCGTTACAGGCACGCTCGGTCAATTGGCGCGGTGGAGGCCTCAAGGAGGTCAGGACTTTTCGAGTCATAACGTTCGCAAACCGCAGAGCCGTCGACGGCGTCTGCCGGCTACACCGACGGCACGATCAAATTTCACTTCTTCTTCAGTTTTGACTTGTCCATCGCCGCCGCCGCCGACGCTGCAATCTTTTCCGACAATTCCGCGCAGGTCTTGCGGACCTCCGCCGTCATGAGCGAACAGCTCTCAATCTGGAGGAAAACCCGCTTGGCTTCCTCTCGGTAGCGCGCCGCGATTTCCTTCAACTCCTCGGTCATGCGAAACGCGTCACGAGTCATCGTCTGGCATTGCTCGACGCGCTCGGTCAGCTCCGCGCCCACGGCCTCGATCTCTTTCGCCGCGGCTTCGTATTCACGGACCACGGCTTCCGCCGACAGCTTGCCGATCTCCGTAGCCCCGTCGCGATGCTCAACATAGTCTGGCATGTCCGGAGAGGGCGCATCGATCGCCGACAGCGTCAACTTCGCGGGAGCCGGCTCCCGAACCGGAAGCTTGTTCTGGATCTCTTCCTCGATTCCCCGCTCCATTTCGGTCAGGATAGTTTTTATTGTTGACTGCGCCATCACAGCTGCTCCGTTCGCTAAATACGAAATCCTCTATCGTTCTGAAGCAAGCATGCAAGCAAACTTGTTCCTTAAGCTTATTTGTTATCCATTATGTCGATGCTGCGGGTTAATTCTGGAACTAAAACACTGCATATCCTCCTGCTTCTGTCGTCACCGCGCAGTCGCTAGTTGTCCCAAAAAGCTACGCCGCCGGGCTCAAAATGTACTGTCCCGGCGGCGCCCTGTTTCAAACTGGGCTTCTGAAATCCCCAGCACATGACCATGAGCAACGGCCGTGCCAGCCGGACGGGTCCGCTGTGATTTTGCCGCATCCATGAGAATGCCCGGCTTACGCCCGCTTGGTCGGGAGCAGTTTGTTCGATCGGACCGCGGCGTCGCGCGTCGCCGCGTGACGGGCAAGCAGATCACCAGGGATCGGAGTGTCGCTGGAAACGAGCCTTTTGGGCGAACGCGGACTTCGGCATTAACCCCAAACGCCGACATCAAGATTAACGAGCGAGTTTCGTTGCGGCCGATTTAGATTGGTTTAGCGTGACTGAAGTCGCGCAGATTGTGTTCGCCTGTTGCGCGATCAGGGGTCGCTTCGTGCCCCCGAAGCGGCCCCGCCCGGTATGCCGAGACCATTGCTGCAGAGTTGGGTCTGACGCGTGGTGGCTCTGCAAATCGTGAGTGACCAAGCACCTTACCGATACGTTTTTAAAAGCAAGCATTTTTGCCACATGGCCCTCCATTTCAGTCCCATTTATACGCCGCTGCGCGATTTGGAAATCTGGCACGCCAGCACCGGCGAATACGCGTTTGCGATAAGTCACGAGAGCACGAACGGGGCGGGGCTTCGCGGCAAGCCGGGATTTATCGCCTCGTGGCGATCCCGCTACAGCAATAAGCCGGCTATCACGGTGCAGGGCTCGCCCTATGCAACGTTTGTCGAAGCCGAGGAAGCATGCGAGCGCATGCTCGTGCAACTCACGAGCTATGCAGAGTGATTTGATCATGCCGACCCACACCAGCCTTGACTCGAAGACAAAGCCAGCTTGGACCCGCCTTTGGCATTTGTGGTGGATCGTGGTCCCACGGCGCTCGATCACCGGGCGGCTGGTGCGCGGTCAGGTGTGGCGCCGCCACGATGGTCGCAAATGGATCTACAAGAAGTTTGACCAGCCCAACTCGAGCAACGATTGATCCCGCTCACCATTGGCGCGGCAATTTCCAACTAGTCGGCGCATCGCTTCATGCTCGAAGGCGACGCAAGGATCGTTCTTCGAACCAAGCATCCGCCATTCAGCCTTTGAACACCAGATTGCGATCAGGGGGGCAAGAGCGACCGCTCGCGATCTGCTCGTTGAAAGTCTTCGGGATTGTGCGGCGCCTCCGGCTTCCCGATGAATTTGAACATACCGCCTTCCGTAACGACAATGTCGCCGTAGACGAGGGTGCCATCTTCAAGAATACGTCGCAGCGGATCCTCGTCAGGTGGAGGGATCATGCTTTTGCCCTCACGCCGCATCTCTTGGATGCGCGCCTTCGCGGCTTCGATACGCGACCTCCATTGCTCGCGGGTCATCGTGGTGGGGTCATCCAAATTGTCGCTTTGCTGGCCGGAAGCGTCGCTTGCCAGACAGCAAAACGCAAAAAGAACGATTTGACGGAAATTCATAGCGGTGACCTGAACGGCGCGGCCAATGAGGGCGGCGCACCAAGTTTCCGACCGGCCGAACGATATCGGCAATGAGCAGAATTGGGAAGGAGCTCACGCCTCGCGCGGTAGCGTGAAGTGGCCGTAGACGGCAACGCCGCCACGCGGTGAGCGGCACGGCAATTGTCAATTGCCTGGAGAGGGAAACGCGGTGGGAATACAGCGGCTTGCGCGCGTCATTCCGCTCTTTCAAAGGTCCGATCAGAAATTGCCACAATTTGTCGGGAAAGTGGTTTCAGCCCCGGCGTATTAGGAGGCGGATATGGAAACTATAAGTGCTTCCGATAATCGTGAACAATTTGATCGGGCGGCGAACGCGCTTATGGCTAGTCTCCGAAAGAGCAGAGATCTCAATATCGAAATTCGGCAAGCGTTGCTGATAGGTTGCCGCAGCGAGTTCTCTCGCGGCCACCAGACGGATGCGGCTCGTTTTGTGGAATCTCCGTCTGACTCCAAGTCGTAATTTTTCGGTCGTGCCCTAAACCACCGGAGTTCAGTGTATGGACAACTACCAATTTTATCTGTTGGACCGCAAGGGCCGCACAGCAGGTCCGCCGCGAGTTGCGCCGTTTAGGGATGATGAAGCGGCTCTCACTGAAGCGCGTAAGACGCTTGGCGACCAGACGATCGAGATTTGGCAAGGCGAGCGCTGCGTGGCGACCTTGCTGCAGAAGCAGAGGGTCGCCTGAATTTGACTCTGCGCTGGTCGTGAACCTGTCTCTGCGCCATCTCGCTATCTGGCGAGAACGTATTTGAACGCTCGCTGCACTACCTCGCTGTAGCGACCGTTGTTGAATTCAACGTCGATCACCCACAAGGCCACGATCGCGACACACGCTGCAAGAAGCTGTTTCATAACACTTGTCCTTCGCGATCGAAGAATGTCGGATTCGATACGGATCGCAACACTCAAAAGTGAACAAGAACGAGGAAATTTGCGCGAGCGCAACATCGTAATCGCAACTGCAAGCGCGCAGTGGTGATCTTAAAGAACTTCTGTAGTTCGGTTTTGCCCTTTGCGGTAACAAAACACGCTACTTTGGCCGATATTGAAATTCGAGAAATTGCGGGTAATCAGCCGGGGGAAGGATGATCTTGCCCTCTCAACGCTGAAACAGGGGGGCCTCCGGTCCAGCAGCCGGGCAAGGTTGGCCCTGCGCATCGATGGCGGCACGTCCCGCAAGTCGTCGCCATCCAACGTCACGAGGTCGAAGGCGCAAAGCTGCATTTCCTCGTTATGCCGCCCGGAGTGGAGCGCGTTCAATAGGAGATGCCGTCGGCGCGCAGGACGCAGCCTCTCCGTCGATTGGTCGCGATTCACTTACCGCTTTCGCTGTCCAGCGGCTTGATCTTGATGTTGCGGAAGTTCACAACGGCGCCGTGGTCCTGCAAGCCGATGTGGCCCTCACGCTTGAAGTCCTTGAGGGCGGTGTTGAACTTGTTCTTGGTGCCGTCGGGATTCTTGCCCGCCTCGGTCCAGCGGTCGAGGTCGGCGTCTATGATTGGCTCGTTGTTCATTACGACCGTGATGTGTGGCCCCTGGGCGGTGATGACGAGGTGGTTCCAGCCGTCCTTGTTCGACGCCTCCTTGGTCGGCGCGAGGGCGTCGTAGAGCGCCCCGCAGCTGTGCTTATCAGGGAAAAACCTCGCCGGCCGCTCGATCTGAATCTCCAGGCCGGTCTGGGCGTTGTCGGTCGGCTTGTCAGTGCGGATGAAGACGCCACTGTTGCCCGTGGTCTGAAACTCGAGGTCGAGGATGAAGTCGCCGAAGCGGTCCCTGGTCCAGAGGTCACCGGCCGGCTCCTTGCGGACGAGGGCCCCACCGTCGACGATCCAGCCCTTGCCCGGCTGCTGGCCCGCGGCCGAGGTCCAGCCGGCCAAGCCGGTGCCGTCGAAGAGGGGGCGCCAGCCGCCCTCTTTCGGGTCCGCCGTCCCGGTGGCGGCGAGCAAGACGGCGAGGACGAGTATGCAGAGGCGGTGCACGGCGTTGCTCCTTGAGGGGCGGCCCGCAAATAGATCGTAGAGCTTGGTCCGCGGAGGCGCCTTGAGACGCCCCGTCACCATGGCGATTGCCATTCAGCCCAATCCCCAATGGCAACGTCGCCAGGGTCTGTCTTCTGCAATGGCGCATTCTCCATCGTGCGGACAAAACGAAAGGTCAGCACCTATTTCCCATGAACAGCACCGTTAAGTAGACTGCCCTCGAGTTGGAGCGTCAACACTCAAAGTGGCACTGAGGATTCGAGTCCCATCTCCTCCGATATAATTTATTGAATATGCTGCACTATTTCGGCGGCGGAGATTTATGTTTTGACTGGAAAATAACGGCACGGGCTTTGCCTTTATTTCTCATCCGGAACTTTAGTGACCGGGGCTGATACAGGCGCCGCCGGGACGGTACATTTCGAGCTCGGCATACTGTACGCTACGTGTGTACTGAGGCGCAGTGTAAGAGGTCACCCGTTGCCAGACGCACCGGACGACATCAGCAATGCGGAGAGCCGCTATCCGCAGGTTGGCGAATTTTCTATCTCGAGCGACGACGCGAGCTCGCCAGCTACTGCTCGCCAGATTCTGAAAGTGCTTCGGAACCCGCGGTTAGCTGCAGCCCTTTTCAACGCTCCTGACGCCGAAAAGCCTCGCTTGTCCTGTGGGCGACGTAGTAGCACGTTAAGAGGTTTTACATTCGCTGCCGAAGCGTGTGCAAAGTGATTTCCGGCGGACAGTTTAAGCGAACGGGCAATAGGCTCGTTCCGGCACCAACTGATGTGTAGCCAGCCATTCTACCGTACCGCCACGCACCCGCACCCATCGAGCGCGGCAAGCGAGCCTCCAACTTGATTGGAATTCCGCCGGGAAGGCAAAGCTGTCCACCGTGGGTATGTCCACTGAGCATTAGATTGAATCCAGCACTGGCCGCTTTGCGGTAGACCTCAGGCGTGTGCGACAGCAAAATGGAGAATGCGCCGCCTGGAATTTGCTTCGCCGCCTTCTCAATGTCGTCGGTCCGGTAAAAATGCGCATCGTCGATGCCGGCTAGATAGATCTGACGGTCATTGCGCGAAAGTGTGACGCACTCATTGAAGAGCATCCGCACGCCCATCTCTTCGAGCGGCGGCACCATGCAGATGCTGTCGTGGTTGCCGAGTACACCATACAACGGCTTTTTCAACCGAGCCCTCAGCTCAAGAATGCTTTTAAGGCTTGCATCGAACGGTCCATATGTTTTTCCGCGATAATCTCCCGTCAATACGCAAATGTCGTATTTGAGGTCGCCAACAATGCTGATGAGGTGCTGCATCGCTCCCTGGCTTATGTCAGCGTGCAAATCACTGAGATGTAGAATTGTGAAATCTGCAAATGCCGGAGGAAGGCTTTCAAATTCAAGCAAATTTTTCCGAACGGCGATCTGATCGGCATTGTGACGCGCGCGGCTGTACAGCCCCATCAGCTTCAACGCGCTTCCAATGACCCTCGGCGCCGAGTACCAATTTTCGAGATTGAAGATGATCAATCCTTGGCCAAAAAGTTGAGCCTCGTGCTCGGTCTCAACTTTCAGTCGCTGCTCTACGTGTTCGGCGCCGATCCGATCCACGAGGCTTTGTAGGGCCAGTATATTCACGGTCGGCGATTGAACCCCGCCTTCGAACAAATGTCAAAGTGACATCGCCGACCGCGTGGCGGTCGAGCCGGTCAGATGCGCGGTCATTGGGAGCAATGTTGCGCTGGGCGGCCTTCTGCCGATTTCTTGCGAAGCCTTTCAAGAGAGGCCCGATAACCGTTCATCGTGCTGAATGCCGAGATCGCGAGAAATAAGACGGCCGGCATACCGGCAGCAACAAGTGCCAGCGCACAAGCGACAGGGTAGCCCGATCGCAGTGCTGCTCGAAAAGCCCGTAACCGTGCCGGCCGGCAAGCGATGCAGTGTGTTTACACGGGGCACAGTCGGGTGCGCTCGCCCGTGCGACGAAGCCGCAGCCATGCGGTGCACAGCACGGTTAAGAGCCGCGCAACCCTCAAATGGCAGCTTCCGCTCGCGAGATCTACAGCCCGGGCAGCAACAGCGGTTCCAGATTTAACCAGTTTCAGCGGCGTTCAGCTTAACGCGCAAGTTCTGTTGCTGATCGGCAAGGACAATAGGATGATCGGCATCCGACAGCCTACATTCGAAAAATCGGTTTTCGCGGCTCGACCAAAATACGGGTCAAGGGAATTCGCAACAGCAGAATTGGCAACAGTGTCAAAAACACCGAACGACGTTATCTACCAGTTTCGGGATCTTGAGGAACTTTATCAAGAACTCTTGGCGCTTCGAATAAGAGTCCGTCAGGCCGAACGCGCCAGCGCGAAGCGCGCCGATGTCGGTCCCAAGACAAAAACCAGCAATCCCGTCCGGCGGAAGCAGCTGGCTCACAAGCGGGCGAGATGATTTGGGAGGAGAGCCGGCTTAAGAGACGTGCTCAATCTCAAAATCCTCGATCCGCCTCCCGGAACGAAGCTGTGCGGCCAGCCAACGTGGTTGCTTCCCCCGTCCGGTCCACGTTTGCGAGGGCTCTTCTGGATTTCGGAACTTCGGTGAAACCTTTGGATATTGTCGCCGCCGGGATTTCCCCTGATGCATCTCGGCCTCGGATCGCCCACCGAGTTGCCTCAGGCGCTTCTCAAGAAGTTCCCGTTTTTCGATCAACTTTGACGTAAGCTGCGCCGAGACTTCCTCGTAGAGCTCCCACAACTCATCAACTGGCTGGCATTCCAGATCATCGTGCTTCACGACCGCCCCCGACCATGATTCGGCAGATTGCCTTGATCGCGCGTAAAAAGCCAATCGTTTTCGCTCTCACGTTGTGCAAAAGCGCGGGCGGATTCACCATCGGCGGCTCGGAAATTTTATGATGCGCCGTCAAATTGCCAATGGGCGCCAAGTCACTGAGGCGTTTCAGTCTGGTTTGGCGTTTCGGGACGATCGTATGTCTTAATTTCAGAACTCGTGAACTTCAGTGTCGTGATCGCGAACCGCTCTTCGGACAGACGACTTTCGAGATACCGCTGTTCGGCATCGCTCAGCTTGGTCTTGAGCAGACTCTGATAGCGATCGATATTTCTCAAATGTGCACGCAGGCGGGTAATTCTCTCTTCCATAACACCCTCAGTTGTATCCATAACTAACAATTTCATTCAAGGTTCTATTTTAGAAATATTCGCATAATTTAACCAGCCTCCATTTAAAATGCCAGTACTTTGGGACAGCGTGTGAGGTTTCGTGTAGTTTGGCGTTAAAATTGAGGGTTCTTCAGATTGGATGTAAGAGCCATGCTCAGTTGCGTTTTGATTGCGATCCTTTGCCTGCCGGCGCTTCTGACGTTCGTCTGGTTTTCCGAGGTCCTCGCGGGCAGCTTTGCCTTGCGCAAGGAGGGGACCTCTTCAGTTGCGGCATTGGGCGCGCCGTCCCACAGGACGACCGTCCTTATTCCCGCTCATAATGAGGGGGCGGGAATACTTCCCACGCTCCGCGATGTTCAAGCGCAAATCGGACCGAATGACCGTATCCTCGTGATCGCCGATAATTGTACGGATGATACTGCCGCGGTCGTCCAGGCGGCAGGGGTCGACGTGATCGTTCGCGCCGATCCCACACGCCGTGGCAAAGGCTATGCACTGGAGTTCGGTGTGCGGCATTTGAGTCTCAATTCTTGCGACGTCGTTATCATACTGGATGCCGACTGCCGGCTCGGTGAGAATGCGCTGCGCCAATTGTCGGATAGCGCAATGGCGAGCGGGCGCCCGGTGCAGTCGCTCTATCTTATGCTGGCGCCGGAGAATGCGCCCGTGGGCAAAGGGGTCAACCTGTTTGCCTGGCGCGTCAAAAATTGGATCAGGCCGCTTGGCGTGAAGCTGCTTGGGTTACCAACTCAGCTCGTCGGCACAGGGATGGCCTTCCCGCTCAGTCTGCTTCTGGGCCGCGACCTGGGAAACAGCCGGTTGGCGGAAGATACGGCGCTGGGGATTGCCCTCGCTTCGGATGGCTACCCGCCACTTTTCACGAGCGAGGCGAGGGTCCACAGTTATTTCCCGATATCGCAAGCTGGCAGCGAACAGCAGCGTGAGCGTTGGGAGAAGGGTCATCTCGACAATATAGTCGATCTGGTTCCAGTGGCGCTGGTCAAATCGCTGCGCGATAGAAACCTTGGTTTGGCTGCGCTCGCCATCGACATGGCGGTGCCTCCTTTGTCGCTGCTCGTACTTGTAACAGCGCTTTGCGCGATCCTCGGTGGCGTAGCGTTTGTGCTGGGTGCGCCGCCTGCCGTCCTCGCTATTCCATCGTTGAGCGCGCTGCTTGTTGTGCTCGGAACGGTGCTTGCTTGGGCAGCTGTCGGTCGCGATGTGCTGCCGCTTCGCGAATTGCTCCGTCTTCCGTTGTACGTTAACCAAAAGCTGAGCTTTTATCGGAGGGTTGCCAGCGGGAAGGCCACATCGGCTTGGATCAGAACTGATCGCAGTTGAATGTAACTCCGGCTGGCGTAAGCACGCGTGCGTGTCATTTGGAAGCGGACGGAGTTCGCGACGCCACTCGTTTTCGCGTCACGCGGTAATGCGAAGTTGCAAGGGATAAGCATGATGTCTGTGCGTGCACCTGGAAGCCCGAGAACGATGGCGGAGTACGAATTCGGATTTCTGTTGGAGCAGTCTCTCGGACACGTCACGCATGCCAAGAACCTTCTCACCAACGTCGCTCTTGACCCCGAGGTGCGCGCGCATTGGGGCCTGATCGACTTTGAAGCCACGGGAGTTGCTGACTGGATCCCTTTCTACCGGAGCAACTGGACGCTGCGGGCAGGAGTGTGCGCGTACCGTGAGGTTGCCCGCATGAACAGACAGGCCAGGCTTGACGCGCTGTTCTTCCACACACACGTGCCGGCCATCCTCGCCCAGCGCTGGCTCCGCAAGATTCCCGGCATCGTCTCGCTCGACGCCACGCCGCTCCAGTATGACGAACTGGGGATGTTCTATAAGCACGAGCAGGGCCCGGCGTGGCTGGAGGCCTGGAAATGGCGCCTGAACCGCGACTGCTTCACATCCGCGCGCCGGCTTGTTGCGTGGTCGGAGTGGGCAAAGCGCGGCCTTGTGCAGGGCTATGGAGTGCCTGCCGATAAGATTACTGTCATTCCCCCTGGCGTGAATGTGCATGAATGGCGTCGACCAACGCCGCGCGTTCCTCATGCCGGTCCGGTCAAGATCCTCTTCGTCGGAGGTGACCTCGAACGAAAGGGGGGGCTGGTGCTCTTTGAGGCCTTTCGTGCACTCCGACACTTGGGGCTCGAACTTCACCTGGTGACCAAGGATCGCCTGCCGCCGGAGCCAGGTGTTTTCATCTACAACAATCTTGAAGCCAACAGCCAGCCGCTGAAGGATCTTTACCATACCTGCGACATCTTCGCCCTGCCCACCTTCGGGGACACTTTTGCAATGGTGCTCTCGGAGGCGGGGGCCTCTGGAATGGCGATCATCTCCACGAATGTGGCGGCGATCCCTGAGTTTGTCCGCAATGGAGAAACGGGCCTGACGGTTCCGGCGAACGATGCAGTCTCGCTGACGCAGGCACTGCGAGATCTAGCGACGAATCCCGCCTTTCGCATGGTCCTTGGTGAACGTGCCATGGCTCACGCAAGCCGTCACTACGATGCCCCAACCAATGCCAACCGTCTCCTCGGCCTGCTCAAGGCAGAGGCAAATGCTGCGCGCGCAGACAGACTTGCCGCTTCGACCGAACGCTACGCCTAGTCGGCTCTCATGCATCATGGCGCATCGCCTTTGTGGCAAGGGGGTAACCCCTGCATCGGCGCCATGTATTTCAGGGCAGGGGAATGAAAATCTGATTGGATTCAATAGAAAATCCATATATATAAAATTGGATTAATAAATTAAATAATGGCAGATAAGAGTTAATATTTGGCGAGCCGAAATCCCGTGTCCTCGGATGCTTACATTGAAGATTTGAAGATCAGTGGGCTCCCGCTCGCGGAGACCGCTAAACTTATTTGCCGTCAAGCAGGATCTGGGGCGGCCGAAATTGTCTTCACGATGAACCTCGACCACGTCGTCAAAATGCGCAAGGACGCGGCATTTCGAAAAGTGTATGGGCGAGCGGGGTTGATTACGGCAGATGGCTTTCCCATCGTGCTGGCCTGTCGCCTACAGGGCAAACGAGTCAATCGCGTTGCAGGATCAGACCTGATCGCTCCGATCAGCGCGGAAGCGGCGCGCTGCGGCAAGTCCATCTACCTGTTCGGATCAAGCCTGCAGGTGCTAAACAAGGCGTCGCGGCTTCTCCAGGAGCGCAATGCAGGTCTGACGATCGCGGGCGTTTTTGCGCCGCCGCAGGGGTTCGATCCTACATCCGAATATGCACGCCACTGCATCGCGACAATCGGTAGCTCAGGAGCCGATCTCTGCTTCGTCGCCCTCGGCGCACCCAAGCAGGAGCTGTTTGCCGATCACGGAGGCAGCCTCCTGCCCAACACTTCGTTTATCTGCATTGGCGCTGGACTGGATTTCATCGCTGGGGCACAGGTGCGTGC
>Ga0081540_1003715_pt1 | contig 11960 bp, 12 predicted proteins | sample TabmetS2T1R1_FD_71024 | JGI IMG/M metagenome (GOLD analysis project Ga0081540, IMG submission 71024) | Tabebuia heterophylla rhizosphere microbial communities from the University of Puerto Rico - S2T1R1 | ecosystem: Host-associated > Plants > Roots > Rhizosphere ...
CGACGAGGAGGGTCATGCCTGCGACGAGAACGGGTTTCGTCCCGAGGCGGGTCACCAGCGCCTTTGCGGGGCCGGCCATCACGACTGCGGTGCCGGCGGTGGCCAGGAACGCAACACCGGTCTGCAGGACTGACAGGCCGAGCACCTGCTGCATGTAGAGCGTCAGGAGCAAGAACGAGCCGTACATGCCGCCGGCGAGCAGGAACCCACAGAAGTTCGCAGCGGCGACGAGCCTGATGCGAAAGATGCTGAGGGGCATCAGCGGCTCATCCTCTCGCGACTCCCACCACAGGAAGAAGACGAGCAACGCACCGGAGAGCACGAGCAGTCCGATCGTCCTGAACGTCCCCCAGCCCTCGACCGGAGCTTCGGAGATCGCGTACACGAGCACGATCAGACCCGCGGTGACGCTGATCGCTCCAGGCAGGTCGTAATCGTGGACGACGTCCTCGCGACGGCTCTCGCGCACATAGATCGGCGTCAGGATGAGGACGATCACGGCCACAGGCACGTTGACCCAGAAGATCCACTCCCAGCCCAGGTACTTCGTCAGGACCCCGCCCATCAGGACACCAGCTGCGGCACCGCTGCCGCCGACCGCGCCCCAGGCGCCGAGCGCCTTGTTGCGCTCGCTGCCCTCGGTGAACGTGACCGAGATGATCGAGAGCGCGGCCGGGGTGACGACCGCAGCGCCGAATCCCTGGACGCCCCGCGCCGCGATCAGCATCCCCGACGAGGTCGAGAGGCCGCAGACGAGCGACGCTGCGCCGAAGATGGCCATGCCCGCCATGAAGACGATTCGGCGCCCGATCAGGTCGGCCGCGCGCCCGCCCAGAAGGAGGAATCCGCCGTACGTCAGTCCGTAGGCGGTGATCACCCACTGGAGGTTCCTCTCCGCGAAGCCGAGGTCGACCTGGATCGTCGGCAGCGCCACGTTGACGATCGCAATGTCCAGCACCACGACGAAGATCGCGGCGCAGATCAGGATGAGCGCCTTCCAGCGGCGAGGATCCGGTGCGACGGCGTTCACTCGCCTTCGACCATACACTCAGGCACCATGGCAGTGCTTCCAGGCGGGACCGTCACCTTCCTGTTCACCGACATCGAGGGCTCGACGCGGCTGCTGCAGGAGCTGGGCGACGCCTACGGGGACGTCGTCCGCGACCACCGACGGCTGCTCCGCGAGCACCTCGGCGAGAAGGGCGGAACCGAGGTCGACACCCAGGGCGACGCGTTCTTCTACTCGTTCCCGCGCGCGCGGGACGCCGTCGCCGGGGCCGTCGCCACGCAACGGGCACTAGGCGCCCACGAGTGGCCGCAGGGGCACGAGGTTCGCGTCCGCATGGGGCTGCACACGGGCGAGCCGTCGGTCGGAGACGAGGGGTATCACGGGCTCGACGTCGTCCGCGCGGCGCGGATCTGCTCGGCCGGCCACGGCGGCCAGGTCCTGCTCTCGGAGACGACTCGCGCCCTGCTCGGCAACGACCTCCCCGACGGAGTCGCGATCGTCGATCTCGGGCAGCAGAACCTGAAGGACGTCCAGCACGAGCGGATCTACCAGCTGGCGGTCGACGGCGACCAGAGCTTCCCGCCGCTGAAGACGGACACGCCGAAGAGCTCCTCGGACGAGCTCGGCGACCGGATCGAGCGCCACGTCCTCGACATGGTCGAGGCGTCTCTCTCCCAGGGGAAGGGCAAGGGCAGGGCCAAGGGTCAGGTCAACATGCTCCGATTCACGGTCATTGGCCTGATCGAGCTGCTACTCGTCATCCTCACGATCGTGATCGCGATCTGGCTCGTGAAGACGATCCTGTTCTGAGCGGGCCGCCGAGCCCAAGCCCGGCGACCCACTCGAAGTAGGGCTAGGCGGCCTGCTCGAAGGCAGGCTCCACCTCCGGGGCCTCCTGGACGAGGTCGCGGCCTCGCACCACGAAGATCGAGACGAGGATGCCGACGAAGGCGACGATCGCGCCCGCGATGAACGCGTCCTGGAACCCGTTCGTGAGCGCGAACGGCGCTGCCGTGCCCGTCGACAGGTCACTCTCAGTCGTCGACGTCGCGATCGCCGAGAGCGCGGCGATGCCCAGCGCACCGCCGATCTGCTGCGTGGTGTTGAAAAGCCCGGACGCGAGCCCAGCCTCGGCAGGCTGCACACCCGCGAGCGCCGCGATCGAGATCGGCACGAACGAGAAGCCGAGCCCGACCGCAATCACTAGGAGCCCGGGCAGCAGGTCAGTCCAGTATGAGCCGCCGACCGAGACCTGTGTGAAGTACACAAGGCCCACAGTCAGCGCCGTCATCCCGACGATGAGCACAGGCTTGACGCCGACCCGATTCACGAGCTGCGCCGCGACGCCCGACCACACGATCGCCGTTCCGGCGACCGCCAGGTAGGCGACACCGGTCTTCATCGGCGAGTAGCCCAGCACCTGCTGCATGTACAGCGTGAGCATCAGGAACATGCCGAAGATCGCCGTCCCGAGGATGAAGCTCGCGATGTTCGCACCGACCAGCGTGCGCAGGCGGAAGAGCGAGAATGGCATCAGCGCATCCTTCGCGCGCGCCTCCCAGCCGAAGAACGCTGCGAGGAGGGCTGCCGCGGCGGAGAAGAGACCGATCGTCGTGAGCGAGCCCCAGCCGTAGTTGTTGGCCTGCGTGATCGCGTAGACCAGGGTCACGAGGCCGCTCGTCACGAGAACGGCGCCGGGCAGGTCGTAGCTGTCGGCCGTCGCGTCACGGCTCTCGCCGATCAGGAACGGCGCGAGCACGAGCGCGGTGATCCCGACCGGGACGTTTACGAAGAAGATCCACTCCCAGCTCAGGAGGTCGGTGAGAACACCGCCGAGCAGAACGCCGGCGACGGCGCCGAACGCGCCGACTCCACCCCACGCGCCGAGCGCTGCGTTCCGTTCCTTCCCTTCGGCGAACGTCGTCGTGAGGATGGACAGCGCCGCGGGCGTGATGATCGCCGCGCCGAGCCCCTGCAGGGCACGGGCGCCGATAAGCGGTCCCTCGCCCCAGGCGAGCCCTGAAAAGAGCGAGGCGCCGGTGAAGAGGACGACTCCGGCGAGGAAGAGCCGGCGTCGGCCGAGGAGGTCAGCCGCGCGCCCACCGAGCAGCAGGAAGCCGCCGAAGAAGAGCGCGTAGACGCTGATCACCCACTGCAGGTTTTCCTGGGAGAAGCCCAGGTCGATCTGGATCGAGGGTAGGGCCACGTTCACGATCGCGATGTCGAGCACGACCATGAACTGCACGAGCAAGAGCAGCGCGAGCCCGTACCACTTGCGTCGAGCAGATTGGATCACGGTCTTGGTTCCTTTCTATCTCCGTTAGCAATCACTAGCTTGCAACTTAACAGAATGGACTTTCGTTTTGCAAGTATCCACTTCTCTATAGCAAGTAGGTGCGCTATGATGCGTTCCTGATGAGCAAGCCGAAGCGCTATGACCAGTACTGCGCGATCTGTCATGCGCTGGAGCTCGTGGGCGAGCGCTGGTCGCTGCTGGTCGTCCGTGAGCTGCTCAAGGGCCCGAAGCGCTACACCGACCTGCTCGAGGGGATGCCGGGCGTGGGCACGAACATCCTCGCCGCGCGGCTCCGCGAGCTCGAGGCGAGCGGCATCGTCCTCAAGCGGAAGCTCCCCCCTCCCGCAGCGTCGACGGTCTACGAGCTGACCGAGTACGGCCGCGAGCTCGAGGAGCCGCTGTACGCGCTCGCGCGCTGGGGCGCCCGCACGCTGCCGCCCCCGGTCGAGAAGGACTTTTACCCCGACTGGGGCCTGAACGCCTTCCCCGCGCTGCTCGATCCGCACGCCGCTCAGGGGCTGGCTGCGACCTACGTCGTCCGCGTCGCCGACGACGTCTACACGGTGCGGCTCGAGGACAACACGGTCCAGGTCGAGATCGGCGCGACCGACGACGCGGACCTCGACTTCACCACCGACCGCGAGACGTTCTTCGGCCTGGCGTCGGGTGCGCTCGATCGTCGGGTGGCGCTTTCGAGCGGCGCCGTCACCATCGAGACGGGCAAGCCGGCGGATCTCGAGCGATTCTTCTCGGTCTTCAACTTCACGCAGCGGGCGCAGGTCGCGGTCTAGGCGTGCGGCTCGAGACCGAGCGGCTCTCGCTTAGGCCGCTGTCGCTCGACGACCTCGACGTCATCGCCGGCTTCGTGGCCGACCCCGAGACGATGCGCTACATCGGCACCGGCGGAGCGCGAACGCGGGAGCAGGCGCGCAATACGCTCGACTGGATGATCGAGACTTTCGAGCGCCAGGGATTCGGGCACTTGGGCGTCGAGCGAAAGGTGGACGGAGCACTCGTGGGACGGACGGGGCTCAACGTCTGGAGCCCGGGGGACTGGTCGATCACGAGACTGGACGAGGCCGATGGACCGGTGGAGATCGAGATCGCCTACCTGTTCGGCCGCGAGCACTGGGGGCAGGGCTTTGCGACAGAGGCCGCGACGGCGGTTCGGGACTGGGCGCTCGGCGAGCTCGGCTTCGAGCGGCTGATCGCACTCATCTATCCCGACAACGTGCGCTCGATCGGGGTCGCCCGGAATCTCGGCATGGAGCCCGAGGGCGAGGCGGACCTGGGCGGCAACCGGCTGACGGTCTACGCGCTGGGAAAGACGCCGGCGCGGTAGAGCTGGCCCTCGAGCGGGCGGCCGAGGACGCTCTCGAGCCACTCGGAGATCGCGATCAGCGCGTCGAGGTCGACTCCGGTTTCGGTTCCGTCCCCCTCGAGCATGTAGACGAGGTCCTCGGTCGCGACGTTGCCGGTCGCCTTCGGCGCGAACGGACAGCCTCCGAGCCCGCCGATCGACGAGTCGAGCGTCGTGACGCCGCCCTCGAGCGCGGCGTAGGCGTTCGCGAAGCCGGTGTTGCGCGTGTTGTGCCCGTGGAAACCCGATGCGCCGCTGTCCTCGATCAGCCGCTTCACCTGGCCGGGCGTCGCGACGCCGATCGTGTCCGCCAGCACGACGTCGTCGGCCGCGGACAGCCGCTTGGCGAGCTCGACCACCACGCCCGGGTCGACACGGCCCTCGAACGGACAGCCGAAGGCGACGCTGACCGTGATCGTCGCGCGCAGGCCGTCCTCGCGCGCGCGCGCGAGAACCACCTCTGCGGCGGCCGCCGCTTCCTCGACCGAGGCGTTCGCGTTCCTCATGCTGAAGCTCTCGGTGGCGGCGAGCGCGAAGCGCACCTCGCCCAGGTCGGCCTCGCGCAGCCGGTCGTAGCCCTTCTCGTTCAGCGCGAGCCCCGCGTACACGGTTCCGTCGCGCCGCTCGATCGCGCCGACGACCTCCTCCGCGCCGGCCATCTGCGGCACACGCTCGGCGCTGACGAAGCTGACCGCCTCGACGACGGACAGCCCTGCCGCCGCGAGCCGGTCGACGAGCTCGGCCCGAGTCTCCGGCGGGAGGATTTCCCTCTCGTTCTGCAGGCCGTCCCGCGGCCCGACCTCGCAGATCGTGATCAAGAGACGAGCTCGGGCGTGACGCGCACGATCACCCTGCGCTGGCCCGGCCGGTGGCTCTGAAACTTCGGGTTGCCCGTGTACTTCTCGGAGAGCTTGTCGATGTGACGGTCGGCCTCGTCGCCCTCCACGAGCTCGGCGGTCCCGGTCACGGTGACGTACTCGTACGGGTTGTCCTGCGCGTAGACCTCGATCGTGACCCGCGGGTCGCGGAGCATGTGGCGCCACTTGGCGCGTCCGATCGCCGTGTTGAAGACGACGTGCTCGCCGTCGTAGTCGACCCAGACAGGCGTTACGTGCGGCGTCCCGTCCGCGCGGATAGTCGCCACCGCGCCGAAGTTCTTCCCGAGGAAGAGCTCCGCTTGCTCGTCGGTGAGCTTGGCCACGTGACTAGGCTACCGAGGCATGGCGCCCTCGATCCTGGTCGGAACGCGCAAGGGTCTCTTCGTCCTTCGCGGGGACGATGCTCGCCGCAACTGGACGGTCGAAGAGCCGTCGCTTTCCGGCTGGGAGGTCTTCCACGCGATCAGGCACGACGGGACGCTGTATGCGGCGGCGAACAACTTCGTCTTCGGCGCGACCGTCCAGCGCTCGAGTGACGGCGGCAAGACCTGGGAGCGCAGCGAGCGCCTCGGCCTACCCGAGGAGACGGGCCTGACGCTCGAGAAGACGTGGCACGTCGAGCCGGGACACGGGGACACGCTCTGGCTCGGCGCCGCCCCCGGCGCGCTCTTCCGCTCGGACGACGGCGGCGAGAGCTGGGAGCCGGTCATGAGCCTGATCCAGCACGAGACCCGCGAGCGCTGGAACCCCGGCGCGGGCGGGATGTGCACGCATTCGATCCAGGTGCACCCGACCGACCCGAACACGATCTACATCGGCATCTCGGCCGCCGGCGTCTTCCGCAGCGAGGACGACGGCAAGACGTGGGCGCCCAAGAACAAGGGGACCGCGACGGACTTCAACGAGGACGACCGCTTCCCCGAGGTCGGCCAGTGCGTGCACAAGGTGCTGCTCCATCCAGAGCAAGAGGGACGTCTGTGGCAGCAGAACCACTGCGGCGTCTATCGCACCGACGACAAGGGCGAGAACTGGGAGCGGCTCGAGGACAACGGGCTGCCGAGCTCGTTCGGCTTCCCGATCGCGATCAACCACCTGAAGCCGGAGATGGCGTTCGTGATCCCGGAGGACTCGGTCCGCGGATCCGAGGGCGAGGTGGGCGGCGGCGATCGCGTGACGACGGGAGGCCGGCTCGGCGTCTACCGGACCGAGGACGGCGGCCAGAGCTGGGAGCTCGCGACGTCTGGGTTGCCCGACCGCGCGTGGGTCGAGGTGCTCCGCGAGGGCATGGCCTCCGACCGGCGCGACCCCGTCGGGATCTACTTCGGCACGAAGAGCGGCTCGGTCTTCGTATCGCCCAACGAGGGCGACGAGTGGATCGAGGCGGCGCGGCACCTGCCGGCCGTGCTCTCGGTCGAAGTCACAGAGTGGTAACCGTTCGCCTGCCGGGCCTGCTCGCCGACCAGGCGGGTGGTCGGAAGGAGTTCGACGTGCAGGCGGCCAGCGTCCGCGCGGCGCTGGAGGCCCTGCCCGTGCAGGACCTGCTCTTCGACGAGCGCGGCGAACTGCGTCCGCTCGTCAACGTCTACGTCGATCGCGAGGACATCCGCGCCGGCGACGGGATCGAGACCACGCTGAACGGGGACGAGACGATCAGAGTCGTGGCCGCGATCGCCGGCGGTTAGCACGACTAGGTAATCGCGACCATGCGGTCGATCGCGCCGCGGGCGCGCGCGGCCAGCTCGGGCTCGACCTTCACGACGTGCTTCCAGTCGCGCAGCGAGTCGCGGAGCTTCTCGAGCGTGATCATCTTCATGTACTTGCAAATCGCCTTCTCGGAGATCGCCTCGAACCGCTTCTCGGGGGCCTCCTTGTTCAGGCGGTGGATGATCCCGGTCTCGGTCGCGACCAGGAACCGCTCCTTCGGCGACGACTTGGCGAAGTTGATCATCCCCTCGGTCGAGAGGATGTGCGTCCGGTCGTTCCCGAAAGCCATGCACTGGCTCGCGCACCCGCACTCGGGGTGAACGAGCAGCTCGGCGTCGGGTGCCTCGTCCTGCCAGCGCTCGATGTCGGCAGGCCGGATGCCCGCGTGCACGTGGCACTCGCCCATCCAGATCTTCAGCTTGCGGCCCGTCGTGCGCTCGAGCCAGACGCCGAGGAAGAGGTCGGGCAGGAACAGGATCTCGCGATTCTCGGGGATCGCCTCGATCACGGACTTCGCGTTGCCCGACGTGCAGCAGTAGTCGCTCTCCGCCTTCACCTCGGCGGTCGTGTTCACGTACGAGACGACGACCGCGCCCGGATGCTCCGCCTTCCATGCGCGCAGCTGGTCGGCGGTGATCGACGCGGCGAGCGAGCAGCCGGCGTCGAGGTCCGGGATGAGGACGGTCTTGTCGGGCGCGAGGATCGACGCCGTCTCGGCCATGAAGTGGACGCCGCAGAAGACGATCGCCTCGGCGTCGGTGGCCGCGGCCTCCCGGGACAGGCCCAGCGAGTCGCCGACGAAATCGGCCACGTCCTGCACCTCGGGCACCTGGTAGTTGTGGGCGAGGATCACCGCCTCTCGCTCGGCGGCGAGGGCGCGAACCTCTTCGTGGAGCGCGGCGATTTCCGTGGTCGTCATTCGAGCTCCAGTGAGACGTCGAGGGAACGGGCCGAGTGGGTTAGCGCACCGACCGAGATGAAGTCGACGCCGGTCTCGGCGATCCCGCGCACGGTCTCGAGCGAGACTCCGCCCGAGGCTTCGAGCGTCGCCTTCCCGCCGACGAGCTCGACCGCCTCGCGCATGAGCGCCGTAGACATGTTGTCGAGGAGGATCTGCTCGGCGCCGGCGACGAGCGCCTCGCTCACGTCGTCGAGGGTCTCGGCCTCGACCTCGATCGGGAGGCCGCTGGCCGCCGCGCGAAGCAGCTCGACGGCTGCCCGGACTCCGCCCGCGGCGGCAAGGTGGTTGTCCTTGACGAGGATCCCGTCGTCGAGGCCGAAGCGGTGGTTGCGCCCGCCTCCGCAGCGGACCGCGTACTTCTCGAGCGCGCGCAGGCCCGGCGTGGTCTTTCGCGTGTCGAGGATCTCGGCGCCGGTGCCTTCGATCGCGTCGACGAACCGGCGCGTCAGCGTGGCGATGCCGGACAGGCGGCCGAGGAGGTTGAGCGCGGTCCGCTCTCCCGTCAGCACGGCGCGGGTGCGACCTGAGATTCGCGCGAGATCCGTCGGCTGCTCGAAGCGGTCGCCGTCCGCCGCGGAGGGCTCGAAGGAGACGTTCTTGTCGAGTGCGCGGAAGACCGCCTCGACCGCCGGCAGGCCGCAGACGACGCCCGGCTCCTTGAGGAGCAGGCGTGCGGTGCAGGTCGCGTCCTCGGCGACGGTCGCCTCGGTGGTCAGGTCGCCGCGGCCGACGTCCTCGGCCAGCGCGGCGAGCGCGACGCGCTCGAGGTCGAGCTCCTGAGCTACGACCATCGCTCGAGCAGGGGCTCCTGCCCCGGTCGGTGGACGACGTGGCCGGCTAGCTCGGGGTCCTCGTTCGGCCGGTCGGCGCGGAAGTGGGCGCCGCGGCTCTCGGTGCGCGCGAGGGCGCCCGCGGCGATCAGCCTCGTGAGGAGGTGCGGCGTCTCGCGAAGGCGCTCGAGCCCGGCCGCGTCGCGGATCAGGCCCGCGTCGTCCCAGAGCGAGCGCCGGATCTCGGGCGTGACGACTTCGAGCGCCGTCGGAGCCGGTGGGTCAGCGAGCCGGGCCGGAAGACCGGGCTCGTCGAGCGCTGCGAGAGCCGCCCGCCGTCCGAAGACGAGGCACTCGAGGAGAGAGTTCGACGCGAGCCGGTTCGCGCCGTGGACGCCGGTGCACGCGCACTCGCCGGCCGCAAAAAGGCCGGGCTGCTCAGTGCGCCCATCGAGGTCGGTGACGATTCCGCCCATCGTGTAGTGGGCCGCCGGCGCCACGGGGATCGGCTCGACGGCGGGATCGAAGCCCGCGTCCTCCAGCGAGCCGATCAGCGAAGGGAAGCGAGCGCGGTCGACGGGACGGAGGTCGAGCAGCGCGGTGCCACGCGCTCCGATCTCCCGGGCGACGACGTCGCGTGGAGCGAGCTCGTCCGTGAAGCGGTGGCCCTGATCGTCGAGGAGGAGTGCCCCCGCGCCGCGCAGGGCCTCGCTGAGCAGCACGCTCGAGCCGCTGAGCGCCGTCGGGTGGAACTGGATGAACTCGAGGTCGGCGACTCCGGCTCCTGCGCGGTAGGCCATCGCAATGCCGTCTCCGACTGCGCCGGCTGGATTCGTCGTCCGCTCCCATAGAGCGGCCGCACCGCCTGTCGCGAGCAGCGTCGCGCGCGCCTTGATCGCGCCGCTGTCAGTGGAGACGCCGATGCACCGCGGGCCCGTCGACCAGACCCCGTACGCCTGGCCCTCGCGAACCGAGATCCGCGGATGGGCGAGGACGCGCTCGGCGAGCGCGTGCGCGATCTGGCGTCCCGTCGCCGCGCCGCCCGCGTGGACCACGCGCGCGCGTGAATGCCCGCCCTCGAGGCCGAGGCCGGGGTCGAACTCGACGCCCAGATCGCTGAGGTCGGCGACGCGCGCGGGTGCTTCGCTCGTCAGGACCGAGACCGCGCTGCGACGGCTCAAGCCCCGGCCCGCCGCGATCGTGTCCTCGGCGTGCAGCCGGGGATCGTCATCGGGCCCGACGGCTGCCGCGACGCCGCCCTGCGCGAGGTAGCTCGCAGTGGTCTTGATCGGGCCCTTCGTGAGCACGACCACATCGGCCTCGTTCGCGGCGCAGAGAGCGGCGTAGAAACCCGCCACCCCACCGCCCACGACGAGGAGGTCGCACTCCGTCTCCGCCGATCTCCGTTTCAGGTTTCGCATCAGTCTCTGCTAGTTTTCGCCTCAGAGTCGATAACCGTGGCCCAGTCTAACAAAGTTTCCGCTTCCAAGGCGAAAACGTCCGCGCACATCACGTTGGCGGTCGTCTTCCAGGTGCGCGCGGGCCAACTCCAGGTGCTGCTCTGGCAGCGCGCGAAGGATCCGCAGGCGGGCGCCTGGTCCCTCCCCGGCGGGTACCTCGACGCGGACGAGACGCTCGAGGAGTCGATCCGCCGGCACCTCGCGGCCAAGGTCGACGTCCAGGAGCTCTCGCACCTCGAGCAGCTCGAGACGCTGAGCGAGCCCGGGCGGCACCCGCGGGAACGGCAGCTCGCGACCGCGTATCTCGGCGTCGTCCCGCTGGGTGTCGACCCCGCGCTCCCGGAGGACACGAACTGGCACTCGGTCGATCGGCTGCCGACGATGGCGTTCGACCACCGGGAGATCACGCTCGCCGGCCGCGAGCGCCTGCGCGCGAAGCTGTCGTACACGAACATCGGCTTCGCGCTCGCGCCGCAGATCTTCACGCTCAGCGAGCTCCGCGACATCTACGCGGCGGCGCTCGGGCACGACGTCTCTGCGACGAACCTGCAACGCGTTCTGCTCAGGCGTGGCGTGCTCGAGGCGACGGGCAAGCGCCGCGAGCCGGGGCGAGCAGGCGGACGGCCGGCGGCGCTCTTCCGGTTCAGCGGGCCTGAGCTCGCCGTTACGGACCCGTTCGCCGTGCTCCGGCCCCCGGAACGCTGATCGCGGCTAGAGCTCGACCGGGCTGAGGTCGCCGGGCGGCGTGTCGCCCGCGGCGATGAGCCGGTCCCGGCCCATGCGCTTCGCCTGGTACAGCGCCGCATCCGCGCGGCCGAGGAGCTCGTCGGCGGTCTCGCGCCCGTTCCAGCACACGACTCCTGCCGAGACGGTCTGGCCGCCGGGCATCGCGGCGCGCAGGCGCTCGACGATGTCCTTGGCGTTTTCGAGGTTGCAGCCCGGCAGCGCGACGCTGAACTCATCACCGCCGAAACGGGCCAGCGTGTCGCTCGTACGAAGCTCGCGGGCCCAGGCGGCCGCGCTCTGCTTCAGGAGCCGGTCACCGGCCTGGTGGCCGCTCTGGTCGTTGTAGTTCTTGAAGAAGTCGAGATCGAGCATCGCGACGCAGAGCGGATCGCCGTTCCGGGTCGACCGCGCCAGCTCGCGCGGCAGCTCTTCCTCCCACCCGCGTCGGTTCCACAGTCCGGTCAGATCGTCGGTGCGCGCGACCGCCTCCAGGCGAGCGAGCAGGTCGGAACGCTCCAGCGCCATTGCGGTCTCGGCGGCGAGCATCCGCATCGACGCCGCGATCCGGTTCGAACCGTCGACGGACTGCGCCCAGCCGACGACGAGCACCGCGACGGCGTCCTCGTTGCGCAGCACGGGCTCGAAGTGCATCGACACGGCGCCGGTCGCCATCACCACGCGCTGCGAGATCCGCTCGTCACTGCGCACGTCCTGGATGAAGAGCGGCGACTTGGACACGAGGACCGAGCCCGCACCGGAGGCTTCGTCCGCGGGAGGAACGGCAAGCGGCGGGCCG
>Ga0081540_1003716_pt1 | contig 11958 bp, 10 predicted proteins | sample TabmetS2T1R1_FD_71024 | JGI IMG/M metagenome (GOLD analysis project Ga0081540, IMG submission 71024) | Tabebuia heterophylla rhizosphere microbial communities from the University of Puerto Rico - S2T1R1 | ecosystem: Host-associated > Plants > Roots > Rhizosphere ...
CGATACGGCGCAGCCAGCCGACCTCGAAGACACGGTTGGATGGAAGGTTGCGAACCCGCTGCTGCAGGACGAACTGCGCCGCATCGGCGAATTCGGCGCGCACGGCCTTCGGATCGCTGGTATCGCCGTTCATCTTGAGCAGCACCTGCTTGAGACCCCAACCCTGCCGCCGCCCGGTCTCCCGGTTCATGGCGGCTTCGTTCGGGTTGGTGCCCTCGCCCTTGAAATTGATGTAGTCGATCAGCGGATAAAAATTCTCGCTAGTGCGAATGACGCGCGTGAACTGGATGACGATATGTTCGCGCTCCGTGCCGTCGGGCGTCGTCTTGAGGATCTTCTCCATCGCACCTTGCGCCCGCGCCATCATGAATTGCGTCTGCTCCGCCACGGTGTCGAGCAGAAACCGCCTTAACTCTTTCATCTGCGGTGAGTTGGCGTGCTTCCTGAACTCGGCCCGGCTTGTCCACGGGTTGGCTGGAATTTGCGTCTGGTCCAGCCAGGCGGGCAAGCGCACGTTCTTCTTGCGCATGAATTCGAGAAGGGCCGGGAAGCTCTCCTCGAAAGGCAGCCATTTGCCGACCGGAAACCAGATGAAATGACCGATGCCCAAGGACGCAAATTCCTCGTTCGCATTCCATGACGTGATCGCATCACGTCTTCCGCCTGTTTCATTGAGCCAGATCTTCTGGCCGATCTTCTTCGCCAGATCGCCCGGCAACACGAGCTGCGGCACAGCCAAATCGTTGGCCTCCCGGCTCGATTTCCGGGCGTCCGGCAATTGAACGGCGGCTTCCGGCGCTGGCTTCTGCACCACGTTCTGTCGCAGGACTGTTTCGGATTCCGGCTTCGGCGTGCGGGATGCTGGCGCGACGCCAGGCCCATCCTGCTCTTTTTCGTTATCAGCAACGCGTGTCGCGACCGGCGCGGCTGTTTCCGCCAAGGCCGTTTGCGTCGCCATGCCGGCGACGATGACACACGAGAGCAGCAATGAGCCGCCAGCAAGCACCTTCGCGCTGTACTGTCCGGTCTTCGCCTGCCGTGCCGTTCTCCTGCCGCTACCCGCACGCCAGCGGCCAATGAAATCACCGCCCATGTCCATGTTTCCGAAGGCTAGCCTGACGGGAAGGGTCGTGCGGGCGAACAACACGATGCGTATGGCAAAATCGTGGGGTCATAGTGGCAGCCCGATGCCGGCGCCACATGGGCGACAATCCTGCGAATCGCGCCTACAAACATGGCACAAGCAGCATGGAAGCGCCTGGCCTTCGGGGAAATCACCTTGCAATCGGTCGTCTACAAGAAAATCCACCGGCTCGATCCCGGCCTCATCCAACGCGCAAGCCGCATCAACGTCGCCGACCTGCATGAGGGGTTGGGCCCGGTCGTCGGACGACAATGTCTGATGCAGCCGCAGATGCGCGCGCTGTTTCCGGCCGCACGTGTCTGCGGTCAGGCCATCACCTCCTTCAATTTTCCCGGCGACAATCTGATGCTTCATGCGGCCTTCCGCGTTGCCGAGCCGGGCGACGTTCTCGTCCTGACCAATGGCGGCAGCCCGCAAGGCGCGCTGTGGGGAGAGATTGCGACCTACTACAGCCGGATCAGGAGGCTGGGTGGCGCCGTGATCGATGGCGCGACGCGGGATACGCTGCAGATCACCGAGATGGGCTTTTCGGTGTTCGCCTCCCACGTCTCGGTGTCCTATCCCGGCAAGCGCGGCCCGGGTGCGGTCAACGTTCCCGTGGTCGTTGCCGGTGCGACGGTCAATCCCGGGGACTTGATCGTCGGCGATGCCGATGGCGTCCTCGCCATTCCGCGTTCTCACGTCGAAACCGCCATTCGCAATGCCGAAGCCAGGATGGCGAAGGAGGCGGAGATCAAGCGGCAGCTCGACGAAGGCAGCACGTTGTACGACCTGACCGGTTCGAAGGCTCTGTTCGAAGCCGCCAATATCGTGGAGATTGACGCTATCTGGAGCGATAGCTAACCGCCGGCACCCGCTTCTCGCCATGCGTCCTCACTGACGTTCGATGCCGACTTCCTTCGAGGCGATCGTCGAAGAGTTCTGGAGGGTAACCGAAGAGTGTGAAGGTCCGCCGCCCGCCGGTGAGCAGGAACTGGCGCTGGGATGACACATCGCCGTTGCCTGGAGGGAAGGAGACGATGGCCTGCTTAGGACGGCGCTTGATCTCAAAGCGTGCCTCGGGAAGGCGCTCAAAGCTGGCGTAAAATCATTGTGCGAAACGCAAGGACGTAGCGACGATGCGCTAAGGGTAGAGGTGCCCTTGGTACGGGCGCGGCTGGCGCTTTGACCATAAGATTTAGCCGGGTCTCTTGATCGGTGTCGCGGCGCGGAGAGTGGGCCATAGCGGGCGAATGCGCTGGATCGACAGTATATAACGGCCGCAATACGAGGAATTTGGCCGGGCCGCGTCTGGACCTGCATGGATTGAACTGTTGCGAAACCCGTCGGAACGTCCGATCTTGTCTTCAAGGCCGGGTAGCGTGCATTCGCTGAACCGGAGGCGGAGCTCGGCGTCGATCGGAAGGGTGTTGAGAATTACGATGAGCCGGAAGAATCGGGTTCCACTTGGCGATCGTGTCGCCAAAGCAGCCGAAGGGGCGCTTGCGGCCAGGCACTTCGTGAGCGCCATCGACATCCTCACCGGGATCGGGTGGCTTGATGCCGGATCGGTGGAGCGCTGGCGCCGCGGGCAGATCGATTGCCTGGAAGAAGTCGTTCAGTCCAGCTTGCCCCGCATCTCGGAAGCCATGTCGCTATTCCGGTCATGGGCGACCGCGAGAGGACTGCTCGCGAGCCCAGCGGCATATATCGATCGAACGCCGCAACGCCGGGAACTGCGCTTCAGTCGAAGCGGAGATTCCAGGATCGAGGAATCATACCGGATACACTGGATGTCGCCGGAACTCTCCGAGACGAAGCGCGAGCGCCTGGAGGATAAGGCAAGCCGCGCCCCGGAACTGGTGGTCGTTCAACCATTCAAACCGGAGTGGACCTGCCATCGGTGCGGCGGCACCGGCGATTTCCTGATGATGGAGACCCCCGGCCCGGCGTGCCTGGGCTGCGTCGGCCTTGATGATCTCGAGTTTCTGCCGGCGGGCGATGCTCTGCTCACCCGGCGCGCGAAGGCGAACAGTACCCGATATGCAGTCGTCGTGCGCTTCAGCAGAACTCGCCGACGTTACGAACGACAGGGCCTGCTGGTGGAGCCGCGTGCCCTCGCAGACAGGCGGTGATCGAGTCTCGATCATTGCGTTTTGTTGAGCACCATTGGAATTTCAATCACATAAGAGTTCGCAGTTTTATTCTGAATGGCGCGCCGAAGCGATCTACTTTTAGCGCTCATCTCCAACTCTTGCCAGGACATGACGCGCGGCTGCGATGATCTCGTTGGCAAATTTGGGATCGGACTTCGCCACTGCGCGCGCCGCCGCGACTGTACCGACCAGCGAAGCGGCGATCGAGATCGCACGCTGCCGCCGCGATTTCGGTGGCAGCGCGCGGTCGAGCGTGGCTTCAATGATAGCTGCCATCCGCTCAAGACCGCCGGCGAATTCCGTACTGACTGAAACATCCTGTCTGGCAATCTCGCTAGCCGATGCGGCCATCGCACAGCCTCCGGCCAAATTGTCGCGATTTGACATCAGGTAGAAATCCAGACAGGCGCCCAGACCACCCCTATCCGCCGCCTTTTTCATCGGCACCTCCGCGCGCCGAAGCCCTTGCGATAGCGCTTCGGCTGCCAGCGCCTGTTTGGACTCAAACTGCGCATAGAGCGCCCCGTGCGTCAGCCCAGCCGCCTTGCTGATATCGGCTACGCCGACACCGTCAATTCCTTGCTCTCGGAACAACCTGCTCGCTGCTGTGACGAGAGCTTCGCGGTTCTCGGCTGCTTTTTCGCGCGACACTTTCATGGACGATCTCTCTATCGCACCCTTGACATTGATTGTGACTATAATCTATGAATTAATGATTGCGACCACAATTAATGGATCCGACCGCCACTCACCCAACTGGAGTTCTCATGAAAACGCTCGTTATTGGCGCCACCGGCCGGGTCGCCGGTGCAGTTGCAAGCAGCCTCGCAAAAGGCGGAATCTCCGTGCGTGCCCTGGTTCGCAACCGTGAAAAGGCGGTCGCTGCTTTTGGCGAGACCGTGGAGATCGTCGATGGCGCGTTTGACGACCGATCCGTCCTCGCGCGCGCCTTCGGCGAGGTTGATTCGGCTTTTCTCGCGCTCGGGACCAGCCAAGAACAGGTCGTATTGGAGAAGAGGTTAATCGATGGCGCAAGGCGGGCCGGCGTGCCGCAACTCGTACGACTCTCGGTGCTTGGCGCCGATAAGGCCCGTGACACGGCTTTTTATGAGGTGGCGCGCCGGCACGGTGAGCTTGATGCGTACCTTGCGGCCTCCGGGGTGCCGCATACGATCCTGAGACCATCGTACTTCATGAGCAACTTCCTCACCCGGGCGCCGATGATCGCCAGCAGCGATCGCTGGTTCGGCGCAGCACCCACCGGACGTGTCTCTATGATCGATACGAGAGACGTCGCCGATGCCGCTGCTTGCATCATACGGGAAAGGGGTTTTCATGGTGCCGCCTATGAACTCACTGGCGGCGAGACGCTCGGCTTTTCGGATGTAGCCGAACTGCTCAGCAAAGTGCTGGGTCGCAAGGTTTCGTATGTTGCGCTCGATGGTGCGACACTTCGCACGAACATGGTGGCACGCGTTCCGGCGTGGCTCGCAGACATCGCAATCGGCATCGACCTTGCGATTGAAGCCGGGTTGCAAAGCCGCGTCACCGACACGTTTGCTCGGCTGACCGGCAATCCGCCGCGCTCGCTGGAAAATTTCATCCTTGACAACAAGGCCATATTCAGCGCGGCCAACTAGCCAGGAGATTGCAAGGAAAGGCTCGTATCTGGCTGATCACCAATACGTTGGCTTTGGTGGCCGCGTTTGCTCGTGGCCATTGAAATCGGCAAGCCCAGTCATGGGCGCCTAACATCATCCGCCGCGGACTTTCCCGTCGTGCTTCTCGCAAGCAAGATGGCACCGGCGCTTCCGTGACCCTCCGCGGTTGCGAGCGTTAACCGCACAATCGCGGACTGGCAGCCGGCGAGTGCGGGCGGAATCTTCGCAGCCAGACGCGCCCCATCAGTAACCTTCTATTGGTAAGTTACGCATCGCTCGGCATCGCGACCGATGCTCGGCTTGCGTGCCGGTCGCTTGCGCCAGCGCAAGCGTCTCTCGGCAAGGAGAGGTCCGCGCTGCACCGGCAGTATGGATGACGAATCTAGATCACGCCTGCGTCGCGCATCTGCTTCAGTTCGATCTCCGTGAGCCCAAGCAAATCACGGAAGATCTCGTCGTTTCGGGCGCCGATTCCTTCGCCGAGCCAACGAATTTCTCCTGGCGTTGACGAGAGCCGCGGTATGACATCAGGCACCGCAAGCGCCCCGGCGCGGGACTCCGCCATCTTGATATTGCCCCGGGCGCGATATTGCGGGTCTTCGAAAATGTCGGCGATGCTGTAGATCAGGCTCGCCGGCACGCCGCCCTTGGCACAGCGCGCCAGAACGGTTTCGAGATCGAGCGAGGCGACCCATTTGGCGACGGTCGCATTGACCGCATCGCGGGCGCCGAGCCTGACGTCCTTCGGACCGTATTTTTCGGCGGATGCAAGTTCGGGCTGTCCCATCGCTTCCGCGAGCCGTGCGAACATCGCATCGCTGGTGCAGGCGATCGCGATCCACTTGCCGTCCCTGGTTTCGTAATGGCTGTGCGGGCAGACATTGACGGTGTCGGCGCCCATGCGCTCGCGCACGTAGCCAAATTTCTGGAAGGCGGGCGCGATCTCGTCGAGCACACGAAATACCGATTCGTAGAGAGCGAGGTCGATGCATTGACCTTCGCCGGTTGTCTCGCGTGCCCGCAGCGCGACCAGCGCCCCGATGGCGCCGTACATGCCCGACATGTAGTCGGCAAGGGAGGTCGAGCCCGGCACCACGGGCACGCCGCCGGGTAGGCCGGCGAGATAGGTCAGGCCTGAAAACGCATGCGCGATACGGGCAAAGCCGGGCTGCGAGCGCATCGGCCCGTCCTGGCCATAGGCGGAGATGCGCACCAGGATCGCGCCGCGATTGAGCCTTTTCAGCTCGTCATAGTCGAGCCCCCACTTCTCCAGCGTACCGGGCCGGAAATTCTCGACAATGATGTCGCATTTCGCGGCCAGCTGCCGCAACACTTCGCGGCCTTGCTCGCTGGCGAGGTTGAGCGTGATGCACTTCTTGTTGCGCGCTTCCGACAGCCATACCAGCGTGTCACCGCATTCGGTGCTGGTGCCAAGCCGCCGCAGCGTGTCGCCGGTGTTGGGCGGCTCGACCTTGATCACCTCGGCGCCGAACTCGCCAAGAATGGTGGCGCAGTGCGGCCCGGCGATGAAGGTGCCGAGATCGAGGACGCGGATTCCCTTCAGCGCGCTCATGTGCGGTCTCCGAGGCTGGCTGCCCGCTCCAGCAGCTTGTTTGCGACCTTGATATGCATGAGATCGATCATCTCGCCGTTCCTGTCCTTTACCGCGCCGCGCCCCTCGCGCGCCGCTGCCTCCATTGCTTCCAGAACGTCCTTGGCCCAGGCGATCTGCGCGGCGGAAGGCGTCATCACTTCGTGGATGGTTTCGATCTGCGATGGGTGGATCGCCATCTTGCATTCGAAGCCGAGCACGCGGGCGCGCTTCGTCGCCGCGCGCAGGCCATCGACATCGGCAATGCCGGAGAAGGGGCCGTCGATTGGGACCGCGCCGAAGGCCCGACAGGCGTTGGCGATCCGCGCGGTCGCAAAGTGCCAGAGATCGTTCCAATGCCGCTCGCGGGCGCCAGTGCTATCGCCGTCGGTCAGCACGGCATAGTCGGCGGCCGGCGCGCCGACCGCGCGCTGGAAGCTGCCGAGATCGAGCTGGTAATCGCCGCCGCCGAATACCAGGGCACCAAGCCTGCCGCCCGCCTGCGCGATTGCTTCGACATTGGCGACACCGCGCGGCGTCTCGATCAGCCCCATGATGCCGACCTCGCGCTCGCGTGGCGCTGCTGCTTCCGCCGAGCGGATCATCATTTCGACCGCATGAACGTCCGCAGCGGATTCGCATTTCGGCAACAGGATGTAGTCGAGCCGTGGGCAGGCTTCGACGGTCTCGATGATGTCGCGGCAGCCCCAGGCGGTGCCGAGGCCGTTGACGCGGACGGCGAGGCCGCGGCGGCCCCAATCGAGCTGGTTGAGCGCGGTGATCGCCTCCTGCCTCGCCTTCGGCTTGAGCTGCGGGATTACCGCATCCTCGAGGTCGAGGAAGACGGCGTCAGCCGGCCCCTCCGCTGCCTTCTGCATGAACCGCGCTGAGGAGGCGGGAACGGCGAGCAACGATCGGTAAGTTCGGTTCGGTGTCATGAATATCTCATGTTCGGATTGTTTGCGGCGAGCTCCGCCACCATTCTGCGCGTGGCGCCGCTGCCGCGATGGCTTTGCGGATTGATGCCGAGCATGGTCGCGATGTCGCGCGACAGCGCGACCGTTCGCTCGGGATCGAGTCCGGTATCGATACCCATCTCGGCAAGCATCGTGACCAGGTCTTCGGTCGGGAAATTCCCGACCGAGCCGAGCGTGGTCGGCATTGCGATGCCTCCGCCGATGCCGCAGATCGCGCCTTCGAGCCAAGTGACGCCGGCATCGAGCGCGGCGAGGATGTTGGCGGTCGCCATGCCCGAAAGGTTGTGGACATGGAAGCCAAAGGCTGCCTGCGGAAACCGCTCGCCGAGGTGCCGGAACAGGCGATTGACGTGAGCGGGGTCTTCCATGCCGAGCGACCCCGCCAGGTAGAAGCGGCGTATGCCGCCGTCATGGAGCCGCTTTACCACGTCGATGACGTCCGATTCCGGGATCTGTCCTTCGTAGGCGCACCAGAACGACATGCCGAGCGCCATCACGAACGAGATGGAATGCTTCGCGGCGATGCGGAACGACTCAAGGTTCTGCGCGATCGCTTCATCGATCGTCATATTTTGGTTCTTGCGGGTGTAGGTTGCGCTGATCGTGATCAGCCCGAGCATCTCGTCAACCTTTGCCGAAGCGGCCCGCTCGGCGCCGCGGGCGTTCGGCACGAGGGCGCGGTAGAGCGTTCCGGGTCGACGCCTGATGCGCTCGAACACTTCCTCCGCATCGCGCAGATGCGGCACCACCTTGGGGTGGGCGAAGCTTGATACCTCGATAACGGGCAGGCCGAGTTCCGAAAGACGATCGACGATTGCGACCTTGGTGCCGGTATCGATCCAGCGCGGAAAGCTCTGCAGGCCGTCGCGTGGTCCGACCTCGGCGATGATCATCTTGTCGGGCAGCTGAAGCGCCATGCGTCACAGACCCTCGAAGCTGGCGTTGTCGACCGCTGTTGCGGTGGGGGATGATTCAGGCATCGGACAAACCCAGCGCCTTCATGGTTTCGGGGATCTCGCCGAGGAACAGCCGCTTCACGTCGTCGTTTTCGAGCAGCTCTTTCGCCGCGCCGTTGATCGCGACCTGGCCGAGATGCATCACATAGCCGCGGTCCGAGATCGAGAGCGCGCGCGAGGCCTTCTGTTCGACCATCACCACCGTCAGGCCTTCGTTGCGAAGCGACAACAGCTTCTCGAACACGACGTCGACGAATTTGGGCGAGAGGCCGAGCGACGGCTCGTCCAGCATGATGATCTCGGGGCTCGTCATCAACGCGCGGCCGATTGCGAGCATCTGTTGCTCGCCGCCGCTCATGGTGTCGGCGGGCTGCTTCAGTCGCGGCTTCAGCGCCGGAAACAATTGCAGCACGCGCTCGGTCGCCGTGTCGATCGCAGCGCGGTCGTTGCCGAGGATATGCGCGCCGATCATCAGGTTGTCGCGCACACTCATTTCCGGGACGACGATGCGGCCTTGCGGCACATAAGCCATGCCGCGATACACGCGACGGTCGGCAGGCTCGCGCGTGATATCGGTGCCGTGAACCAAAATGCTTCCCTGCCAGGCACGCAGGAGGCCTGCAGCGGCCTTGATCGCGGTCGACTTGCCGGCGCCGTTGGAGCCGATGATCGTCGTGATGACGCCTTTGGGGAAGGCCATATTGATTCGGCGGATCACGGCGACATCGCCGTAACCGGACGTCACTTCCCTTAGCTCCAGCGGCGCCGCTTCGCCCGACATCGGTGCCTCAGCGCTTGTCCCAGGCCGGGATGGGCAGCTTGGGCTCCGCGGTCTTGTACTCTTCCGGCCAAACCACCTCGCGCTTGCCGTTCTGGACCTGAACGACCAGCCCCTTCACGCCAACCTGCATGTAGCTGGTCGGATCGACCTCATGCCTGCCCATGACGGTGCCAAGCTTCAGCGTGGTCAGGACTTCGCGCACCTTTTCGGTGTCGATCGAGCCGGCCTTCTTCACCGCGGCTTCCAGCACGGTACCGGCGACAAAGCCGAAGGCTGAATAATAGCCGGGATCGGCGTCGTACCTGTCGCGATAGGACTTGACGAATTCGTTGTTGCCTTCGCTCGGCAGCGACGGTTCAAACAGCGACATGCCGAGCGCATACTCGGCATCTTTGCCGGCCGACTTGATGAAGTCATCCTGCGACACGCCATTGGCGATGAAGAATTTTGGCATGTAGTTCATCGAGTGGAACTGGCGAACTGTTTCGATGGCTTCGCTGGGATAAAGCAGGCCGATCCACAGATCGGGCTGCAACTGCTGTCCCTTGGCGATCTGCGAGGAGAAGTCGGCGGTACCGGCCGGGAAGTATTCGTCCATGACGATCTTCACGTCCTTGTCCTTGATCTGCTCCTTGATCGCCTTGCTGATGTCGCGGGCGGCGGCATAGTCGCGGGAGACCAGCGCGATCGACTTGATCTTGTGCTTTTCGATCATCGGGACGATGCCATCGGCATAGGAGGATATCCGGGCCGCGGTCTGGAACACGTATTTGAAGCCGCGCTGCTGGATCGCTTCTGCCGCGCCGCCGCCGTTGATCATGATGGTCTTGTGCTTCTCCGCCACGGCCGAGCCGGTCGCGGCCGTCGCCGAGCCGAGCGAGGACATCACGAGGTTGACCTTGTCGTCGGTGATCAGCTTTTCGTAGAGCCGCGCAGCCGTCGCGGGATCGGAACGGTCGTCATAAACGACAAATTCGATCGGGCGGCCCGCCAGGCCGCCGCGGGCATTGGCCTGTACGCGCCAGAGGTCGAGGCCCTTGAAATAGGGGGCTGCGGAGTCGGCGAGATTGCCGGTCTGGGATAGCGCAACGCCGATCCGCACCGGCTCGGCCGCTTGGACCGAAGCCGACCACGCAAGTGCGGCCGTCGCTGCAGCCAGGAGCATTTTTGCTTTCATGTGTCACCTCTCTGTGGTCCGCATCAGAAATAGGCCTGCAGCACCCTGGCGTCGTTACGTACGGTCTGAGTGTCGCCGCGCGCGATCAGCCGGCCTTCGGCGAGCACGTAGACGAGGTCGCACTCCCGCAGCACGATGCGCATCTCGTGGTCGATGAAGAAGACGGTGATGCCCTTGGCGCACAACGCCCGTAGGTGCTCGACAATGCGGTTCTGCAGGCGCGGATTGATGCCGGCGAATGGCTCGTCGAGCAGCATGATCTTTGGCTGCAACATCAAGGCGCGGGCAATCTCGACCAGCTTGCGCTGACCATAGGACAACTCGGCGCCCCAGCGGTCGGCGATGTCGGTGATCTCCAGGAAATCGAGCAGCTCCAGCGCCAGCGCGATCGCCGCGCGGTCATCGCGCCCGCGCGCGACCGCAACGAGATTTTCCAGCACCGTCATTTCGGCGAACAGCCGGCTGATCTGGAAAGTGCGTGCGATGCCCAGGCCGCAGATCTCGGCGGCGGAGGCCGTGCTGATGCTCTTGCCATTGACGCGTACGTGGCCTTCGTCGGGACGCAGCGTGCCGGCGATGATGTTGAACAGTGTCGATTTGCCCGAACCGTTCGGACCGATCATCCCCGTGATCGAGCCGCGCGCGACATCGATGCTGACGGAATCGAGCGCGATGCGCCCGGAAAATCGCTTCGAGACGTTCTCGACGGCGAGGATAGTGTCGCTCATGACGCCGCCTGTCCCGCACGGGCGGCGAGTGAACGGAACAAAGGCCGGCCGATTTTGAGCCAGCCGCTCTTCATGCCGAGATTGACGACGCCGCGGGGCATGAACAACACCGCGAGCAGCACGATTACGCCGACGCAGGCGAGATAGATTTGCGGATAATTCGCCCACAGAACCTCGTTGACTACCGACAGCAATATTGCCCCGACGAGCGGGCCGAGCACCGTGCCCATGCCACCGAGCAACACCATCGCGATCGTGGTCAGCTCCATGTTCGGCGCGAAGGCGGTCGGCGGATCGATGAAACCGAGATAGGCTGCATAGATCGATCCCATCGCGGCCGGCGCGATGGCGGAGGCGACGAAGGTGCCGATCTTCAGCCGTGTGGTCGGAATACCCAGCGATTCGGCCGCGCTCTCGTCTTCGCGGATCGCGAGCAGCTTCAGGCCGAGCCGGGAGTTGTCAAGCTTCCAGGTTAGCAGCAGCATGAGGAAGGCGACCGCAGCGACGGCACCATAGATGGGCTTGAGATCGCTGACCGGTTTCAGGTAGATGCCGGTGCCGCCGCCGGTGATCGAGTCGAATCCGAGCGCGAAGGCCTCGAGCACGCGCGCCAGGCCGAACATGCCGATGGCGAAGAACGGCCCCTTCAACCTAAGCATCGCCCCGCCGAGCGGCAGCGCTATGACGGCGCCGGCGACTGCGGCGGCGAGCGCGGCGAGATACCAGGGTACGCCATAGTGAAAATTCAGGAGCGAGCCGACATAGGTGCCGATGCCGAAAAAGCCGACCTGGCCGAAATGGGTGTAGC
>Ga0081540_1001328_pt1 | contig 11957 bp, 10 predicted proteins | sample TabmetS2T1R1_FD_71024 | JGI IMG/M metagenome (GOLD analysis project Ga0081540, IMG submission 71024) | Tabebuia heterophylla rhizosphere microbial communities from the University of Puerto Rico - S2T1R1 | ecosystem: Host-associated > Plants > Roots > Rhizosphere ...
GACAGGTCGACCGAGGTGTCCCGGTGGGCGGCCGGCGCGAACGCCCCCCCGGCCGCCACCGTCGATCCGTTGACGGAGATATCCATCGGCCGGTTGACCGTCGTGCCGTTGGCCACCCGGAACGTCAGCGTCGCGGTACCCGCCGAGGCAGCGTTGACCGACCACTCCACATAGGACCCGGTGACGTTCGTGTAGTCCACGAACCCGGTACCGCTGTAGCCGGTGTGGTTGTTGGCCACCGCACCCTGCGAGATGGTCGCGTTCTCCGCCTCGTACTTCGTCGGGCCGCCGCCACCGGTGGGCGAGGGAGTCGGGCTCGGACTCGGGCTCGACGTGGGGCTGGGTGACTGGGTCGGCCCACCGCCCGCGGACACGGTCTGGGTGGCGACGTTCCAACCCGACACCCGGACCGAGGGCGCCGAGCCGTGCAGGTCCCCGGTGCGGTAACTGGCGGTCAGCGTGGTCGACTCGCCCGGCCAGAGGCTGACCTCGTTGTCGCTCCACCGGACCGGCAGCACCGGCTTGCCCGCCGAGTCCACCACGTGACTGTCCACATAGAACGCCGGTACCTTGCCGGTCGACGTGTTGCGCAGGGTCACCGCCGTGGTGGTGGTGTCACCGGACTGGCTGCTGCTCGCGGTCACCGAGACCGGCGCCTGGGCCATGCCCGACAGGCCCTTGAGGTTGGCGTAGCTGGTCGTCGGCGCGTAATACCAGTCGTTGTTCGACCAGTCCACGGTGTCCGCCGCGGTCGACAGCCAGTAGACGTTGCGGTCCACCTCCGCGCCGCTGCCGTCCTTGAGCACCAGCTTGGCCAGGTAGGTGCTGGCCAGCCCGCTGACCGAGGCCGGGATGGTGAGCGCCGTGGTCCGGGCGCCGTCACCCGACACGCTCAGGCCGCTCGCGGTCTGGCTGAACTCCTGGGTTCCGTCCGGGTTGTAGAGGCTCACCGTGACCGACAGGCCGGCGGCCGCGCTGTGGTTCTGGTTGACCACGACCACCGAGCGGTTGTCGTACGAGTACTGGACGTGCAGCGGCTTGTGGGCCTCCTTGGCACCGTAGTAGGCACCGTTCTGGTCTAGGTAGTAGTCGAACAGCTGCCAGTGCAGCGAGGTCCAGCCGCTGTTGAGCATCCAGTAGATGACGCCGTCGGCCGGGTTGGACGAGTCGGTGAAGTTGCGCCGGTACGACTCGAACTGCGCGCGGACGTTCTCGTACTGCGCCAGCTGCGCCTTCTTCACGTAGTCCGCCAGGCTGGTCGGCGCGCCGTACCGGCCGGTGATGGCGTTGTCGAAGATCTTCAGGGTGCTGAAGGTGCTCGACGGCGACCGGTGGTACTGCGAGGTGCTGTAGCTCTGCCACAGGCTGTTCAGTTCGGAGCTGGACATCATCCGGTTGAGCGTGTCCATGGTCGGGACGTCCGGACCGGCGCTGGTCTCCGAGTTGAAGCCCCACGCCCCGCCGCCGTCGGTGTGGCTCTTGTCGTACCAGTAGTTCGGCGGGATCCAGTCGTACGGACCGGTCATCTTCATGCCTGAGCTGCCGGTCAGCGGCGCCGAGTTGTCCGACGCGGCGGCCACGATCGGGGTCTTCCAGTCGGCCGCGTTCAGCGCGTCGACGTAGTTCTTCTCGATGGTCGAGGACGGTGCGAAGTCGCTGCCGATCAGGAAGGAGATGACGCTCGGGTGGTCGCGCAGCACGACCGCCTCGTCGGCCATGGACTGCTTGGCGATCGGGAAGTCGGTGCTCGACCAGGTGTCACCCGGCTCGCCGCCGTTGACGTTGCCCTCCCACTTGTCGCAGCACTCCCAGCCGGGCAGGGTCAGGATGCCCAGCTGGTCGGTCATGTCGAAGAACTCGCTGGACTCGATGTGCCCCTCCAGCCGGATGGTGTTGAGGCCGAGGTCCAGCGTGTACTTCAGCTTGTCCTGAACATAGGTGGGGTCCCAGCGCAGGAACAGGTCCGGCGACCAGCCGCCGCCGCGGATCTGCAGCGGACGCCCGTTGATGCTGTACCGGCGGTGTCCGCTGCCGTCCAGTGGCGCCTTGACGTCGCGGACACCGAACCGCTCGTGCGCGGTGTCCGATGTGGACCCTCCGGCGCTGGCCGACAGGTTCAGGTCGTAGAGCGGCTGCCCGCCCATCCCGGCCGGCCACCACACCTGCGGGTTGGACAGGGTCTGGGTCGGGAACGTCACCGTGGTCGTCTGGTGCGCGGCGAGGCTCACGGTCTGTGAGAGGCTGAGCCCGGCGACGGTACCGGAGACTGTCGCGCTGACCGTCCCGGACGAGTCGTTGCGCACGTCGGCCTTGGCGACCAGGGTCGCGCTGGACAGGCTCGGGGTGCTCAACGTGGTGACCACGTGCGCGTTGCGCAGCGCCAGGTTGCCCGACCGGCGCAGGGTGATGTCCCGCGCGATGCCCATGTTCTTGTCCGGCGGGGTCTGCACCCAGTCGATCCACCCCATCGTGAAGTCCTTGTTGGGGTCGTTCGGGTACACCTTGATCGCGATCGAGTTGACTCCACTGTGGACGATCGAGGTCAGGTCCAGTTCGTGCTGGGTGTACGCGCCGACGATGTCGGTGCTGGTGGCCACCTGGCTGCCGTTGACGAAGACGTCGGCCCGGGACAGCACGCCGGTGACGTTGACGAAGGTGCGCAGCCCGGTCTCCGAGCCCAGCGTGAAGTCCGACCGGTACCACCAGGGGACGGTGAAGTCAGCGGTCGCGACGGACTTCATGTTGGTCGAGAAGAACGGGTCGGGGTACACGCCGTTCTGCAGCAGGCCGGCGAAGACGGTGGAGCGGGCGGTCACCGGGTACCAGCCCGAGGTGCCGTACCCCGGCTGGGAGATGGTCGCGCCGGTGTCGCTGGTCTTGCTTGACGAGCGGATCACGAACCCGGGGATGGCCGTGCTGTCGCCGGGTGCGGCGGAGACGGTGACGGCCGCGGCGGCTTTCGGGGTCGCGCCCTGGCCGGCGGCCGCGGCGGCGATGCCGGTGCCGCCGGCGACGACCAGGGCCGCGACCATGACCACCAACCGCAACGGGGATCTCTGTCCTGCCTTGAGCACCATTGCGCCTCCAGGGCGATGGGAGAATTTGTTAGGCAGCCTTCTTAACAAACAGAAGATAGCGGCCGCCCTCGCGAACGGCAAGACCACGGTCTGTAGAAATATTCAGCTGTATGGATGGGCTGCGCTGGTGACGGACGACGGAAGACCGGCGGCCGGGCATCGGATCGCGATGCCCGGCCGACCGCGATCCGATCAGTTGTTGTTGACGAATGACCTGGCCAGCTGGCTGCCCAGCGTCACCGCGTTGTTGTGGTTCTCGATCGGCGAAACCCGCTGGGATCCCTGGAAGACGATGTACGTGACACCGGAGTCGGTGCCGCCGTTACTCGGGTCCGGGTCGATGCCCAGCGCGGTCGCCGTGGAGTATGAGGCTTCCCCGATGATCTGCGTTGGTCCGGTATCACCGACCACCGCATACTCGACCTTGTTGTTGTAGATGACGGCCACCACCGTGCCGCAGCCGATCTGGAACTGCGTGTAGTTCCAGATGCTGCTGGAGCTGGGTACCACGACGTAGGGCAGCTGCGCCGAGTTGAGCGGGCCGCCGGACGAGGTGTGGCATGCCGTGTCGTTCTGGAAGCAGCAGTCGGTGTTCTCGTTGCACTGGGTGGTCCGCACGCCATCGCAGTCGATGTCCATGTCGGCCTTCCAGAACACCGCGCCCGTCTTCTGGCACACCGCCACGGTCGCCGTCGAGACGTCCGAGTCGGTCTTGTACTTGCCGTTCGAGATCTGGTTGCAGGCGGTCACCTTGGCCAGCAGCTCCGCCGCCGTGGGGGCGCCGGTGCCGCCGGTACCGGTCGGGCTGGGGCTCGGGCTGCCGGTACCGGGGGCGCCGCCGACCGTCAGCATGTCCACGTTCGGACCGCCGTTGGCCGTGGTCGCGGTCGCCCGGACCGTGTTGGTACCGGCGTTGAGCACCGCCGAGACCGTCTGCGTCGCCCAGGTGTCCCAGTTCGCCGTGGCGTTGAACGCCAGGTTCGACGCGACCGTGGCACCGTTGACGCTGATGTTCATCGGCCGGTTGACGGTCGTCCCGTTGGCGTACCGGAAGGTGAGGTTGGTGCTGCCGGCGCTGGCGACGTTGACGCTCCACTCCACATAGGACCCGGAGACGTTGGTGTAGTCGACGAAGCCGGTGCCGGTGAACCCGGCGTGGTTGGTCGCCACCGTGCCCTGCGAGATCGTCGCGTTCTCGGCCTGGTAGTCCGTGGACGGCGTGGAGGTAGCCACGTCGAAGTCCAGGAAGTCGAAGTTCGGGCCGCCGTTGGCGGTGGTGGCGGTGGCCCTGATGGTGTTGGTACCGGCGTTGACCTGCGCGGTGAGCGTCTTGGTGGCCCACGTGTCCCAGTTCGCCGTGGGGTTGAACGCGGTACCCGTCGCCACCGCCGTCCCGTTGACGGTGATGGTCATCGGACGGTTGACCGTCGTGCCGTTGGCGTACCGGATGGCGAGCGTCGCCGTGCCGGCGTTCGCCGCGGTGACCGTGAACTCGACGTACGAGCCGGTCACGTTGGTGTAGTCGACGAAGCCCGCGCCGGAGAATCCGGTGTGGTTGCTGGCCACCATGCCCTGCGAGATGGTGGCGTTCTCGGCTTCGTAGCGGGTGGCCGCGGCGTGTGCCGAGACCGCGGGCAGGAGCAGGCCCGCGACGAGGCCACCGCTGAGCAGCGCGGCACCCCGTGCGAACCATCTCCGGTTGACCATGGGCGGGTCTCCTCTCGGATCGACCGACCGTGTCGTCGGCCGCCTTCCACGAATTGTTAGGCAGCCTTCTTTTCTTATTAACGGTCCTCGATGTTAGGGGGCGGCACCGTCCCGGTCAAGACGGACTCCGGCAGGCGGACAGGCCGGAGTACCCCTGGAGACCTCCGAGCTATCATCCGCGCCGGCCGCTACCGGATCCCCGCCTCACCCAGCAGATCGTGAACAAGTTCGTCGATGTCCACACCGGACAGTCCGCGTGCCGCGAACCACGAGCCGACGTTGCGCACGTCCCGGGCCAGGAACCCGGGCCCGTTCGGGTTGGACACCACGTCCACCACCTGCGGCAGGTCGATGAGCACGAGCCGGCCGTCTTGCACCAGGATGTTGTACGCCGACAGGTCGGCGTGCGCGATCTGGCAACGGGCCAGCACGGTCAGCGCGTCGACGAGCTGCCGCCACAGGTCCCGCAGCTCGTCCGGCTCCGGGCGCAGTTGGGCCAGCCGCGGCGCGGCCTGCCCGTCGGGGGTACCGAGGAACTCCAGCAGCAGCTCGGTACCGAGGATCTGCACCGGGTACGGGACGATCCGCACCCCCAGCTCCTCGCCGACCTCCCACAGCCGGCACAGGGCGGAGAACTCGGCGGCCGCCCACTGGCCGGCGATGGCGGAGCGGCCAAAGGTGCTGCGGCTGGACATGGCGCGGTTGACCCGCGACTCGCGGACTCTGCGCCCCTCCAGGTAGCCCGCGTCCCGCTGGAACATCCGATGTTCGGACGACCGGTACCGCTTGGCCGCAAGCAGGCACTCGCGCCCGCCCGGTACCCCTCGGCGCACCAGCATCACGTCGGCTTCCTTGCCGGTCTTGACCACACCCAGCTCGGTGTCCACGGCGGCGAGCTCGGTCACCAGCCAGTCCGGGTACGGTCGCGGTCCGCGCTCGCCGGCCGCGGACTGGTCCCAGGTGGACCAGCGGTCCCCCTCCTCGGGATCGTCCACATCGGACGGTTCAAGGTGTCGGCGGTGGGTCCGCTTCAGATAGTCGGGTTCGTCATTGTCGAACCGGCCCCGGCGTCCACGGCCGGGGTGCTGCTCTGCATCACGCAACGGGAAGTGTCCTTTGTGAGAGACGAATGGAGGTCAGACGGCATCCACCGCGCGACAATCGCGGTCATCGGCTCATCGCCTCCCTTCGCTCCGCCGGGGTACCCGGCTCGGACAGTCCAGCCGTTGCAGGATCGCGGCACCCGGGGTAGGCGCGCAACGGAATTAGCCGGCGCCGGCCCGTACCCTCACGCCGTCGCCTCGGACGGTCGCGCCGGCGGCTGCACCACCGGCTGGTCGACGGCGAGCGGATCGGACGGCGGCCGCGCGGCCGGCACGTGCGGCGTTGCCCGGCCCCCGGCGTGCGGATCGTGCGGCGGCTCGGCCGACGGGTCGACCGGGACGACGGCGGGCGACGCGACCGCGTGGTCCGCCACCGCGGGGCCCGCGCCGGTGGCGGCCAGCTCCGCGCGCCGCCGCGCGACCAGCGCCCGCAGCGCGTCCTCGTCCGGTACCGCGTCGCCGGCCACGCCTCGGGCCCGGTGCCAGAGCAGCATGCCCAGCTCGAACTGGGCCGCCTGGAGCCGGCGCAGCGTCCGCTGGGCCCGCCAACGAGACCGGCGCGGCACCGTCATCCCCAGCAACAGTCGCCGGCCGGGATCGAGCAGCAACGGCAGCTCGGCTCCGGTGACCGCACCCGACCCGCTGGCGACCTCGTCATCGAGCGCGGCGGCCAGGCCCGCGCGCTGGCCGCGTAGGCCCCGGCGCAGCAGGAGCACGCAGACCACGACGCACAGGCCCGGCACGACGGCCAGGACCAGAGGCTGCACGACCAGGATGTCGACGGACCGGCCCACCGTGAACCAGCCACCGTGCGCCCGGGCATACCAGTCCAGCAGCGCGTCGTTGGCGAAATGCGCGGCGGCCGCGGCCGCGAACCCACAGCCGATCGCGATCCGGCGCCTTCTGGGCTCGGCGAGTTGCCTGGCCGCGCCGAAGCCCGCGCCGACCATCGCGGAGAACGCGGTCTGCGCCGCCAGGATGCCGACCGACTGACGGAGCCAGGACTGGAAGTCCGCGCCGACCCCGTTGAACGCGGTCAGGTACTCCACGCTCTCCACCAGGCTGAAGCCCAGTCCCGCGGCGGCGCCCAGCACGATGCCCGACACGACTCCGTCGAAATACCGCCGGAAAAGCAGATAAGCCAGGGCCACCCCGGCGCCCTTGCCCAGCTCCTCGCTGAGGCTCGCGCCGACGAACGCGGCGAGGTGCACCCTGTGCAGCACCTGCAGGAAGTCGCCGCCGGAGAGGTAGGCCACGCTGTACTCGAGTACCCAGGTGTTCATCGCCGCGCCGAACCCGGCACCCACCAGCGCGCCCCATCCGAACACGGCCCAGAGCAGGGCGAGCGGGACCCGCCGGTACAGCTGCGTCCGCTGCACCAGCCAGAACGCCAGCAGGGTGGTGGGCAGGCAGACCAGCAGGGTGACCGGGTGGCCGAAAGCCGTGGCGATCGGGTACGCGGCGAACGGGAGCAGCAGGACGGCGGCGACCAGCAGCCTCAACCGCCACGGCTCCCGGTGGACACCGGCTGGACGGCGGCCGCGCCGCGCCAGTTTGACCGCGCCGACGGCCAGCGCCACCACCCACGCCGCGACGGTGAACCAGAACTGGACCTTGGGCATCGCCGGCCAGACATACCCGAGCGGGCCGACCGCCGGCGCGTCCGGATCGATCTGCGGGCGGCCGAAGTCGACGAGCACCTGCAGCCCGTAGGCGGTCGACATGAGCCCCGCGACGACCAGCAGATAGCGCGATGCGAGATCCGGGCGAGCGGGGAGGATCGCTGGTTGCACCCGGCCTCCCCCAGCGCGCGCGACGCGATCAGCCATCCGGATGTTACCCGGCGAGCCGGTTCCCCGCCGCCCGCCCCTCGCCGGCTTCAGCGCTGGTCCATGACCGCGGCGAGCGCGGCGATCGGCCCGTCGGCCGTGAACGTCGGCGAGTACTGCGGCTGGGTCCACCGCCGTCCCCGGTGCAGCCAAACACTGCGCAGCCCGAGAGCGCTCGCGCCGCCGATGTCCGCTTCCGGGCTGTCGCCGATCATCCAGGCACCGGCCAGCCGCATCCGGGCGCGGTGCGCGGCGATCGCGAAGATGCGCGGGTTCGGCTTGCTGACCCCGGCCTCCTCGGAGATGACCCAGTCCGCCAGGTACCGGTCGAGCCCGGTACTGCGGATCTTGGCCTCCTGCCGGCGGGTCACCCCGTTGCTGACCACCACCGGTACCCAACCGGCGTCGCCGGCGATCTGCAGGGCGCAGGCGACCATCGGGTCCAGCCGGGTGTTGGCCACCACACCCTCGTCGAGCGAGTCGACGATGTCGATGGCCGGTACCCGCAGCCGATACCGGTCGCGGACCGCCTCGGCGACGTCCCAGTGGTCGGTCAGGCCGTCGGCATCCACGTCGAGTAACCAGTCGATGTCTTCCGGGGGCGCGCCGAGCTGTGCCAGAAACAGGTCTCCCCAGGTCCGAAACGCCCGTGCTCGATCGAGCAGGGTGTTGTCGAGGTCGAGGAGCAACAGCGGCACGCCGGCACCCTACGTGACAGTTGGCCCGGAACGACAGTCCCCGGGGTAACCAAGCCGTACGTACGGATTGCAGGGTTCGGGTGGACCTGTCACGATCAAGGCGTGCCCCGGGTCAGCCAGGATCAGCTCGACGCCCGGCGCCGGGAGATCCTCTCGGGCGCTCGGGCGAGCTTCGCCCGGTATGGGTACGAGGGTGCCACGGTGCGGCGCCTGGAGGAGCAGACCGGTCTGTCCCGAGGGGCCATCTTCCACCACTTCAGGGACAAGGATTCGCTGTTCCTCGCGGTCGCGGAGGACGACGCCGCCGCGATGGTCGCCACCGTCAGCCAGCACGGCCTGGTCCAGGTCATGCGCGACCTGCTCGAGCGCGCCGACGTGCCGGGCTGGCTGGGCACCCAACTGGAGGTCTCCCGCCGGCTGCGCACCGACCCCGACTTCGCCCGGCGCTGGGCCGCCCGCTCGGACGCGATCACCGCGGCGACCCGGGACAGGCTGCGCCGCCAGCGCGACGCCGGGGTGCTGCGCGAGGACGTGGACATCGACACCCTGGCCCGGTTCCTGGAGCTGGCCTACGACGGGCTCGTGCTGCACCTGGCCATGGGCCGCCGGGCCGACGACATCGGGCCGGTGCTGGACCTGGTCGAGGAGGCGGTCCGCCGGCAACGGACCCGCTGAGCCGGACCCGCGCAGCCGGTACCGCCGCGGCCGGCCGACCGAAGCGGCAGGATGAAGCCATGGACCTCGGCCTGACCGATCGCGTCTACCTGATCACCGGCGGCTCCCGCGGGCTCGGTTTCGCCGCCGCGCAGTGCCTGGTCGCGGACGGAGCCCGGGTGGTGCTCGCGGCCCGGGACCCGGATCGGCTGACCGAGGCGGTCGCCCGGCTGGGCGGACCGGTGCACGCCGTCGGGGTACCCACGGACCTCGCCGACCCCAACGGCCCTGTGCGGCTGGTCGACCGGGCCGTCGACGCCTTCGGCTCGGTCGACGGCGCCCTCATCTCGGTCGGCGGCCCGCTGCGCGGCACCGCCGCCGACGCCAGCGACGAGCAGTGGCGGGCGGCGTTCGAGACGGTGTTCCTCGGCTCGGTCCGGATGGCCCGCACCGTCGGGCAGCGCCTGGAGCCGGGCGGCGCCATCGCATTCGTGCTGTCCAGCTCCGCCCGGTCCCCGATCCACGGGCTGGGCCTGTCCAACGGCCTGCGACCGGGCCTGGCCGGTGTGGCCAAGGACATGGCCGACGAGTTCGGGCCGCGCGGGGTGCGGGTGGTCAGCCTGCTGCCCCACCGGATCATGACCGACCGCAACCGGGAGCTGTGGGCCGCGACCGGCGACCCGGAGCGCGCCCGCCGCGAGGCCGAGGCATCGATCCCGCTGGGACGCGTCGGCGACCCGGCCGAGTTCGGCCGGGTCGCCGCGTTCCTGCTCTCACCCGCCGCCAGCTATCTCACCGGCATCGCGGTACCGGTCGACGGTGGCGCCGTCCGGATGCTCTGACCTCCCGGGCCGGGCTCAGCCGACCGGCCCGTTGGCCAGCGCCACCGCCGCGCTGTGCGACTGGCCGGACTGGTCGGTCCAGCCGATGGTCACCCGGTCGCCCGGGTGGTGGGCGTCCAGCAGCGAGGTCAGCGTGTTCGCCGAGTCCACGGGCTGACCGTCCACCGACACGATCAGGTCGCCGCCCTCGATGCCGGCGCCCTCGGCCGGCGAGCCGGCCACCACGCGGGTCACGCCCGCCCCGCCGCCGCCGGTACCGCTCGAGGACACGTTCACGCCGAGGAACGCCGTCTGGCCGAGGTGCACCTTGTCCGACGCCTGGTTACCGAGGATCTGGTTGGCGATGGTGACCGCCGAGTTGATCGGAATGGCGAAGCCCTGCCCGCCCGAGGCGCGGTACTGGAAGCCGGCCGTCGCCGCCGTGTCGATCCCGATGACCTGCGCGCTGCTGTTGACCAGGGGCCCGCCGGAGTCACCGGCCTCGATCGCGGCGGCCACCTGGATCAGCCCGGTGAGCTGCTCGGAGGCGCCGGAACCCTCGTCGCTCGCGGTGATCGACTGGTTGAGGGCGGTCACCTGTCCGCTCACGGTCGCCGGGGTGCCGCCGGCCCCGCCCGCGTTGCCGATGGCCACCACCGGGTCTCCGACACCGACGCTCGACGAGTCGGCGAGCGTCGCGGTCGGCAGCCCCGACGCGCCGGCGAGCTGCAGCACCGCGATGTCCTCCGAGCGGTCGTAGCCGATCACGGTCGCGCTGAACGTGCGACCGTCGGTCACCTCGGTGACCGTGATGGTGGTCGCGCCGGCGACGACGTGGTTGTTGGTCAGCACGATGCCGGAGGACTTGATGACGATGCCGGTACCGGCGGCCCGCGCGTTCTGGTACCCGAGGACGGTGTCGACGTCCACGACGGCCGGGTTGACCGTGTTGGCGATGGAGGTCGCGTCGACGCTCGCGGCCGAGCTGGGTTTGGCGGTGGGTGCCGGGATGGCCGCCCCGCCCGGCTGCTGGGTCGCGCTGGTGGCGCCCGAGGGCGACCGGTGCGCCGCGTGGTCCAGCCCGAGGACGAGCCCGGTGGCGGCGCCCGCGCACAGCACGACGAACGCGAGGATCGCGGCGACCACGACCCCGGGCCGTACCCCTGACCTCTTCGGCGGCTCGGGCGGCGGATAGCCGTACGGGTACCCGTAGTACCCCTGGCCTCCTTGGTAACCCTGGTAACCCTGGTATCCCTGGCCCGGCGGGTACCCCTGGTACCCACCGCCGGTCCAGATGGGCTGGGTCGGTCCGGAGCTCGGCTCCGAACCCGGCGGTTGCTCCGGTGGGGACTGCCACGCGCTCATCGCGGTTCCTCCTGGCTGGTCGATGAGGTTCCTTACCCAGTTGAGCGCGGTTATCTGGGAGGGCCCTGGACGCGGCCTGTGGATCGGCGGTGGCTTACGGGACTTCCTCGCGCACCGGGACCACCACCGGCTCGGGGTCGCTGTCGATGGTGAACGGCTTCGGCGAGTCGGCCACCGCGAACTGGGTGTGGTAGAGCTCGGCGTAGAGCCCGTTCGCCTCGACCAGCTGGTCGTGCGTGCCGCGCTCGACCACCCGGCCGTCGTCGACCACCAGGATCTGGTCGGCGTCCCGGACGGTCGACAGCCGGTGCGCGATGACCAGCGCGGTGCGCCCGGTCAGCGCCACCGACAGCGCCCGCTGCACGGCCGCCTCGGACTCCGAGTCCAGGTGCGCGGTCGCCTCGTCGAGGATCACGATGCTGGGCGCCTTGAGCAGCAGCCGGGCGATCGCGATGCGCTGCTTCTCCCCGCCGGAGAACCGGTACCCCCGCTCACCGACCACTGTGGACAGTTGGTCGGGCAGCCCGCGGACGAGCTCGGCCACCTGCGCGCCCTCCAGGGCGGCCCACAGCTCCTCCTCGGTCGCCTCCGGCTTGGCGTAGCGCAGGTTCTCCGCGATCGTCTCGTGGAACAGGTGCGCGTCCTGGGTGACGACGCCGATCGTGTCGCGCAGGGACTGCAGGGTCGCGTCCCGCACGTCGAC
>Ga0081540_1003717_pt1 | contig 11952 bp, 9 predicted proteins | sample TabmetS2T1R1_FD_71024 | JGI IMG/M metagenome (GOLD analysis project Ga0081540, IMG submission 71024) | Tabebuia heterophylla rhizosphere microbial communities from the University of Puerto Rico - S2T1R1 | ecosystem: Host-associated > Plants > Roots > Rhizosphere ...
GTACACGGCCGATGCCAAAGCCGTCTATGACATGGCGCTGACGAGAGGCTGGCGGCCCACGGACAAGCAGGAAGGCGGCTGCACTGTCGCCTGGAATTCGCGTTGGGACGGAAAGCGCCCGGCGATCGGCACGGGAGAGAGCCACCACGTGCTGTTTCGCCATGTCGGCATTACCACCGGCAGTTGGCTGTCGGTGGACAACACGGCATTCCTCTCGCGCCCACTGCCGTTCATCACCTGGCGCCCCTACCGCTATCGCCAGCCAATGTTCTTGTGCCCTCCACCTGACGCCGGGCACTGAAAGTCCGGGAGCCCGCGTGACTTGTAAGCCAGACCGGCTCGAAGCCGATGCACCCACTGTATCGGCGCGATGCGGCCTTTGGTAGCGGGCCAGAACTCTGCCAGCTTCAGTTGCATTCCTCGTGGAGAACTGACGCGAAAGGACATGCAATGACGCGATTGTTAGCAAGACTCGCCCTCTCCACCGCCTTTGTTTCCGCGATGGCGGGAGCCGCCCATGCCTGGCCACGGGCCACTGTACTGGGAAATGATCATAGCGCCCTGGGCGCATTCCAACTCGTCAAAGGTGGCGGCGGCTCGAGTGCCATGCATAGTTCGTCGCGCCCAAGCAGCGCCAGCCATGCGACCTCCAGCACGCTTAGCACGCCGAGCACCATCGCTTCCCCGAGCACGCCGACGAGTGAGGCGGCCGCGCCGCATATGCCCTCCCTCCCGGGCCAATCCAGCAGCCCGACGATTGATCCCGGAAGCGCCGGCTTGAGCACCGGCACGGTGATACCGTTGGGTACGCCGATGAGCGAGCCGGCGATCCCGAGCGTGCCCGTCGCTCCCGACCAGTCAAACGCATCTATCCAGCTGACTGCACCAACCGAGCCGACGTCAACGACGCCGGGCTCTACGTCCACGACCGCCAACACCACGATCTCTACGCAGCCGTCACCGCCCGACACCGGCACGTCAAGCACACAGTAGATCGCGGGGGGCGACACTCCCTTTCTCACTCCATACCTCTGGAGCCGTGGCGAGGGCTAGAGAGAGAGCGGTCGCCAAAGGTGGTTATAAAGACCACCTTTCCATGTACATGCAAACCAGGAACAATATGCGGGCTGTCGGCATTCCCCAAACAGTAATAGCGCGAAAGGAAACGCGATGAAGGAATTTATGGCAAAGCTTGCCTTCTCGGCAGCTATTGTCGCGGGTAGCGCCATGGCGGCTCAGGCCTGCCCACAGACAACTGCGATGGGGAAAGATAATACGGCACTGCTCCAGCTTGCGCAGGCTGGCGGCAGCGCGGGTGCTGGCGGGGGTGGCATTGGCGGCTCTTCGGTCCCAGGCAATACCGCGACCAGCCCTGGCACGTCGAATGGTGCAGCTACGATGCCCGGTCGAGACCCCGGCGCGGCCGGGGGTGTCGCTCGTCCGGTCATTCCGCTTGATGAGCCCATGCGTCAGCCGATCACTCCGCAGACGCCTGGCCCGCAGACCTCACCAACGACACCTCGCTAAGGGAGCGAAGGTCTCAAGCCTGCCCTCTATAATCAAGTTGGATGCCTTTGGGAAAAGCGCCTCTGGCGCTTTTCCTTTTCGTGCTGCGCGCCTACACGTTGACAGCTTGTCTCCACAAGCTGATCGTCTGCGGGAAGAGGGACAGGAGGGAGGGCTCGCTTGTCAAGAAAGGCCAGATTGGCGAAGACCGCGCTCAGCGTGACCGCAATTGCTGCGCAGATCTGCGCCTTCTGCGCCCCGGCGACTGCGATTCCGCGTTATCCCTGGCACAGCGAGACCGCGGTTACTGCAACCCTCGCCGACCGCATACAGCCGCCATCAGCTTTTCAGCGCATTCCTGTTGAGCCGGGCAGCTTTGCCGCCTGGCTGCGCGGTCTGCCGGTGAAGCCGCCGCAATCTCTGGTGCGCCTCTATGATGGCCGTCCCAAATGGAACCAGCAGCTGCATGTCGCGGTGATCGAGATAGACACCGGGATTCAAGATCTGCAGCAATGCGCAGACGCCGTCATGCGCCTGCGTGCCGAATATCTACTGGCAAGCGGCCGGACGCGCGATATCGGCTTCAACGACAGTAAGGGTAAGCCTCAGCCTTTCAAGGGCGATCCGAAGGACTATGCGGGCTTCCGCCGCTATATGGACAAGGTCTTCAGCTTTGCCGGCAGCTATTCGCTCGAACACGAAATGCGCCCGGTCTTGCCATCCGAGATGCAGATCGGCGATGTGTTCATTAAGGGCGGCTTTCCTGGCCATGCGGTGTTGATTGTCGATCTGGCTCTGAACCCCGCCAATGGCGAGAAGCGTTTTCTGCTTCTGCAAAGCTATATGCCGGCCCAGGACATGCACATCCTCAAAAATCCGAAAATGCCCGACGGCTCGCCCTGGTATCCGGTGCCGGGCGAGAAAGAGCAACTGGTGACGCCTGAATGGACGTTCCCGCCTGGTGCGTTGCGGCGTTTCAAGAATTGACGCCGCGCGGGCTGTGGGTAGGTGCCCGATAGCGCCTCCTGGCAGAGCGGCTTCTCTCAACGAAGAAGCCGGCCGTGCCTGAGGCGAGCGGCAACCTTATCTCATCGCGCTCTACGCAGCCCGCACTGTGGCGAGGAATTTCTGCATTTCCGCGCGCAGTCTCTCGGACTGGGAGGCGAGTTCCGTCGCGGAGGAAAGCACCTGGTCGGCAGAGGCGCTGGAGGCTTCGGCCGCCTGGCTGACGCCAGAGATATTGCGCGTCACCTCGACTGTGCCTTGGGCAGCCTGGTCGACGTTGCGGGCGATTTCTTCGGTCGCCGCGCCCTGCTCCTCGACAGCGGAGGCGATGGCCGAGGCGATCTGATTGATCTCGTCGATGGTGCTGCCGATGCCGAGAATGGCATTGGCTGCCTGGTCCGTGGCCGACTGGACCCCGGCGATATGGCCAGTGATCTCGGCCGTTGCTTTCGAGGTCTGCTCGGCGAGCGCCTTCACCTCCGAGGCGACCACGGCAAAGCCGCGCCCTGCCTCACCCGCACGCGCCGCTTCGATCGTGGCGTTCAGCGCCAGAAGATTGGTCTTGGAGGCGATATCATTGATCAGGTCGACGATGGCGCCGATCTTTTGTGCGCCGACGGAAAGACCGCTGACCTGTGAGGTAGTTGCCTCCGCCTCGCGCACGGCTTTGCCGGCCATGCTCGCGGATTCGCTCACCTGACGGCTGATCTCGCGCACCGAGCCTGAGAGCTGTTCGGCTGCTGCGGCCACCGTACGAACATTGGCAGCGGCCTCTTCCGATGCAGTACCGACGACCGTTGACTGATGGGTCGTTTCTGAGGCGGCGGAAGAGAGCGCCTGCGCCGCCGCCCGCAGCTCCGTTGCCGTGTCGGAGACGGCGGTCACGACGGAGCCGACGCTGCGCTCGAACTGGTCTGCCATATCGTGCATCGAGCGCTTGCGCTCTGCATCAGCTTGGGCTTTGACAGACTCGGCCTCAGCTTCCAGCTCCCGCGCGTGGATCATGTTGTCCTTGAACACTTGAACCGCGCCCGCCATTGCGCCGATCTCGTTTTGGCGATCACCGAACGGGATCTGCGCGGAGACGTCTCCCTTGGCAAGCCTTCCCATCGCCTGGGTGATCCGCTCGATCGGGCGGCACACGCCGAAAAAGCTGAAGGCCATGGCAGCAAAGGCCAGAACGAGACTCAGGGCAACAATCAGGGATATCTCCCACATTGCGCTCGCATATTCGGCAGCGGCACGCGCGGCTCCCGACCGGCCGCTGTCGCGGTTCATCGCAATCAGCCGCTCGAGCGTGCTGCCGATCTCGTCAAACAGCGCTTTTGCGTCTTCCTTGTAGATTGCGAAGGCTTCATTGACCTTATTGGATCGCGAAAATTCAACCATCTTCGCGTTCAACGCCAAATAACGATCCCACCCTGACACGAACTTCTGATAAGTCTGGCGTTCTTCATCACTGTCGATCAGCGCTTCGTATGTGGTTTTGTCTTTTTGTAGCTGCGCATCAACTTCTGCGAGGGACGCTTCGACCTGCTTCTTGTATTCAAGATCCTGGCCAAGGATGTGCCGCGATTGGCGAATACGGAAAGTGCTCGCGTCATGATCGATCCGGCTGATGCTGTCGATGGACGGGAACCAGTTCTGCGCGAACTCCTCAATGCTATCGTTGATGACGGACATCTCGCGCATTGCGATGTAGCCGAAGCCGCCGATCAATAAGATCATCAGCAAGAAGAGGCTGGTCAGTCCAGTCTTGACGGAGACATGTTTCATTTTCTTAGCCCGTAAATCAGCCTCGCCGGAAGGGGCAGGTCGAATTGTAACTTCTCGGTTGTTTTCCTGCTGCTCTCTCGCGAACGGAGGGCGAGTTTACCCGATGCTCATCAGCAAAGCGGAAACAATGATCTTGCATTTGCTGGTATTGCGTCAGCGTGTCGTTCACGTCCGAGGTGAAGCTCTCACGCGACCTATGTGCACCGCGGTGGGTTCGCCGCATTTGAACGGGGGCGCTGCGAAGGCTAAAACGGTAGAGTGCTATCTGCCGCCGGTCTTATCGTGCGGCGCGGCTGCTTTCGCCCTGTGGGAGGACAAATGGGTTACAACGCTCCCGTCTCGGAGATGCTCTTCACCCTCAACCGCATTGCCGGCTTTGGCCCTCATGTCGAGGCTGGGTTGTTCGAGGATCTCGATAACGCAACTGTCGAAGCCATCCTCGAAGAAGCCGGCCGTTTTGCCACGGAAGAGCTGGCCCCGATCAACCGTATAGGCGATGCGCAACCTGCGCGCCTCGAAGACGGCAAGGTGGTCATGCCGGAGAGCTGGCGGATAGCCTATCGCGCCTTCTGCGAGGCTGGATGGAATGCGCTGCCTTGCCCCAGGGCGTTCGGTGGCCAGGAATTGCCGGTGGCGCTTTCCATGGCATGCGCCGAGCTGTGGAACGGGGCGAACATGGCCTTCGGCCTGAACCCGATGCTCACCCAAGCCGGCGTCGAGGCGTTGTACAAATACGGCGCCGAACCGTTGAAGCAGAAATACCTGCCGAAGCTCATCAGCGGCGAATGGACCGGCTCGATGCAGCTCACCGAGCCGCATGCCGGCTCCGATCTGCGCTTCCTGAAAACCCGCGCCGTGCCGCAGGGCGACGGCACTTACCGTATCACCGGTACCAAGATTTTCATCACCTATGGCGACCATCCGCTAACCGACAACATCATCCACATCGTGCTTGCCCGCCTGCCGGACGCTCCGCCCGGCACCAAGGGCATCTCCATGTTTCTCATCCCGAAATTCCTGGTGAGCGATGACGGCTCACTCGGACGCCGTAACGATGTCTACGCCGCCAAGCTCGAGCATAAGCTCGGGATTCACGGCAGCCCGACTTGCGTGCTGAACTATGGTGATGGCGAAGGCGCTATCGGCTGGCTTGTCGGCGAGCCGCATCGCGGGCTGCAAAATATGTTCGTGATGATGAACCAAGCACGGCTTGGTGTCGGCGTCCAGGGTGTCGGCGTTGCCGAACACGCCTTCCAGCATGCGCTGGCCTATGCCAAGGACCGCAAGCAGGGAGCGATCACCGCCACTGTCGAAACGGAGATGACGCCGATCATCAACCATCCTGATGTCGTGCGGATGCTGCTTTCCATGAAGGCCAAGATCGCGGCCGCGCGCGCGATCTGCTACACCAATGCCGTCGCCATCGACCTCTCCCGTCATGCGCGCGACGCCCAAGCTCGCGCCTGCGCCGATGCGGAGGCGGCTCTCCTCACCCCCATCTCGAAGGCATTCGGCTCCGATATCGGTGTGGAGGTCGCGTCGGAAGGTATCCAGGTCCATGGTGGTATGGGCTTCATCGAGGAGACCGGCGCGGCCCAGCACTATCGGGACGCACGTATCGCGCCGATCTATGAGGGCACCAACGGCATCCAGGCGATCGATCTGGTCGGCCGCAAGCTGGCAATGAATGGCGGCGAGGCCGTTCGCGCCTTCATCGGTGGACTGAAGGAGACGGTCGCGCAGGTGAAAGCCTCTAACGAACCTGCGTTCGGGGCAATGGGTGAAAGCCTTGAAGGCGGGGTCGCAGCGCTTGAGGAGTCGAGCCGCTGGCTGCTTGGCCAGCTCACCGAGAACCGCGATGCGGCGCTGGCCGGGGCGACGCCATATGGCCGCCTGTTCGGTCTCACGGCGGGCGGTGTGCTCCTCGCCCGTGGCGCTTTGGCCGCCGCGCGCGAAGCCGATGGCGTCGCGGAGGCGCCGGTCGCGCTCGCACGCCATTTTGCCGAAACACAGGTGCCAGCGACTGGCGGTCTCAAACAGACGGTCATGCAGATGCATGAAACCGTGCTGGGCGACAACGCCGCTGCTGTGCTTGGCTGAGCGGGGAAGCGCTATGAGTGAGTTCATTCAGACGGCCGTTCAGAACGGCATTCAAACCATTCGCATTGCGCGGCCCGAGAAGAAGAACGCGCTGAGCGTTGCGATGTACGAGGCAATGCACACCGCGCTGGAGGAGAGCGACCGCTCGCCCGAGATCCGTGTAAGGCTGATCCTCGGCCAGCCCGGCGTATTCACCGCCGGCAACGACATCGCGGATTTCCTCGAAGCCGGCCAGCGCGGACCAGAAGGCTTGTCGCCCGTGATGAAATTCCTGCGGGCGCTGATCTTCTCCGAAAAGCCCGTCATCGCGGCGGTGGACGGCCTAGCGGTCGGTGTCGGCGCAACACTCCTGCTGCACTGCGATCTTGCCTACGCTTCTCCGGAAGCGGTGTTCATGGCCCCCTTCACCGATCTTGGTCTGGTGCCGGAGGCAGGCTCAAGCCTGGTCGCGCCCGAGCGCATGGGCTATCCCCGCGCCTTCGCCTTCCTCGTCGCCGGCGAGCCGCTGACCGCCGACGCCGCCCGCGCTGCCGGACTGATCAATACCGTCGTGCCCAGCGCTAACCTAGAGGCGCATGCGCTCGCCGCCGCCGGCAAGCTGGTGACCAAGCCCCAGCAGGCACTCGCCCTGGCGCGGCGTCTGGTGCGCGGCGATCCCACCCGGATCTGGGCACGTGTGGAGGAGGAAGGCCGCCTCTTCATGGAGCGCCTGGTTTCAGACGAGGCGCGCCAGGCATTCCAGGCATTCATGCAGAAGCGGCGCTGATCGAGTGCGGATTGAAGAGCGGGAGAGAAGACATGGAATCGCTGAGAGGCAAGACTCTCTTTATCACCGGGGGCAGCCGCGGTATCGGCCTTGCCATCGCGCTGCGCGCTGCTCGGGAGGGGGCAAACATCACCATCGCTGCCAAGACTGCCGAGCCGCATCCGAAGCTCCCGGGTACCATCTATACGGCTGCCGAGGATATTGAGAAAGCCGGTGGCAGCGCACTTCCCATCCTCTGCGACATCCGCTTTGAGGAACAGCTGGCCAACGCTATCGCCCAAACGGCGGCGAAGTTTGGGGGCATCGACATCCTCATCAACAATGCCAGCGCCATCAATCTCGGTCGCACGGTCGACACGGCGATGAGCCGTTTCGACCTCATGCACCAGATCAACACGCGCGGCACCTATCTCGCCTCGAAGCTCTGTATTCCGCATCTCACGAAGGCGGACAATCCTCATATTCTGACGCTCTCACCGCCGCTTGACATGAAGGCGAAGTGGTTCGCCCCGCATCTCGCTTATAGCCTCGCCAAATTTGGGATGAGTCTGTGTGTGCTCGGCCTCGCTGAGGAGCTGAAACCCCAGGCTATCGCCGTGAACGCGCTATGGCCGCGTACGACCATCGCGACTGCCGCAGTGAACAACCTGCTCGGCGGTGACCGGATCATGCGCGCCAGCCGCACGCCCGATATCGTGGCTGACGCCGCCCATCTCATCCTGACGCAGCCGGCGCACAGCTTCACCGGCCAATTCCTCATCGATGATACCCTGCTCGCCGCCCATGGCGTGACCGATTTCGACCGCTACCGGGTCGACCCCAGCGTCGACCTGATGCAGGATTTCTTCGTTCCCGATGATAGTCCTGCGCCCGCCAGCCTTAAGGCGATTGCCTAGCCAGAACGTTGCATGAACGCTTGCCGAATCCATTAAAGCGTGGTGAGCTGAGCAGCATGTCCACGCTGTTCCTCACGCATCCTGCGTTTAAGAATCACGACACCGGTCCAGGCCATCCCGAGCGGCCTGATCGTATGCGCGCCATCGACGCAGTCATGGCTCATGAGTCGTTCAATGGCCTTGTTCGCGAAGAGGCGTCTCAAGCTGACTTTGAGGTGCTTCAACTCGTCCATCCGGCTGAATATGTCGAAACCATACGGCAGGCGGCGCCTGAGCAGGGACTGATCTATCTCGATGGCGACACCGTGATGTCGCCCGGCTCATTGGAAGCTGCATTGCGAGCGGTCGGCGCCGGACTGCGCGCAGTTGACGCGGTGATGAAGGGTGAAGCCAGGAACGCCTTCTGCAGCATACGCCCCTGCGGTCATCACGCCGAGCCGATCCGGGCTATGGGTTTCTGCATCTTCTCCAACATTGCGATTGCCGGAAAATATGCGCGCGAGAAGCATGGAGCCAAGCGCATCGCGGTCGTCGATTTCGACGTGCATCACGGCAATGGCACGCAGGCGGCGTTCTGGAGCGACAAGGATCTGTTCTTCGCCTCGACGCACCAGATGCCGCTCTATCCCGGCACCGGCGCCCCGAACGAGACGGGCGTTGCGAACAATATCGTCAATGCTCCGCTCCGCTCGGGCGATGGGGGCGAGAAGTTCAAGGCCGCGTTCAACGATCGCATCCTGCCGGCTTTGCGGAACTTTGCTCCCGATATCGTGCTTATCTCGGCAGGGTTTGACGCGCACCGCAATGATCCGCTCGCCTCGCTGGAGCTCGTGGAGGAGGATTTCGGCTGGGCCACCATAAAACTTCTGGAAATTGCGGAGGAAACAGCAGGGGGGCGCGTGGTCTCGATGCTAGAAGGTGGCTATGATCTGCGCGGCCTTGCCGGTTCGGTGGCCGTGCATGTGAAGACTCTGATGGAGGCCAGCCAATGAAAAGCAATCCATCTGCGCCGCGCAACGGCGAGGACGCCGGGGCAAAGCGCGACAATTCCGACATCGCGGCTTTGAGCTTTGAGCAGGCGCTGAAAGAGCTTGAACAGATCGTCGGCAAGCTGGAGCGCGGCGATGTCGAGCTCGAGCCGTCTATTGCCCTCTATGAGCGCGGCGAGGCGCTCCGTGCGCATTGCGAGCAGCTTCTGCGACGCATCGAAGCCAAGGTGGAGAAGATCACTTTGGATGCGCAAGGCCAGCCGACCGGCAGCGCGCCACTTGATGTGGCCCAGTGACGCAGAATCACTACATTCTCGCCCTGCCGACAATCCGCAAACGCGAATTTTCGTGAAATGCTTGAAAAATTGGGCCAATCTCGTCCGAGCTGAGAGATTGGTTCCTAAAAAAGAGACTCTTTCGTCATGAGTGATACCCCGCTGCTGGATCAAATCCGCACGCCGGAAGACCTGCGCAAATTCTCCGACAAAGATCTCCCGCAAATCGCCGACGAACTTAGGCGAGAGACTATCGATGCCGTTTCGGTGACTGGCGGTCATCTGGGTGCTGGCCTTGGCGTTGTCGAGCTGACGGTCGCGCTGCACTACCTGTTCGATACGCCGGATGACAGGTTGATCTGGGATGTCGGTCACCAGGCCTATCCGCACAAAATCCTGACCGGGCGGCGTGACCGCATCCGCACGTTGCGCCAGGGTGGAGGCCTATCCGGTTTCACCAAGCGCAGCGAAAGCGAATACGACCCGTTCGGCGCTGCCCATTCCTCGACCTCGATCGCCGCGGGCGTGGGCATGGCCGTTGCACGCGACCTCGAGGGGGAGAAGCGCAACGTCATCGCGGTGATTGGCGATGGCGCCATGAGCGCCGGCATGGCCTATGAGGCGATGAACAATGCCGGCGCCATGGACAAACGGCTGATCGTCATCCTCAACGACAACGATATGTCGATCGCGCCGGCAGTCGGCGCCTTCAGCGCCTATCTCGCGAGGATCAACTCCAGCCACACCTATCTCTATCTCCGCGACATGGTCCGCCAGCTTGCCAGGCGCCTGCCCAAGGACTGGGAACGCCGGGCAGCGCGCGCGGAGGAGTACACCCGCAATTTCTGGTCGGGCGGAGCGCTGTTCGAGGAGCTGGGCTTTTACTATGTCGGGCCGATCGACGGGCATAATTTCGATCACCTCCTGCCCGTCCTGCGCAATGTCCGCGACGCCAATGTCGGGCCCATCCTGGTGCATATCGTCACCAAGAAGGGCAAGGGCTACGCGCCGGCGGAGAAATCGGCCGACAAATATCATGGCGTGAACAAGTTCAACGTCATCACCGGTGCGCAGGCCGTATCCAAGCCGAACGCGCCCAGCTACACGAAAGTCTTCGCCCAGAGCCTCGTCAAAGAGGCACGTAAGGACGACAAGATCGTCGCCATCACGGCGGCCATGCCGTCAGGGACAGGGCTCGATCTGTTCGGACAGGAATTCCCCGATCGCTGCTTCGATGTCGGCATTGCCGAACAGCATGCCGTGACCTTCGCGGCCGGTCTCGCCGCAGAGGGCTACAAGCCGTTTGCGGCGATCTATTCCACCTTCCTGCAGCGCGCTTATGACCAAGTCGTGCACGACGTCGCGGTGCAGCAATTGCCGGTGCGCTTCGCCATCGACCGCGCGGGGCTGGTCGGCGCCGATGGCCCGACACATGCCGGCTCGTTCGATGTGGCTTACCTCTCCTGTCTGCCGGGCTTCGTGGTGATGGCTTCAAGCGACGAAGCCGAACTGCGCCACATGGTGGCGACGGCCGTGGCAATCGATGACCGGCCTTCCGCCTTCCGTTATCCGCGCGGCGAGGGCATTGGCATCGACATGCCGGAAGAGGGCGTGCCGCTCGAGATCGGTCGCGGGCGCGTGCTGCGCGAAGGCTCCGCGGTGGCGCTGCTCTCCTTTGGCGGGCGTTTGACAGAGTCGCTCAAAGCCGCCGACCAGCTCGCTGCCTACGGGCTGTCGACGACAGTGGCCGATGCCCGCTTCGCCAAGCCGCTGGACGAGGCACTGATCCGCCAGCTCTGCCGCCATCATGAGGTGGTGGTGACGCTCGAGGAAGGTGCAGCCGGCGGCTTCGGCGCGCAAGTCCTGCATTTCCTTGCCCGCGACGGACTGCTCGACGAGGGGCTGAAAATCCGCGCCCTCACACTGCCCGACCGTTTCATCGATCACGACAAGCCGGAGCGCATGTATGAGCAGGCTGGTCTGGATGCGCGGTCCGTCGTCGATTGCGTGATCAAGGCCCTCGGCCGGAAAGCAATTCCCGGCGCCGGTGAGCTGGCCTGACGCTCGCACTCGCAGCCGTCGCTACAGCCACATCGGGTTAGACGGAAACGCTTCGTCTGACCCGGCCTTACCCTCTCTCATGGGAGGGCGGCGCGAAGCGTATATCGAGAGTCTGTACCCCTCACCCACCCTCCTCATGTGACAGAGCTTGAGCGGATCAGTCTCCCGCGGCCGAGACGTCGCCGACACGTCCTAAATCCGGCGGGCTCGCCGGATGGGCGAGGATGCCGCCTGTTGCGGCCGCCAGCACGCCGGTTGTGCCGGGGAAGGAGAGCGGCAGCCTCCGCAGCGAGCGCACGGCGAGGAACGCGAAAGCCTGCGCCTCGATACTGTCCGCCGCCCAGCCGAGATCCTCGGCACGCAGCAGCCGGCCGGGCAGAAGTTTCGCGAGCGCCGCCATGAGCGTGTGGTTGTGAACCCCGCCACCTGAGACGACGTAGGCTTGGGCCGGCGCAGGGAAATGCGCGATCGCGCAGACGATCGAAGCGGCGGTGAAGCCGGCAAGGGTGGCCACGCCATCGGCAGGCGAAAGCCCTTCTACGGCGCTCAGCGAAAAGGCGTTGCGGTCGAGCGATTTA
>Ga0081540_1003718_pt1 | contig 11952 bp, 8 predicted proteins | sample TabmetS2T1R1_FD_71024 | JGI IMG/M metagenome (GOLD analysis project Ga0081540, IMG submission 71024) | Tabebuia heterophylla rhizosphere microbial communities from the University of Puerto Rico - S2T1R1 | ecosystem: Host-associated > Plants > Roots > Rhizosphere ...
GCAGCGGCACAGCGTCAGCGCCAGATGCGCGAAGTCGCGGCAGACGCCGGTGCGCTGCTCGTAGACGTCATGCGCCGTCTTCATGTGATGGGCGTGCTGATAACCGAAGGTGACGTGATGGTGCACGAAATCGACGATCGCCTGCACCCTTTCCCAGCCGGGCTTTGTCTGGCCGAACATCGACCAGGCGATATCGGTGAGCCTGTCGGTCTCGCAATAGCGGCTCGGCATCAGATAGAGCAAGACCTCGTCGGGCAATTGCTCGATCGGCAATTGCTGCGCGGTCGGCACGACGACATCTGCTAGACCCGAGTCGCGCACCAGCGCGTCGCCCCGCAAGGTGACGCCGCCGGCAGGTGCTACGAGGCGGCCGCAGACATTGCCAAAGGAGTCGCGGTAGAATCCGATCGGCACGTCGGGCTCGGCAACGATACGCTCGATGCCGACGATGTCGGAATAGCGCGAGGGATGGATCGAGAGCATGATCACCATCGGCGTCGGCTGCACCGCCGTGTAGGAAATCTCGAAACCGACCCTGATCTCCATCCTCAAACTTCCGCTGCTGTTCCATCGGCGTGCCTCATGCGAGGCACATTAGTATTGGTCTTTTGGCGGCGCGCTCTGGTTCAGCCGCCTCACGCCAGCTCGACAATGGCCGGATTGGCCTCATCGCCAACCGAAATCACGTTGATTTTGACCTCCATCTCGAGGAACGCATCGGTGGAACCGAGATAGGTGCCATGCAGCGGGATCGCCTGCTGCGGATCGCGCGCCACCGCAACGCGCACGAGATCGCGGTTGCCCACGATGCCGTTGGTCGGATCGAACTCGATCCAGCCCGCGCTCGGCAGGTACACCTGCACCCAGGCATGGGTGTTGCCGCCGCCGACATGGCCATCCGCGTCGTCGTCGGGCACGAAGATGTAGCCGGAGACGAAGCGCGCGGCGATGCCGAGCCGGCGCAGCGCCTCGATCATCAGCAGCGCAAAATCGCGGCAGGTGCCGGACTTCAGCTGCAGCGTATCGAGCGGATGCTGCGTGCCCTGCTCGTGACGTTCGCGATAACTAAACGCCCGGCGGATACCATGCGTCATGAGGCTCAGGATCCTGAAGGTCGGCGTCGGCGCTTCCTCATCAAGGAACTGCATCGCCCATACGGAAAGCTCGCCGTCAGGATCGGCATATTGCGGCGTGACGAATTGCACGAGGTCCGGGTATTCCTCGTAGTCGTAGAGAAAGGGATAGAAGAACGCGGGATCGTCAGGGGTCAGCGCGAACTCTTCCGCGGGATTGTGCTCGACGGTGGCGGTGGAGATGAAAGTGAGCGTATCGGCGCGCTCGTCGAAGGTCGCGATCGCCACCGAATTGCCGAACACGTCGTGGATCCAGCGCAGCCGCATCGGCTCGGGCTCGATGGCGAGGCGATGCGCAACAATGCGCAGGTCGTGCCCCGGCAGCGGCCGCAGCATGATCCGGTGCTCGCCGAACGCCACCGGATGGGCGTAGCGATATTCGGTCTTGTGATGAATCAGCAGGATCGGCATCGTCGCAGCATGATCGTGATTTTGGGCCCGGTAATCTATAGAGAAGGGTGCTCATTTCCAGACCGGTCTGCCGATTCGATGGGCACAACTGAGGAAAAATCGCTTTGAGTGACGCGGGCGACACAGCAATACTCCTGACGCAAGCAGACATTCCGCCGGTGCTCGAATTTAACGAGACGGGCTCCTCGCCCTTCCTCTTCACCTGCGATCATTACGGGCGAATCATTCCGCATGCGCTTGGCGATCTCGGCGTGTCCGAGAGCGAGCTCACCCGCCACATCGCCTGGGACATCGGCATTGCCGGCGTCGCCGAGCAGCTCTCGAACGAAATGAACGCGCATCTGATCGCGCAACGCTATTCGCGGCTGGTGATCGACTGCAACCGCCCGCCCGGCGCCGCAAGCTCGATTCCCATGATCAGCGAGGCCACGACGATTCCCGGAAATGAAGGGCTTGCGCCGGAGGCCGCCGAAATTCGCCGCCACGAAATCTTCGATCCCTATCACCGCCGCATCGATGAGATCATCGACGCGCGGCTGCATCGCGGACAACCGACCGTGCTGGTGGCGCTGCACAGTTTTACGCCGATCTATGCCGGCATTGCGCGGCCCTGGCACATCGGCACGCTCTATCACCGCGACCGCACGCTGCCGCCGCTGTTGCTAAAACATCTGCGCGCCGAGGGCGATCTCGTCGTCGGCGACAACGAGCCCTATGCGGTGAGCGATCAGACCGACTACACCGTCCCCGTGCATGGCGAGATGCGCGGGCTGATCAACAGCGGCATCGAAATCCGCCAGGACCTGATCGCTGATCAGGCCGGGCAGCGGCAATGGGCGGACCGGCTCGCGCGCATTCTGCGCATGATCGAGGAGACGCTGCGGAAGGAAGCGGCGATCTGATGCGGGAGGGCGAGATCGGCGATATCCGCGAACGATCAGCGTTCGGCACCTCCACAATGGGCCAAGGGGTGCTCAGCCGACCGGTCCGGGGATCCAATAGTCGCCGAAAAGCGGCCTGACGATCACGCCATAAATCACCCCCAGCTGCAGGCTTGGATCGAAATAGCGCATCGTCCGCTCATTGAGGTCAATGATGCGGCCAGGCGTTAGTGGTCCCACGTCATTTATCTTGACGATGACCTTCTTGCCTACTGCTTCAACGAGGGCGTATTTCGGCCGCGCGCCATATAGGACCCCACCAAATTTCTCGCGCAAACTCGTCTTGATGGCAGCAGCCCAGACAGAAGGATCATAGCGCTCGCCGGAGGCCGTGTTCGGACCGCCCTCCCGCCATCCGGGCCGGAACGGATTGTACGTGGATGCTGCGCCAACGATCGCATCCCCAGAAGCCTGATTGACGACGGCGCTTGAATGAACTGCATCGATTTCACTTTGAGCAACGGTAACAGAAACGGCAAGCGCAACCAGGGCGCCGCAAATCGCGGCGCTCGAGCGGAACAGCATCATAACTCCTGACTGATTTTTTCGATTAGGCGGTTCCCGATGCCGCAAAACATGGCCAAGCGAACGCGAAAGGCGTTAGCGAACTTGCGCCAATTTTTTGCGGATTCGTGCCAACAATGGCGACGGAACCGGTGAGGGAACCAATGGGGTCCTCACACAGTGTTTTAGTTCTCGCCGTCTAAGACAGAGATTGCGTCAGCAACATGACAGAAAAAACTTTGGAATAGGCGCGCGTCGGCCTGACGTCCGCATTGGATCAAAAAGCGGAAATTAGCCTGTGCGACCACCGAGCCGGCTTAGGCAAGCACCGTTGGGACAACATGCACCCGAAGTGCTGATCCCCTGAGAAGGGGCCGGCGAATTGCGCCGGCCCCCGGGGCTCCTAGCAGATAGTACTGCGATCGCTTAGACGAACAGGAAGTCGTTTGCGTGCAGTTCGCCCGGCAACACGTTCTTCAATGTAAGCGTGTCTGAGGCATCGACCGTGATTACGGTATCGTGGCCTTCCCGGTGAGCCGCGGCCATCACGTCGGCAAAGCTGTCGAACAGACTGTGGTCGAACGAGATCACGTCGTTGTGGCCAAAGTCTGTGATGACGTCCTTTCCGAAGTTGGGAGCGAACACGAAGGTGTCGGCTCCATTGCCGCCGGTGAGATGGTCATTGCCGCGGCCGCCTACCAGCGTATCTTTTCCGTCGTCACCAAACACACGATCGTTCCCGTCACCCGCAACGATCAGATCGGCGCCATCGCGGCCATGGATGGTGTCCGCACCTGTGCTGCCCAGCAGCGAATCCTTGCCGTTGGTGCCTATGATCGTCTTGCCCGGCTCGGACTCATTGGTGACGCTGACGCTGAGCGCCAGCTGTGAAACCGCGCCGCCACTGTCGGTTGCCGCAACGGAGACCTGATAGACATTGTTGCCGTTGGCGTCCGCCGGCGTCTCGAAGTCCGGCGCGGTCCGGAAGCTGAGCGCCCCGGTATGTGCATCGACCGTGAAGAAATCCTCGTCGGGACCGCCGGCGATCGAGAACAGGAACGTATCGTTCTCAGCATCGGTGGCCATCAGTGTGGTCACGGATGTGTGGTTTTCGGCGATCGAGACACTCGGCAAGGAGGTGAACACTGGCGCATCGTCCACCGGCGCAACGGCGGCATTCACCGTGGCCGTGGCGGTCAACCCGCTGCCATCCGATAGCTTGACGGAGAAGCTCGCCGCGGCGGCGTCGCTGCCATCCTGATGGAAGCTGACCTGGCCGGCTTCAAGCTGCACCTGCGTGAAGCTGGTGGCGGCAGCACCATTGACGAATACCTGACCGTGGCTCGTCGCGGTCACCGCATAACTCAGGGCGGCGCCGGAACTGTCGGGATCGGCCTCGTTGAGGTCGGCGGTTGTTAGGACGACAGTCCCGCCCTCGTTGACCGCGATCGCGAGATCACCTGCGATGACGGGCGCGGACGTGGGGTCACCGAAGGTAGTGCCGATCAGCGAAGCCAGGGAGTCGTAGGCATCGCTGTTATGGACCGCGATGCTGCCGTCGATGGGGCTTACCGTGATCTTGCCGGCGTTGAAGGCATTGCCTTCCGAATGCGGATCAGTCCCTATGATCGGCGCGCCATACGAATAATGCGCAAAATTGTCATTGCCGAGGACGCTCAGATTGGCGTCGGTGCCGTTGTCGATATTGGTAAAGGCATAGTTGTTGACGGTCGCGCCAACCGGCACGTTGATGCTGAGGCCAACTCCCTCTGGCAGCAGCGTCGGTGACGAGCCTTGAGACAATTGCAGGTTCTCGATCAACGTCGTGAGGAAGCTCGCGCTCGTTGCCAGGCTGGCGGCCGATCCGCTCGCCGATGTAAGGGCGATGCTCGGTACGCCATAGTTGAACAGCGCAGTCACGGCGCCCGCCAGTGTTGCGGAATGGTTCGCGTTCTCAATGCCGACGGCGTCACCCTGGTCGGCCCCAACCACGATGAGGTCCGGCCTGGCGCCATTGAATAACCCGTTTGGATCGAGTGCGAGGGCCACGAGGCTTGCCGGCGTGCCGGCGCTGGCCGAGAATGTGTGAGCGTCGAATTGCGTCACCGTGATGGGACTGAGGAACAGGGCGGAGCCGACGCCGCTTTGATCGGTCGCGGGCGCGAGCACGGTGACATTGTAACCCGCCTTGAGCAGCGAATCGCGCGTCGCGGCAATGCCCGCGGAGCCGAAACCGTCCTCATCGATCAGCAGGATGTTCAGAGGATGCGGTGCGCCCTCAGTCGGAGTCATCGCCGAGCCGAGCCGCACTGCGAGAGTGTCGCGGACGTCTTCGGTGGCGCCCCAGTTTCCATCGACCGGCGAGATCGTGATGTGATTGGTCAAGAACTGCGAGCCTTCCGCCGTGGTGCTGCCGGACGGCGAAGCATTCGGAATGAACCCCTCGGCAAAGGTGTTCGGTGCGCCGGTCGGCGCATACGGGAACGCCGCGCTCGACTCGTTGGTGATCGTCGTTACTGAGACGCCGGCCAGCGCCGGATTGCCGGGAACGTTGATCGAGAGCCCCTCGCCGGCGGGCAGCAGCGGCTCTCCCGGCGTCTGTGCATCCTGAAGCTTGTGCAGGAAGTTCACCACAAAGCTCGCCGCGTTGGCAAAGCCCGCGTCGAAGCTGCCCATGAACGAGCCGGCCGACACCGCGATGGAAGGAACGCCTTCAAACAAACCCTGCAGAGCCGCATTCACCGTTCCGGATATATTTTCGCTTTCGCCGATATTGTCGCCGCGGTTGGTCCCCGAGATGATCAGATCCGGCGCCTCGCCGGCGAAAAGATCATCGAGCGCGGTCAGCGTCGCGGTGGCGGGCTTGCCGTCGACGGAGAAATTGCCGGGAGAGAATTCCGTGATGTCGATCGGGTTGACGAGCGCGCTGGTTCCACCGAGTGAACTGCCTTGCGCACTCTGATTGACCACGGGGGCAACGATGTGGACGTTGAATCCGGCAGCCACAAGCGCTGTGTAGAGCGTCTGAATACCAGGCGCATTGAAGCCGTCATCGTTGGTGAGAATTATGTTGAGGGGTTCCGACGCCATCAAAGCCTCCACTTTCAACCTTTTTGAGTTCCAATATGGATCAGCGGAATCGCGGATCGCTGCTGCTTAGGCTTGCCGCAAACCTTGGCGGCAAACGCGTCGCAAAGTTGCGGCGCGCGATTACAGAGCAATGACCTCCAAGTGACAGCGCTTCACTTCTAATTGACGTCGCTCAATCCTTAATCGCGGAACAATCTCGATTTGCGCAAACGGAGCCGCGCCGTGCCCACACGACCCCTTGTTCTGAACGATGCTCTCGCCGATGATGGCGCTAACAAGAATATCCATAGGGGAGCGCCGCGATGCCCGTCTTGCGTTGGATTCACGCTGCCGTGTTGCTGCTGCTCGGCGCAGCCCGTCAATGGCGCAGAACTATCCCAACCGGCCGGTGCGCGTCGTGGTCGGCTTTCCGGCCGGCGGTCCGACCGACGTAATTGCCCGCATCGTGGCGCAAAATCTTTCCGACAGCCTTGGTCAGCAGTTCTTTGTCGAGAATCTTCCCGGCGCCGGCGGCAACACCGCCTCCGGGCAGGTCGCGCGCGTGTCGGCTCGACGCCGCATCTCGGCGGCGAACTGTTTCGCCTGACCTACAAGCTCGATCTGGTGCACGTGCCCTTCACGGGTGCTGCGCCCGCGGTGCAAGCCACCGTCGGCGGCCACACGCCGGTCGCCTTCACCGCGCTCCCCTCCTCGCTTGCGGCGATCCAGGCCGGGCAAGTACGCGCGATCGGCATTGCGGCCACCGAGCGCGCGGCGCAAGTGCCCGATGTTGCAACCTTCGCCGAACAAGGCATCACCGGTCAGGAAGCGGATACGCTGACCGGCATCGTTGCGCCTGCCGGCCAGCGGCAAAAATCATCGCCGGACTGCGCCACGTCGCGGCAGTGTGATGGTAAATTCGGTAAATGAGCCTGGCTCCGTCGCGACATCGATTTTTCCGCCGTGCTGCTTCACGATTATGTCGTGACTCATGGAAAGGCCGAGACCGGTGCCTTCCCCTGCCGGCTTGGTGGTGAAGAAAGGATTGAATATCTTCTGCTTCACCTCGGGCGAAATGCCGGTGCCGTTATCGCGAATGCGTATTTCCACGCTATTGCCGAGATTTCTGGTCGACGCACTCAGCACCGGCTCGAAGCTATTGGTGGACATCTCCTTGCGCTTGGTCGCGGCATAAAAGCCGTTTGAAATCAGGTTAAGGAAGACGCGGGTGATCTCCTGAGGATAGATGTCGATCATGCCGGCCGCGGGATCGAGATCCCGTTTGAGCGTAATGCTGAAGCCAGACTTCTCCGCGCGCGCGCCGTGATATGCCAGGTTAAGGCTTTCTTCGACGATCGCATTGATATCGGCCTGTCGGTGCTCGCCGGAGCCTTCACGCGAATGCAGGAGCATATTCTTGACGATGGAGTCGGCTCGCTTGCCGTGCTCCACCACTTTTTCGAGGTTGCTATGGAGCAGTTGTGCCAGCTCGTTGACCTCTTCACGAATCCGGCCATCAATCGAAACCTGCTTCAAGACGTCCTTTAGCTCATCGATGAGCTCCACCGAGAGCGAAGAGAAATTGTTGACGAAATTGAGCGGGTTCTTGATTTCATGCGCGATGCCCGCGGTGAGCTGGCCGAGGGAGGCCAGCTTTTCAGTCTGGACGAGACGATCCTGAGCAGTGCGCAATTCCTCGAGCGATTGGCTCAACTCGCTGGTTCGCTCACGCAGTTCGTTAAGCAGACGCGCATTCTCGATCGCAATAACCGCCTGATTGGCGAAATTCGCCACAAGTTCGGTCTGCTTGCCGGTAAAGGGTCTTACTTCCTGCCGAAAGATCGTGATCGACCCGACCAGGTCGTTCTCCCGCATCATCGGCACAATGACGACGGTGCGGGCCCCGGCAAGATCAGCCAGCGCTCGAACATTGGGATTGCCTTCGATATAGGGCGGCTGGGTCCGTATATCGTCGATATGGACGGTTTGATGGGTCCGCGCGACGATGCCGAGCCCACTGTCGGGATGAGGCCGGATTAACTTGTAGAACTGCGTATCCACATAGGCCTTCGGCGCGTTGTACAAGGCAACAGTTCGAAAGCCGCCATCCTCGTAGAGCGTCATGGTGCCGAAATTGGCACCGCAAATCCGCGTCGCATTTTCCAGCATCTTGTCGAAAACAGGCTTCAGTTCGCCTGCGGACGAACTGATGGTTTCGAGCACTTCGGAAGTCGCGGTTTGCTGCTGCAGGGACTCTGTCAGTTCGGCAGTACGCTGCTGGACCTTGTTTTCAAGGTCTGCGTACGATTCCCGAAGTCTCGCGCCCATGTCGTTGAACTGATTGGCGAGACCTTCGAGTTCGTCACCTGTCTTGATGGAGATGCGCTGGGTAAAGTCGCCGCCGCCGATGCGCTCGGCACCGGCGCGCAGCGCCTGAATCGGACCGACCATGCGCCGCGCCAGGAAGATTCCGGCGAGCACCGCGAAGATCGACGCAGCCAGGAGAACGATAGCGAGCCGCTGCAGCGCCGCATAGAGCGAGGCATAGGCCTCCTGAACAGGCAACTCGACGAACATGATCCAGCGCAATGGCCAGATCGGCGCCGACGCCGTCAGTACCTCCTGGCCCTGGATGTTCAACTCGCCCTGAAGCGAGTTCGTGCCGAGGCCTGCCGACCGAGGCGGCGGTGGGGCCGGTTGTGAAGGCGCGCGCAGGGCGGACGCGGGTTGCGCTGCCTGCAGTGCCGCTGCGGCCTGCTCTTGCTGTTTCGCGATTGCCGCCTGTTCCTCCAAGGCCGCATGCACCTGCACAAGCCTGGACATGTCGGTGTTGCGCAGGACCAGGCTGATGTCGGGGTGCGCGATCAGCCGGCCCTGTGAGCCCACGACGTAGGCGTGACCCTGCTCGCCGACCTTGATTCGAGAGACTACGTCCCAGATCAGCTTCAGATTCACTTCCGCGATGCTGACCCCGGAGTCCTTGCGGGAGCCCGCTACGGATAGCGTCATATATGGCTCGGATCCCTCCCGGAAATACACCGGGCCATAGTAAACCTTGTTGGCGACGGCTTCGGTGAATTTCGGGTCCTTTGAGAAGTCGACGCCACTATCGACCACGTTTATGTCCAACCGGGATACACGCAACCGCTCCTTCCCGCTGGAGTCGAGCTGCGCCAATTCGGTGATCGCCGGCACCTGGCGGAGCAGCCGGAGTGCGTCGAAGCGGCGGTCCTCAAGCGAACTGGCCGACCAGGGCAGTTGCGTGGTCCAGCCGAGCTGGCTTTCGATCTCTTTGACAAATTGACTGATCTTCGCCGCAGCGGCCTCGGCCTGTTCGTGCTGAATGCGGATCAACGAAGCCTTGTGCTCGCGGTAATAGAAAAAAGTCTCGAAAATTCCGTTCGAGAGCAGCGCGATGGCAACTACAGCGACGAACAGCGCAACATACTTGGCAAAGAGCTGGCTGCGGATCTTTGTGCCCGTCGATCCCGCCCCAGCCGCAGGCGCAGCATTCGCCGCCGGCCCGGCCAGCGTCGCCGTCTCTGACGCGTCGGGATGAGGAGAAATGCTCATACCGGCAAGGCTAGCAAGAAAAGCGCAACTTGTCTCTTGCAGCAGTGGCCGACGGGAGGCTACGGCCCCACTCGGGTGATCGGCGGCTCGGCCGGCCATCGACCCACGTTCAGTCGAAAGCGAAATTCCTCGCCCAGAATTGACTGGAGGGTCGGCTGGGTTTTTTGGCCCTTGTTCTGACTGGCGTCCTCGCCGATGATGACGCCAACAAGAAGACACATAGGGGAGCGCCGCGATGCCTGTCTTGCGTTGGATTCTCGCTGCCGTTTTGCTGCTGCTCGGCGCCCCGTCAATGGCCCAAAACTATCCAAACCGGCCGGTGCGCGTGGTGGTCGGCTTTCCGGCCGGCGGTCCGACCGACGTCATCGCCCGCATCGTGGCGCAACATCTTTCCGACAGCCTTGGCCAGCAGTTCTATGTCGAGAACATTCCCGGCGCCGGCGGCAACACCGCCTCCGGGCAGGTCGCGCGCGTGACGCCCGACGGCTACACCATCATGGCGATCAGCACGGGTTTTATCGTGAACCCCAGCCTCTACGCCAAGGTGCCGTACGATCCGCTCAAGGATTTTGTTGCGGTGACGCTGGTGGCGGCCTCGCCCAACGTCGTCGTGGTCAATCCGCAGGTGCCTGCGAAGTCGCTGCCGGAACTTGTGAAGCTGATCCGCGATAATCCCGGCAAGTACAGCTATGCCGGTCCCGGCGTCGGCTCGACGCCACATCTCGGCGGCGAGCTGTTTCGGCTGACCTACAAGCTCGATCTGGTGCACGTGCCTTTCACGGGCGCTGCGCCCGCCGTGCAGGCCACGGTCGGCAACCACACGCCGATTGCCTTTACGGCGCTGCCCTCTTCGCTTGCGGCGATCCAGGCCGGCCAGGTGCGCGCAATCGGCATTGCGGCCACGGAACGCGCAGCGCAAGTGCCCGATGTGGCAACCTTCGCCGAACAGGGCATCACCGGTCAGGAAGCGGATACGCTGACGGGCATCGTTGCACCGGCCGGCACGCCGAAAGAGATCGTCGAGCTGCTGGCGCGCGAGATCGCGAAAAGCGTGGCGCGGCCTGACGTGAAGGAGAAGCTCGCGACGCTCGGCTTCAAGCCCGTCGCCAACACGCCCGACGAATGGGCCGCGCGCATCAGGCTGGAGATCGAGAAGTGGGGCAAGGTGGTGAGAGACGCCAATCTCAGGATTGAGTGAGCGGCGCCCGTCACACCACCTCCCGCGCATGCAGTTGCGCAATCGCGTCCGCATCGTAGCCGAGCGAACGCAGCACCTCGTCGGTGTGGGCGCCGAGCGCCGGCGCCATGTGGTCAAGGCGGCCGCCGCCATGTTCGAGACGGAAGCCGCTTCCGGCGAAGCGCAGGCGGCCGTAGGGCGTGTCGAGTTCCTGGATGGCGCCGCGCGCAGAGATCTGCGGATGGTCGATCACTTCCTCGACCTTCCAGATGCTGGCGCAGGGCGCGCCGGCGGCTTCCAGAATCCTCTCCCACTCGCGCGCACCTTTGGTCGACAGCTTTTGCTCGATGATGGCGCGCAGCGCCGGCTCGTTGTTCTGCCGCTCGAACCAGTCGGTAAAGCGCGGATCCTCAAACGTGTCCTCGCAGCCGAGCGCCGTCATCAGCGCGCGGTATTGCTTCTCGGTGTTGACGGCGAGCAGGATGTAGCCGTCACCCGCCTTGAAGAGATTGGCGGTGGGCCGGCGACTCACGGCCTGATTGCCTGACAGCTGCTGCTTGTGGCCGGCGACGGAGTAATCCGCGATTTGACCGGAGAGAAAGGCGAGCGTCGCCTCCAGCATGGAGACGTCGACCAGTTGCCCCTTGCCGGTCGCGTTGCGCTGGAACAGCGCGCTGGAAACGCCGAAGGCGGCGGTGGCGCCCGACAGCACGTCGCACACGGCAAAGCCGGCGCGCGTCGGCCCGGTCTCGGCATGACCGGTGATGGCCATGATGCCGCTCATCGCCTGGATCTTGCCGTCATAGCCTGCGCCAAGCCGCTCCGGGCCGGTCTGGCCGAAGCCGGAGATCGCGCAATAAATCAGCCGCGGATTGATTTCCGACAGTGCGGAATAACCGATGCCGAGCTTGTCCATCACGCCGGGGCGGAAATTTTCCATGACGACGTCGGCGTGCGCGGCGAGCCTTTTCACGATCGCGATCGCCTCGGGCTTGGAAAGATCGAGCGTGAGGCTGCGCTTGTTGCCGTTGACCGCCTGCCAGCCCGGCGCAAGGCCGCGATCGGTCCATTCGCGGGAGAGCGGCGTGCGGCGCATGTCCTCGCCCTCGCGCCGTTCCACCTTGATGACATCGGCCCCCAGCAG
>Ga0081540_1003719_pt1 | contig 11951 bp, 11 predicted proteins | sample TabmetS2T1R1_FD_71024 | JGI IMG/M metagenome (GOLD analysis project Ga0081540, IMG submission 71024) | Tabebuia heterophylla rhizosphere microbial communities from the University of Puerto Rico - S2T1R1 | ecosystem: Host-associated > Plants > Roots > Rhizosphere ...
CCGGTACCGAACCGGCCGAGCGGGTCAACCCTGTGGCCGTCGCCGCGATGCGGGAGGTCGGCATCGACATCGCCGAACAGACCCCGATCGTGCTCGACCACGCCACCGCCCGGGACAGCGACATCATCATCACCATGGGCTGCGGCGACACCTGCCCCTACTTCCCCGGCAAGCGGTACCTGGACTGGACGCTCGACGACCCGGCCGGGCAGCCGCTCGACGCGGTCCGCCGGATCCGGGACGACATCCGCGTCCGGGTCGGGGAGCTGGTGGCCGAGCTGCTGGGCCGCGACGTGGACTTTGATGCCACGCTGGGCGGCATGACCATGGACGAGATCATCAGTTTCGTGGAGGGCCTGGGCGGCGTGCTGACCCTCCGGCCGGTACCCGGCGACGGCTCGCCGGAAATCAGCTGGGGCGACGTGTTCTTCTACTACGCGCCCGGCGGCGTGGTGCCCACCAGGACCCAGCCCTTCGCGACGATCGTGACCAAGAACTACCCCGACGACGAGGCGTCCCGCCTGGACCGGCCGGATACCTTCCGCGTGAACGTCTCCGCCGGAAAGGACGACTTCGTCCGCTGGACCGGCCACGCACCGCGCGAACCGGACACCACCGGCGCCGACCCCGGCGACCTCGACACCGTGTTCGCACACCCCGTCTACGGCACCGTCGGCTGGCTGGCGGTGCTGAACCCGGGCCCGCGCACGGAAGCGGCCACCCGGGACCTGCTGCGCGCGGCACATCAGGTCGCGCGTTCGCGCACCGAACGACGCGCCGGACAGACCCCGACCTAGACACCCCTCCCTCGGCCCACCCGCGGGCGTGTAGACAAGTGAGGGAGGTGGCGGGTGGCCGGCGCGCAGCAGTCGTTCGAGGAGTTTGTCCGGGCCCGCACCGCCGCGCTGTCACGCGTCGCCTACCTGTTGACCGGCGACCACCACCTCGCCGAGGACCTGGTGCAGCAGGCGCTGCTCCGGGTGGCGGGCCGCTGGCCCGCGCTGGTCGCCCGCGGCGATCCCGACGCCTACGTGCGGCGTGTCATGTACAACCAGCACGTCTCGTGGTGGCGCCGCCGCGAGCCGCCAGCCGCCCGTCAGGACCTGCCGCCGGCCACCCCCGATCCCGGCGACGCGGTCGTGGCCGCGGTGGCCGTGCGGCAGGCCCTGGCCCGGCTCGGCCCGCGGCAGCGCGCCGTGCTGATCCTTCGCTACTTCGAGGACCTCACCGAGGCACGCACCGCCGACATCCTCGGCATCTCGGTCGGCACGGTGAAGAGCCAGGCGCGCGACGGGCTGGCCCGCCTGCGCGAGCTGGCGCCCGAACTGTCGACACTGACGGAGGTGGAGAGGTGAACACCGACGAGCGGGCCGTGGCGGCCGCGCTGCGGGAGATCTCCGCCGACGCGAGGCCCGTCCGCATACCCGACAATCTGTGGGTACGGGGACGCCGGCGTCACCGGCTGCGGCTGATCGCGGTCGTCGCCGGTACCGCGGCGCTGCTGGCGCTGGTGGCCGTCCCGCTGGCGTGGGCGCCACGGTCGCACCCGGTACGGCCGGCCGAGCCCCACTGGTCGATCCCGTCCCGGGTCCGCGTACCCATGCCGCTGCAACCCAACCTGGTGGACGCGCCGAACGGTCCGGCGTCGGTGGTCGTCACCGGGCCGGGCGGCTTCGACGCCATCGACCTGTCCGGCTATGAGGACCGTGCCATCGTGGTCGGACGCGACGGCCTGTACCGGTACGTCCGTGACCTCAACTCCCTCGACGCGGGCGAGAACCTGCTGCTGTCACCCGACGGCCGGTACCTGGTCGGCCCGGCCGACCTCGAGGGCGTGACCTTTGACGAATCGGCCGCGGACTGGCAGTTGGCGGTCGGCGTCATGGACCTGACCACGGGCAGGGTCCGCACGTACGGCCAAGGCGCCCCGGTCGCCTGGGCACCCGACGATCGGCTCCTCGTCAGTGCGTCATCCGGGCTCTACCGGCTGCTCGACCTCAACTCCGGCGAGGTGACCGGGCTCGGCATCGGCGGCGCCCAGGCTGTCGCCTTCTCACCGGACGGCCGACAACTCGCGCTACAGCAGGCCAGGGAACTGAAGGTTCTCAATCTGGACACGCTCGCCGTACGCACGGTCGCCGAGCTGCGTGCGCGGCAGACCCTCGCCGGGCCGGGCGCGTGGCGAGCGGACGGCCGCCTCGCCACCTGGAACGGCAGCGATTGCCTGCCCACCTGCCCGGGTGGCTACACCGACTTCCGACTGTCCTTTGTGGACGTCACCGACGGGGCGGTGACAGACGCCCGCGTCGACCAAATTGAGGCCGCGTCGGCCAGGTTGCTGGGCTGGCAGAGCGACGGCGACGCCGTGGTCGTGCTCGCCATGACAAGCCACGACCCCTTGAGCCCGCACCCCGGTGCCCCGCAGGTCCTGTCGCTGCACCCAGGCGGCGGCCATTCCGCGCTGATCACGGTGACGGCCGACGCGGACCGTATCGATGTCGCCCGCGACCTCCTCGACCACTTCGGCGGTGAACCGCGCTCCGGGTGGGCCATGTTCCTCGACCTGCTCCAGGTACGGCTTCCCCAGGCAGCCCCCTGGCTCGCCGTTGTGGCCGTGCTCATCGTCCTGGGCCTGACCTACCGGCGCATCCGAACCCGGGTCGGGCGGTGGCTGGACCGTTACCTGGGATCCGAGCCGGACGGCGGCTGAGCTACCGGCCGGCCCCCGGCGAGCGGACTCGACGGGGGCCGGACGGTCTCGCGGAAAGCTAGCTGAGCAACTGCCAGAGCGCCGGTACGTTCGGCGGCTCCCAGCCGACCAGCGAGGTGTGCGCCTGGAGACACCGGTAGTTGTGGCCCGCGTAGGAGACGAGGGCACCGGTCGCGTAGGCGTGGTTGGGTACCCAGGCCGGGTACTGCCCGGTCGCGGTGGGCGACGGCGACGTCGTCCGGCTCGGTGACGCGGACGGGCTCGGCGACGTCGTCCGGCTCGGTGACGCGGACGGGCTCGGCGACGTCGTCCGGCTCGCGGTCGGGGTCGGCGAGGTACCGCCGGGGCGGTAGGGATTGGCGATGACGGTGATCGTCCTGTGCTGCACGCCCCAGGCGTTCGCCTGCGAGCCGGGCAGCCACACGTCGACCGTGTTGTTCTGGATCCAGGTGCCGATGTCACCCGCGAAGCAGGTGCCGTAGCCCGGCACGGTGAAGTAGGTGCCCCACGGGATGACCCGTGGATCGACGGCGCAGACGCCCAGGCCCGCGGCGTACCCGCTGGCCGTCGAGCCGACGTCGTTGTACGAGGTGACCATCACCGTGATCGAGGTACCCAGCGGCACGGGCCCGGTTCCGGGCGCGACGACGCCGTTGGCGCCCAACCAGTAGGGCACCGACAACTGGCCCATGGACGCGTCGGTCGTGTTGTTGTCGACCATCGCCACCACGGTGTAGTACGAGTCCTTGCACGGCGCGCTGTCCACCGCCGTCAGCGTGGGCTGGCCCCAGTCGCTGACCCAGGCGACCGCGACGCCGTCGCGCCAGATCCGGTACGCGACCGCGCCCGGCACCCGGGAGACAGTCAGGGAGACCTGACCGCTCTGGAAGGTACCGGTCAGGGTCGGCGCGGCCGCCCGGGTCGAGAAGTTCACCGCGCCGGCCGTCTGCAGCGGCGGCGTGTACGGGGTGTCCGAGCGCGCCGGCGGAGTGATGCCAGACGCCCAGAATGGGCAGGCGGGGAGCCCGCCGGTGCTGTCCGCGGCCTGGGCGGTGCCGGTGGACAGCGCGACCGCCGTCGCACCGGCGGCGGCGAGCACGATTGCCGCGCCGACCGCCGCGAGGCGGGTCGATCTGCGCATGCGCATAGGTCTCCCTTCGTCACCCCGGAGCCGCCGCCGGGGGAGATTAATTAAGAAAGTTAAATGTTTCTTGGTTTATATCAGTGGTGGCGGCGCCCGACAAGCGCCCGAGGATGCCGACCCCGGCCGAGGCGCGCCGGTCAGCCCGGTTGATCGAGCCAGCGCCGCCGAAGCTCGGCCACCAGATCTTCCCGGCGGTCGTCGAACGTCGCGGCAGCGTGGCTGAAGGCGTCGACGAGGGCGCGGAGCGGATCGGGATGCACCGCGCTGAAGATGGCGGGAACCGCGAACGAGGGCCGGTGGACCCGCACCGCCTTCGGCTGCGTCGCGGCGTCGATGCGATTGGCCAGAATCGACGCCCGGATGGTGGCCGGCCCGGCGGGGCGGACGAGCGGAAATACCGCGGCAGGCTCGCTAAAGGGCTCCGGCAGCGCGGCCCCGGCGTCCATAGCGTCCAGGGCCGGGCGTACCCAATCCAAACGGTCCAGCTCGGCGATCTCGAAGGCCCGGCGGGCCAACCACCGGGCCGCGGCGCGCTGGGTCTGCGGGTCCAGCGCCTCGAACGCGTCCAGCAGCCCGCGGTCGGACCGGGCGACCGAGATGACGTTGCCACCGAGTTGGCGCAGCCGCGGAGAGGGGCGGCGCCCGCGCCACATGAGCACTTCGCGCCGCTCGGCGGCGCGCTCGGCCTCGCGGCGGGCACGCTTGGCGTCGGCCCGCGCCGCGGCTGCGCGCTGTTGGTCGGTTGGTGGCGGCGGCAACGCCCGGGCCGCACCGTGCCAGTACGCCGCGTACCCGCTGCCCTCGCGCAGCACGGAGTCGGGATTGGGCGCGCCCGGCCACAGCTGAAGTAGGTACCTCTCGGCGGCAAGTCTGGTGGGCGAGGTGTCCTGCCGATGGGCGGCATCCATGCCGCTGGCGCAGTAGCGGACCCGTCGGTCGCCGACCGTGGGCAGCCGCACGTCGAAGCGGTAATCGAACGACGACAAGGTGAGGTCCGGCTCCGACGGGGTGAACGACACCTCGACGGCGTCTTCCCACTGCGGGTCGAGGACGGGCTCGGAGTCCAGCCACTCCACGCGCAGCCGTACCCGACCGGTGTGAAGCCCGGTGATCAGCGATATGACGCCAGGGACAGCGGCGCCACACAGTCCGTTCTGCTGGCCCCGCCGGGTCTCCATCAGCTCCGGCGAGTCGTCCTCACTGGACAGGAAGATGAAGCCGTAATGGACCGGGACGTCGTCGTCGAACAGCACCGTCACGTGGGCATGGTGGCACACCCGCGAGCCGCCTGGCGGCCCCACAGGCGTCGAAGGGCATCGATTCCGGCAGACAACCGCTTATCGACGGCCGAGCGCACTACCGCGATGGCGACCGGGGGTGGTGCCGAGGATCGCGGTAAAGGCGGCTGAGAGTGCGGGCGGTTCCTGTGCGAACATGCCGGCCACGCGCTGGACGGCTGGCCGTGCCGGCCGATTGATTTCTTACCAGAGCGACGGCTCACGACACGCTAGTTTGGGGGTACCCCAAAGCAGAGGAGAGCCTCGTGGGCAAGGTGGTCATGTACAGCTCGGTGTCGGTGGACGGCTTCGTGGCGGACGAGAATGACCAGCCCGGACCGCTGTTCGACTGGTTGTCCAGCGGTGACGTCCCGTTGGACGACAGCGGCGAGGTGAGGGTGTCGCAGACGTCCTACGACTACACCCGGCCGTACTGGGACCAGATCGGGGCGACAATCGTCGGCCGCCACGTCTTCGACATGACGGACGGCTGGGACGGGAAGCCTCCGGGCGGGATCGACCACGTGGTCGTCGTGACGCACCGGCCGGCGCCCGAGGGCTGGGACCCCGAGGCGCCGTTTCACTTCGTCGACGGCGTCGAGGCAGCCGTGGCCAAGGCGCAGGAGCTTGCGGGTGACCGCATGGTCGAGGTCGCCGCTGGCGACGTCGGTGGCCAGGTGCTTGCCGCGGGCCTGATCGACGAGGTGCGCATGGACGTCGTACCCGTCGTGTTCGGGTCCGGCAAGCGCTACTTCGGGTCAGTCCACGCGCAGCACCTGTTGGAGGATCCTGACGTGGTGATTCAGGGCAACCGGGTGCTTCACCTGCGCTATCAGGTGCGCCGTTGACCGATCTGAGCGGGTACTCCCAGAGTTCTCCCGGCCCAGGTCGACGGCCGTTTCCTGGTCGGCAACCGCCCGACGCCGCTGCTTCGAAGTACGAGTGGTCATAGCTGCCGAGGCCGCCACGCACCTCGACGTCGAATCACAGCCGAATCCCGACGACACATCACGCGTGCGATCACGGTCTTCCGTTCATGCCGCTGCTGGGAGCGCGCCGGGGTCACGGGATAGCGAGCCGGGCACTGAGCCCCAGGTACTCGCCGTACCGTGCGGCGGCCTTGTCGAGTGCCTCGATCTGTGGGCCGGTGAGGGCTCGGTAGGGGCGGAGGTCGAACTGCACGCTGTCGTTGGCGATGGTGCGCCGCATGGCGGCGAGGAGTTGCGCGTCGACCAGAGCCATTCCCACGGCGCTTTCCCGGGTGCGTGGCACGTTGCCGGCGGCATCCAGCACCCAGCGGGAATCCTGGTAGCCGCGGTATGTCTCGTCGAGGATCTGGAGGAGGTGGCCTGCGGGCCTCTGGGGTCCACTGGGGGCATCCCCGGAAGCGTGCCAGAAGATGCGCCCGTCGTGATGGAACGAGTCGAGCCGGTCACGCACCTGCTGCAGGCCGGCGCGCACATCGGTGAGGGTGAGCGTGGCCCAGTAGGCGAGGTCTCGTTCGGTCGCCGGGCCGTGCCCGGTGAAGTAGCGCAGCGCGAGTTCGGCCAGGGCCTCGGTCCGGTCGAGCCGGCGCGGTGTCGGCACGCGCTCGCCCATGAGCGCGTAGGTGTGCTCACTGTCGACGACTGCTCCGCTGCAGATCAGCCCGTGCAGCTCGGCGTGGGCAAGCAGGATCATCAGCAGTTGCCCGCTGCCCGGGATGCCGCAGTCGCGCAGCTCTTCGGCCAGCTGCGGGCGGGTGAGCTGTCCACGGCTCGCCAGTGCCTGCACAATCGCTCCGACCGCCTGGTCGATGGAGCGCTCGTCAAGGCCGTGGATGTCGCGTAGCTGCTGGCCGGTGACTCGCCGTACGCGGGGACCGGTCAGGTCGAGCAGCCAGCCGACGTCCTCGGCCCGTACGAAATGCCATGTTGGCCGCAGCACGTGCGTGCGCAGGACGGTGCCATCGTCGAGGAGCCTCGCCAGATCGCTCCGGTCCGGTCTCTGCGTGCGGCAGGCCACTGCCCAAGCCGCCTGACCGGGGTTTTCTGCCTGGACGGCCAGCAGCGAGCCGACAGCCTCCCGCGCCGACAGAGCATGGGGCGAGACCAGATGCTGGCTGCGCAACCGCCAGCGGGCAACGTCGAGGTCCCGCATCGTGCCACCTCCTCCCGGGCCGAGCTGGAACAGACTAGCGAGGCCCGCCGACATCCGAGCCTCGCGGCGCCGCGGTGCTCGCTGCGGTGTCTGCCGAACAGCAGCAAGCTACCGGCTGGGGGCGCCGGCGGATGGCGGGAAAATCGGCGGCGTGCGGTGGCCAGAGCGGGTTAGGTTGCCTGCGTGCGCAGGATTGTTTCGGTCAACCTGGCGGTGCCGGAGCCCAACCCGGCCAAGGGCGTTGGTGTCACGGGCATCAACAAGCAGCCGGTTGACCACCTGGTCACCGTTCGCGCGCCGGGGCCCAAGACGACCGGGCTGCACAGCGGCCTGGTCGGTGACCAGATCTTCGACATCGAGAATCACGGCGGCGACGACCAGGCCGTTTACGCGTACGCGCGGGAAGACTACGACTGGTGGCAGGCACGGCTGAGCCGCCGGCTGGCCAACGGGGTCTTCGGCGAGAACCTGACGACCGAGGGGGTCGACGTCAACGGCGCGGTCATCGGCGAGCGGTGGCGCATCGGGCCGCGGTTGGTCCTGCAGCCGACATTCGGCCGCATCCCGTGCGTCACGTTCCAGTACAAGATGGGCGAGCCGCGCTGGGTGAAGACCTTCACCCGGGCGAACCGCCCCGGCGCGTACCTGCGCGTGCTGGAGCCCGGCGAGGTGTGGGCCGGCGATCCGGTGACCGTGGAGGACCGTCCGGCGCACGGCGTGACGATCGCGCAAGCGTTTCGGGCGTACCTGACCGAGCCGGAGCTGCTGCCCGAGCTGCTCGAGATCGACGGGCTGCCCGACGATCTACGCGAGACTCTCGCGGAGCGGCTTCCCCAGCGGCGGCAGCCCGGGCCGCCGGAGGCGGGATCCGGGTCGTAGGGCCGGAGGCCCTACCCGCCTGAGGCAACACCCCTCCCGGGTCCATCGCGGCGGGCGGCCCGACGGCGTTTTCTCGTCGTCACCTCCCGCGCTGCGTCGGCGTGATACGACTGCTCAAAGCCGAGTTGAAACGGGCAGAACGGGCGAGTCGATGATGGCAAGGGCGGCGGGCGCGCCGCTGCGCGAGCGTGAGGCTTCCCAGCGGCCCACGTTCCTCGAGCTGTTCTTCGACCTCGTGTTCGTCCTCGTGTTCGGGCAGCTCTCACGCGCCCTGTTCGCCGATTTGACCTGGAGCGGTGCCCTCCAGGCGTTGGTCTTGCTGGTGGCCATGTTGCGGGTCTGGTTCGGCACGACATGGGTCACCAACCGGTTGGACGCGCACTTGCCCGCAGTGCGACTGCTGGTCAGCGCGACCGTACTTGGCATGCTGCTCATGGCCGCGGCATCGCCGAACGCGTTCGGCATATACGGCCTGGTCTTCGCGACCGTGCGCGTCGCCGTGCATCTTGGTCGCGCCGCGATTCTGGTCGTGGCCCTGCACGGCCACGATCTGCAGCGCATCGCGTGGCAGTCTGCGGTCTGGGCCGGTCTGTCCAGCGTGCCGTGGATCGCGGGCGCGTACACGCACGGGGCCGGACGTATCCTGCTCTGGCTGCTCGCGAACCTGATCGACTATGTGAGCTACGCGATTGACTTCCGGCTGCCTGGTGCACACCGCCTGCCTGCCTGGGAGCCGCCCGCCTCGCCGGAACACCTGGCCGAGCGCTACCAGCAGTTCATCATCGTCGCGCTCGGCGAGCTCATCCTGGTGAGCGGACTGGTACTCACCAACCACCGCTTCACCCCGGCCCGGGTGGCGGCGCTCGTGCTGTCGACCGCCGGCATCGGACTGCTGTTTCGCATCTACATTCATCGGGCTGGCCAGCTACAGTCCGCAGCCTTCGCGTCCCGCTCCCACATCGCCCGCCGATGGGTGCCGTACATCCACATCGTCATGATCGCGGGAATCGTTGTCGTCGCTGTCGCCGACGCCTTGGTGATAACCAGCCCGGGCAGCTGGATGGACTGGGCCGCGGCCTTCGTCATCCTCGGCGGCCCAGCTCTGTTCCTGATCGGACGTGGCGGCTTCGAATACCTCGTGTTCAATCGGGTTTCCTGGACCCGGCCCGTCGGGGTGCTTGCGCTGGTTGCCCTGACTCCGGCGGCACTCCACATGTCGCGATTACCCGCTACAGCCATCTCCGTGGCAGTACTGACCGGGGTCGCCCTCGCCGACACTGCCCGCGCCCGAACCCACCCCGGGGAGATATCGCGACCGCAGGCGGGGCATCCCGGTCGTTCGAGCGCGACCGAGCCCTGACCAACGAGCCCTCACCAGGCAACGATGCCGCTTTCGTCGAAGAAGCCGCCGGTCGGGCCGTCGGCCGGCAGGGTGGCAAGCCGAACCGGGGCGATGGCTCCTTGTTCCACGGAGCGGTCGCCCTGCGGAGACATGTCTGTACGGACATACCCTGGATTAACGGCGTTGACCTTGATGGGAGTGGACCGCAACTCGACAGCGAAATGCACCGTGATCGCATTCACCGCCGATTTCGAAGAGTTGTACGCCAGCGTGCTCCATTCCGGCCGCCAGTCCGGGCTGCTGGTCAGCGTGAGCGACCCCGCGCCAGAGGACATGTTCACGATACGTCCGGCGTCCGCCTTGTGCAGCAAAGGCAGCATCGCCCGGATGACCGCGAAGACACCGAACACGTTGGTCTCGTAGGTGCGGCGGAGGATGGCGACGTCCAGGCCGCTGGGCGGCGCATCATCCAGGGCGACCGCGGCATTGTTGACCAGCACGTCGAGCCGACCGAACCGCTCCTCAACAGCCTGAGCCGCCGCATCGATGCTCGGCTGATCGGTGACATCCAGCGGCAGGAACACCGCATCCAGTCCCTGCGCCTGGAGTTGCCCCGCAGCCGCCTGGCCACGCGTCGCGTCGCGCGCGCCGACCAATGTCGTATGCCCCAGCGTGGCCAACTGTCGCGCGATCTCCAACCCGATGCCCTTGTTGGACCCGGTCACGAGACTGACTTTCCTATCGCCCTTGTCCGCCGTCATCAATCCCTTTCCCATCCGTCGTGCCTACTTCCGTGCGGTCGCGGGCGGGTCGAGGGCACAACTGCCAAGCAGCCGGCGACTAGTCAGGTGGTGCCTGCCTCGCCGCGGAGCCGGGCGATGTACCGGTCCGCTGAGCGGCGGATCGCGCCTGGCCCGTCCTCGACCACCACTCGGCCCCACCAGCCGCCGTACACCCGGTCGAAGGCAAACCGCTCCACCTTGCTCGCGATGTGCTCCACGGTCGCCGCGTCCAGCGGGATCAGGTTCGGGTACGACCACATGAAGCTCACCCAGTCCCGGTCCTGCACCACGGTGATGGTGTCACCGGTCAGCAGCGCGCCGCGCCCGCCCGCCCCGGCCGGCCAGTGCAGCACCGCGGCACCGTCGAAGTGCCCGCCGATCCGCGCAACGGTCACCCCTGGCACCGGGGTGACCTCGTCGTCCCACAGCTCCACCCGCGGCGATGGGCGCTGGATCCACTGCTGGTCGGCCGACGGGATCAGGATCCGCGCGTCGAACGCCTCGGCCCACTCGACACACGCGCCATAGAAATGCGGGTGGGACATGCAGATGGCCTCGATGCCGCCCAGCCGTGCCACCTGCGCGCGGGCCGCGTCGTCGAGCAGCGACGTGCAGTCCCACAGCACGTTGCCCCCGGGGGTGCGCACCAGCAGTGCCCGCTGCCCGATCGCGTAGCTCGGCGCGATGCCGATGCCGAGCAGATCCGGCTCCTCCTCGCGCAGATCGTTGGCGTGGTCGCGGGCGATGTCCGCCATCGTCGTCCACTGTTGGCCGTTCCAGCCGACGTACTGCCGCTCGTCCAGGCAGATCGGGCAGCCGGCCGGGGGCTCGGCCGAATCGGGCTGCTGCACACCGCACGTGACGCAGACCCAGGCGGGCATGGTGACGACCTCCCTACGGGTACCGGTTGTCCCACCGTAACGCCCCGCGCCCGGCGCCTTCCCACTCAAGATCGTCTGGCCGGATGTGTCGCCCACACCCTGATCGGCTGCACCGGGTCGTCAGCCGGCGGCCGCCGTCCCCGCACCGTACCGCTCGGCCGCGCGCGCCCGGGCCTTCGTGGCCTCAACTTCTCGATCACGAGGAGGCGCCTTGGTCACGAGACCGTCGAGCAGCGTCCGGGTGGCCGCCGCGATCGCCCGCACCGCCTCGTCGAACGCCTCCTGGTTGGCCACGGACGGCCGCGTCGTGCCGCTGACCTTGCGCACGTACTGGATGGCCGCCGCCTCGATTTCGCCATCGGTCGTAGGCGGCTCGAAGTTGTGGAGCACGCGGATGTTTCTGCACATGCCTCTACCATGCCAGGCGGCCTCGTCCGCATCGACCCGCACCTGCTCGAAAGGCATACGCCCCGCCCGCCGATGTGCCGGCCTGCGAGGGCTACCCGTCGAGGCCGACGAGGTACCCGTACTCGATCGTCGGCAGCGGCGGGTTGCCGACGATCGTGCCGTCAGGGCCGAAAACGGTCAGGAACAAGGTCATGCCGCCGTCGGTCCGGTTGTGGGCGGCGATGAGCACGACTCGGCCGTCCGCCGTGAACGCTCCGGAGACCGGCGCGCTGCCCTGCTTGTCGTTCGTGGTTTCCAGGCTGGTCACCCGGCCAGTGGCGGTGTCCACGATGGCGTAGTGCTCCGATGGTGAGCAGTGGCACAGGTCGGCGTTGCTTCCGGTCGCGACC
>Ga0081540_1003720_pt1 | contig 11949 bp, 11 predicted proteins | sample TabmetS2T1R1_FD_71024 | JGI IMG/M metagenome (GOLD analysis project Ga0081540, IMG submission 71024) | Tabebuia heterophylla rhizosphere microbial communities from the University of Puerto Rico - S2T1R1 | ecosystem: Host-associated > Plants > Roots > Rhizosphere ...
AGTCTCATATCACTCTCCATCAAACGGCTTTTCGCATGGCGGCGCAGGGATGCCAACATGTGATGAACTCACAATGCCGCGCCACCCGTGCCGTGTCGGCAGCGAGGAATTTCCCGTCCGTGCTGTTGCGCGTCAGGTTCTTGGCGCTACCCCGCCCGGAAAATCAGCGTTGCTCAACATCAGACGAAGGCGCTCAGTCCGGTGATCGACTTTCCGACGATCAACGTGTTCATCTCCCTGGTGCCCTCGTAGGAGTAGATTGCCTCCGCATCGGCCACGAAGCGGCCGATGTGGTTCTCCAGCAGAATGCCGTTGCCACCGAGCAGTTCGCGTGCATAGCCGACGGTCTCGCGGCATTTGACGGTACAGAAAGCTTTCGCGAGCGATGCATGCTCGTCCAGCATCACGCCTTCGTCTTGAAGTTGGGCGAGCCGCAACATCATCGCCTGGGTCGCGGTGACATTGCCGAGCATGCGCACCAGCAAATCCTGCACGAGCTGGAAGCCACCGATCGGCTTTCCGAATTGCTTCCGATCGGTCGCGTACCGCAGCGCGTGCTCGTAGGCCCCCATTTGGCAGCCCACCGCAAACCACGCCACCCCGGTACGGGTCATCCGCAAGACCTTGGCGGTGTCCTTGAAAGAGTTGGCGTTCTGCAGACGGTCCGCCTCTCCCACGCGGCAGTCCTTCAACATGATCAGCCCGTTCTGCACGACGCGGAGCGCCATCTTGGTCTTGATCTTCTCGACCGAGAAACCGGGATTGTCCTTTCCGACCACAAAGCCCTTGACCTGGTTCGAGCCCTCCTCGCGCGCCCAGATCACATTGATGTCGGCGAAGGTGGCATTGCCGATCCATTTCTTCTGGCCGTTGAGGATCCAGCTGTCGCCCTCGCGACGGCAGGTCGTCATCATCCCACCCGATGTAGCCGATCCTACCAGCGGCTCCGTCAGGCCGAACGAGCCGATCTTCTCGAAGCGCATCATGGGCGGGAGCCAGCGCTGCTTCTGCTCCTCGTCCCCGCACAAATAGATTGAGCCCGCCGACAGGCCGGTGTGCACGCCCCAAAACGTCGCCACCGATGCATCGACCCGGGCCAGTTCCATCGCAACGAAGCCGTTCAACAGCCAGCTCCCGCCGGCCGCGCCGTAGCCCTGGTAACCGATGCCACCGATGCCGATTTCGGCCATCTTCGGAATCATTGCGAACGGAAACTCATCACGACCCCAGTAGTCCTCGATGACCGGCGCAATCACGCCTTCGGTGAACTCGCGAACGCGCCTGAGCAGCGCACGCTCCTTGTCGTTCAGCACACTGGCGATCCGGTAGAAGTCGCCATCGATCGGCGGCGGCGTGTAGTTTGGTTTCCCCATAGGTTTCGCCTGCTCGGTTGCCATAGGTTCCTCCCTGTAAGGAATCGTGAGGCCAGTTGTTATTTGGATTGGTGGCGTTCGCCTGCGGACGTCGAGCCGAGACCACCGATCCAGCCGGCCATTCGCGAAAGCAGCGACGATGGCTCGACCTGCCTGTTCGTGTCGGCCAGAAAAGCCTCGATCAGGGCTGCCGTCTCTGCCGGCCGCGTCACCAGGAACAGGTGCCCGTCATCGATCATTCTGAGCTCGGCGTTCGGGATCAGGCCCGCAAGGATCTGGCCGTTGATCGCCGGGACCAGCGGATCGTCACTGCCCATCAGGACCAGCGTCGGCTGCGGCAATGACCACAGCCATGGCAGGCTGGTCCAGCCGGCCATCGCGAGAAGCTGGTACAGGTAACCCAGATTGCGCGCCCCATGCATCGAGGCCGCGTGCCGTCCGATCAATGACGGGTCGAATCGAAACGCGCCTCCATAGATGTCCGCCGCGATCCGGTTCATGTAGGCCTTGTCGGTATAGCGGCGCGGCGTCGCCATCTTCCACAGCACCGAGGGGCTCGCCGGCACCATGATTGCGCCAGCCGCGGTTGCGGCAAGCACCAGCCGCCGGCACAGTTTTGGATATTGATGGGCGAACTGCTGCGCGATTCCCCCGCCCCACGACACGCCAGCAACGTCGACCTCTGCATAACCCAGTTCCTTGACGAGCCCGGCCGCAAGCCGCGCCAGCGTCGACGGACGATACGGCAGAAGTGGCCTCGGCGAGCCGCCGACGCCGGGCACGTCAAAGATAATGGAGGTCGTGCGCGTGAGCGCTTCCAGGAACGGCTTTGCCAACTCCCAGTTGGCGCCGATCCCGTTGAACAGCAGCAGCGGCGGCCCGCCGCCGCTGCCATGCCTGATCGCGACCTGGAGCAATTGGCCGTCGATCGTGATCTGCCGCGCCTCGATCTCACCCGGCTTTCCGGTCGCGGCCGGCTTTGTCGGGGGTTCTTCATTGGTGAGGTTATCAGTCAAAGACGTAGGTCCCCGGAGCTGGAGCAAGGACGGGATAGCGTTGGCTGCCGAGCGAGGTCGGTGCATCCACCTCTTTGCCTGATCGTGCGTGAAGCCAGTCGCGCCAGTCGAGCCACCAGCTTCCCTTCCGCTTCTCGGCCGCGGCCAGGAATGCGTCCGGGCCGGACGGATTGACGGATCCGATCATGAAGGAGGCCTTCGGATTGGTTGGCGGATTAAGGAGGCTCTGCAGATGGCCGCTGTTCGACAGCACGAAGGTCGTGTGCGCGCCCATGATCTGCGCGGTCTTGTGTACGCCCTTCCAGGGCGTAATGTGGTCGGTCACGCCCGCAACGACATAGCAGTCGGCCTTGACCTTGCTCATGTCGATCGACTTGCCGTTCAACGAGAGCTTTTCGGCATTGACGAACGGGTTGGTGAAATACAGGTCAAGATAATCACCATGCAGACGGGCCGGAAGTCGGGTCGTATCGGCATTCCAGTACAGGATGTCGAAGGCCGGAGGTTGATTGCCAAGCAGATAATTGTTGACCCAATAATTCCAGATCAGATCGTTCGGCCGCATCCATGCGAACATCCGCGCCAGTTCGTGGCCGTCGACCAGCCCGCGAAGACGCGAGGTCTCCTTGGCGGCCCGCATGGTTTCCGGCGTCATCAGGCAGCCGAACGCACTCTCGTCGGCCGTGTTCGGATCGAGCAGACAGACCGCCAGCACCATATTCCGGATCTTCTCGGCGGCGCTGCCGAGCGTTGCGAAATACGCCGTCGACGTGATGCCGCCGGAGCAGGATCCCATCATGGAGATATCGTCGCTGCCGCTCACTTCGCGCGCGGCGTCGACGGCTTCGTCGAGCGCCGCGACGTAGCTGTCGAGGCCCCAGTCGCGATTGGCCGCGGTCGGATTGCGCCAGCTCACGCAGAACACCTGAATGCCGCTCTCGAGCAGGAAGCGGACCATGCTTTTGTCAGGCGAGAGATCGAGCGCGTAGTATTTGTTGATCTGCGGGGGAGTGATGACCAGCGGCCGCTTCCAGACCTTCGGCGTCACAGGCGTGTACTGGATCAGCTCCAACAGCTCGTTGCGAAGAATTACCGCGCCTGGCGTAGTCGCAAGATTCTCGCCGACCTTGAACGCACTCTGATCGACCATCGACGGCATGCCGCCGTTTTTGGCGAGATCATCGACGTAGTTCTTCAGCCCCTGCCAGACGCTGCGGCCGCCGGTATCCACGAATTTGCGCACAGCCGCCGGGTTGGTCAGCATCGCGTTGGTGGGCGCGACCGCGTCGATCAGGATTTCCGTGACCAGATGCGCGCGCGCCTTGTCGATGTCGCTCAGGCTCGTCTTGTCCACGAAGCCGCTGACGGCATCGCCCCACGCCAGATAGGCCTTGAGCATCCCGCCGTGCAGCGTACTCTCCTTCCAGGTGGCATCGGAAAATCGTCTGTCACCCGCCTGCGGCGCACGCTCGGACTTGCCGGCGACGATGGAACCGAGTTCGCCGAGGAAAGAGAGCCATTGCTCGGCCGCGACCTTCGGCTCGTTGACGAAGGCCTTGAACAGGACGCCGGCGCTCTCGACGAGGTCCTCGCTGCGGATACCGACGAGCGGATTGAGCGCCAGCGTATTTCGCGAAGCGTCTTCAAAGACCCCATCGGTGACCGGAACTTGCTGGTGATTTTCGGTGCTCATTGTCGTTGCGCTCCCGCGGCGGGGATCAGGAGCGCCAATGTCTCGGCGATCAGCGCTGGCTTCTCCGATCCCTCCACTTCCAGCATGTTCTGGGTCTTCATGATTACTTGTCCGCCCTCCCTCGGCTCGATCCCGGCGAGCACGACGCGCAGCCTCACGCGCGCCCCTGCCGGCACCGGAGCGAGGAAGCGGACCTTGTCGATCCCGTAGTTCAGGCCCGCCGCGGCGTCAGTGGGGATGACACCGATCTCCATGGCCAACGGCGCCACCATCGCAAGCGTCAGATAACCGTGGGCGACGGGGCCGCGGAACGGACTTTCTCGTTTCGACCTCTCAACGTCGACATGAATCCACTGGTGATCGCCGGTACAGGACGCAAACGTGTCGATGCGCTGCTGATCGATCGTAACCCAGTCGGAAAGTCCGAGTTCCTGTCCGACTCGTTCGCCTAGACCGGCCAGCGTGAGGTTTCCCATGTGCATCCTCCTCAATCCGTATCGGCTGCTCCAGCACCTACATGTTACCGTATCGCTCGCGCAGCTCCTTCTTGTTGATTTTGCCGACACTCGTCTTGGGAATGCTGCCGATGAAAAGAATCTTCTCGGGAATTCCATATTTCGAGATGATGCCGTTGTCGGCGAACGCCTTGAGGTGATCCTTGATGGCGGCGTCGGTGACGCCACTCGGATCGGGCGCTTTCTTGACCACAAGCGCCATCGGCCGCTCGCCCCATTTGTCGTCCTTGACGCCGATGACGGCGGCCTCAGCGACGCCGGCGCACTGCGAGATCAAATCCTCGATCTGCAACGAGGACACCCATTCGCCACCGGTCTTGATGACGTCCTTGATACGGTCGGTGATGTGGACGCGGCCACCCGGGCTGACCACAGCGATATCGCTCGTATGCAAGTAGCCCCCGGCCCACAGTTCCTCGGAGGTTTCGGGATTGTTGAAGTAGCCCTGAGTGAGCCAGGGCGCTCGCATCACGATCTCGCCAGCCGATTTGCCATCATGCGGCACGTCGTTCATGTCGGCGTCGACGATGCGGAGATCCACCAGCGGCCCGGCCATCCCGGCACTGGTGCGGAAATCGACCTCTCCATCCGGATCGCCGCTGAGGTCCCTCGATCGGACATGACAAACGGCGGCAAGCGGGCCAGTCTCCGACATTCCGTAGCCCGCGAAGATATCGATCCCGGCGGCGAGCGCCTGTTTGGCCAGCGCTTTCGGCAAGGCCGAGCCGCCGATCACCATCTTCAGACCACTCAAATCCACGTTCGTCGCTTGGGCAGCGTTGAGCAACATCTGCAGGATGGTGGGCACGCCATGGGTGAAGGTGACGCCCTCGCTCTTGATCAGCTTGACGAGCATCGCCGGCTCGTAGCGTCCGGGATAGACCTGCTTGACGCCGGCAAGCGTCGCCGACCAGGGGAAACCCCAGGCGTGAACGTGGAACATCGGCGTGATCGGCATGTAGACGTCGTCGCGCGAAAAGCGCCCCTGCGAGCCCGCCATGCCGAACAGCGCCAGCCCGGCGAGCGAGTGCAGCACGAGCTGCCGGTGACTGTAATAGACCCCCTTGGGCAGCCCGGTCGTGCCGGTCGTGTAGAAGGTGGTCGCCTGGGTGTTCTCGTCGAAATCGGGAAAGTCGTAGTCCGGCGAACCCGCACCGAGCAGGTTCTCATATTCGCCGATGAAGGACAGGCCGCCAGTCTGCGGGGTCGGCCGGTCCGACATCACGATCAGCCGTTTGACCTTCGGCAACTGCGCTTTTATCCCCTCCAGCAATCCGACGAACTCGTCGTTGACGAGAAGTGTCGATGCGCCGGCGTGATCGATCGTGTAGGCAATCTGTTCGGGCGACAGACGGACATTCACTGTCTGCAGCACGGCGCCCATCATCGGGATTGCGAAGAACGCCTCGAGGAACCGGTGACTATCCCACTCGAGGACGCCGACGGTGTCTCCAGGCACGACGCCGGCCTTGCTCAGGGCCGAGGCGAGACGGCCGATCCGCTCCTTGGTCTGGCGGTAAGTGAAGCGCTTCAGATCGCGATAAACGATCTCCTGGTCCGGCGCCTGCACACGCGGCGTGTGCCACAATTGCTTGAAGATTAAGGGATATTGATAAGCGGATTTGGCGGTCTGAATCAGCCTTCCGACCATGGCGGCCTCCCTCGACTTGTGTTCCTCGGGCCGTTTTCGGCGTCCGCCATTCTAAGCGAGCGGATCGCTTCTGCCGTCCGATCGCACCGCACGACACCAGCCTAGCCTCGCGCGCAGCTCGGTGCTTGTGAAGGTCCAAAGCGGACAACGAGCGGGTCCGAGCCGGACACGCTGCCCGTCATCGCGAGCTAGGTCTTGAATAAGAATGCTCCTTTTTACGACCCACGGGAAGCCGGAGCCTCAACCGGTCAACCCGACGGCGACTGGAAAAAGCTGCTATCCTGTCCCGACAACAAATGACAGAAGCCCTGTCCCGACAAGTGACTGGAGCTTCGAACCGCGTGTGTGTCCAAAGGCAGGTTCAGTTGTTCAACTCCAAGCAGCCCGGCAGGTCCTCCGCTTTGCACTCCATTCCGAACAACGCAAAGGAGAGGCCGATCGTTGGATTGAGTGAGCGTGTTTACGAATCGACTAAACTTGCCGCGCTATTCGACGTACTCGTCGATCAGGGTTGTCCAGCCGGTGAAATACTGAGAGACGTCAACCTGACCGTGGACGAGGTGCACTCTCCGAAGTCCAGAATTTCGCTCGCGGACTTGATGATGGCCTGCAAGAACGCGATTCGGCTCTCAAGCGACCCGCATTTGCCATACCGCGTCGGTGCATCGATCCACATCTCCGCTTACGGCATGTACGGGTTCGCCATTCTTTGCTGCCCCGATTTTCGCAAGGCGATGGCTTTTGCCGAGTTATATCACGCCCTCGCGGCGCCGCTGGCAACGATCGAATTTACCGAACAGGAGGGATTCGCGAGCTGGGTCATCGAGCCCAATGCGCGCGCCGCAGCCGATCCGCAAATCTACCGCTTCGTCACCGAGATGCAGATCGGCATCCATATATCGCTGATGCGGGATATCATGGGCGCTGCGTTCACTCCGGATCAGATCAGCATGGCCTATCCGGAAGCTCATGACTTTGGCCTGCCCGCGGACCAGATCGGATGTCGTCTAAACTTCGCCAGCAGGACCAACCGGATCGTGTTTCGGCCGGCTTGGCTGGACCAAGCCGCAAATCTCGGCAACAAGACGACATACCCTGCGGTCGTGGCCCTCTGCGACGACCTGCTCAACGATCTGAAATCGCGAATCGGATTGGCCGGAGAGATTCGTGCGCTTCTGCTTCGGAATATTACCAACCCTCCGACACTCGCCGCCATAGCAAAGCTTCTTGACGTGAGCGATCGCTCGCTGCGGCGTCAGCTACGGGAGCAAGGCATTTCTTTCCGTGGCTTGCTGGATGAACTTCGAATGCAAATCGCGATGAAATACCTGCGCACGACAAGGCTCGCAAACGAGGAAATCGCGCTGGCGCTCGGTTTCAGCGACGCCACAAATTTCCGTCGCGCATTTCGCCGCTGGACGAACAAGTCACCCAGCGAGATCAGAGGCCAGTAACCCCAAATCGCCCGCTGACGACAGTTCGCGCGCCCACATCTTAGAGGCCGTCAATCGTGTCTGTCACCAGCAGCACGTTTGGATCTTGTCGGATTCCCGTACCAGACGCGCCCTTTGCTCATGCACTTGCCGATGGACTTCGCGCCGACGGACTCGGCAGCGAGAACGACGAGAATCGTCGGAATGGACAGACCTTTCAGCCTCACCACAATGCCCCGACGATCTCAGCTCTCACGTCAAGCTGCAAGCGTCCTTTGTTCGCGCCTTCGATAAGCGACACACCCGACCCCCGCGAAACCGAGAAGCAACATGGCCCACGTCGATGCTTCAGGTACCGGTGAAGCCATCGTGATTGACGTGATGTCGCCTCTGAAGCTGCCGCCCTTGCCGTCGTTGAACCTGAAAAAATCCTCCGTATCCAGCGCGAGATTGGGAGGCTGATTGGGCAATCCCGTCGAGGTAAGCAGGCTTGGGGGCGACGCGAGCGTTGCGCTGATGAACAGATCAAACGTTTCGCCGGCCGTGGTCATCGCGTTGATGTAGAAGGTGTCAATGTATGGCGTTCCTCCTGCGGGAGTGTAGTTGTTCCAGATCGCGACGGATGATCCTGCAAGCGGAACGAGCTGGGAATTGTAGGAGAGGCTGACAATCGGATTTGCATAATTTGCAGAAGTCGGCGTGCTCTGCCAAGGCAGCGCGGCCGTATCGAACGTCACCGAAGCATGAACGGTCGTGCCAATACCGGGCACCGACACGCCTGTCAAAGAAGTGACGGTGGCGGTATAGTCGAAGGTTACAACGGAAGCCTCTGCCGACGGCATCGAAAGGCAGGACAAGGCAATCAACGCCAGCAATCCAGATTTCACGACAATCTCCATTCGCGACAATGAGTCTGAATGAAGGTTGGCAATTTTTAATCCCGCCCACATGCCCCAGATGGGGTACAGCCGCCGAACGGCTTGGAGCCGTCACGCATTCGGCAAGAGATTGGCCAGCAACGCGATCAGGTCGGACTGACGCCGGACGCCCGTCTTCGCAAAGATGGCCTTGAGCTGTTTGCGCGCGGTTTCGGGCGATATGCTCAGGCGAACGGAAGCCTCGCTGATATCATCCCCCGACTGCAACGTGATCGCGAGACGCGCTTCCGCGGGCGTAAGATCGAGCACTGTACGGAGCGTGTCGATGGCGGGCACCAGCCTGGCGTCGGGATCGACCAGCACTGCAATGGCGTGATAGGTCGAAAGCGGAGTCTCGGCCAACTGAAAGCTCCGCATCAGGTAAGCAATGACGGGACTTCGCCCCGGTCTCGGGAGCGCCATCGGAGGCACCCCGGCGCGATCCGCGGACCACAGCAGCCTCTTCATGGATCCCTCAAACCGCTCAATCGCTTTTCGATCCGAACAGAACAATCGCTTTTTCACGACCTTGACGTCGGCATCGAACAAGCGCTCCGCGGCTGCGTTGATGCGAACAACCTCCCCTCCCCGGTTGAGCAGCATGGCCGCCTTGCCGGCGGTTTCGAACGCCATAAGCGCAGCGTCGCCGCGGGCAAATGCGACGCTGCTTGCAATTTGCGCCGTGCCGGCCAACCTTTGCGAGAGTTGATGGAACGAGCGAAGCTCGGCGCTCGAAAACTCGCCCTGTTGTTTGTTGCGGTGAAGCGTCAGCCCCCACACCTGGTCCCCGGAGCCCACCCGAATGGCGGCCCATCCCTTGAGGTTGATGCGGGCGAGAAAGTCCTGATAGTAGGGGCTCTTGCGAATCTCCTGCTCCGACATGATGTCTTCGTCGGTGATGATCCCGTTATTGATGAGCTTGCTCGTTCCTCTGATCGTGCGCTCATCCCTGTTGACCCACCCATCACGAACATAAACGTCGAAACATTCCTCCATCGATTTCGTCGCGGGAAGATACGGCAGCATGCCGCGCAAGGGAAAGACAATGGCGCCAAAAGATTTCGATTTGCTGGCGACCAGCTCCAGCGCGCGATCCCATTGCTCGGGATCCAATGCCGCTGCATTCAGCGCCGTGACAATCGCGTCAATATCAAATTCAGCCAATTCCCAGCCTTAATGAAAATGTCGACGGACTCGAGCCGCCGCTGAAAATATCACACAGCAAATAATCGACTTACCCCGTTTGGGGTATGCGAAGGAAAAACCAGCAGGCCATTCAAAAGCACGCCGGGATTATTGCAGCCAGCACAAAATAGCGGCATTTCCTCCAATATCGCGGCCAGCGGATCATGACCGCTTCTGACAATTTACGGCTGAGAGTCGATCGCGGCTAATTTCGCGCCGTCATTGGCCGGACGGCGCGTCCGGCCACCACGCGGCGTCAGGCGGATGACGCAGTCTTATCATCGCCTCGCAGCGCCGCAGCAGCTTCATGTTCGGTCGGGGGTCATCCTCCTTGGCCAATTCCAGAAAGCGCGCTTCGGCTGCTTCAAACGACTCGATGATATCGGGCGTTACATCATTGTGCCGGCGGATGCGGCTCACGATGATCTGCAGACTGGTATAGTTGTCCGAGTGCCCGACATACAGCCGCGTCAGGCGTTCGATGCGTTTGTTCAACTGGATGATCGGCTTTGCCACGGCCAGCAGCGCCGATGCCGCCGTCAGCCCGCCCCATACCCACGGCCCGTAAGGCTCGACCTTCCAGATCGTGAACGCCGAAATGCCGCTTCCGGTCGTCCCCACCGCGATCAGGATTTCAAGCAGATCGTTGAACCTTTGCGTCCGGTGCAGGAGGTTTCCGTAGTACTCCTTGTTCAGCCCGCTGCGGCAGAGCAGCGTGTAAATCTCGGCGAGATGCGCTGATGCGTTCGTCATGTCATTTGCGCGGGCATGGCGGCGGGCAGAAGGTAAACGGCTTCTCCTCGTAGACGCGGCCCCTGTAATGATAACCATACCCACGGCCCCAGCCACGGCCGCGCCAGCCACGGCCACGGTGGGATCTGCTATCGCCGCGGCCGACGGATGATCGCTTGTCTGCGCCATCCTTCTTTTGGCCCGCCTGCGCAGATACCGCCATCGCAATCGAAATCAGAAGCCACAGGATCGATGCAAGGACCGTGCGTGATCGCCTCATACACCGCCTCCATCATCTGAAATCATTCAGACTGCCGACATGGCAATTTAGCACGAGATACACGCAGAGGTTAGCCTTCTGACGGCCAGATTGGCCCGGCCGGGTTCTGGGGCGGCTTGCCGATGAGAACCGCAGCTATTCGCATTCCCGCTGATCGCGGGTAAAGTCCGAACCGCCGCAGTGGATGACACAAGCGGCGATTTTCGCAGATTCATTTTTCAGTTCGAACACCGATAGCGCGTATCGATTGCCGGAGAATCACGTGACCGCCCAGAAGCTCGTCATAACAATCACCACCCTCGCCGGCGGCGCAGCCGGACTGCTTGCGCCGATCGGCTTCGTCAAATGGCTGCTGCGAACCGACCCGGAAGAGGCGGGAATCCTGACGCTGTTCTTCTTTCCGGTGTGGTGCCTGATCGTGGTGTTCGGCCTGTTGATCGGGCGCAAGGCGGGACTGCGCGTAACCGGCGGCAAACGGGTCGCGCAGGGATGAAGAAAAAACGACGGTCGGGACACGATCGCTTCGGAAGACCCGCTCCACTTTTCCGCTGGCGCTGCCTTTTTGGTCGGGGTCGCGACCTGGTTGCCGGAGTTCGCTGAGGTCCGCGCTCTCCAGCGCCGTCAGCAAAATGAATGCACCGCAACATTTGATTGAGTGATTGACACAACTCTCGCGACACGATGCTATGCCGAAGTGTTCAGTGAAAGAGTAGGTAACATCATGAAATACGCGTTCTTCAGAAGGGCATTGCCGTTAGTTGCCGTCGCCGCTTTTTCCTTGGCCGCCCTGCCGGCCTCAGCCAGCCTGTATGACTCGCTCGTTGTCTTTGGCGACAGCCTATCGGACAATGGCAACAACGCCATCGTCATCGGAAGCAACCCCGGACAGACCATTACAGGCAACACCTACGTTCCCAGCCAGCCCTACGGCTCCGGGGCTTACAGCAATGGACCCGTTTGGGCGTCGGACGCCGCGTCGAAACTTGGCGTAGCGCTCCAACCTTCGCTGGGTGGCGGAACGGACTACGCGTATGGGGGCGCGACCACGGGTCCGGCCGGTAACGGCTTTCCGTACAGCCTGCTCACCCAGGCCAACCAGTACCTGGCCAGCCACACCGTCTCCGCCAATGCGCTTTACGTCATCGCGGGCGGTG
>Ga0081540_1003721_pt1 | contig 11948 bp, 10 predicted proteins | sample TabmetS2T1R1_FD_71024 | JGI IMG/M metagenome (GOLD analysis project Ga0081540, IMG submission 71024) | Tabebuia heterophylla rhizosphere microbial communities from the University of Puerto Rico - S2T1R1 | ecosystem: Host-associated > Plants > Roots > Rhizosphere ...
GGGCGCGATCGGCGGCTTCTGCCACCTCTATATCGGCCAGGAGGCCGTCGTCGTCGGCATGCAGATGGCGCTCAAGCCCGGCGACCAGGTCATAACCGGATACCGCGACCACGGGCACATGCTGGCTACCGGCATGACCGCCAACGGCGTGATGGCCGAGCTGACGGGGCGGCGCGGCGGCTATTCCAAGGGCAAGGGCGGCTCCATGCACATGTTCAGCCTGGAGAAGCAGTTTTACGGCGGCCACGGCATTGTCGGCGCGCAGGTCTCGCTCGGCACGGGGCTCGCCTTTGCCAACCGCTATCGCGGCAATGACAATGTTTCTCTGGCCTATTTCGGCGACGGCGCCGCCAATCAGGGCCAGGTCTATGAGAGCTTCAACATGGCGGAGCTGTGGAAGCTGCCCGTGGTCTATGTGATCGAGAACAACCGCTACGCCATGGGCACCGCGGTGTCGCGCGCCTCGGCGCAGTCCGACTTCTCCAAGCGCGGCGCTTCCTTCAACATTCCGGGCATGCAGGCCGACGGCATGGATGTGCGTGCGGTGAAGGCCGCCGCCGATGAAGCGGTCGCCTGGTGCCGCGCCGGTAACGGCCCCTTCATTCTCGAAATGCAGACCTACCGCTACCGCGGTCACTCGATGTCGGACCCGGCGAAGTACCGCACCCGTGAGGAGGTCGAAAAAGTCCGCCACGACCAGGACCCGATCGAGCAGGTTCGCAATCGTCTGCTCGCGGCGAAAGTCAGCGAGCAGGAGTTGAAGAGCATCGACGCCGAGGTCCGCGAGATCGTCAACGCCGCGGCTGATTTCGCCCAGAAAGATCCCGAGCCCGATCCGTCCGAGCTCTGGACCGACGTCTATCGCTAAGCGCAGTCTTTAAGTTTCCGGAGTCACCATGCCGATTCAAGTTCTGATGCCTGCGCTGTCGCCCACGATGGAAAAGGGCAACCTCGCCAAATGGCTGAAAAAGGAAGGCGAGCCGATCAAGTCCGGCGATGTCATCGCCGAGATCGAGACCGACAAGGCGACCATGGAAGTCGAGGCGACCGATGAGGGCACGCTCGGCAAGATCCTGATTCCGGAAGGCACCGCCGACGTTGCGGTCAACACGCCGATCGCGATGATCCTCGCCGACGGCGAGAACGCCGCCGATCTTGCCAAAGCGCCGGCGCCTGCTGCGAAGGCGGCGGGGTCAGCACCGCCTGCGGAAGCGCCGCAGCCCAAGGCCGCAGCTCATCCGACCGCACCGGCCTCCGTCAGCGAGCCCGAGCCGGAAGTGCCCGCAGGCACCGAATTCGTGACGCAAACCATCCGCGAGGCGTTGCGCGATGCGATGGCCGAAGAGATGCGCCGCGACCCCGACGTCTTCATCATGGGTGAGGAAGTCGCGGAGTATCAGGGCGCCTACAAGATCACGCAGGGCCTGCTGCAGGAATTCGGCGCCCGCCGCGTCATCGACACGCCCATCACCGAGCACGGCTTTGCCGGCGTCGGCGTCGGCGCGGCGATGACGGGCTTGAAGCCCATCGTCGAATTCATGACCTTCAACTTCGCCATGCAGGCGATCGACCAGATCATCAACTCCGCCGCCAAGACGCTCTATATGTCCGGCGGCCAGATGGGCTGCTCCATCGTGTTCCGCGGGCCGAACGGCGCGGCCGCGCGCGTTGCCGCCCAGCACAGCCAGGATTATGCGGCCTGGTACTCGCAAGTCCCGGGTCTGAAGGTGATCGCGCCATTCTCGGCCGCCGATTACAAGGGCCTGCTCAAGGCCGCGATCCGCGATCCCAATCCCGTCATCTTCCTCGAAAACGAAGTGCTCTACGGCCATACCGGCGAGGTGCCAAAACTCGACGATTATGTCGTGCCGATCGGCAAGGCGCGCGTGGTGCGCAAGGGCAAGGACGTCACCATCGTCTCCTGGTCGATGGGCATGACCTATGCGCTCAAGGCCGCCGACGAACTCGCCAAGGAAGGCATCGAGGCCGAGGTCGTCGATCTCCGCACGATCCGCCCGATGGATACTGAGACCATCGTCGCCTCCGTCAAGAAGACCGGCCGTGCGGTGACGGTCGAGGAAGGCTGGCAGCAATCCGGCGTCGGCGCCGAAGTTGCCGCCCGCATCATGGAGCACGCCTTCGATTATCTCGACGCGCCGGTCGCGCGCGTCTCCGGCAAGGACGTGCCGATGCCCTATGCGGCCAACCTCGAGAAGCTCGCATTGCCTTCCGTCGCCGAGGTGGTCGAGGCCGCCAAGGCCGTGTCTTACCGGTGACCGCCCATGGCAGGTCCGAAGGAGCAGCCACTGCCGCCTGACGTCATCGGCCGCGAGGACGCCACCGAAGTGCTGCGCGCCTTTGTCGTCGACGGCGGGCTCTCGATCGCGTTCACGCGCGCCTTCGAGGAGCCCGACATGTGGGGCCTCATGCTGGTCGACATCGCCCGCCACGCCGCGCGCGCCTATGCGCGCGAATCCGTAATGTCCGAGGACGAGGCGCTTTCCCGCATCCTCGATATGTTCGAAGCCGAAATCGCGCGTCCGACCGACATGGGCTCAACCACGCCGCGGTCGCAACAGGGTCACTGACGATGCCAATCAATATTCTGATGCCTGCACTGTCGCCCACGATGGAAAAGGGCAACCTCGCCAAGTGGCTCAAGAAGGAGGGCGACACGGTCAAGTCCGGCGACGTCATCGCGGAGATCGAGACCGACAAGGCGACCATGGAGGTCGAGGCGGTCGACGAGGGCACGATTGCGAAGATTCTGGTGCCGGAAGGCACGGCCGACGTTCCCGTCAACGACGTCATCGCCATCATGGCCGGCGACGGCGAGGACGTGAAGGCTGCCGCAAGCGCCGGCGGCGCGGCTGCGCCGAAGCCTGCGGCTGCGCCCGCGCCCGCGCCCGCTGCACCTGCGGCGGCCGCCGCACCAGCAACGGCGCCTGCCGCAAAAGCTCCGCCGCCTCCTGCCGCAGCACCGGCTCCCGCACCCGCAGCGCAGGCCAATGGTCACGGCCGCATCTTCTCTTCCCCCCTGGCGCGGCGCCTGGCGAAAGAAGCCGGCATCGAGCTCGGCCGCATCACCGGCACCGGCCCGCACGGCCGCATCATCGCCCGTGACGTCGAAGGCGCGAAATCCGGCAAGGGCCTGAAGGCGCCGGCCGCAGCCCCGGCAGCCGCGCCTGCTATCGCGCCGGCGATGAGCGACCAGCAAATCCTCGGCCTGTTCGAGCCTGGCTCTTATGAAATTGTGCCGCATGACGGCATGCGCCGGACCATCGCGCAGCGCCTGACTGCGGCCACGCAGAGCATTCCGACCTTCTATCTCACCATCGACTGCGACGTCGGCCGGCTGCTCGAGGCGCGCGAGCAGATCAATGCGGCAGCTCCCAAGGACAAGGAGAAGAAGCCGCTCTACAAGCTCTCGGTCAACGACTTCGTCATCAAGGCGCTCGCGGTCGCCCTCCAACAGGTGCCCGACTGCAATGTCAGCTGGACCGACGGCGGCATGGTCAAGCACAAGCATTCCGACATCGGCGTGGCCGTGGCGATGCCGGGCGGCCTGATCACGCCCATTATCCGCAATGCCGAGGGCAAGTCGCTCTCGACGATTTCCAACGAGATGAAGGATCTCGCCGCGCGGGCGCGCACGCGAAAACTCAAGCCCGGGGAGTATCAGGGCGGCACCTCGTCGGTCTCCAACCTCGGCATGTTCGGCATCAGCCATTTCACCGCCGTCATCAACCCGCCGCAGTCGACCATCCTTGCGGTCGGCGCCAGCGAGGAGCGGGCGGTGGTACGGAATGGCAAGATCGAGGCCGCGCACATCATGAGCGCGACCTTGTCCTGCGATCACCGCGCCATCGACGGCGCGCTCGGCGCCGAGCTGATCGGCGCGTTCAAGCGGCTGATCGAAAACCCCGTGATGATGATGGCGTAAGAGCGAGTAATCATGGCCGACACTTCCTTCGACGTCATCATCATCGGCTCCGGTCCCGGCGGCTATGTCACCGCGATCCGCGCCGCCCAGCTCGGCTTCAAGACCGCGATTGTCGAAAAGTCCTATCTCGGCGGCATTTGTCTCAACTGGGGCTGCATCCCGACCAAGGCGCTGCTGCGCTCGGCCGAGATTTTTCACTACATGCAGCACGCCAAGGATTACGGGCTGTCGGCCGAGAAGGTCGGCTACGATCCCAAGGCCGTGGTGCAGCGCTCGCGCGGGGTGTCGAAGCGTCTCAATGACGGCGTCGGCTTCCTGATGAAGAAGAACAAGGTCACGGTCATCTGGGGTGACGCGTCGATCGACGCGCCGGGCAAGATCACCGTGAAGAAATCCTCAGTCGAAGCGCCGAAGGGCGCAGCCGGCGAGGGGACCTATCAGGCAAAACACATCATCCTCGCCACCGGCGCGCGGCCGCGCGTGCTGCCGGGCCTCGAGCCCGACAAGAAGCTGATCTGGACCTATTTCGAGGCGATGGTGCCGGACCGCATGCCGAAATCGCTGCTGGTGGTCGGCTCCGGCGCGATCGGCATCGAGTTCGCCTCCTTCTTCCACACCATGGGAAGCGATGTCACCGTCGTCGAAGTGCTGCCGCAGATCCTCCCGGTGGAGGATGCGGAGATTGCGGGCCTGGCCCGCAAGCGCTTCGAGAAGATGGGGATCAAGATCCACACCAACACCAAGGTCACAAAGCTCGAGAAGAAGAGCGACAGCGTGGTTGCCACCATCGATGACGGCAAGGGCAAGACGCAAGCCGTCGAGTTCGAGCGGGTGATCTCCGCGGTCGGCGTTGTCGGCAATGTCGAAGGGCTGGGCCTCGAAAAGCTCGGCGTCAAGACCGATCGCGGCGTCGTGGTGGTCGACGGTTTGGGCAAGACCAACGTGCCCGGCATCTACGCCATCGGCGATGTCGCCGGTCCGCCGATGCTCGCGCACAAGGCGGAGCATGAAGGCGTGATCTGCGTCGAGAACATCAAGGGCCTGCATCCGCACGCCCTCGACAAGAACCTCATTCCCGGCTGCACCTATTGCCATCCGCAGGTTGCCTCCGTCGGCCTCACCGAGGCCCGCGCCAAAGAGGGCGGCCGCGAGATCCGCGTCGGCCGCTTCCCGTTCGTGGGCAATGGCAAGGCGATTGCGCTCGGCGAGGACCAGGGCCTCGTCAAGGTCGTCTTCGACAAGAAGACCGGTCAGTTGCTAGGCGCCCATATGATCGGCGCTGAGGTGACCGAGCTGATCCAGGGCTATGTGGTTGCGATGAACCTGGAGACGACAGAGGAAGAGCTCATGCACACTGTCTTCCCGCATCCGACGCTCTCGGAGATGATGAAGGAAGCCGTGCTCGACGCCTACGGGCGGGTGCTCAATATCTGAGGTCACCGTCATTGCGAGCGCAGCAAAGCAATCCAGACTGGGCGACTGTCATTCCGGGACGGTCCGAAGGACCGGACCCGGAAGCTCGAGATTCCGGGTTCGATGCTTCGCATCGCCCCGGAATGACGTAGGTGGACGCCACTGGATTGCTTCGCCGCGGAGCCTGTCATCGGGCGCGCGTTCGCGCGACCCGTTGGCTCCTCGCAATGACGAGGTAACGATCGTCGGCGCATAAGAAAGAAGAAAAAATCGTGAAAGACAACGACAACCTCACGATCGAACGTCCCACGTTCGTGACCCATCTCGAATGCGCGATGGAAGGCGATCATTATCCGGCCGACCAGGTGCATAATCTCTCCAAGGCCGGCAAGCCGCTGCTGGTGCGCTACGACCTCGCCGGCGTGAAGAAGGCGCTCACCAAGGACGCGCTCGCCGCACGTCCCGCCGACATGTGGCGCTATCGCGAGCTGCTGCCGGTGCGCAAATGCGCCGATATCGTCAGCCTCGGCGAGGTGACGACGCCGCTCATCCGCCTGCCAAAACTGGCTAAGAAACTCGGCGGCGGCGAGATCATCGTGAAAGACGAGGGCCGGCTGCCGACCGGCTCGTTCAAGGCACGCGGCCTCGTGATGGCGGTGTCGATGGGCAAGGCGCTTGGCATAAAGCACATGGCGATGCCAACCAACGGCAATGCGGGTGCGGCGCTCGCGGCCTACGCTACCGCCTGCGGCATCAAGACGACGATCTTCTGCCCGGCCGACACGCCGGAGGTGAATGTCAGCGAGATCGAGCTGCAGGGCGCCACCGTCTATCGCGTCAACGGCCTGATCGACGACTGCGGCAAGATCGTCGGCGAGGGCAAGGCGAAGGTCGGCTGGTTCGATACCTCGACGCTCAAGGAGCCCTACCGCATCGAGGGCAAGAAGACGATGGGGCTGGAGCTTGCCGAGCAGCTCGGCTGGGACGTGCCCGACGTGATCTTCTATCCCACGGGTGGCGGCACGGGGCTGATCGGCATGTGGAAGGCCTTTGCCGAGCTCGAAGCCATCGGCTTCATCGGCAAGAGGCGCCCGCGCATGGTGGCCGTGCAGGCCTCCGGCTGCGCGCCGATGGTGCGCGCATTTGAAGCAGGCACCGAACACGCGCCGCGCTGGGAGGACGCCCACACCATCGCCTCCGGCATCCGCGTGCCGCAGGCGATCGGGGATTTTCTCATCCTGCGCGCCGTGCGCGAGAGCAAGGGATTTGCCATTGCGGTGCCGGACGAGAAGATTTCTCTCGCGCTCGACGAAGTGGCGCGCGAGGAGGGGCTGTTGCTGTGCCCCGAGGGCGCTGCGACCTACGCCGCCTACAAGCAGAGCCTCGCCGAAGGTCGTGTTGCAAAGAGTGATCGCGTGATGCTGTTTAACTGCGCGACCGGGCTTAAATATTCGCTGCCGCCGGTCACGCGAACCCTCGATCGCCACAAGCCGATCGACTTCGCGAAGCTATAGCGGCCGTCATTGCGAGCGAAGCGAAGCAATCCAGCTTCCTTCGCAGCGACAAGAAAGCTGGATTGCTTAGTCGCTCGCGCCCTCGCAATGACGGTGGTGAGCGATTGATGGAGATTGTTATGCGAAGACTCGTTCTGGCCGTACTTGCAACGCTCGCTCTCGCCGGCCCCGTCGCCGCCCAAAACTTCCCCTCGCGGCCTATCACCATCGTCGTCCCATTCTCCGCCGGCGGCCCGTCCGACGCCATGGCGCGCATCCTCGCCGAGCGGATGAAGGTCACGCTCGGCGAGGCGGTCCTGGTCGAGAACGTGACGGGAGCAGGCGGCTCGATCGGCGTCGGCCGCGCGGCAAAGTCGCCGGCGGACGGCTACACCATTTCCTTTGGCCATCTCGGCACGCATGTGGCCAACGGCGCGATCTACAAGCTCGGCTACGATCTCGTCGCTGATCTTGATCCCGTGGTGCTGTTGCCGAGCAACCCCATGATCATCGTCAGCAAGAACGCGGTGCCCGCCAAGACGCTGAAGGAATTCCTGGATTGGCTGAAATCGCGGCCACAGCCCGCCGCTGCCGGCACCGCGGGCGCGGGCTCCGGCAGCCATGTCGCGGGGCTCGCGTTCGAAGCCGCCACCGGCATCAAGCTGCAATATGTGCCCTATCGCGGCACGGGCCCTGCAATGAACGACCTCGTCGCCGGCCAGATCGATCTCATCGTCGACCAGACCTCCAACTCGATCCAGCAGGTGCGTGCCGGCAACATTCGCGCCTATGCCATTGTCGATAGCAAGCGCGTCGAGTCCGCGCCCGACATCCCGACCACCGATGAAGCGGGATTGCCTGGCTTCCACATGACGCTGTGGTCGGGCATGTGGGTGCCCAAGGGCACGCCGAAAGACATCATCGCAAAGCTGAATGCCGCGGCCGTGGAGGCGATGAACGATCCCGCCGCGCGCAAGCAGTTCGAGAATCTCGGCCTGCAGATGCCGCCGAAAGACAAGCTGACGCCGGAAGCGCTCGGCGAGTGGCAGAAGGCGGAAATCGCAAAATGGTGGCCCATCATCAAGGCGGCCAATGTGAGGCTGGATTGACACACCGATCGCCTAATCGTCAGCGCCGCAATTCAGTCACGTCAACGCCAAATTTGTAACCCGGCCATTTACCATACAGACGCTCAAGGTTCCCGAAAGGAAACTTGGGTGGGCAATGGCAGACCGTCGCTGCGGCATTTTGGGTGTGAGGCTGGCTGCGTTCGCGCTGCTGCTCGCCGCACTGCCGGCGGAGGCCCAGACCTTCCAGCAGATGTGGATGGGCCGCATCGCGCGTCCGCCCGCCGACAACGCGGAAGCTTCCGTCTACTGGGAAGACAAATGGGATGCGCGCGGCAAGCGCTTCAAGCCGCACGAAGTCTCCTGCGCGCATCGCACCGAGGCGTTCGGCACCATTTTCGTCGTCACCAATCTCGATAACGGCAAGAAGATCGAATGCCCGGTGTTCGATCGCGGGCCGTATGCGCAGGGCAGGGTGCTGGACTTCTCGCTCGGCGCCGCCAAGAAAATCGGCTGCGACGGCTTGTGCCGCGTCACCGTGCGCCGCGCCGGATACGAGTAAGGCCGGCGCCGTAGGATGGGCAGAGCGGAAAGCGAAACCCATCATCCCTAAACAGCACGATGGGTTTCGCTTCCGCCTTCGCGCTTTGGTAGCCACTGCGCACGAAGTCGCTCTACGCATCCTTCGCATGGCCGCGCAGTTCACACGAATCTAGCGTCTGCGATTGCGAATAGGGGTCATGCAGCGCGCGCGGCTCTCTGCTTCGCCGTAGAAGTTTTTTGCGCCGCCCCGCAGTTTTGCGCAGGTTCCTGCTCGGAATTCCCGCACGGCGCATGGCATCACCTTCATATGATTGTCATCAGTTCAACAGCCCTTGAAGGCGGTTGCGCGGTACGCCTGCGCCGCACATCTGCGGCCAGGGGCAGGGCGACAAAGAAAATTCGGAGAGAAGACGATGAACTTGTTCTTGCGACTTGGCGTGCCCGCGACGGCCATTGCCGCCACCGCCATTTTTGGCACGCTGACCACCGGTAGCGCGACGGCCGGCGAATTCTGCCGGCAGGACGTGACCGGCCACATGACCGGGTGCGGCTATTCCTCGATGGAGCAGTGCCAGGCGACATCCGCCGGCATCGGCGGCGACTGCTTCCGCGATCCCTGGCTTGGCCAGAACCAGAAGCAGACCAGCAATCCGGCCAACGCCTACGCCTATACGCCAAAGGCGCCGCATGCGGCCAAGCGCGTCCGTGGCAATACGACCAAGAGCGCCCAGTAACGAGTTTGCCTGAAATCGAGGCCGGGCGGACGATGCGCCCGGCCTTCGTCATCGCGCAAGGCCGGCGCTCGCGCTATAATCTGGAAAACAGGGCACGAGGTCGCCGTGGCCGTCTCCGTTATAGAACAAGCCAAGATCCAGGCACAGGTGCTGGTCCCGCTGGTGAAGGCCCTGCAGGCCGAGCTCGGCGAGGAGAAGGCCAACCGCATCGTTCGAAGCGCCTTAAGCGATCTCTATCGCCGTTTCGGCGAGGAGTTTTGGCGCAGCAAGAACGAGCCTGATCTCGGCAAGTCAGTGGCGTCTGCCTTCAAGACCTATGCGCAGGGCGACGCGTTGGACTATCGCATCGGTGAGCAATCGCATGATGCTTTCGCACTCGATGTGACGCGCTGCCGCTACGCCGAGTTCTACAAGGAACTCGGCGAGCCCGAACTCGGATTCCTCCTGATCTGCACCGCCGACTTCGCCATCGCCGATGGCTTCGGCGGCGACGTCACGCTGACGCGCACGCAGACCATCATGCAGGGCGCCAGCCACTGCGATTTTCGCTACAGGCGGGTGAAGCCGGAGTAGGGGGCGCTCTCCCACGCCAAGCGCACCTCAGGAACAGGATCGGGGCTTTTTCGCCCGTGGACGCACCGCAACCGGTCACGGCTAGCCCGCCCTGCGATTTTTCCGAATTATCTCTTGACAGTTCCGTAAACCAGAACTAGATTGCGCCCATCCCGCGCCGTCCGAGGGACGGATCGCGATCGTCACGGTACGTTGGCGCGGGTGGCGATGGGACGCGGCGGCGTCAGGTGCTTGCACCAGACGAAACGTTCGCCGCGTACGGCGAAATCGTGTGGTCCTGGCGCCGCGACCCTGGCGCTACGCTGGCGGGAATTTCCCGCCGGCAACGGGGGCAAGAAAGGCCGCTTCCCCGGGGAGAGCGCGTATAAGCCGCCAAACCATTCGCGCGGGGAAGGCCGGGATGTCTCGGCTGTACCTGTAGGTTTAACCCGTGTGCGAAAGCGCACGGGGTTTGCTACGGGTGCAACCAGCGCCCGGCTTTCCCTGCGCCCTCTCCAACGAGGGCCAACGCGACGGCAAGAACTCGGGCAAATCATGCCGCGGGATCGATGGTTCACGTCTGCGTGCGCCCGAAAACGACGTCTGGAATTGCCGCAATGCCTTACGCATATCCGCCTCGGAACTGCAGCGGAGGCTTGCATGGCGTCGCGCGTGGACTTCACCAGCCAGAACTATTTTCGCAATCCGGCGGCCGCGCTCGAGCAGCTGCGCAATCAGGGCCCCGTGGTGGATGTCAGCTTCCCCATTGTCGGCCGGGTCTGGGCCACCACGACGCAGGCGCTGGCCGATCGCGTGCTGAAGGACACCGAGACCTTCACCATCCGCAAGGACGACGGCGAGGTTGCAGGGATGCGCTGGTGGATGCCCGGCATCATCAAGACCTTCGCCACCAGCATGCTCTCGATGGACGAGCCCGATCACAAGCGGCTGCGTGACATTGTCGACGAAGCTTTTCGCCGCCGCGCCGTGATGGAGATGGAGCCGCACATCCAGGCGACCGCAGAGAAACTGGCCGATGAGCTGTTTGCCGAGGGCAGCCCCGCTGACATCGTCAAGCGCTACGCGCGCAAGCTGCCGCTTTCCGTCATCTGCGAGTTGCTGGGGTTGCCGGCGGCCGATCGCCCGAAATTCTCTGCGTCGGCCGCACGCTTCACCCGTTTTACCGGCGCGGTGGGATTTCTCAGCATGATCCCGAATGCGATCGTGATGAAGCGCTACATCGAAAATCATCTCGAGACCGTGCGCCGGCACGGCGGGCAGGGATTGATCGCCGAGATCGTCCGCGTCGAAAAGGAAGGCGGCCGGATCAGCCCGAATGAAATCGTCTCGATGGTGTTCTTGCTCCTGTTCGCTGGCCACGAGACCACCACCCATCTGATCAGCGGTTCCGTGCACGAACTGCTGAAGAACTTGTCTCTGCGTGACTGGCTCGAGGAGGACTGGAGCCGCGCTGATCTCGCGGTGGAGGAATTCCTCCGCTTCCTTTCACCGGTGCAATTTACAAAGCCGCGCTTCGTGCGCCGCGACGTCGACCTCGGCGGCGTCACGGTGAAGAGGGGCGAGCGGATCATGGCCATGCTGGCAGCCGCCAACATGGATCCCGCCGCCAACCCGCTTCCTGAACGGCTCGACCTCAAGCGGCGGCCGAATCGACACATTGCGTTTGGCACCGGCATCCACTTCTGCCTCGGCCACCAGCTTGCGCGCATCGAGGGCAGGTGCGCGCTGAAGGCGCTGTTTGGGCGCTGGCCCAAGCTTGCCCTTGCCGTGCCCGACTCGGAGATCACCTGGCGCAAGCGCGCCGGCCTCAATGCCATCGATCGCCTTCCGGTTGCGGCAGATGCGAACTAGCGGGAAAGGGCCATGTTGTTGCTGCCTTTATGGTTGCATGAGGGCAACGATTGTGTCGCCGCCGCAACAGATACCTAACATTTGGGTGGAACCCCCGGTGGTTGAACCAACCGCCGCTTTTTAGCCACACCCCTCCATGAAATCATTTCCCCAAGAATCCACAGCACTACCCGAGGGCCATGGGAGTTGTTCCCCGGCCAGGTGGGGTGGCTGACGGAACGGACCGCGCGATGGACGCCAAGACGAACATCAAGAGCAGGCTGCCCAGCCGTCACGTGACGGAAGGGCCCGAGCGCGCGCCGCACCGCTCCTACCTCTATGCCATGGGGCT
>Ga0081540_1003722_pt1 | contig 11947 bp, 9 predicted proteins | sample TabmetS2T1R1_FD_71024 | JGI IMG/M metagenome (GOLD analysis project Ga0081540, IMG submission 71024) | Tabebuia heterophylla rhizosphere microbial communities from the University of Puerto Rico - S2T1R1 | ecosystem: Host-associated > Plants > Roots > Rhizosphere ...
AATGCGAAAATGGAAAACGGAGAAGCCGGTCAGTCCGGCCTTCGGCTTGCCGCCGCGGCCGGTCGCGCCTTCGTCGCGGATTTCGCCGCCGGAACCCGTCGACGCGCCGGGGAACGGCGAGATCGCGGTCGGATGGTTGTGCGTCTCGACCTTGATCGCGAACGGCACGTCCTCGCGATGCGTCGTGTACTCGCCGCTCGCAGTATCCGCAAAGAAGCGCTGCGCGCCCGAGCCTTCGATCACCGCGGCATTGTCCTTGTACGCCGACAGCGTGTGCGCGGGCGACTTCGCGTGCGTGTTGCGGATCATCGCGAAGAGCGACTTGTCCTGTTCGGCGCCGTCGACACTGAACTCCGCGTTGAAGACCTTGTGCCGGCAGTGCTCGGAATTCGCCTGCGCGAACATCATGAGCTCGGCGTCGGTCGGATCGCGGCCGAGCGTCGCGTAGTTCGTGGCGAGGTAGGCGATTTCGTCGGCGGCGAGCGCGAGACCGAGCCGCGCGTTGGCCGCCTCGAGTGCCGCGACGGCGCCGTTGCCGAGCGCGACGTGCTCGAGCGATGCCGGCGCGCCGGACTCGAACAGCATCTCGATGCCGCCGAGCGACGCGATCACCGATTGCGTCATCGGATCGTGCAGGTCGCGCGTGACGGCGCGCCATTGCGCGCTTTCGTGCGCGGGCGCGCCCGCAAGATCGAACGCGACGCCGCGCTCGATGCGCCGCACCGGAAATCCGCAGCCCTGGAGGATGTCGGTCGCCTTGCTCGACCACGGCGAGCGCGTGCCGAGTCGCGGGACGATCCAGAGCGCGGCCGGCGCCGGTGTTCCCGACGTCGCCTCGATGACTTCGCAGAGTTTGGCGACATCGATGCCGGCATCGGCGTCGACGAAGTAGACAAAGTGCGCCGCACGCACCGTGCAGCCGGGCGCGTGGCGCGCCAGCTCGGTGTTCAGTCGGTCGATTCGGAATGCGGACAGCGCGGGCTGGCCGTCGAGGACGATCATGGCCGAAAAGCGGTCGTGATGGCTGCCGATTGTACAGCAGCGCGCACTTTCGCGGCCGGATTTCCGGCCGCGACGCGGCGGATCGCAGTCAGCGCGAAGCCTGCGCTCAGTTGCCCGCGAGCGTCGCCTTGCCGAGGTTCTCGAGCTTGGCGAGCATTTCGTTCGGCGAGAGATAGCCGCCGATCTTGGTGCCGTCCGGCGCGAAGATCGTCGGCGTGCCGTCGACGCCGACCTGCGCGCCGAGCTTGTACTCGTCGGCGACCGGGTTGTCGCACTTCGCCGGCGCCGGCGTCTTGCCGGCCTTGGCGTCGGTGAACGCGGTCTTGCGGTCCTTCGCGCACCACACCGACACGGCCTTGTCGTACGACGGCGAGTTCAGGCCCGAGCGCGGGAAGAACAGGTAATCGACTTCGATGCCGCGCTTGTTGTATTCGGCGATCTGCGAGTGCAGCTTGCGGCAATAGCCGCAGTCGATGTCGGTGAAGACCGTGATCGTGTACTTGGGCTTCGCGGGCGCGAACACGATGCGCTTGGCGGCCGGCACGGCGTCGACCTTCTTCTTGTGGTCGACCGCGAGCCGCGATCCGGTGAGGTCGCGCTTGGTCTGCGCGTCGTAGAGCGTGCCGGACAGCATGTACTTGCCGTCGTCGCTGACGTAGATGATCTGGCTGCCGATCAGCACTTGCCGATAGCCCGGCAGCGGCGCCGCTTCGATCGCGCCGATCTTCGAGTCGGGCACGATGCCCTTCAGGGCGGCGCGCGCGGCGGCGTCCTCGGGTTTCTCGGCGGCGTGCGCGAACACGGCGGCGAAGGCGAAGGCGAGGAGCGGCAGGCAGCGACGTAACGTCATTGGAAATCTCGAATTTGGGAAACGCGATCAGTTGTGCGCGGCCGCCGCGGCTTCGCGGCGGTCGAGCTCGGCGGCGAGCTTGTCGGGATACATCGCGATGTTCGAGGCGATCTGCGAGCCGTCGTCGGCGAGCACCGTCGGCGTGCCGCCGATGCCGAGCGACTTGGCGAGCTCGGTCAGCTCGCCGACCGGATTCGGGCAGGTCGCCTTGCCGGGATCCTTGCCGGCCATCGCGGCCGTGAATGCATTCGGACGATCCTGCGAGCACCACACGGCCTCGGCCTTCTTGTCGGCGCCCGGATGGATCGTCAGCGGATAGAAAAGGTAGTCGACCGCGATCCCCGCCGCGTTGTACTGCGCGATCTGCTTGTGGAACGCGCGGCAATACGGGCAGTCGACGTCGGTGAACACGATGACCGTGTGCTTGGCGGTCAGCGGCGCCGGCGGCGCGAAGACGATGCGCTTGTCGGGCCCGATCTTGTCCAGCGCGGCCTTGCGCACCTTGGCGCGCGCGTCGGCGGTGAGGTCGCGGCGGTTCGCGACGTCGTAGGCGTTGCCGTCGATGACGTAGCGGCCGTCCTTGCTGACGTAGACGAACTCGCCGCCGGCGATCGCTTCGTAGAAGCCCGGAATCGTCGATTCCTGGACCGCGTCGATCTTGACGTTCGGCGCGAGCGCGGCCATCGCGTGGCGCACGGTCTCCTCGGGCGTTGCGGCGGACACGCCGACGGTCAGCAACAACCCGGCGAAAAGGAGCGGAAGACGCATGCGGACCTCGTGAACGGATGGCGGGACATCATGACCGGCCGAACGCGGCTCGGCTTGCGACTCGCTGCGATCCCCTGGGAAGATCGCGAGTGGACCGGCGCGGGCGATGAATGGTTCCCGATCCGCGATTGTCGCACGCAGGCCCCGGTCCGGAAAGCGCGCCAGTGCGCACCGGCGCACGAAAAACGCCCTTTCGTCCAGCCGGTTCAGCCCTGGCGGGCGATCGCGCCGCCGCGCGGTTCAACCGCGCGGGTGATGGCGCTGATGCAGGCGCTTCAAGCCTTCCTTGGCGACGAGCGTGTAGATCTGCGTCGTCGAGAGCGAGCTGTGTCCGAGCATGAGCTGCAGCGCGCGAAGATCGGCGCCGTGATTCAGCAGATGCGTCGCGAACGAATGGCGCAGCACGTGCGGCGAGATGCGCTTGGCCGGGATGCCGGCCGCGAGCGCGTGTTTCTTGACCAGCGTCCAGAACATCTGGCGCGTCATCGCGGCGCGTCGGTTGCTGACGAAGAGCGCGTCGCTCCGTCCGCCCTTCAGCAACACCGGCCGCGCCTCCTCGACGTAGCGCGCGAGCCAGTGCGCCGCCTCGTCGCCGAGCGGCACGAGGCGCTCCTTGCCGCCCTTGCCGAGCACGCGCAGCACGCCCTGGCGCAGGTTCACCTGGGCCGCCGTGATGCCGACGAGCTCGCTCACGCGAAGGCCCGACGCGTACATGAGCTCCAGCATCGCGCGATCGCGAAGCCCGATCGGCGTCTCTGGCGGTGCGCGCAGCAACCCTTCGATTTCGGATTCCGCGAGCGCTTTCGGCAGGCTGCGCGGCAGCTTCGGTGCATCGAGCAGCAGCGTCGGATCGGCGCCGATGCGGCCGTCGCGCACCATCGCGCGATAGAAGTGGCGCAGCGTCGACAGCAGCCGCGCATTCGAGCGCGCCTTGTAACCTTTCCCGCTCGCGCCGCCTGCCGCGCTGCGCTCGCCGAGATAGCGGAACAGCTCCTCGCGCCCGCACTGCGGGAGCGAGCTCGCGTGCCGCGCGAGCCAGCGCGCGAAGCCTTCGAGATCGAGCCGGTAGCTCGCGAGCGTATTGTCGGCGAGGCCGAGCTCGGACCACGTGCGCTCGAGGAACGTCTCGATCAGCGCGCGATCTTCGCTGCGGAGGTCGTCGGCGTCGCCAGTGGCAGGTGCAGCGCGGGGCATCGGTGGCGTCGGTCGTGGTGCTCGGAAAGCGCATCGCTTGCGCACGCCAGCGTAAACCGGGACGCTAACCGCCGTCACTGGATTCTTCGGGCATGACTTCGACTCCCGCCTCGCTCTGGCTGCGCATCGCCGCCGCGGTCTACGATCTCTTTCCGCTGATCGCGCTGTGGATGCTGACGGCGGGCCTCGCGCTCCTCGTGGTGCACGGCGACGTCGATCTCGCGCAGCCCTCGCTCGCATGGCGGCTCGGCCTGCGCGCGGCGCTGGTCGTCGTCACCGCGCTCTATTTCGTGATCTCGTGGGCGCGCGGCGGCCAGACGATCGGCATGCGCGCCTGGCGGCTTCGCGTGGTCGGCGCCGACGGCGGTCGCTTGTCGTGGCCGCTTGCGTTGCTGCGTTTCGCCGCCGGCGCGGTTTCGCTGCTTGCGCTCGGCGCCGGCTTTCTCTGGTGCCTCGTCGACCCGCGCCGGCGTGCGTGGCACGACCTCGCCGCGCGCAGCGTGCTCGTGCGCATCGAGAAGTGATCGCCGCAGGTCAGGCGTGCCGCCGGAAATACGCGAAGGCGAGCAGCGCCAGCAGGATCGGCGGAATCAGGTTCGCGATCGCCGGATGCACGCCGTAGACGGTGCCCATGCTCACGATCGCGCGCTGCGCGAAGTAGAAGCACAGCGCAAGCACCATGCCGATGAAGAGCCGCTTGGCGAGGCCGCCGCTGCGCAGCGCGCCGAACGCGAACGGAACCGCGCAGAACGCGAGCGCGAGCACGCTGACGGGATAGAAGAGCCGCTCCCAGTAGGCCTGGCGGAACGTCGAGGCGTCCTGCTTGTTGCGCTCGAGATAGAAGATGTTGCGGTCGAGATCGCGCAGCGTCATGTACTGCGCCTGCACGATGCTGAGCGACAGCAGCGCGGGATCGAGCCCGGATTCCCAGTGTTCCTCGGGTTTCGCGACGCTCGTCGCGCTGTCCGCCGCGAACGTCGTGCGCCGGACGTCGTAGAGCGTCCACGTGCTCGCCGCGTGCACGGCGCGCTCGGCGAGCGCGAGCGAAGCAAGCCGCCCCTCCGGATCGAACTCGAACACGCGCACGCCCGAGAGCTCGACCTGCCCGCCGTGCGCGCGCCCGCGGCGCGCGTTGATGACGGTGTCGCCGTCGCGCGCCCACAGCGAGCCGCCCTTGGCGAGCGCGACGTCCTTCGATTTCGCGGCGAGCTGGAGCGCCTGCGCCTTCTGCTCGCCGTAGGGGCCGAGCGTCTCGCCGACCAGCGTCACGATGGCGGTCAGCGTCGTCAACGCGAACACGACCGACGCGCAGATGCGCAGCTTCGACAGGCCCGCCGCGCGCAGCGCGGTCAGCTCGCCGCTGCTGGCAAGCCCGCCGAGGCCGAGCAAGCCGCCGATCAGCGCCGAGTAGCTGAACATCTCGTAGCAACGGCGCGGCACGGTCAGCAGCACGTACGCGGCGGCCTTGGTCAGCGTGTACTGGCCCTGGCCGACGTCGTTGAGCTCGCTGATGAAGATGCGGAACGCGTCGAAGCCGACGATCGTGAGCCAGGTCAGCGCAACCGACGAGAGCACGGCGATCGCGACGAGGCGGTCGACCCGCTTGACCGCGAGGAGCGAAGTCCAGCGCAGCGGCGCGCGCCCCATTCGAGTTGCGGAAGCGGGCTTGATCATCACGCGTCGCTCCGCTTCGCGCGCGGCATGCGCTGGCTGCTCCAGATCATCCACGCCGCAATGGCGATCGTCGGCACGTAGACCCACCACAGACCGAACGCCGGCGCGAGCTTGCCCTGACTGATCCACGAGCGGCCGAGACCCAACCCCGTGTTGAATGCCCACCACGCGAGCACGGCGACCAGGAGACGCGCATAGCGCGGCTCGCGCGGGCTCGATTTCGAAAGCGGCAGCGCGAGCAGCGCCAGCACCAGCGCCGAGAGCGGTGCCGCGAGCCGCCAGTGCAGCTCGGCGCGCATGACCGGATCGTCGCGATTGCGCAGCAGCACGCCGGTCGGCGCGGAGCGCTTCGCGGCGGTGTCGTTGTCCTCGCCCTCGTTGTCCGGCAGCTTGATGTCGTTGCGCGCGAAGCGCATCAGGCGGTAGTCGTCCTCACCGAGCTTGCCCTCGACGCGGAAGCCGTCCTGCAGCGCGAGGTAGCGGCCGACGCCGTCGGCGTCGTGATACAGGAACCCGTGCGTCGCCGTGATGACGTCGATGCGCGTCTTGCCGGTGTCCTTCTCGGCGCGCTCGTTCTCGACGAACATGCGCTTGAACGTGGTGCCGTCCGAGGACATCTCGCCGACGTAGATCTCGCCGTCCTTGCCCGGCAGCTCGATGAAGCGCCCGGGCTCGAGGCCGGCGATGATCAGCGAGCGGTTCGCCTCCTCGAGGAGCGTCTGCGAAAGCCGGACGGCCGCCGGCGCGAGCCAGAACGAGATCGTGCCGAGCAGGAACATCGTCGGCACGATGAGCAGGATCAAGGGCCGCGCCAGCCCGCCGACGTCGAGCCCCGAGGACTGCAGCACCGCCATCTCGCTGTCGCGCCAGAGCCGCCCATAGGCGAGCAGCACGCCGAGGAATGCCGCGAGCGGCATCAGCACGGTCAGCGCGTCGACGCTGCGCAGCGCGATCAGCGTAAAGAGGAGATCGGCCGGAATGCGGCCGCGCGCGATCTTGGCGAGCAGGTCGGCCACGGCCGTGCCGACGACGATCAGCAGCAGGATCAGCGCGGCGCCGGCGAAATTGCCGGCGAGCTCGCGCAGGAGATAGCGGTCGACGATGCGCAGCCGGAAGTCCGAAAACCAGCGCCGCGAAGCCGGGTTTCGTACCTGGGTCTGTCTTTGCCGTAAAATGACGCGCTTCATGCTTCCGCTTGGCGCAGCGAGACCGCCAGTTTACCTTCGCGGCGGGGCCAAATATCCGAAGTTTGCTGGAACGCAAAATGACCCTGAAGTTCACTCTTGCCGCCGACGCGCCGGAAGCGGCAGCGGCGCCCTGCATCGTCGTCGGCATCTACGAAGACCGCGCCCTTTCGCCAGCCGCCGCGCGCGTCGACGAGCGCTCCGGCGGCGCCCTGAAGCGCCTGGTCGAGAGCGGCGATGCGTCCGGGAAAGGCGGCAGCGCGACGACGCTGTTCGGCCTTTCCGGCATCGCCGCGCCGCGCGTGATGCTGGTCGGCCTCGGCGAGCAGAAGAAATTCGACGCGGCCGCGTTCCATCGCGCGGCGAGCGAATCGGCGCGCGCGCTGAAGGCGCTGCCGATCGATCGCGCGTTGTCGTACCTCGCCGAGCTCGACGTGCCCGGCCGCGATGCGGCGTGGAAGCTGCGCACCGCGGCGCTCGCCGCCGACGCGCAGGCCTATCGCTACACGGCGACGTTCAAGCCCAAGGAAAAACCGAAGGCGCCGCAGCTCGAAGGCATCGCGTTCGCCGCAGCGTCGGCGGCCGGCGACCGGGCGACGCAACGTGCGCTCGCCGAAGCCGAGGCGATCGGCCGCGGCGTGCGCTTCGCGCGCGAGCTCGGCAATCTGCCGCCGAACATCTGCAATCCCGCCTACATCGCGGCGGAAGCGAAGAAGATCGCCGACGAGCACGCCGGCGTCACGATCGAGGTGCTCGAGCGCGACGCGATGCAGAAGCTCGGCATGGGGTCGCTGCTCGGCGTCTCTCAAGGCTCGGCGAATCCGCCGAAGCTCATCGTGCTGCGCTGGAACGGCGGCAAGGACAAGGACAAGCCCTATGCGCTCGTCGGCAAGGGCATCACGTTCGACACCGGCGGCATCTCGCTCAAGCCCGGCGCCGGCATGGAGGAAATGAAGTTCGACATGTGCGGCGCGGCCGGCGTGCTCGGCGCGTTCCTCGCCGCGGTCGAGCTGAAGCTTGCGCTGAATCTCGTCTGCATCGTTCCGGCCGTCGAGAACATGCCGGACGGCAACGCGTACCGGCCGAGCGACATCCTGACCAGCATGTCCGGCCTCACGATCGAGGTGCTCAACACCGACGCCGAAGGCCGCCTGATCCTCTGCGACGCGCTGACGTACGCGCAGAAGTTCGAGCCGCAGGTGATCATCGACGCCGCGACGCTGACCGGCGCCTGCGTCGTCGCGCTCGGCAAGCACGCGTCCGGATTGATGACGAAGGACGACGAGCTCGCCGACCAGCTTCTCAAGTCCGGCAACGACACGCTCGACCGCGCCTGGCGCCTGCCGCTCTGGGACGACTATCAGCAGCAGCTCGAATCGGGCTTCGCCGACGTCGCCAACATCGGCGGCAAGTACGCCGGCGCGATCACGGCCGGCTGCTTCCTGTCGCGCTTCGTCAACGGTTGCCGCTGGGCGCACCTCGACATCGCCGGCACGGCCTGGGACGAAGGCCGCAAGGGTCTCGCGACCGGCCGCCCGGTGCCGCTGCTGACGCAGTACCTGATCGACCGCTCTGCGTGATCTCGCCGACGACGGACTATCGCAGGCACAAGCAGATCGCGCTGACCTCGCTGATCGGCGCTTCGCTCGTGCTCGGCATCGTCACCGCCGCGCTGCATCTGGATCGTCCGAATGCGGTGACGCTGCTCGGCAGCATCGCCGTCCTCGTCATCGGCTTCCGCTGGCTGACGCTCGATTCGGCCGAGCTCGACATCCGCCGGCCGCTGTGGCTCAACGTCGGCATCGTCATGGCCGCGGTGATCTTCGTGCCGTATTACCTCTACAAGACGCGCCCGAAAGGCCGGCGCGGCCCGGCGATCGTCGCGTTCTTCGGCCTCGTGCTCGCGTGCGCGTTCGCGTCCGAGATCGGCGCCGCGCTGATGCTGTACTTCTCGGGCGACATCACGCCGACGCAACCTTCGGGCTGACCGCATGGCACGGGCTGATTTCTACCTGATCGACAAGCCGCGTTTCCGCGACGATCCGCTGCTGCTCGTCTGCGAGCTCGTCAAGAAGGCGTTCGCGGCCGAACAGCCGACGCTGATCCTCGCACGTTCGCCCGAGCAGGCCGACGCGCTCGACGCGAAGCTCTGGGAGTTCGACGACGCGAGCTTCATCCCGCACCAGCTCGCCGGCGACGAGGACGATGCGATCACCGCGGTCGTCATCGCGGCGCCCGGCGTCGTCACGGCCGACCGGCCACTCGTCGTGAACCTCCGCGACGAGTGTGCGCCCGGCGCGTTCGAGCGCGTGCTCGAAGTCGTCGCCGCGGAGCCTGCCGAACGCGACGGCTCGCGCGTGCGCTGGAGCGAGTACAAACGGCGCGGGTTCGACGTCAGCAAACACGACATGTAGCAGAGCCGGGATTGGAGATTCGGGATTCGGGATTCGATAAAGCGATCACGACTCTTCTCTCTCGAATCCCGAATCCCCAATCCCGAATCCCGGCTTCCCAATGGAAAAAAGCTTCGAACCCGGCCAGATCGAATCCAGGTGGTACGCCCACTGGGAAGCGCACGGCTATTTCGCGCCCGCGGGCACCGGCGAGCCCTACTGCATCCTGCTGCCGCCGCCGAACGTGACCGGCACGCTGCACATGGGCCACGCGTTCCAGCAGACGATCATGGACGCGCTGATCCGCTATCACCGCATGCGCGGCTATCGCACGCTGTGGCAGGGCGGCACCGATCATGCCGGCATCGCGACGCAGAAGATCGTCGAGAACCAGCTCGCCGTCGAAGGCAAGTCGCGCCACGATCTCGGCCGTACGAAGTTCGTCGAGCGCGTGTGGGAGTGGAAAGAGCAATCGGGCTCGACGATCACGAACCAGATGCGCCGCCTCGGCGCGTCGGTCGACTGGACGCGCGAGCGCTTCACGATGGACCCCGGCCTTTCGGCCGCGGTGCGTCGTGTCTTCATCGAGTGGTATCGCGCCGGGCTGCTCTATCGAGGACGGCGTCTCGTGAACTGGGATCCGGTGCTGATGACCGCGGTCTCCGATCTCGAAGTCAACAACGAGGAGCGCGACGGCTCGCTGTGGTCGATCCGCTATCCGGCGAGCGATGGCGGCGAAGGCGTCGTCGTCGCGACGACGCGGCCCGAGACGATGCTCGGCGACGTCGCGGTCGCGGTGCACCCGGACGACGAGCGCTATGCGAAGCTCGTCGGCAAGACGTTGAAACTGCCGCTGACCGGCCGCGAGATTCCGGTCATCGCCGACGACTACGTCGACCGCGAGTTCGGCACGGGCGCGGTCAAGATCACGCCGGCGCACGACTTCAACGACTGGCAGATCGGCGCGCGCCACAAGTTCGCGCCGCGCGTGATCCTGACGCTCGACGCGAAGATCAACGACAACGCGCCGGAGAAATACCGCGGCATGGATCGCTTCGCCGCGCGCAAGGCCGTGCTCGCCGATCTCGAAGCCGAGGGCCTCCTCGTCGAGACGAAGAAGCACAAGCTGCAGGTGCCGATCAGCCAGCGCTCGGATGCGGTGATCGAGCCGATGCTGACCGATCAGTGGTTCCTCGACCTCACGAGCGATGCGCGCGTCGACGGCAAGCCCGGTCCCGGCGGCCGCAAGGCGATCACGGAACCTGCGCTCGCCGCCGTGCGCAACGGCGACGTGCGCTTCGTGCCGGAGAACTGGGCGACGACCTACAACCAGTGGCTCGAGAACATCCAGGACTGGTGCGTCAGCCGCCAGCTCTGGTGGGGACACCAGATTCCGGCGTGGTACGACGAAGCCGGCAACATCTTTGTCGGCGAGGACGAAGCCGACGCGATCGCGCACGCGGACGCCCAACCCGTCGGCGCGCTGCGCCAGGACGAGGACGTGCTCGACACCTGGTTCTCCTCGCAGCTCTGGCCGTTCTCGACGCTCGGCTGGCCCGGCGAAACGCCCGCGCGCGCCGCGGAATGGAACGCCTACAACCTGTTCCTGCCGTCGAGCGTGCTCGTCACCGGCTTCGACATCATCTTCTTCTGGGTCGCGCGCATGGTCATGGCGACTCTGTACTTCACGAAGCGCGTGCCGTTCCGCGAGGTCTACATCAACGCGATCGTGCGCGATGCCGAAGGCCAGAAGATGTCGAAGTCGAAGGGCAACACGATCGATCCGCTGGACCTGATCGACGGGATCGACCTCGAATCGCTGGTGAAGAAATCGACCGCGACGCTGCTGATCCCGCAGGTGCGCGAGAAGGTCGAGAAGCGCATCCGCAAGGAATATCCGAACGGCATCCCGGCGGTCGGCGCCGACGCGCTGCGCTTCACGTTCGCCGCGCTGGCGACGTACGGACGCACGATCAACTTCGATCTGAAGCGCGCCGACGGGTACCGGAATTTCTGCAACAAGCTCTGGAACGCGGCGCGCTTCGTGCTGATGAACACCGACGGCATCGCCGCGCCGACCGGCCCGCTCGCGCCGAAGACCGAATCGGAGCGCTGGATCCTGACGCGGCTCGGCCGCACGCTCGCCGAGGTCGAAGCGCACTTCGCGGCGTATCGCTTCGACCTGCTCGCGCAGGCGCTCTACGAATTCACGTGGAACGAGTTCTGCGACTGGTTCGTCGAGCTCTCGAAACCCGCGTTGAACGGTAACGACGCCGGCGCGGCGACCTCGACGCGGCACACGCTGCTCGTCGTGCTGGAAACGCTGCTGCGCGCGCTGCATCCGGTCATTCCGTTCATCACGGAGGAAATCTGGCACGAGGTCGCGCCGCGGCTCGGCATCACGCGCGATACGATTTCGCTCGAACGCTATCCGCGTGCCGCGGACCTGCCGGCGGACTCGGCGGCCGAAGGCGAGATCGAGTGGCTCAAGGCCGTGCTGGCGCAGATCCGCCGCATCCGCAGCGAGATGAACATCGCGCCGGCGAAGGCGATTCCGCTGCTGTTCGCCGGCGGCAACGCCGTCGATCGTGCGCGCGCGGCGAAATTCGCGAGCTCGATCGAATTCCTCGCGCGCACCGAAGCGCAGCGCTGGCTCGAAACGGACGAGGCCGAGCCCGCCGCGGCCGCTGCGATCGTCGGCGAGCTGAAGGTCCTCATTCCGCTCGCCGGCCTGATCGACATCGAAGCGGAGAAGGCGCGCCTTGCGCGCGAGATCGGCCGCATCGAAGGCGAGATCGAAAAATCGGCGGCGAAGCTCGAACGCTTCGGACCGAACACGCCGGCGACGGTCGTCGAGCAGGAGAAGCAGCGCGTCAGCGAGC
>Ga0081540_1003723_pt1 | contig 11947 bp, 12 predicted proteins | sample TabmetS2T1R1_FD_71024 | JGI IMG/M metagenome (GOLD analysis project Ga0081540, IMG submission 71024) | Tabebuia heterophylla rhizosphere microbial communities from the University of Puerto Rico - S2T1R1 | ecosystem: Host-associated > Plants > Roots > Rhizosphere ...
ACCGGCGGCAGCGCCTGGTAATCCATGCTCCAGCCGTTATGCAAGTTCTGGTCGAGCGAGACCTGGATGATCTTGCACGACGCGCCGTCGCGCAGCGCGCCACCGAGGTCGACCCAGTCGAGGCTCAGCACCACGTCGGCCTCGAACGCATCGGGTGCGACGCCGCGCGTGGCGCCGGCGTAGAGCGGGTGATCGGTGGGAAACGCGGCGCCGATCTTCAGATCGCTCACCACCCGCGCGTTCAGCGCCTCGGCGAGCGCGATGCGCGCGTTCCACCCGTCCGTGCTGCGCGACACCCGCCCGGCATAGATCAGCGGGCGCTTGGCTCCCTTCAGCATCTGCGCTGCCTTGGCGATGAGGTCGGCCGGCGCCGCGGTCTGGATCGGCGGGATGAAGCGCGCGATGTCGATGGGCGCCAGCTGGTCGGGCAGCCGCGCTTCCTGCATCTCGGCATCGAGGTTGATGTAGACGGGTCCCTTGGGGACGCTGTTGGCCAGCCAATAGGCGCGCAACAGGGACTCGCGCGTCGCCGCCGGGGAGGCCGGCTGATCGTCCCACTTGGTGTAGTTGCGCACGATCGCGCCCTGGTCGCGCGCCGTATGGATCCAGTCGATCCACGGCCGCCGTTTCGCCGCGTCGACCGGGCCGGTGGCGCCGAGCACCACGACCGGCATGCGGTCGCACCAGGCGTTGAACATCGCCATGGTGGCGTGGAACAGGCCGACATTGGAGTGCACAGCGGCCGCCATGGAGGTGCCCGTTACCTTGGCGTAGCCGTGCGCGATGGCGACCGCCGCCTCCTCGTGCAGGCACAGCAGCATCTGCGGCTTCTCGTTGCCGAGATAATTGACGATGGAGTCGTGCAAGCCCCGGTAGCTGGCTCCGGGATTGAGCGCGATATACGGGATGTCGAGCGCGCGCAGCATCTCGGCCGCGACGTCGCTGCCGAAGCCCGGCGCATTGGCTCCCGACGGAATGGGGCGCTCGAGCGCGCCGGTGGCATCATCCGCGGGCGAGACGCGCGCCGTCGCGGCGCGGGCCGGATTGGTCGGAGACATCCGTGTTTCCTTGTTCTTGAGACCTGGTCGAGCCCACCGATTGGCGAGGCCCGTGATCCAATCCGATCACAGGCCCTGGCGCAAGCGGGCGAGCACTTTCAGACCGGCATAGCCGTCGGCCGGGGTGAGGCCGGCCTTGAGCTGGAAGTCGCGCACCGCCACCATGGTGGCGGCGCCGACGCGGCCGTCGGTTCCCTTGGTGTCGAAGCCGGCGGCCGTGAGCCGCTGCTGGATCTCCTGAATCTCGGCCAGCGTGGGAGTGCGCTCGGCACCCGGGAAGGATTGCACGAAGGGACCCGCTCCCATCACCCGGTCGCCGAGATGCACGATGGCCAGCGTGTAGTTCATTGATGGGTTGTAGCTCCGCACCGCGTAGAAATTCGGCCCCAGCAGGAAGGCCGGTCCACCCGGCACCGGCACCCACAACCGCGCCGTGGTGTCGGGGTGCGGAAAAGCTTCGCCGTCGGCACGCTTGGCGCCGGCCGCCTGCCACGCCGCATAGGTGTGGGCACCGCCCTTCGCGCCGGACGGCAGGCGCACCTCGTAGCCCCAGTGCTCGTTGCGGCGGTACTTGCCGCGATTGACCAGGTAGCGGGCGGTGCTGGCGAGCGCATCGTCGGGCTTGCCGAACGGGCTGACGCGCCCATCGCCGTCGTAGTCGAGCCCGACATTGAGCCAGACCTCGGGCATCCATTGCGTGTGGCCCATGGCGCCGGCCCACGAGCCGCGCATCTCCTGCGGCGTGCCCCAGCCGCGCTCCACGATCACCAGCGCGTTGAGCAATTCCTTTTCCCAATAGGCGCGCCGGCGCGGCTCGCCCCAGGCCAGCGCCGCCAGCGACGGGAACACCGGTCGCATATGGTTCTTCTGCACCACCGGGTCCCCGAAGGTGGATTCCACGCCCCAAACGCCGAGCATCACGCCCGGCTCGACCCCGTAATCCTTCTCGATGCGGGAGAGCAGCGCCGCATGCTCCTTGGCCTTCTCCTTGCCTTCGGTGATGCGCCAGTCGGAGACCCGGCGGTTGAGGTACTGCCAGACCTCCTCCTTGAATTCGGGCTGGTTGCGGATCTGCTCGAACACGCTCGTGTCCGGCTTGATCGATCCCATGACGCGATCATAGGTGTCGCCGGAAATGCCGCGCGCCAGCGCGCGGGCGCGGAACGTAGCGACCCATTGCGGGAACGGCGTGCGCGACTGCGCGAGCGCGGCGCCCGGCCACGACACCGCCACGGCGCCAGCCGCCGCGGCGGCAGCCGCCGCGGCCGCGAGCACGTCGCGCCGCGTGCGGGGACGATTGTCAGCCATCATGCGTCGGCTCGAATCAACTCGCCCGTCACCGAATCATGCGGGTCGGCTCTCCGGCAAGGTTGAATTTGTCCCAGCCGGCGGCCCGCAGCCGGCAGGCGTCGCAGGCGCCGCAGCCGAACCCCCAGGGGTGCTCGTGGGTGCGGTCGCCAGCATAGCACGAATGGGTTTCCGCGCGGACGATGTCGACGAGGGCGCGGCCGCCGAGCTCCTCCGCCAGCCGCCACGTGGCGGCCTTGTCGATCCACATCAGCGGCGTATGGAACACGACGCGCGATTCCATGCCGAGATTGACCGCCGCCTGCATCGCCTTGACGGTATCGTCGCGACAATCCGGGTAGCCGCTGTAGTCGGTCTCGCACACGCCCGTGACGATGTTCTTGATGTCGCGCTGATAGGCGACGATCGCCGCGAAGGTGAAGAAGACGAGGTTGCGGCCGGGCACGAAGGTGGCTGGCAGCCCCTCGGTCCGGTGCTGAGCCGGGAGGTCGGAAGTAAGCGCGCTGCGGCTCACCCGGCCGAGTATGTCGAGCGGTAGGACGTGATCGGCGCCGAGGCGAGGGGCCCACGCCGGAAAGGCGCGCCGCAGCGCCGCGCGGATCGGCTCGCGCTGGTCCATTTCGATGGCGTGGCGCTGACCGTATTGAAAGCCGGCGGTTTCGACCCGGGCGAAGCGCTCCAGCGCCCAGGCGAGGCAGGTGGTGGAATCCTGTCCGCCGGAAAACAGAACGAGGGCGGCGTTGCCGTCGAGGGTGATCATGCGTCGTCGCCGAAATAGCTGCACGATTCGTTGCAGCTGTCGCGATAGATGGTCACGCGGGTGATGCGGCCGCAATGCTGGACGCGCTGCCACACGAAGCGCGCGATGTTCTCCAGCGTCGGCACGCCGAGGCCCTCGACCTTGTTGAGGAAGCGGTGATCGAGGGCGCGGCGCACCTCGGCAAGCGCCTGCTCCAGCACGCCCAGATCCATGACCATGCCGGACTGCGGATCGGGCACGCCGCGGATCGCCACCTCGGCGCGGAACGAATGCCCGTGAATCTCCTCGCCGTCGGCCCCGAGACTGGTGCCGGCGAGCGTGTGGGCCGCTTCGAACGTCGTCGACTTGGTGAGCTCCCACATCAGCGCAGGCCCAGGACCTTGTGGGTTTGCACGCTCAGGCGCCAGCGCGGATGCGCCAGGCAATATGCGATGGCCTGCTCGGTGTTTTGCGCCACGTTGGGCCCGTCCATGGGCTGCAGCGAGAAATGCCGGAAGGCAAGCGTCTCGAACGCCTCCGGCGGCGCACCCGGCTGCGGGTAGACGAGCTTGAGCTCGTCACCGGACGTCATCGTCAGCTCGGTGCCGGCCTTGGGGCTGACGCAAATCCAGTCGAGCCCGGCAACCGGCTGCAGCGTTCCGTTGGTCTCGATGCCGATCTCGAAACCGCGCGCATGCAGCTCGGCAACGAGGGCATCGTCCACCTGCAGCAGCGGCTCGCCCCCGGTGAGGACGACGAAGCGGCGCAACGTCCCCGCGCCCCATTCGGTTTCGATGGCGTCGACGAGGGCGCGGGCATCGGCATAGCGGCCGCCGCGTGTGCCGTCGGTGCCGACGAAATCCGTATCGCAGAAGCGGCATTGCGCGTCCGCGCGGTCTTCTTCGCGTCCGGACCACAGATTGCAGCCGGCGAAGCGGCAGAAGACGGCGACGCGGCCGGCAAGCGCGCCTTCGCCTTGCAGCGTGAGGAAGATCTCCTTGATGGCGTAGCTCACCGACTCACTCACCGGGCTCGATCGGCCGTCACCAGCGCTCGCGGGCCGGCACCGAGATGTCGGCGCAATTCCTGCGGCCCGAGAGGACGCAGTCCTGGCCCTTGCGCAGGCTCACCATCGCGTTGGCGAGCCAGAGTCCGCCGCCGACCAGGGTGACGAGGAACACCGCGATGATCACGTTGATGACCATGCGCTCCCGCGGCGATTCCTCCTCGTCGTCGACCGACATCGCGCCGTCCACAAGAACCTGACGGCTGAAAGCAACCCGCCGGGACGATGTCAAGCCGCCTAGACCGCTTTCCGATTGCGTTGAATCGGCAAGCGGTCTGGAGATTCATACTTGGTCGCATTTTCTTTCGGAAACCCGGCATCCACTTTTCCGGAAAATGCTCAAAAACGCAAAATTCCCCGTCCGCCGGACAGGGAATTTTGGAGCTACCGGATTTTCCGCCCAGTCGAGCAACCGTTGCGGGGACGCGGGGCCTCGACCGTCGAGACCCGTCATGGGCGCGTCAGCGCCGAGGGACGCGGCCCACCGGCCGCGACGTCATCACATGCCGGCGCGATCGAAGAACGCGCGGCAGCCCGGGCTCACCTTCGACTTCTGCCGGGCAAGGCAGCTGATGATGCGGTCCGTGTTCGGGATCGCGGAGGAGCAGAGCCGAAGCGTGTCGCCCATACAGGCCGAACGCTGTGCCGCCGTCGGCTGATACTCGGCGAAGGCGCTCGACACCGAACCAATGATGATGGCGGCAGTGGTGGCGATCACGAGGCCGCTGCGAATCGTGGTCATGACAGTCTCCTTTTAAGTTTCCAATGCTGCGATCCGCAGCCGTTGCTCACGTTGCAGGAGCACATTGCCGTCGAATGACCGATCGTACCGTGACCGGTGTCACATGACGGATTGAAGACAAAAATCAGTGGTTTGGCTAGTGCTTAACGACCCAAATCGGGGTCGGTTCCAGGCAGGATTGTTGCAGCGGTTAACGAGAGGGCCGAATCGAACCGGGAATTCCGCGACTCCGCGTGGGTGATTCTCAGCCGGCTCGCCCACCCTCTAGCGCTGAGAAGCAAAGAACCCGCCAGGAGGTCCTGGCGGGTTCGAAAGAACGCCGGCGTTGCGATGAAACCGGAACTGATCCAGTCGGCCGGCGCTCGACGCGAATCAGCTTTTGACCATTACCTCTTTGCAGGCCGCGCTGAGCTTCGAGAAGTTGGTCCGCATGCACGATGTGATGCGCGACACATTCGGAATTTCCGCGGCGCAGAAGCGGATCGCGTCGCCCATGCAGGCCCGGCGCTGCTCCGACGTGCCCGCCGCGAACGCGACGGGGGATGACGCGAGCAGGGCGGTGACAACGGCTCCGCCAAGGATGGCGTTGCGAATGCACAGGTTCATTTGCAGCGCTCGATCCGCGCAAGCCCGCGCTCAATGCATTCGTTGGCGAGGTAGTAATGATGGCAGGTTCATCGAACTTGCGCGCTGGCGCCTTGATCCGCTCCTCGATCGGGAAGCGGTAGATGTTGCGGCTCATGACAGTCTCCTTCGGCTCCCGGCTGCATCGGGCAGCGCGATCGTTGCAGCGTTGGTGTGCGGATCCGGCTTCCTGATTGTGAGGCTCGTCACGTCGGTGCTCGGCTGGCTTCGCGTGCGGGCTGACTGCGCACGCGTGCACCGCGCCCAACAATCACGACAGCGCCGTGGTTGTGCCTTGCTCATGGCCCATTCCGGGCAGACTTCGGGGGCAGGATCGGGGCACCATGGAGGACTGAAGCATGGGACAAGCACCCCCACGCGTTGCCCTCGTCGTCGAAGAGGACGCCGAGCTTCGCACCATGGCATCGGCGCTGCTGGCGGAGAGCGCGCTCGACGTCATCACGTGCGAGAGCGCCGAGGCAGCCCTCTCGGTGATGCAGAGACGCAGCGATGACGTGGCGCTGGTGTTTGCCGAGGTCCGGCTTCCCGGGCTCATCGACGGGATGGACCTTGCCCGCATGGTGACGATCCACTGGCCCGATACGAAGGTCATCGTGACCGGCGATCCCGGCGAGCCGACGGATCGGCTCCCCGACGACATCGCCTATATGGAAAAGCCGTGGCGCCCGCTGGATGTGCTCATGGCGGCCGAGCAGGTGCTGCCGGGCGCGTCCGCTTTACCGGCAGCCGCGACAAGCTGATCAGTTGAAAGTGACGCCGACGCGGTCGCTGGCGCGCCAGACGACGCGGCAGGCCTGCGCGTTGTCGCCCTGATCGGGGACGAGGTCGAACTCCTCCGGGATCATCAGTGTCGGATCGAGTTCCAGACAGGCGCCGCCGGCCGAGATATCGCGGATGATGCAGGCCAGAACCGAGCGATAGTTGCACAGGATTCTGGCGCGCTCTTCCGTGAGGATTCGCGAGTATTGTCGACGATCGATCATTTCCACGCACACAGCCAGTACTTTTTTCGCGTGACGTTATCGCACGTTTTCATTGCGCGGCCGTTGGCCCGATCGCGTGGAAACGGTTAATTCCTGTTAGAAAATTCGGCTCAAAAGGTTCAGATCGCATCCGTCCCACGATATCCAATATGCCATCCCGTCACGTCTCTCCCGTCGCGCGCGGCCTTGCCGACCTCCGGGCCGTCGCCATTGGGGGCGACACTGGCATGTGGCTCGAGCTTGCCGTGGTGGCGATCGCGACAATAGCCGCCTTCCTGCTCGGCTATTTCCATGCCGCCGCGCAACCGGTCGATGGTTCGTGGGCGCAAATCCATATGACGGCGGCGGTGAACCTCGCGTGCACCGGCCACTTCGGACCGCTTCGCCTTGCACCGGATGCAACCGCCGCGGACGCGGCGGCCCTGGAGCAGGTGATGGCATTCCTGCGCGTGCATCGCCCCGACTGGTCCTGCGATCTGCTTCCGCAGCATCTCGTTGCCACCTCGTTCCGCGATGGCTTCGACACCGGCAATGCCGAGCTGCCGGTCTATCTCATGCTGCTGTTCGGCACGTTGTGGCGATGGTTCGGCCTCAACTGGCACCTCACCGTTTACGTGGTCGCCGCGACGGTCGCGGCATCGTTCCTGTGCATCTATGTCTGCGCGCGGCCGTTCATGCCGGTGCTGGTGGCCGCCACCGTCGCGCTCCTCTTCCTCGCCAGCCCGCTGTTCATCGCTAATGTCGCCAGCCCGCGCGACGCGCTGAAATTTCCGTTCGCCGTTACCGTCGCGGCGCTGCTCGTCACGGTCGCAGCGGTGCCGCGGAGTACGAGACAAGAAGGTGTGCCGCCACCGCGCATGCTGCACCCGGCATTGCGCGTGATATTGCTGGCCGCCGGCATCGGGACGGTGGTCGGCATTGGATTCGGTTTCCGATCGGACATTCTCATCTTCCTGGTTCCGGCGGTGCTCGTCGTGTGTGCAGTGAGCGATGTGGGACCGATCGGGTGGAGGGCGAGCCTCGGCGCGCGCGCCGCGGCGCTTGCGGTGCTCCTGTTATACTTCGCGATCGCCGGATCGCTGCCGCTCTACAATGACTACGTGGCGCACCCGTCCTTTGCGCAGATCGGCTTCCATCAGGTCGCCGCCGGGTTGCTCGGCTCGGGCAACGGCCCGCTGTTCCAGAGCCATGCGCTCGACGGCGGTGCCTATATGTTCCGCAGCTCCGTCAGTCCCGATGTCGCCATCGCGGTGCGGATCATGGAATACGCCTCGCGGAAATTCGGCGAGGACGTCGCCTTCGTTCCCGGCGCCGGCGCCTATTGGACCTACAGCCGGTCCTTCTTCATGGATCTGGTCCGGCTGATCCCGGCGGACCTGCTTTCGGGAGCGATCGGCGGCTTCTTCAACTACATGACGCTGCCCAATCGGCAGGGATCGCTGCTCTCGTTCATCGCCAATCTGTCCGTGAGCTTCGTGTTCCTTGGCCTGATCACGGCGCGGTTCGGCGCCAGAGCCGCTGTCGCGGCCGTCATCGTGATGGCTACGGTCCTGGCCGTGACGTCGTTGCGCTTCGAACTGCGCCACATGTTCTATGCCTACGTCTTCATCGTGCTGGCGTGGGGCGCAACCGTCGCGCTGCTGCTGCGTGCCGCGTTCCTGTCCGAAGCAGATCAGGAATCTGCCAAGCCGGCCGTTATGACGGGCACGCAAGCCGCCGGATCGGTGGCGCTCATCGTCGTTGCGGTCTGTGTCGTGGCGCTCGGCGCGCTGTGGGTGGCACGGACGTATCAGGCGAGCGTGTTGCACCGTCTCGTCGCCGACTGGTCCAATCGCCCGCGCGTGGCGGCGCAGTACCGGATAACGCCGCTCGATTCCGACCGGTCGCTCGTCCAGGTGCTTTCACCCATGCCGCTGACGCGGGGAGGGGAGCGCGCGCCGGACGCACCGGTGACCGGCAAGGTCGAGATGGGCGTCGTGGCCATCACGTTTGACGGCAAGCGATGCACCGGCCACCAGGTCACCGCCACCGCCGTGAGCGATGCGGTTCATTCCAATCCCGATGCAGATGCCGCCCGCATCAGGGACGTCTTCGGCATACGGGAAACATTCTCGGTCCCGCTGCAGCGGCCCGAGACCTACGTGGCGTATCTGCCGGCCTTCTTCGTCTTGCTCGGCGACGCCTCCAACTCGATCGCCATCAAATATTCCGGCATCGAGCTGGATCGCGCCAGCGTGCCGTGCGTGACTGGCGTCAGCACCATTACGCAATTCAAAAAGGATGACGTGTTGTTCGACTTCTTCGTCCCAGCCAACCCCAGCGCTGTCACCCGCAACGACCTGTTTCAGCGCGTGCGGGTGCCGGGAACGAAATTCTTTCTGTAGGTGTCATCCCGGCGCTTCGCGCCAGGACGCCGAGCAATCCGGGACCCATGTCCCGCCCGTCTTGCGGTAAGGCCGGAAAAGGGAGAGTGTTCACGCCAGTTCGGAGTTCATTCGGGGAATATCGGTTGAGGGGTGTTCCGTGCATGTCGGGCTCGTCGAGAGCCATTGTGAAGCGCAGATCGTGCGCGGCAGCCGCCGGGGCAGAATTGCCTTGATCGCCAATGCTTGACGCGAGCCGAGGACCGGGTTGGCTGTTCGCTTCGCTGCGAGGCTACCGCCTCTCCTGGCTGCCGAATGACGCGATCGCCGCGTTGACGCTGGCGGCAATCACCATCCCGGAGCAGATCGCCACCGCTCGCCTCGTCGGCATGCCGCCGATGGCCGGGCTGTTTGCTTTCGCGGCGGGCTCCCTGGCGTTTGCCGCGCTCGGGACGAACCGCTTCGCCTCGATCGGTGCCGACTCGACGATCGCGCCGATCATGGCCGGCACGCTGGCAACGGTCGCCGTCGTTGGCACCGATCATTATGCCGGCGCGGCCGCCGTCCTGGCGCTGCTGGTCGGCGTCGCGCTGGTGCTTGCCGGGCTTGCCCGCGCCGGCTGGATCGCCGACCTGCTCTCCACTCCGGTGACCACCGGATTTCTCGCCGGCATCTCGGTTCACATCATCATCGGCCAGCTGCCCGCCATCCTCGGCCTCCACATCCCCCCGGGCGACCTGCCCGCCCGGTTCATGGAAATCGTGCGGCAGCTCCCGAATGCCAATCCTTACACGGTGTCGCTCGGCGTCGGCGTGCTCGCCACCGTCTTGGTGACCGAGCGGCTCAGCCCCCGCATCCCGGGCGCCCTGATCGGTCTCCTTGCCAGCGGCTTGGCTGTCTGGATGTTCGGACTTGAGCACCGCGGCGTGCCGGTGCTGGGCGCTTTGCCGATCGCGCCGCCGCTGCTGCCGCTCGATCTGCCCAGCTGGGACGAGTTCACCCAGTTGCTGCCCGTGTCCTTGATCGTCGCCCTGGTGTGCATGATGCAGACGGCAGCGGTCGTGCGCTCGTTTCCCTCCGGACGCGACGGCCAGGATAACGTCAGCCGCGACTTCGCGGCGGTCGGCGCCGGCAGCATCCTGGCGGCCGTGCTGGGAGCATTCGCCGTGAATGCGAGCCCGCCGCGCACCGGGGTCGTGCAGGAATCGGGCGGCCGTTCGCAGCTCGCCGGACTCCTCGCCATCGTCATCGTCGCGGCGGTCGCACTGGTTGCCGCCGATGCATTCGTTTTCGTGCCGGAGGCGGCCTTGAGCGGAGTGCTGGTCTTTGTCGGCCTGCGCATCTTCCGCGTCCCGCTGATGCGGCTGATCTATCGACGGGGCGAGTTGGAGATATTGCTGGTCGCGGGGAGCGCGATCCTGGTCGTGCTGCTGCCGATCGGAACCGGCGTCGCGATGAGCATCGTGCTGTCGCTGATCCACGGCATCCGCATCATCGCCCGGCCAGACAGCGCCGTGCTGGCGCGGGTTCCCGGCACGACCGTCTGGTGGCGCATGCCGCCGCCGGAGACCGGAGAGCATGAGCCCGGCGTGCTGGTGTTCGCGCCAGGCGCGCCGATCTATTTCATCAATGCCGCCTACGTGCACGGCAGGCTGATGGATGCCATCGCCGCGATGCCCGAGCCGTGCCGGCTCGTCGTGATCGAGGCGCACGGAATGATCGACGTCGATTTTACCGGATCGCAGATGGTCCAGCAGGTGATCGCCGAGCTGCGTGAGCGCGACATCCAGGTGTCCTTGGCGCGGTTGGAATCCGAACGCGCCGCGCGCGCCGCCGTTCAGACCGGCCTGATCGCCGCGCTGGGTTCAGACCGCCTGTTTCGATCGGTCGAAGACGCGCTGCGCGGACCACCGGCACCCGTCGAGCCCCCGCGCCCCTGAGCGACGCTGAGCCGCTCAGAAGAACGCGAAGGTGCGGATCTCGATGCTCTCGCGCGGCCGCGCATTGGGTGGCGTGGTCGGGTCCTCGAACGCCGTATGGGCGGTCCAGCGGGCGCGGCCGTCCTTCATCGAATCGAAGACCTTGAACACGATCGCCTCGTCGCGCCGCTGGCGCGGGAACCAGAACCAGCGATGGGCGGGATTGTAGGTGATGGCGTAGGTCTGCCCGACGCGGTTCTCGGCGCGCCGTTCCGACACCACGAGATCGTCGGTCGACAGGCTCCCGGCCTCGGCGATGGCCAGCGGGAAGCTTTCCACCGGGTGGCGGATCGGCCGCCACACCTGCACGATGGCGAAGCGGCGCTGCAGCAGGGCCTCGGCCTCGTCGGGAAGGATGTCGCGCACGCGCTGCGGCGCCGACCATTCGGTATAGTCGTTGTGCACGCGCCGCACGACCTCGCGGATCTTCTGCGCCGAGCGCAGCTCGTCGTCGGCGGTGCGCAGCGTGTGGTCGAACACCACGACGCGCTTGGCGCCGCTCTCGGCCTTCACCAGCGCTTCCATCTCGGGATAGTAGACGCGGCGGATTTCGTCCTCGTCGAAGAAGTTGGCGACCTTGGTGTCGTGGCGGACAAAGCGGAAGCCGTCGCGGTCGAGGTTGAACCGGCCCGCATGCGGACGGCCGTTGCGGATGGTGACGGAGCGGGGTTCCAAGGTGCCGCTCGCCCGCACGTCGCTGACGCCGGGCTTGCCCACATAGGTGACAGGCGTCTCGCCGGTATTGAGAAGATAATTGAGCGTCGCCTCAATCGAATCCGGGGCGGCGTCTTGTTCGGCGATCTGAAGCATGCGGGGCTCCTCGGGCGCGGATAGCGCGGCGCCGGTTGATCATCCAGGTCATCCAAGATAGGTGCGGCCGCTTCCCGATACAATGTGCTGTCGGGCGACAGCGGGGGCACGGCGCGGACGACACGCAGGAGTGATGCGATGAACGAAACCATGCGATCTGCGGCTGCCGGCCTCGACCCCGAGCACGTCCTCGTTCCCGAGGCGGTGCCCGATTCCGACGTCCCGGTGCATTTGATGTATGTCGAGATGATCGA
>Ga0081540_1003724_pt1 | contig 11944 bp, 23 predicted proteins | sample TabmetS2T1R1_FD_71024 | JGI IMG/M metagenome (GOLD analysis project Ga0081540, IMG submission 71024) | Tabebuia heterophylla rhizosphere microbial communities from the University of Puerto Rico - S2T1R1 | ecosystem: Host-associated > Plants > Roots > Rhizosphere ...
CTTCGACTTCCTTTCGGGCGAGATACAGCGATCGGTATGCGCCTTCGCCGTTGCCTTTGATGAGCGTATCACCAAGAAGATAGGCCACGGCGCGTCGGCTGGGATTGTACCCGTGCAGCAACGCCTCATCAGCATCCGACTTCTTGCGCTGGCGCTCGCCATTGATCACGGCTAGCCCCATGCGCTTCCACAGGCATGATGGATTGCGGTACGATCCGACATCACCGCACTCTCCCACTAGCGCAGCGAGGTTTAGATCGCCGAATCCTTTTACCTGATGCACCCAGGGATAGATGGGCAATCCCTGCGCTGATTTGCGCAGTTCCTTTTCAATCGCCTTGCGCATTGGCTCAAACTGTTCGATCCCGTTGAGAAACGGCTGCAGGGCCATGACGAGCATTTGATCTGCGCCATCCTTCTGGGCTTGCACAGCATCAAACAGCTTGTTCGCTTCGTCCTTGTCACCGTTTGTCCAGGCTCGGCACACAGCCTTGCCCTGAAGGATCAGCGACTTTTCGGCGCGATGCCAGCGCTGTCGCATGCGCCATAATTGCTGGATGCGAGCGATGACAGGCGAACTTAACACGTGGATATCAGGGCCAACATGCGCTCCATCATCGCTCGCATCCTTCCCGGCAGTGCTGAGCAGGGTTTCACCTACGAGGTGGCCGGAAATAGGTTGCGGATCAGGCATGTGCGGCTTGGGTCTCTGAGTTCGCAAGGCCTGATCCGCCGCGCTAGCGCCTTCATAGTGGTTGTCGAGTTTTGGCTGGACAGCGCGTTTTGATTGCCGACGAGGCGCCGCTCCCATGGTTTTCGACGGTAGAATGGACTCGTCGGCCCCGGATTCACCGGGATTGGTGGAAACGGGCGTCTTGTACTTGGGTGCCGAAGTTCGGACGGCCCGCTTCCGATCAGGCGTTGGTGCATTGGATTTCACGCGAAGAATGGCCTGATCAATCTGCATTTTTTGACTCCTCGAATAGTTCCTGCACGCGCTTCTCCTGCATCACTGAGCCGACTGTTTTGTTGTCCGGCACAGCCTGCGCGATCAGGCGCAACCAGCGGGCCTTGTGGGACATGCTTTTGGCGCTCGTCTCGTAAATTTCGACTTGCTCCATGACCTCGCCTCGCTTGGCATCACGCAGCTTGGTGCCGCCCGCCAAGGGGAAATCGAGCAGAGCATTTGAGATGCCTTCGGCAAGGGCAACGACGCTGCCACGCGACTGAGCCGCTTCATGTCTGCGCAAAATATTATGCCGCTGCTGTAGGACGCCCTTTTGCGCACTCTGAGCAATGGCGAACATGACCGCCTCGGTCACCACAGATCGCAGCAGCTTCTGGTCGGCTTTCAGCTTGTAGAATACCCGATCAACAGCTTTGTCTCTTTTGCCGTCCAGTTCCTCCAAAGCCTCGCGGACCAGATTTGCCAGCGACGGGGTTTCGACACGTTCTTGCAGTGCTTCAACTTTCATGTTCAGGCTCCCTTCTTCGCCCATCGCATCCGCGCCGCATGGCTGGCCTGTGCCTGCCTGGCGCGTTTCTTCATGGCCCTCGCGCGGCGCTTACCGCCCTTCGGTCCGCCCTTTTTTCCACCGATCCTGCCCAATGCTTTCATCCTCTCTGAAAGAGCCAATTTGGCCTGAAATTCCAGTAGTTCTTGATCGCTCGCAGCCATGCTTGAAGCGACTGCTTGAAGCGCTGCCTTGCTCTGTATCCGTTTTCGCTTCTGCCACCGGTTTTTGACCCGTTTGATCTGCTCTGGGTCGTCGACCAGCACCAGGCATTTGCCGAGCGCGCCCAGGATGCCCTCGAACGATACCGCGCCCAGGCTCTTGCCTCCGTTGGGTGCCAGTATCTTCGTCGTGTACCGCGCCGGCAGCCCTGCGATCTCGTCGATGTTCTCGTTTGTGATCTGGCGCTCCTCGCGCGCGTGGCACAGCGAGCGCACCAGCCCGGCCATGTCGCGGATCGGCGCGGTCATCGAAATCCCAGCTTGTCAAGCAGGCGGTTCAATTGCCGAATCAGCTTGCGCGCCTCTCGCGCTTCGGTTGGCGTATTCACTGACTTGGCCTTGATTTCATCGAACAGAGCGATCGCAGATTTGACATCCTCATCTATCGGGAACACCCACGGCTGAAAGTTTTCTGGCGGCGCGAGAGGTTTGAATCTTCCTTTCATCCCAACATCACCCTTGAACACTTGGTGCACCGGTAGCCGGACTGCACGAGTTTCGGCGAGACGCGCACGTTGAACGGCTGGAATGCCGCCGGATCGGTATTGCCGCAGCCGTCGCAGCGCTTCATGCTATTGCCCCGGAAACGGAATGGCCGGAGGCTGCCCGACCGCCGGCGGGCTGTCTGACGAGGTCCCAGAGCCTGGCAAAGGGCCGTCGGGCCCGCCGTTGCTCAGCAGGTCCAGTTTCGATTCCAGCGCATCCAGCGCCTTGATCTGGGCATCCAGAGGCGCATTCTGCTTGGCGAAGACGTTCTCGGTTTTCGCCTTCACCTCATCCTCGCGCGCAATGAGCGCGTCGAGCTTGCCCTCAATATGCTGCTCGGCCCGCTGCACGACCCCGCCAGCCTTTGCCCACTTGTCATCCAGCCTGCTCATTCCCAACATCTCCATTTCACGGCGCCAAGACCGCATCACCCGATAGTCGATTACCCTGCCCGTGAGCCCGGCGAGCTCGCGGCTGATGTCGTTCACCGGCACCTCGCAATGCCGGAAGCTGTCAAAGATCCGCGCGCGCAGTCCGCGCCCCTGCCAGACAGCATGCCCGCGATGACGATGACAGCGACCGCGAACAGGATGGCGATGCCGGGGCCGTTGATCACCCTGCCCGCTCCTCGCCGATCAGATGCTTGATGATGCTGTCACGCCGCTTGAGCGTATCGATGAGTGCGGACAGCGTGTCGAGATCGAAGCGGTCGCGGTCGTCTGCGATCACATCTGCATGCAGATTGTTGGGCAAATCGGTGCGCACCAGCAACGACAGTCGGCCCGATTTCAGCCCGTCGTCAGGCCCGTAGCGGAATAGCTCCAGCGTGAGTTTCATTTGAGCACCGCCACGAGCACCATCACCCAGCCGACAAAGCCGAATGCGAGGAAGAACGCGAGAAGCTGTTGGTGAATGTTGTTCATGCTGCGGTGTCCTCGCCGGCGGGTTTCTCTGGCATGCTGGCGCGCAGCTTCCGCTCAACGCGGGCGACGACGTCCTTGAGCTGCATCCACTCATCCTCCTCCAGGAGGCCACCTGCGACGACGTCATCGATCAAAGATCGGTATTCCGCAGCCCTATTGGACATCGTGATCGCTCCCGTATTGCGGTGTGAATTGGCCTGTGAGGGGATCAACGTAGAACGAGCATGCGCCGAGTTTGCCGGCGCCGATCTCGCGCACCTTGGCGCTGATCACCTTCGCGGTGTTGCCGCTCTCGCGCACGACAATCAGACCGTTGTCGCATTTGTTGTACCAGTTCATCGATCCCTCGATGTCCGCGAGGCTCACAACCTTGTTTCCGGTGTTGACGATCCCCTTCGTGGGATGCGCAATGACCACCACAATCGCGTTCATGGTCCGGCAGAAATCCTTGATCAGCATCAGGCAGCGCCCGATGTAGTCGGTCATCAGCTCGTCGCGCTTTCGCGCCCGGTCGAGTTCGTTCCATGGATCAATCAGCACGATCTCGGTGTTGCGGTTCGCCACGGCCCATGCCGCGCGGTCGAGCACCCAATCGATCGTGTGTAGCGGCTCGTATTGCTGATGCGGCACTGCTGATTGAATGGTGCATTGTGAGGCGCAGAAATGCCGAAACTCTCGCTCGCTGCCGGCCCAGATCTTCCGCAGTTTTTCGCGCAGATGAGCCTCGTTTTCGGGAACATACAAAAACGATCCGATGCTGTTCATGCGCGCCAATTTCAGCATCACGTTGAGCATGAACGTTGACTTGCCGTGGCCTGCGATGCCGGTGACGACCAGGAACTGCCCTAGGTAGAACTTCAGGATGGCGTCGAGCTCGGGCCAGCCGGCGCCGAATGCCTGATTTTCGACGGATCCTCGCTGCGGCAGATTCTCCAGCGAGTACAGGCCCGCCGGCACGGAAATATCCGGTGGAAATTCGATGATGTCGGCCATCAAATCACTCCTGGGATGCCGTCAAGCCAGTTTGGCTCGTCGGACTTTTGGGGCCCACGGATAATCCGGTTGACGTATTCGCGGGGGTTGTCCTTGGTGGATGCCTGCTCGATTGCAGCGCGTGCGAGAGCGATGTTTTTCTGCTTCGCAGTCAGGAGCTGAGAGATCAGCCCCCCGGCATTTTTGCCGAGGACTTCCCGGCCGCGACGGAAAAGTTCCGCATCAGGCGCCGCGCAAGCGGCATCTTCTTTCTTTGTTAAATTGTTTATTTCTTCTTCTTTGTTTCGCTGGCGTTTCGCTGGCGTTCCGGTTTGTGTTTCGGATGTCGCTTCATTGGCGTTTCGCTGCGACTGATATTTCTCATAATTGCATATGGTTATGAGTGTCGCTTCGCGTTTCGGTTCTGTATCTATCATCGTGTCGCTTTTGAGCCGGTTCAAGTACCGCACAACCTTCGAATGAGCCCACATCCACTTCTCGGCTAGGAAGCGGGTTGCGAATACAAGTTGCCCGCGGCGAAGCTCGATCACCGATTTGCCTACGCGCACCCTGGTGTCGGCCCAAGCAGCCGCGGACAGCATCCACAGCCACGCCTCGCGCTCGGAGAACTTTTCCTTGGCGAAGAGCGGGTGATCCCACACCCCGCGGTCGATCGCGAAGAAGCCGCGCTCGCTCATGCGGTCACCTTCTGCGCCGTCTCGGCGGTGCGCGTGAGGATGCGCTTGACCTCCTGCTGCCCGATCGCCCACAGCCGCACCCGCGCGCCGGTCGGCGCATCGCCCCAGCGCAGCGTGATCTCCTGGCAAAGTTTGTCGTCGAGGATGAAATTGCGCGACTGCAGGAAGTCGAGAATGCCCTTCGCGTTGTTGTCGAGGTCCAGGCTGGACTTTTTCAGCACGATCAGCACCGAGAAATGCCCGGTGATCGGCTTGATGCCGCGAAGCTGGCCGAGCTCGAGCAGCATATCGTCGGCCGCCTTGATCCACTGCTTGTAGGCCGGGCTCTTTGTCACGACCATGCGCGACTGCGGCTTATAGGAACGCCACAGCCGGTTGGTCGAAACCGGCGGCGGCAGATCCAGCACAATGTCAGGCGGGCAATGAAATGGCGCGTCGGCCATCGACGGGATCGCGTTCATGAGAACGTCCGGAACATGATGCAGACCGCGACCGGCGGCGACGGACACTTGAACGCAACAACGCAACTACTGACGCTTGACGACCCTCACGTTCCTCATCCCGTGCCGGCGCGTGATCTCGCCGACGATGCCTGCGACAGCATCGCCCGACCAATCGCGCTGACCGGCGAGATAAAACTCCGCTGCACGCACCGAACAATTGGCGACGACAGCGATATTTGCGGCTGTTTTCTGCGGCCAAAGTGTTCTGGCGACTTCTGAAAGTACCGAACCGAACGTTTGGTCGGTGCCGTCGCCACTCGGTGGCCTGTGGATTGTTCCCGGCTTCGGAACCTTGTACGCAACAGACATGAACAACGCCCCTGATACACAACACACACTGTCGATTGAACTGACTGCGAAGCTGCGCGACGTGCGCGCGCTGTTTGAAATGCGCTCATCCGCCATAACCCATTTGCGCAGGCGGAATCGGCAAGGAGGAGTCGGCAATCTTCAAAAATTGCTCCGAAACAATTTCCGCGCAGTTCGAGATGCAATTGTTGCAGATATTGACGTCGCCAGGACCGCGTATGAGTACAGAAACATTGTGTTGGCAGGCTTCGCAGAACCAACAGCGAAGCCCGCCGCAGTTCGTTGGCTGGACGGAACCGGAAAGCGCTTCGTTAACGGCTGCCAGCACGGTTGCATGAGGCTCAAACCATTCGCCTTGAAGGCGCCATGCCGCCAACTCGGAGTGAAATTGACGCTCCCGGGCGGTATCACCACCGATCGCGCCGAGCAGTCTAAGGCAATGAGGATTTCCCGTTTGCAACTGGGCGAGACGGCGCTTGGGATCATCGGCCGTGAAGCCGATTTTGATCGGCCCGTTTTCATCGGCTTGGATGAAGTAAACGTATTGATCGCTCATGAGCCGGCCGCCTCAAGCATGCGCCACAGAGATGCCGGGGCTGCCTTGCCGCGCTCGCGCAAAGCATTGTTCATGACGGCGTACATGTTCGGGGGAAAGCTACCCACGCCGCGCCAATTAGAGACGCGGGAAGGCTTGCTGTTTGTGAGTTCGCCAACGCCGGAATTGCCTCCGAGCGCATCGAAAACCTGATCAGCTGTTTCCAAAATTTCGAGGTCCATGCATGCTCATTAATTCAACTTCGTTGAAATTACAAGAGTCAAAAAGGTTTGCTGTCAAAAAAATTGAAACTATCGCAGAGTTCCGCCCCATGTCAGGCAAGCAGACAGGCGGAAGATTCGCGCCCAGCGCCATTAGGCTCAGGGCAATCAGGAGGGCTTCTCACGCGCCTACGCGCGCGGCTTTTGCCGATCTGGTCGGGCTGACGGTGCCGAACCTCTCAAACCTGGAAAACGGGTTCCCGATCGGCCGCGTCGTTCAAGACAAAATTGTTGAAAAGTTGCCTTGGGTGAAGCGAGGCTTCCTGATGGACGGAGACCAGGACCAGCTAACCGTAGCGTGGCTTCAGAGGCTGTTGCCGCTATTGGCGGAGGAAAGTGACACCACGTTGCCGCCAACGCGCTCCAGAGGCAAATCTGGCCGTTGAGGAGGCCTTCCATCCAGGAAGGTCAAAACCAGCTCCTGAGCTAGTGCTAGGACTAGGAGCGCATCCTCTGTGCTCTCCGGAAGTGCCGCTACGATTTGAACTGCATGCCGCCGCTGCCAGCCGTCTTGCATTGCCCCATCCATCCCCTGTTCTTAATTTGCCTTAATCAACTTGGGCGGGAATATGGTGAGACCATGAAAAAATTAACACAAGACACTTTTGCGTCCATTTTGGACGCTCAGGAGGTTCCACATAATTCTGCGACCGCTCGTCGCAGCCTATTGCCAGGATCGGCGTTCATTCCGTCCCTTGCATAATGGTAGACGCGGCCCACACGGGTAATTTTTCGGGCCTTTATCAACCATTTCAACTTTCTGTGGACAGTCGGCCGCGGGATGCCGGTGAAGTGCGAGATCTTCGTGGGCGACATCGGTCGGCCATCGCCCTCGCCTATCCCCACGGCCATCAAGACCATCAGCATATCTAGGTCCGCATGAGCGCGCTGCGGCGCACTCGGGAACGCGACCTCAAGTAGCGCGTGCGTAAGCTTCACATAGGACTTTACGATTCGAAGTCTCTCTAGAGCGGCGTTGTCATCCACATGTGACTGCGCATTCAGGAACCTGTGAACCTCGTTTGCCATGAGGCGGAAATAGGGGAGGAGTCCGTTTAGTTCCATTAACGAATGGTTTACCTATAAGCAGCCTTCGGGGCATATCACCGCAAAAATAATTTCAATTTTTTTGACAGTAGCTATTGCAATTTCAATTTTATTGAAGGATACTCCGCTTCGGATCAACCGGAGCGCACTTCCATGTCCATCCTCGAACAGCGCTGGGATCACGCCCGTGACCTGGCCAAGCACGAGCCCTCCCCCCGCCACCAGAAGCGCGCCGTCGTCGACCTGGTCGGCTATCTGCACGGCCTTCTGAGCGGCCCGCAAGTCCTGTCCCCCGAAATCGAGAAGCAGCTGCACACCCGCATGTGCACGGTCTGCTCCGAGTTCGACATGGACAAGCCGCCGATGCGCGCGCTCAGCAACGAGATGGCGGATTAATCGCTCGCGTTCAACAAACCCCACCCACTGATTTGGAGCACTCATGTCCAAGAAGCGCATTGAAGTTCGCAGTCAGGCCGAGTTCGACGCCTGCGTAAAACTCGGCAATATTGCAATTGTCATGGGCTGCAGCGTCGTGGCGCGGGGGAATTCCAGCGTCGTGGCGCGGGAGAATTCCAGCGTCGTGGCGCGGGGGAATTCCAGCGTCGAGGCGTGGGGGAATTCCAGCGTCGTGGCGTGGGAGAATTCCAGCGTCGTGGCGCTGGAGAATTCCAGCGTCGTGGCGTGGGAGAATTCCAGCGTCGTGGCGTGGGAGAATTCCAGCGTCGTGGCGTGGGAGAATTCCAGCGTCGTGGCGCTGGAGAATTCCAGCGTCGTGGCGTGGGAGAATTCCAGCGTCGTGGCGCTGGAGAATTCCAGCGTCGTGGCGCGGGAGAATTCCAGCGTCGTGGCGCGGGGGAATGTCTTCGTCCGCCTCTGGTCTGCCCTTTCTATCAAGGCATCCGCTTACGTCACGATTGTGATGCACGGCAGCGCGAGAAGCCTCGAGGGCGGGCGTCAACTTGATGCCGCACCCGAACCGAAAACCGGCGCGGAGTGGTGCGAATATTACGGTATCGACCGCGCCAAAGCAGATTTCATCGTTCCCGACATCGACGCGGCCATTCTCTCGGCGATCCGAGCAAATAAGGCCGGCGGCCTCGATATGTCCGGATGGCACGGCGGGGCTCAATGCGATGAAACCAACTGGTGCGAGACCACACACTGCCGCGCCGGATACGCGATCTGTCTCGCCGGGAAGGCCGGCTTCGATCTGGAGAAGAAATACGACGCCGAGACCGCAGGCAAGATGATCTACGCCGCCAGCCGCCCGGACAAGCCGCTGCCGGATTTCTTCGCGAGTGACGAAGAGGCGATGGACGACATCATCGCTTCTGCCGAGGAATCTGCATGACCCGCGAGCACATCAACGACATGGTCGAGGCCCAGCGCCGCCTGACATGGGCGATGGCACCGGCCGCACGGCAACGGCTCTTGGAGAATGTACGGGCCGATTATGAGTACGACGCCCTGCTGTGCGTTGTCGGCGATGAGATGGCCCGGGTCGATGCCGTCGACAGCGGAGACTGAGCATGAGCGTACGTTGTCCAGATTGCGGCGCGGTTGCTGGCTACGGATATGAAGTTGGCCACAAAAGCGATTGCCCTGCGTTGCGGCGCCGGCCTCGCACCACGTTGACGGATGGCCGTCAGATTTATCCCGAGCATCGTAATCTGAAGCCAAACGGCCAGCAGAACGATTACGTCGTTCTGGCCGAAGAGGAGCGAGCAAAAGGCTTCGTCCGCCCTGTGCGGCGATCCTACAAGCACCTGAAGTGCGGCACGGTCACCACCATGGGCCAAACACTGGCCGAGACTTATGCCCGCGATCCTAATTTTTACAGCGGCACATTCTGCTGTGGCTGTAGCTCACATTTCCCCGTCGGCGAGAACGGTGAATTCGTCTGGGACGGCACGAAAGAGAAGGTCGGAACATGAGCCTACATACCGCAAAGCCAGAACACGAAGTCACCTATCAGGAATTGATAGCGCTGGTGAACAAGCACGCCGGCCATCTGTCCGCACTCGAAATGCTGGCCGTAGCATCGAACATGCTCGGCAAACTGGTGGCAATGCAGGATCAGCGGACGACTACACCAGCACAAGCAATGGAAGTCGTCGCACAGAACATAGAGCACGGCAACAAGCAGGTGCTTGATCAACTTCTCCAAAGCAAAGGTTTTGCATGACCGGCCCCGTCACACCCGCCGCCATCGCCCAGCTCGCCCGCGCCGGCACGACGTCGCTGCAGGAGGCGGCCGACCTCATCCAGCATTACGCCGAGTGCTACGCCTCCGCCGAGGTCATCAAGGCGGTGACCAAGCAGCACAACCGAACCATGGCAATCCTTGAAGCGCCGTCTGCAAAGGTTCCGTCATGACCGACGTCATTATCGTCAACGTCGCGCTCTGGGTGGCGGCGATGCACCTGATGGGGTGGCTATGACGAAGCCCGCCCAAGCCTACTGCAAGCGCTGCGGGGAACTGTTCGTCTACTTCAAGCATTGCGCGCGCCGCTTCTACTGCTCGCCATGCGTCGTGCTCGAGCGGCGAGATCACCGTCAATTCTACAAACTGCAACGCCGCAACCGGGCAATCGCCAGCATGGTCAAGGCCCGATCAACGAAGCGGTTGGTTCGGTTTGCAAACGGTATTTCGGAGCCTGTCGATGCCTGATCCGCTCAAGCAGACCATCAGCGCGACGGAAAGCCCCGGGCTTTTCAACGTATCGCCCTACGTCACCCGCTGGATGCTCTGGCAGAAATTTGCCAAAGGCATCGACATCGGCAGCGAAGAGAACAGCCGCATGCGCTGGGGCACGCTGATGCAGCCGCTCATCATCGCCCAAGCCGCTCAGGATCTGAAATTCGAGGTCGTTCCAAACGCGGACAACACCTATCACCGACGCGGCCTGCTCGGCTGCACGCGCGATGCGACGATCATCTGCCCCGACCGCGGGCCCGGCGCGCTCGAGACCAAGTGCGTGTTCGATTATAGGACATGGATGACGGACTGGCAGGGCGGCGATGCGCCCCCTCGCCCGCATGAAATCCAACTACAGCAGCAGATGCTGGTCGGCGATGGCGAAGGCAAGCCTTCTTACAATTGGGGTGTCATCGCGGCTTGGGTTGCCGGCGATGTCTACTATTTCGAGCGGTCACCCATCGTTGACTTGTGGGAACGGCTGCAGTTGGAGGGGCAGGTTTTCTGGCAATCGCTTCTGCATGGCAAAGAGCCCGATCCGTTTGGTGCCACGATAGAGGTCGAATGGTTGACCAAGCTGCTGCCGAAGGTCGCAGGCAAGGTGCTCGACCTATCTGCCGACGAGTCCGCGCGCGCCTTCACTGACATGGCGCAGGTCTATCAGGCAGCCAAGGAGCAGGAAAACACCGGCAAGAAGGTCGCCGAGCCACTGCGCGCCAAACTTCTCGCCCTCGCCAAGGACAACGAGAGGGTCGTCCTGCCACTCGGCGTCGAGGTCCGCATCGGTGGCAACGAGAAGGCCAAGCGCCTTTCGATCTATGTCCCCGAAGTTTCCCGCACCGAAAACCTGATTATGGCTGGCTAACATGAACGCACTTGTCCCGATCGAGAAGCAATTAACCTTGCTGGCACCGAACTTCGCCCAGGTCTTGCCGAAGCATTTGCCACCGGAGCGGCTGATCCGCACTGTCGTGGTGTCGTGCGAGCGGTTGCCAAAACTACTGGAGTGCGATCGGCAAAGCATCTTCACCGCAGCCATGTCGGCTGCGGTGCTAGGCCTCGAGGTCGACGGGGTGACGGGGCAAGCCTACCTGATTCCGTTCAAGGGCAAGGCCCAGCTTGTCATCGGTTACAAGGGTTTCAATACGCTGGCGGCGCGTTCGGGCATGACCATCAGCGGCGGGGTGGTGCGCGAAGGGGACGGATTCGAGTATGAGTTAGGTTCGTCCGCCTTCGTGCGCCATCGCCCTCAACTCGGCAGCAATGGCAGGATCATCGGCGCCTATGCCACAGCCCGCGCCAATGATCGGCCGCCGGTTGTTGTCGTGATGGGCATCGACGAATTGCTTGCAGTGAAAGCCAAATCACCTGGTGCCCAGCGGTCGGATAGCCCGTGGAATGATCCAGCCATCGGCTTCCCGGCGATGTGCGAGAAGACAGCGAAGCGCCGCCTCGCCCGCGCCATGCCGCTGAACGTCGTGCAGTTGGCCGCACGGATGGAGGAAGCCTTCGACGAGCAAGGCCAGGGTTCCTATATCGATCGCGACCGCAACGTGGTGATCGAGGGCGAGGTGATCGCGCCGCGCCACAACACCAACCAACCATCCGCGCAAGAACTGATTTCACCTCCGCTGCAGCAACAGGGAACGCGACCTGCAGCAGAGTCGGCCGCCTCGACGCCCGGGAGCGAGAATGGGGCGGCCGATCAAATTCCGACAGCCGCGGAGTACGTCACCAGCTGGAACACGATCATCCAG
>Ga0081540_1003725_pt1 | contig 11944 bp, 9 predicted proteins | sample TabmetS2T1R1_FD_71024 | JGI IMG/M metagenome (GOLD analysis project Ga0081540, IMG submission 71024) | Tabebuia heterophylla rhizosphere microbial communities from the University of Puerto Rico - S2T1R1 | ecosystem: Host-associated > Plants > Roots > Rhizosphere ...
CCGCGAGGAGATGGCCGCGATGACGAGGTCCGGATGAAGCTGCTCGGCCGGGACATCGACGCCCGCGCGCTCCTCCAGGCCGCCCGCGAGCGGCTCGAGGCCCGCGGCATCCGCGAGGACGCTCTGGCGGTGGACGAGGAGCCCGAGCCGGTGCTCGAGCCGCTCTCCTTCCTGGTCCGGAGCCTGGAGGAGAACGAGGACCCCACCCTGGGCCTGCCCATCGCCACGCACCGGACCGGCCTCGGACGGGGCGTGGTCGCGGCGAAGTGGGTCTTCCGGAAGACCTGCCAGCTGTTCATCAACGAGGCGCTCGGACGGCAACGCCTGTTCAACTCCCAGGTGCGCGACCTCTCCGCCCAGCTGGCCGCGGAGGTCATCCGGCTCCGGGCGCGGGTGGAGACGCTGGAGGCGGAGAAGGCAGCCCGCGAGCGGACCGCCCGCCTCTCGCCAGCCCCGAGACGGCGCCCGGGGAAGGCCCGGAGATGATCCGCAACCTCGAGGAGCTGTGGCAATACCGCGCCCTGCTCTGGAACCTGACGCAGCGGGAGCTCAAGGCGCGCTACCGCGGCTCGTCCCTGGGGTTCCTCTGGACGTTCGTGAATCCCCTGCTGCTGATGGGGGTCTACGCGCTCGTCTTCGGGGTCATCCAGAAGAACAGCATCGAGCACTACACCTACTTCCTCTTCGTGGGCCTGCTGCCGTGGATCTGGTTCTCGACCTCGGTGGGCTCCGGGGCGAGCACCATCAGCGATCGGCGCGACCTCCTGACCAAGGTGCGGTTCCCCGCCCAGGTCCTGCCGACGACCGTGGTGGCCACCAACCTCGCGAACTACCTGCTCTCGCTGCCGCTGATGGTGGCCCTGGGCGCGATCGTGGGCGTCTGGCCCAACGTGCATGCCCTGGCGTTCCCGCTGGTGCTCTTCGCACAGCTGGTCTTCACCCTGGCGGTGACCTTCATCGTCTCGGCTCTGAACGTGCGCTTCCGCGATCTCCAGCACATCGTGCAGAACGTGCTGACCCTCTGGTTCTTCGTCACCCCGGTGCTCTACATCCCCAACGCGGTGCCCGCGATGGCGCGGAGGCTGTTCCTGATCGCCAACCCCATGGCGGTGATCATCAACTCCTACCAGGGAATCTTCTACGAGCACCGCTGGCCGCACTGGCGGGCGCTGGCACTGGTGACCCTCGCCTCGCTGGTGCTCCTGGCGGTGGCCGCCCGGGTCTTCGAGGATCGGCGCGAGGAGTTCGCCGAGCTGGTCTGACCGGTCATGAGCGGCGCGATCGTCATCAAGAACGTGAGCAAGTCCTTCCGGAAGAGCACCATCCGCCGGGAGTACACGACGCTGAAGAGCGAGCTGGTGCGCTGGCTCAAGCGCCAGAAGCGGCCCGAGCTGCCCACGACGAGCATCCACGCGCTCCGGGACGTCTCGCTCGTGGTCCCGGAGGGGAAGACCTTCGGTCTCGTGGGTAGGAACGGCTCGGGCAAGTCGACGCTCTTGAAGCTGGTGACGGGCATCTACAGCCCGACCTCGGGCACGGTGGATGTCCACGGGCGGATCTCCGCACTGCTGGAGCTGGGAGCGGGGTTCCATCCGGACTTTTCGGGCCGGGAGAACATCCTGGTGAACGGGATCATCCTCGGGATGTCGCGGAAGGAGATCCGGTCCCGGGTGGACGAGATCATCGAGTTCAGCGAGCTCGGCGATTTCATCGACGAGCCGGTGCGTACCTACTCCAGCGGCATGTACGCCCGGCTGGCGTTCGCGGTGGCCACCCACGTCGACCCGGAGATCCTGATCATCGACGAGATTCTCAGCGTTGGCGACGAGCACTTCGCCCGGAAGAGCTCGGCGAAGATGGAGGAGTTCCGTCGGTCGGGGAAGACCATCCTCCTCGTGACGCACGACCTGGCGACGCTGCAGCGCCGGTGCGACCTGGCGGCCTGGCTGGATCGCGGTCAGCTCATGGCCTCCGGCGATCCGGTGGAGGTGGTGAACGCATACCGGACCGCGGTGGCGGAGGCCGAGGTGGCGGCGGTGGAGCAGCCCGCGCACGCGCCCAGAGACCGAGCGGTGCGCCAGCCGCGCTCGGGGCCACCCGCCGAGACCGGACGCCGATGGGGGAGCTTCGACTCCGAGCTGGGTCCGGTGACGATGCGCGCGACATCCGGACCGCAGCAAGTGTTCTCCCCCGACGACGCCTTTCGCCTGGATGTCGGCTTCGAGCACCTCGACGGCCCCCGCGAGGCGTCGCTGGAGCTGACCCTGCGGACCGAAGGGGGGACGACGGTCTGGGTGAGCACCGTGGAGCTGTCGGGCGGGGCGTCGAGAGGAACCGCGCAGCTGGAGCTTCCGCGGCTCGGCCTGGGAGACGGAAACTACCTGGTGGACCTGGCGCTCACCACCGACCGCGGTCAGAACGTTCGCGACGTGCAGCGCGGCCTCCACGGATTCGCGGTCCGCGCGCAGGCGCAGACCGGGCTGATCGCCCCGGTGCATGCCTGGGCGGAGCAGACGTCGGGTCCATGAGCGGCACGGACGCCAGGCCTGCGCCCTCGTCCTGGGCCGACCTCGCACGGTCGGGCGCGGCGCTCCTGGCGATCCAGGTCGTCGCCTGGTTCCCCCGGCTCGTTCCCGGCTACTTCGCCAGCGACGACCTCTTCTTCCTGAACCACCCGGCGGATCTGGAGACGATGGTCCGCCAGGGCAGGCCCGGGCAGGCCGCGCTCTTCGGGCTCCTGTCCGCGCTGGGAGCGGACCCGGTACACGCCGGCAGCCTGCTCAACTGGATCGCCCTGGGGCTCCTCGCTCTGGCCGCTGTCTGGCTCCTCCAGATCTGGGACGTGCCCCCTGCCCCGGTCGCACTGCTCTGCGCGGCGCTGGTCTTCGTCCATCCGAACCTCGCCGAGACCTTCACCTTTCGATTCACCCCGGTCTTCTTCGCGGTGGCGATGGTCCTCGGCCTCGGCGGACTGCTCCTCGCGCGCCGGGGCCGGTGGATCCGCGGCGGCCTGCTGATCGCCGCCTCGTTCACCGTCTACCAGGTCACCCTCAACACGCTGCTCACGGTGCTCGCCCTCGGAGTGGTGCTCGACTGCGTCCGGGGCACAGCGCCGGCACGAAGGGTGCTCCGGGCGTGGGCCGCGCCGGCTGCGGTGGTCGGGGTCGCCGCGGTGGGCTACCTCGTCGTCCAGCGCCTGGCGACCGCCCTGCTCGGAAGCTCGGTCCAGGGTGACCGTTCCCGGTTCCTCGCGCTCGATGGGCTTCCAGGGCGCATCGACTCGCTGGCCGTCGTCTTCCGGCGCGTGCTCGGTGCGGACCCCGTCCTCTCGACCCGCCTCCTCCATGTCTTGCAGCTCCTCTTGCTCGGCGCGGTGCTGGTCACCGTCCTCCTGAGCCTCGGGCGGCGGCGCCGATGGTCCGAGGCCGCGCTGGCCGCGGTGGGCGTCGGAGTTGCGCTGGTGGCGGTGGTGGGAGTCATCGCGCTCCTCGCCGAGTTCTGGCCGTCCCCGCGCGTTCTCACCGCCGCCGGGATCTTCTGGGCCGGAATGCTCCTGGTCCTGGGAGCCAGTCTCGGAGGTCGCTGGCAGTGGCTTCCCGGAGCCGGGGCGGCGGTGTTGCTCCTCGGATGGGCGGGGGTCGACCACCGCGTGGCGAGCGATCAGGTCCGGCTCAACATCCGCGAGCTCGCGCTGGCGAACCGGATCGTCCTGCGACTCGAGTCGCTCCCCGGGTGGGAACGCGTCGAGCGGGTCGCCATCGTCGGCCGAGGGCGGGCAGTGCCCGGGATCCCGCAAGAGTTCGACGTGAATCCCTCGGCGCTCTCGGTCGAGTGGTCTCAGGTGAGTCTGCTGCGCGAGGTGACCGACCGGAGACTGGGCGAGCCCACCGCGGAGGAGAGGGAGCGGGCCACTCGACGGTGCGCCGCGGTCGAGGCCTGGCCCTCCGCGGCCTCGGTCACCATCGAGGGGCCGCTCGGCGTGGTCTGCCTCAGATGAGCCAGAGGTGGAACCACAGCTCGACGGACGTGGTGACGAACCCCGTGCGCTCGTAGAGGCGCATGGCGGCGACGTCGTGGCCCTGGGTCACGACGCTGACTTCCTGCACGCCCCGTGCGGCGAGCCACTCCAGCGCGGCGCGGAGGAGGGCGGTCCCTGCGCCCCGCTTGCGCTCTCCGTTCCGGACGGCGATCAGGCCGATCTTCCCCGCGCCGCCAGCCCCCGCCTGACAGGTCACGTAGCCCAGCGGGGTGCCCTCCGCCTCCACCACCAGCACCTCGTCCGCGGACCCGGCGCACTCCTTCCGGATCCAGGTCCGGTACAGCTCCGCGACCCGATCCCGAGGAAAGCGACCGTCTCTGCCGAAGCGCGTGTTGAGGTGCGCCTCCCCTGCGATGTCCTCGAGCGCGGGAACGTCGGCCTCCACCTGGCGGCGGACCCGGAGCGCCGGGGCGGTGGGAAGCGTCTGCGCCGCGGGTCGCTCCAGGGTCGTCCGCACGTCGACCAGGTGGAATCCCGCCTCCTGGGCGGCGGCGATGCTCGAGAAATCCTTCCCCGACAGCAGCAAGGAGAGGCACGCGACGTGCTGAGCACGGGCGAGGGCGACCACCTCCCCTGCCGAGGCCGGGGCGAGCGTGGAGCTGGTGACCCGGGCGAGCGAGAGGCCGAAGAAGGCGCTGTCCCACGTCAGGGGCGTGATCATGCGCGCTCCTCGTGAGTGGCCCGGTCCGAGCGGCGGCGTACCCAGTCGAGGCCTCGCTCGTTCTGGGTGACGTACATGCGCGCGAGGTAGGTGCTGAGGATTCCGAGGAAGGCGAAGAGAGCTGCGAAGAGGAAGGTGACCGCGCAGAAGAGGGAGAGCCACCCGGCCGGTGCTCGGCGCTCCAGCAGGACCCGAACGAGCTGGGCCAGCCCGACGAGCGTGGCCAGCGTCGCAACCACGAAGCTCCCCCACCCCGCCAGCTGGAGAGGGAGCGCGGTGAGGGTCGTCAGATGCGACACCCAGAGGCGGAGCAGCGCCCCCAGACCGTAGGTCGACTGGCCGGCGCGCCGAGGCCGATGCGGCACCTCCACCTCGGACACGCGGCGGGTCGCCCGGAAGACCATCGCCTCGATGTAGGGATGCGCGGGCGCGGCCCGCCCCAGCGCCCGGGCAAGGTCGCCCCGGATCGCGCGCACGTTGCTCAGCCCGATCCCACGGGTGTTGCCCACGGTCACCGACGAGAGGATCCGGTTCATCCGCGAGGCGAGCACACGGAAACGGGTCTGCTCGACCGACCCGAAACGGCCATACACGACGTCGTCGCCGCCCGTGCGCAACGCGTCCAGCACGCGCTCCACGGCCTCCGGCGGGTTCTGACCATCGTCGTCGACGGTCACGACCCAGTCGCCGCGACTCGCCGCCAGGCCCTGGAGCACCGCAGCGTGCTGCCCCCGGTTGGCTCCGAGCTCGAGCCAGCGGACACGCGGGTCGGCCCGGGCAAGCGTCTCGATGACCTCCTGCACCCGGTCGGGCGATCCGTCGTTGACCAGGACCAGCTCGAGCGACTCTCGTGCCCCGAGGCTCGCAAGCAGCTCCTGGACGGTGTCTCCCAGATAGTCGGCAGATCTGAAGACCGGCACGACCACCGAGAGGAGACCTCGACCGCCGGCGGAGACCGGGGCCGCTCCCGGATCATTGCCCACGAAGGAACTCCAGCGTCCGGTCCACGACCTCGTTCACCTGCGCGTCGGTGAGATTGAAGAAGAGCGGCAGGCGAACCAGGCAGTCGGTGAGCAGGTCGGACATGGGCAGCGATCGTCCGTCGTGGAAGCGGCTGCCGAACGGAGATCGGTGGAGGGCCACGTAATGGAACGGCGTCAGGATCCCGTGCTCACGCATGTGGGCGATGTAGCGCGTCCGCTGCTGGCCCGTGCGGAAGACCAGCGCGAAGAGGTGTGCGTTCCCCGATCCGTTGTGCTCCGGGGGGAGGAGGACCCTTGCCCCGGCCCGCTCGGCGGGACGTGCAAGAGCCTCGACATAGCGGGCGAAGACGTCGGCCCGCCGCGCCTGAATCGCGTCGAGCGCGCGGAGCTGCGGCTCGAGGTAGGCAGCGTTGATCTCCGAGAGCACATGGGACGAGCCGACGTCGACCCAGGTGTACTTGTCCACCAGGCCCTGGCTGAACTTTCGCCGGTTGGTTCCCTTCTCCCTCAGGAACTCCGCCCGCTCGACCAGGTCCTCCCGGCCCACCACCAGCGCGCCTCCCTCGCCACACCCCACGTTCTTCGTCTCGTGGAAGCTGAGCGCGCCCGCGACGCCGAGCGTCCCGAGCGGCCGTCCGCGGAAACTCACCCCGATGGCCTGCGCCGCGTCCTCGACGAGGGGAACTTCCGGGAGAGCGTCCCCGAGGGCGTCGAGGTCACAGGAGTTCCCTGCGTAGTGGACCGCACACACGGCGCGCGTCCTTGCGGTCCGGAGCGCTGCCACCGCGGAGACATCGAGGTTTCCCGAGGCATCGACGTCGACGAAGACCGGCCGCGCTCCCCGGAGCACGAAGGCGTTGGCGGTCGAGACGAAGGTGAAGGATGGGACGAGCACCTCGTCCCCGGGCCGGAGGTCGAGCAGCAGCGCAGCCATCTCCAGCGCGTGGGTACAGGAAGACACCAGGAGCACGCGTCGCCTGAAGCGCGATTCCAGTAATTCCTCGCACATGGCCCCGAGCGGGCCGACGCCCGCCGTTTGCCCCTGCTGGAACACGCGCTCGATGGCCTCGAGCTCGCGACCGAGTCGTACCGGCTGGTTGAACGGGATGCGAAGTCTGTTGTCCGACACTTCGCGGCACCTTAGAACGCGCCCGAGGGAGGGAACAGCTGCCCACGGTCACCAGACGGGTGCTCGGGCGCACCGCGATGCTCGGTGGCGTCCTGACGGTTCTCGCCTGCGGCGATCAGGGCGACGCCCCTCGTCCGAAGGTCGTCCACTACGCCATCGACGCGCGCATCGAGAACGGGCGAACCGGGACCCGGGCGTGGAGGCTCCAGAAGCCGGCGAACGCGCACGAGGTGGAGGGTTATGCCCTGCGATCCACCGTCGCGCCGGGCGAGACGGTTGCCTTCGCCGTCTCGGTCAGCCTCCCGCTGGCACGCGTGACCTGGGCCGCGTATCGGCTGGGGCACTACAAGGGCCTCGGCGCCCGACTGATCGGTGACGGCGGGAGCGCCGTCCTCGGTCGTCAGCCGAGCTGCAGCCCGCGGCCGGGCGACGGCCTCGTTTCGTGTGGATGGCCGGCGACCGTGAACTTCAGGGTCCCTCCCGACGCGCCGGGTGGGGCCTACTTGTTGAAGCTCACCCGGGTGGCGGACGGTTTCGAGAGCTACGTCCCGTTCGTGGTCCGTGAGGAGCACGAGCGCTCGGACGTGCTGCTGGTGCTCGCGACCTCGACCTGGGCTGCCTACAACAACTTCGGCGGAACCAGCCTCTACGAGGACGACGACGACGAGCCTTCGAACACGGACCACCGCGCGTATCGCGTCTCGTACGACCGGCCGTTCGCGCAGGGCCACGGGACCGGAACGCTCCTCGGCAACGAGCGGTCCGCGATCACCTGGCTCGAGTCCCAGCCGTTGCGGATCTCCTATGCCACGGCGGAGGCCTTCGACGGATCGGAGGACATCCTCCCCGACACCTCGGTGCTGGTGCTCCCGGGGCACGACGAGTACTGGACCGAGCTGCGGCGCAACCGGACGCAGGCCGCCGTGGGGCGCGGCATGTCCCTGCTCCTCCTGTCGGCCAACACGAGCTACTGGCGCGTTCGACTCGAGGCCTCGGCGGATGGGCGCCCGGCGCGGGTGATCACCTGCTTCAAGAACTCCGGGGGCGACACCGGAAGCCCGCTGACGCATCGGTTCCGCGAGGATCCCGAGAACGAGCCCGAGGATGCGCTCTTCGGTGTGATGTACCGTGACCGGCTGGCGATGGTCGACGTCGACGCACCGGTGCTCATCGGGAAGACGGATCACTGGGCGTTCGAGGGGACAGGGCTCCAGCAAGGGGACGTGTTCTGGCGAGTGAACGGCTACGAGCTCGACAGCATCGGGCCCGGCGCGCCGACGGACACCACGGTGCTCGCCACCTCACCGCTCCTGAGTCTCAACGGTGGTCTCGGATGGGGCACCATGGCGCTGCGAGAGACCGACTCCGGCGCGCTCGTCTTCGCCGCCGGAGGGCTCGATTTCGCGCGGACGCTCAGCGCGTCGGAGCTGGCGGACACGAAGGCGCAGCGTCTCGTCGCCAACGTGCTCTATCGCGCTCTCAAGCGACCGCTCCCGCAGCTCAAGGCATTCCTCGGATGGCGCGAGGCCAACGTGACCTCGGTGGTGGACCGCGTCCGGACCGCGCCGGTCTTCGCCGGGGTGCCGGGCGACCGCGGCACGGACGACGGCCCCCGGGGCGTCGGGCGCCTGCGCGCGCCGCTCGCGCTGGCCGCCGCTCCCGACGGCAGCCTGCTGGTCACCGACGGAACCTCTGGCGTGGTCCGGAGGGTGGGGCACGACGGGAGCATGACCACCGTCACCGGCTTCCCTCGGTGCAGCTCGCCCATCGCCGTCGCCGCGGATCACCAGGGCCGGATCTGGGTCGTCGACGGAGACTACGGGGTGGTCTACGAACGCGCGACGGACGGCGCCGTACGGCCCATCGGCCAGAAGGACTGGGCCGACGTCATGGCCGACGGACCGGCGGACACGGCACGGTTCGCCTATCCGGCCGGCCTGGCGCTGAGCAAGGACGAGAAGACCCTGTGGGTCGCGGACCGGAACGGGGGGGCCCTGCGCACCGTGGACCTCACGTCGACGGACCGGAGGGTGGCCACGGTCGCCCGCGGGCTGGTGGGGCGTCCCACCGCGCTGGCCATGGCGCCGGACGGCGGACTCTACGTGCAGGACATCGGGAGCCGGGTCTTCCTCTGGAAGGGCGGCAAGGCGACGATCGTGGCCGGCACCGGGACCCTGGGCTACGCGGACGGGCCAGCCGCACAGGCACGGTTCGTCGGGGGCGGGGGGCTGGCGCTGCTTCCTTCGGGCGCCCTGTTGATCTCCGATCCCGGGAACTACCGGATCCGCAAGCTGCTCTCCGGCCAGGTCTCCACGTTCGCGGGGAACGGCCGCGGCGTGGATCGTGTCGGTGACCCCTCGGCGCTCATCCTCCCCGCAGGGCTGGCGGTCGGGACGGATCGGCGGGTCTACGTCGCCGAGGCGGGAAACGCGACCATCCGGGTGCTCGTTCCCTGATCAGCCGGAAGGCCGGAAGAGTCGCTTCGTCACGGCGTGCAGCCCAGGGACTCGCTTCAGCGCGGCGTTGGCGGCGTCGACGAGGCGGTGTCGCAGCGGCGGGTTCTCCTCGCGCTCGCGGAGCGCCTCGCTGGCATTCGCCGCCTCGTGGAGGAAGAGCCGGAGCGTGCGATCCGCCGCGCGTGGAAGCTCCGGGTAGCGCTCCAGCATCCGGGCCATGAGGCGTTCCCGCCCGGAGCGTCCGTGGACCTTCATCATCGAGCCCGGGCGCTGCCGGTAGTGGAAGAGGAACTCGGGGACCACCCGGAACTCCACGCCGGCGAGCACCGCGCGGCACCAGAGGTCCCAGTCCTCGTAGGCATCCATCTCCGGGTCGTAGCCGCCGAGCTCGTCGAGGAGCGCGCGGGGCACGAGCGCGGTGGCGGTGGAGGCGACGTTCCGCACCGCGAGCGCATCCCGCTCGGCGCCCCAGGGGAACCAGGCACCCACGGGCCGGTTTGGATCCGCCTCGAACCACGACACGAGGGAGGTGACCACGGTGCGCTCGCCCGCGCGGAGCCAGGCATCCACGGTGCGCTCCAGGAAGGTCGGGGCGAGGAGGTCGTCCGCGTCGAGGGGAACGACGAGCTCGCTCCGGGAGGCGCGGAGGCCCGCGTTGCGTGCAGCCCCGAGGCCCTGGTTGGTCTGGCGGAGGACCCGGGCGCCGCCCCTCTCCGCGCGCTCCAGGGCGGCGAGCGTCTCCGCTCCGGACGAGCCGTCGTCGACGACGATCACCTCCTCGGCGGGCCGGGTCTGGGCGCGCACCGAGGCCAGCGTCTCGTCCAGGAGCGGACCCAGCTCGAAGCTCGGGACGATCACCGCCACCGAGGGTCGTCCGCCGCGGACGGCCGGGGCCACCGGCGCGGCTGCACGAACCACCTCGGCGAAGCGCGCCGCGACCACCGCCGGCGCGCACAGCGCCCTCGCCCGCTCCGGCGCAGCGGCACGGAGCTTCTGCTGGAGCTCGACGTCGTCGAGCGCGCGCGCGAGCGTCCGCCGGAGCGCCTCCACGTCCCCGGCCCGGAAGAGGAGCCCGCTCTGCCCGTCCTCGATCATCTCCGCCATCCCGCTTCCATCGGCCGCGACGACGGCGGCGCCAGCGGCCATCGCCTCGAGGCAGGTGTTGGGGAAGTTCTCCCAGAGCGAGGGGAAGCAGCACAGCGTCGCTCCGCGCAGCAGCGGAAGCAGCGCCGGGCGGTCGCGCGGCGGCTCGAACCGGACCCGTGCCTCGAGGGCAGCGGGGACGAGCCGCTGGAGGTGCGCCCGCATCGAGCCAAGCGTCGGCCCGGTCGAGGTGTCGCCGCCGACGAAGCGGAGGGTCATCCCCGGCCTCTGCTCGAGGAGCGGGAGCGCCGCGCGGACGAGCAGCTCCACTCCCTTGCGCCGCTCGAGGCGGCCGAGGTGGAGGATCTCCAGCTGCCGGGGGACTGCGTCCGGAGCCGGGGTGAAGTCCGGGTCGATGGGGTGTGGAGAGAGCGCGGCGCGGGGGAGGAGCTGCCGTGCCCGGACCCGGGCCAGCACGGCCTCGGTGGGCGACAGCACGAGGTCGGCCCACTCGATGGAGCTTGCTTCCAGGAAATCGATGCAGGCGAGATCGAGCGAGAGCCGTGGATCGCCGTCGAGCGTCCGGACATCCACCGAGGGCGTGTGGAGGCGGACCGCGAGCACGGAGCGGGCGAAGGCGCCGAGCGTGCGGCGCGCTTCGAGGCACACCCGACCCTCGCCGTCGTACTCGGGGAACTCGATGACGTCGAAGGGGCGTTCGGCGTCCAGCCGGCGCAGGGTCTCGTAGACCTGGAAGGCGTGCCGCACCTGATCGGGTCCGAGGAAACGCGCGTCCGCGCCCGGCGGATCCACCGGATGGAGCGTCACGCCCGGGGCTGCGTCGAGGCGCCCGGGGAGCCCGGGGTGGCGGGCGGTCAGCACGTGCACGTCGTTCCCGGCCTCGGCCAGTGCCCGGGCCATGAGGACGGTGTACGTGCCGATGCCGCCGGTCTCGAACGGCGGGAGCTGCCGGGAGCAGAGGCAGATGCGAAGTGGAGCCACGCCTTTGGCCCGTGACCGTATGCTATTCGGAGCCTCCAGCGCCTTGGAACCCGTCGCCGTCGACATCGTCCTCGAGCCGGAGCGGCTGCCGGGCCCCCCGGAGGGCGACGCGGCTCGCCGCATCGAGGTCATCCAGCCCTCCGCCGACGAGGAGGAGGACATCGTGCTCGACGCCGGCGGGCGCCTCGTGCACCGGGTCTCGCCCCGGCGCGGGTACCTGCCGCGCCTCGTGCCGGGCCTCCGCCCGAGCTTCGCGCTCCGGGCCCTGGAACGAATTCTGGAGCTGCGCTGGCTCTGGAACCGCCGCATCGTCTCCCTCTCCCCTGGCGGAGGGCTGGACGGAGCTCCGGCGCCCCTCCGCCGCCTGGTCGCCCCCGAGCCCGGTCCTGCGAGCTCGCTCCCGCCCTCCTCCGCTCCGGTTCGGTCGGTGGAGGTGGTCTGCTGCACCTACCGGCGGCCCGAGGCGTTGCCGCGGCTTCTCCCGCGGATCGAGCCCGTGCTCGTCGCGGCGCGCGCCCGCGGGCTCGAGGCGGGGCTGGGGGGCGGGGGGGGGGAGGGGCGGGTGCCCGGCCTCCGGCACGCCCGCCACCC
>Ga0081540_1003726_pt1 | contig 11942 bp, 13 predicted proteins | sample TabmetS2T1R1_FD_71024 | JGI IMG/M metagenome (GOLD analysis project Ga0081540, IMG submission 71024) | Tabebuia heterophylla rhizosphere microbial communities from the University of Puerto Rico - S2T1R1 | ecosystem: Host-associated > Plants > Roots > Rhizosphere ...
CGCGTCGTAATTTTCGCTGAGCAGCTTCTTCAGGCTGTCGATGCGATGACCGCCCTTGAAGTCGACCCCGAGGTTGAGGATGTAATCGGTCTCCTCGTCGATGACCGTATCAGGCAGACGGAATTTTGGAATCTGGCTCCGCATCATGCCGCCCGCCTTGGGATCGGCATCGAACACGGTGCAGTGATAGCCGAGCGGCGCGAGGTCGCGCGCCACGGCAAGGGAAGCAGGGCCGCCGCCGACCAGCGCGATGCGCTTGCCGTTCTTTGCCAGTGGTTTCGGCATGCGGTGCTTGACGTCATCCTTGAAGTCGGCGGCAACGCGCTTCAGGCGGCAGATCGCGACCGGAGTTTCCTCGACGCGGCCGCGGCGGCATGCCGGCTCGCATGGACGATCGCAGGTGCGTCCCAGAATTCCGGGAAACACGTTCGATTTCCAATTGATCATATAGGCGTCGCTGTAGCGGCCTTGTGCGATCAGTCGGATGTATTCGGGAACCGGGGTGTGCGCAGGACAGGCCCACTGGCAATCGACCACTTTGTGAAAGTAGTCGGGGGCCGCGATATCGGTCGGTTTCATTCCTACCCTGTCCGCGCAGGCTCAAAGACCCGGCGGCCTCTTTTGAGCTTGTCGGACGCTTAATGTGCGCCGATCTGGTTTCTGAATGACGTCATTGGGTTAGCTTATTAGAACCGTTCCGAAGTACAACGGCAAATTTGCGCGCTTCCCCTCTTTCATGGGAGCTGCGCGCAGACAGCATTCATGGCCGTACGCGAGATGCGTGCGGTGCAATATATTGCGATGCGGATGGCGCTTTAGCTGTGCGCGATATCGCTCTTGGCGAGGTCCCACATCAGGCAGTAGGTGCCGACCGAGACGGGCGGCGGGAAGGGCGCGGCAGCGGGGCCGGTGAAGCGCTCGGCGATGACGGCGGAGACCGCGCCGACATGCGTGCCGTCGATCAGCACGAACCAGTCACGCGCGCCTTCGTTGCGCACCGCCGGAATATCCGCCGTTGCACCCGACAATTCCGGCTCGCTTTCGAGCAGATGCATCGAGATGATGCCTTCGCGCTTCTCCGGCGCCAGCCGTTCTTGCAGTGCATCACGCCAAGCGCCGGCGTTGTCGGCTGTGGGGCGCAGCCGCACCAGGCCGAGCGCGGCGCCGCGTCCGGTGCCCTTGCTGATGGTGATGCGCGCGACCACGCGCAGCATGTTCTTGAAATGCGCCATTGTCCGCTTCGACCATTCGGTCTGGTTGGCGAGCCGCGCCCGGTAGGCCGGACTGTCGAGCACCTCCAGCGTCCCGGTCGAGTACAGCGAGAGATATTTGGGATTGGCGGCATGCGCGACATAGCGCCGCGCCTCCAGGAAACCCTCGATCGCGACACGCTCTTCCAGGTGCTCGCGATCGTACCAGCGGTTGAAGTCGGCCTCATCGGCGGCGTCGATGTTCATCGACGTCAGCAGCATCCCCTTCCCGGCGAGTGGCATTTTCTGGTTGTCCTTCCCATGTCGACCCTCGTGGTGAGGCGCCGGACGATGCTTCGCATCGCCGGGTGAACCATGAAGGCCCCGCTGCTGCATCTCGGCCTTCATCCTTCGAAACGCGCTCTTCGAGCGCTCCTCAGGATCAGGAGAAAGATCAGCGCGAGATCTTCGACGCGACGTCCGCGATCGCCCTCATGACCGCGTCCCTTACGCCGGCATCATAGAGCGAATGGCCGGCTTCTTCCACGATCCGAATCTCGGAACCCGGCCAGACTTTCGCCAGCGCATGCGAGGTCTCGGGCGGGCACAACAGATCGTAGCGTCCCTGGACGATGATGCCGGGAATGCCTTCGAGCTTTCCGGCGCTGCGCAACAGCTGGTCTTCGCTCATGAAGGAATTGTTGAGGAAATAATGCGCTTCCATGAACGGCGTCGCCGGCAGCGTGCGCCAGACGTTGAGCGAGGCGAGGTCGAGCCGCGTCTTGGCCGGCTTGTGCTCGGATAGTGTGCGCTCGGTATCATGCCAGGCCCGCGCCGCCGGCCCGTGCACCGCCGGATCGGCATCGAGGATGCGGCGCCAATAGGCGTCCACCGGATGGCCGCGCTCCTCGGGCGGCAGCACGCCCAGAAAATCCTCGGAGAGCGCGGGATAGAATTGCGACAGGCGCGAGGTGAAGGCCGTCTCGACCTCGGCCCGCGTGCCCAGGAACGTCGCGCGCAGCGCGATGCCGGAGACGTGCTCGGGATGCGCCTGCGCATACGCCAGCGCCAGCGTCGCCCCCCAGGAGCCGCCGACCAGCATCCAGCGTTCGAAGCCGAACTTCTCGCGGATCTTCTCCATGTCCGCGACGAGATGCGCCGTGGTGTTGTGCTCGCGCGATCCCTTGGGACGGCTGCGGCCGCAGCCGCGCTGGTCGAACAGCACGGCGCAGAAGCGTTCGGGATCGAACAGCTTGCGATGATCGGGCTGGCAGCCGCTACCGGGCCCGCCATGCAGATAGATGGCAGGGATGCCGTCGGGGCGGCCGACACTCTCGACATAGAGCTCGTGACCGTCGCCGACGTCGAGCATGTCGGAGGTCAGCGGCGCAAAGGGATCGGCGCGTTTGGCGGATACGGCCGCGTCGGCGTCAGGCACCATTCTCGGATTCCAGAGTGCCCCCGGCGAAATTGCGATAGAGGAAGCGGTTGGTCTCGCCCTCGGCCTCGCGCTCGGCCTGCTTGAAGATGGTCTCGTGCAGCGGCGACAGCGCACAGGCCGGATCGGTGTTGGCGGCATCGCCCGTCAGCGCGAAGGCCTGGCAGCGGCAGCCGCCGAAATCGATCTCGCGGAATTCGCAGGACTTGCACGGCTCCTTCATCCAGCCGATGCCGCGATAGCGGTTGAAGGCGTCGGAGTTCTGCCAGATCCAGGCGATCGAATGGTTGGAGCGGACGGATTCGAAGTCGAGCCCGGTGATGCTCTCGGCGGCGTGGCAGGGCAGCACCTTGCCGGCGGGCGAGATGTTGAAGAACTGCCGGCCCCAGCCGCCCATGCACTTCTTCGGCCGCAGCGCGTAATAGTCCGGCACCACATAGTCGATGGCGAGAATGCCTTTCAGTCGCACCGCGGCTTCCTCGACGATCCGGCTGGTCTCCTCGATCTGCTCGATCGTCGGCATCAAGGCGGCGCGGTTTTTCAATGCCCAGCCGTAATACTGGACGTTGGCGACTTCCAGCCGGTCGGCGTCGAGATCGACCGCCATCTGAATGATGTCGGAGAGCTGGTGCAAATTCTGGCGGTGCATGACGGCATTGACCGTCAGCGGCAGGTCGAGCTCGCGCGTCCATTTCGCGGCCTCGATCTTCTTCTCATGCGCGTTCTTCAATCCGGCGACGCGATCGGCCACCATGGGCTCGTTGCCCTGGAAACTGATCTGCACGTGGCAGAGGCCGGCATCGGCCAGCGCCGAAAGCCTTTCCTTGGTCAGCAGCACCGCCGATGTAATGAGATTGCTGTACAGCCCGACGTCGGTCGCATGCTGCACCAGCTCTACCAGATCCTTGCGCGCGGTCGGTTCGCCGCCTGAGAAATGGATCTGCAGCACGCCGATTTCGGCGAGTTCGCTCAAAACCTTCTTCCATTCCTCGGTCGTCAGTTCGCGGCCCGCGCGGTCGAGTTCGATCGGGTTGGAGCAATAGGGGCATTGCAGCGGGCAGCGGTGCGTCAGCTCCGCGAGCACGGCAAGCGGAATGCCGAACGTCTCTGCGGTCGACCGTTGCGATTCCAGAACCGCGAGCCCGTCACTGGGCGCGGCGCCGGTGGTTTTGCTTCCAGCGAGAATGTCGCTCATGACGTCTTCTCACGCAGTTCGGTCAGAAAACCCTTGTCGGCGAGGTCCTGCAGCATCGCGATGACGTCGGTCAAGATCGCCTCGCGCGGCGCTGCATATTTGGCGGCGAGCTGGTCGGCCATGTCGCCGACGCTGCGCGCGCCGTCGCAGAGCTGCAGCACTTCCACCGCGATCTCGTCCGGCGCCAGCACCCGCTCCGGTGCCAGGATCACCCAGACCTGCCGTGTCTCATCGAATTTCAGCCGCGTGTGTCGCGGCAATTTCGGCCGGCTCGCTTCGCTGACACTGATGTTGCGGCTCGCAGCCATCGATCGCTAGTCTCCTCTGGGCACGAACGCCCCGGGCGGTATGTGGCCCTCGACATAGGCATGATACAGCGCGTCGAGCTGAACCCATAGCACATTGGTCTTGAAGATCAGCGCATTGCAGACCGCCTCGCGCTCGGCCGGCGTCTTCGCGTTGGCCTTGACGTATTCCAGCGCAAAACCCGCGTCGCGCGGGGCCTGCGTCAGGCGGCGGCTGAAATAGCTCATGATATCGGGATTGACGAAATCATAGTGCTGCAGCATGCCGGAGATGCGTTCCTCATGCAGGTTCGGCGCGAACAGTTCCGTAAGCGAGGAGGCGATCGCTTCCAGCGGTGTCTTGTCACGGCAGAAATGCACATAGGCCTCCACCGCAAACCGCGTCGCGGGCAAAATGCCCTCGGTCGATTCCACATAGGCGCTATCGAGCCCGAGGCCCTCGGTCAGCTTCAGCCAGCGCTCGATGCCACCCTCGCTGCCGATATCGCCGTCGTGATCCTCGATCCGGTGCCGCCATTCGATCCGGGTGGCGCGGTCGCGGAACCGGGAGATCACCATCGCGTCCTTGAGCGGGATCGTGCTCTGGTAGAAATAGCGGTTCAACGCCCAGGCCTGCACCTGCCCCTTGTTGAGCTTGCCGCCATGCAGCAGCCGGTGGAACGGGTGCAGATTGTGATAGCGCGTCGCGCCGATGTGGCGGAGCATCGCTTCGAGTTCCTCGGCACTGTTGAGCGCGATGCCCTTGCCGATCGAGAGGGCGGTCATTTCCGCGGTCATTTTCCCCTTGGCCATGACATTCACAGCGTGATCTCCGTTCCATCGGCTGGAATCTGCCAGCCCGCCTGTTCCAGTGACTTGCGCTCGTCCGAGCCGGAGAGCAGGGCGGGATTGGAGTTGTTGATATGCAGGAACATCTTGCGGCCGATCTCGAGGCCGGCAAGGCTTTCGATCGCTCCATGTTCGCCCGACATTGAAATATGGCCCATCCCTTGTCCCGTCTTGGTGCCGAGGCCCTGAACGATCAATTCATCGTCGCGCCACACGGTGCCGTCGAAGAACACCAGCGCAGCGCCCGCCAGGCGCGATTTGAGATCGTCTGTCACGTCAGCGCAAGCGGCCAGGAAATAGAAGGACCTGCCGCTGCCCTTGTCCAGAATCCGTAAGCCCAGCGTATCGCCTGCGCCATCGCCGCCGGCCGGATGCGCCTTGCCTTCGAGATACCACGCGCCCTTGCCGGGAACCGCAAAGGGGAGGATTTCCATGCCGGATGGCGAGCCGTCGGGCAAAGCGGGCTCGAATGGCCTGTCGACCTCGACCGGCCGCCGCTTCACGTTGTTTTCGCCGAGCACATTAAAGATGCTGTTGGATCGCAAAATCGCAAGGACCCGCTCATGCGCATAGAGCGTAAACGGTGAACCCTCGCGCATCGACAACAGCCCTGCGACCGCATCGACTTCGCCATTGGTCAGGATCACGCCGGCGATCGGGCTGTGACGGAGCTGTCCCGCCTTGGGGTGAAGCTGCGGCGTCACAACAAGCTGCTGACGCAGGTCAGGCGAGGCGTTGATCAAATACCAGTGCGCGCCGTCGGCGCTGACCGCGATCGAGGCCTGGGTGCTTCGCAGTTCGGGGTTTTCGCTTCGTGCTTTCCGGCACACCGCACATCCGCAATTCCACTGCGGAACGCCGCCGCCGGCCGCGGCGCCCAGGACGACGACGCGAAGCATGATCCGTCTCCTGGAGATTTCAGACTTGAAGATACAAACTGAATTACAAACGCCGCAAAGTGGACACCGGCGTCGGACACAGCCCCGCTATCGGGAACGTGTCAGGCCCGGAAGTCCACCTGCGCGAGATGTGAAATGCGCTACCGCTTACTTGCGGGTGGCGCACATATACATGTTGATTTCCATGCCGACCGATACTTCGACGATTTTCGGCGTCTTCCAGGCCATTTGGCTCTCCCTTTGCTATCGGACGAACTCCGCCCTCGGGGTTAAGGTAACGCGGATCAAAAAGTTCGCCAGTTAATTCTTTGCTGAAACTAGAGGTGTGTTTATGCTGCGTCGCGAAAGGTTTCACGGAGTTGTGCAGGAACCCCTGGTCAAAACGGCGTGGGATCAAGTGTTTCCCGGTTGTTCGGGCGATTGCGAATGACGATGCTTGGCTTGCGTGGCGCTGCCTGCGCCCCATAAGAAACCCGTGAGGGAAGTGCGGTCCCCCGATTTCTGGACCCCAACGAGAGTGAAGTTGCCGCCGATGCCGCGATATTATTTCAACACCCGTATCGGCGATGAGCTGATTTCCGATCCCGACGGCGAAGTGCTCAGGGATCCCGACCGCGCCTGGGAAATGGCGCGTGCCATGATCCGGGAACTGCTCAAGACGGACGGCGCTGACGGTGCGCTTCTCAGCGCGACCATCGAGGTCACCGATGACGACGGCGAGATCGTGCTGGAGTTTCCGTTCGCGGAAGCGATCCTCGATGCCCCCGGCGGTCCCATAACCAGGCACTGACGGCGCGCCAGGCCTGCGGGCGGCGCCGCTTCGCGCTCTGTCCGTTTTTGGCGGTGCAACTTCCGGACGTCATGTTTTCCGATTGCACACCGGTGGAGAAAGAAATATGGAGAGTGCCGGCCAGGAATGCCTCCGGCGCCGGCATCATATCGGCCTGCGCGAAGAGAAAGGCTTCCGCCAGGGAGAACGCCCATGATGAGTTATTCGTTGGCACCGCGCAGCCTGTTGCTGGCCGGTGCTTTTTTTAGTGCCCTTACACTGAGTGCTGCCGCTCAGCAGCCCGCCACGCCGCCGGCCGCCGGCGTAGCGCCTGCGCTTCCGCCGGGGTCTCCGCTGATCGGACGCCCGGCCGGCAGCGAAGCCGCCGCCAAGCTCGCGCCGATTGCGCCGCCGCCGATCCCCGCGGCGCCGGACAAACTGCCGACCGCAAAGCTGAAGGTGCCGGCCGGCTTCAACATCGAAGTCTATGCCGCCGGCATGGCGAACGCCCGATCGCTCGCGCTCGGCGACAAGCGGACGGTGTTCGTCGGCAGCCGCCTGGTCGACAAGGTCTATGCTATCGTCAACAAGGACGGCAAACGGGAGGTCAAGGTGCTGGCCTCCGGTCTCTATCGGCCGAACGGCCTCGCCTTCAAGGATGGCACGCTCTACATCGCCGAACTGTCCAAGGTCTCCAAGATCGAGAAGGTCGAAGACAATCTGGACAACCCGCCGAAGCCGACCGTGATCTTCGACAAGCTGCCGAAGGACGAGGCGCACGGCTGGAAATTTATCGGCATCGGCCCCGACAACAAGCTCTACGTTCCGGTCGGCCAGCCCGGTAACAACGTGCTCCACGACGACGAGCACGGCTTGATCCACAGGATGAATCTCGACGGTTCGGGCGACGAAGTGATCGCCAGGGGCGTTCGCAACACCGTCGGGTTCGACTGGCATCCGGAGACCAAGCAGCTCTACTTCACCGACAACGGTCGCGACTGGATGTCGGAAGATGTGCCGGAGGACGAGCTCAACCGCATCACCAAGGTCGGTGAACATTTCGGCGCGCCGTTCTGCCTGCAGGGCAACATCGTCGATCCCGAATTCGGCTGGGGCAAGTCCTGCAGCGAATTCACGGCGCCGGTGGGCCTGCTGGGTCCGCATTCGGCCTCGCTCGGCCTGCGCTTCTACACCGGCAGCATGTTCCCGAAAGCCTACAAGAACGTGGCGATCATCGCCCGGCACGGCTCTTGGAACCGCTCCAAGAAAGTGGGTGGCGACCTCGTCATCGCCAAGCTGAACAAGGACGGCACGATGAAGTCGCTGGAGCCGTTACTCACCGGCTTCGTGGAAGATAACAAGTATATCGGCCGCCCGGTCGACGTGCTGCAGATGAAGGACGGCTCGCTTCTGGTCTCCGACGACTGGAACGGCGCCGTCTACCGCATCACCTACGGCAAGCAGAAGGTGGCGGGGAAGCAGTAGATCGTCATTGCGAGCGAAGCGAAGCAATCCATTTCTCCACCTGCGGCGACGTGGATTGCTTCGTCGCTTTGCTCCTCGCAATGACGGAGGTGCCCGGAGTCATCGATGCGTAAAACAACTGTGGCTCTGGCGTTTGCGTTGATTTCAACCTCCGCACCAGCCGAAACAATCGAACAACGCATCGTGCCGTGTCTCGCCTGTCACGGCGAAAAAGGCCAGTCCGAGACCGAGAACACGCCCTCGCTCGGCGGCCAGCAGGCGCCTTACACGCTGATCCAGCTCTTCATGTTTCGCGAAAAGCTGCGCACCTTCGAGCCGATGAACGAGATGGCGAAGGCGCTGACCGACGACGATCTTCGCCTCTTTTCCGATTTCATCGCCAAAATGCCGAAGCCCGTGCCATCAGCCGAAAATGGCGATCCTGCGCGGCTGCAGCGCGGCCAGGCGCTGGTGCAGCAGCACCGCTGCGACACCTGTCACAACCCTGATTTGTCCGGCAAGGAAAACGTGCCGCGCATCGCCAGCCAGCGCGAGGACTATCTCGCCAAGACCCTTGCCGAGTACAAGGACAACAGCCGCCATGGCTATGATGCCAGCATGGCCGACGTGATGGGGCCGATCACGTCAGAGCAGATCGCCGATCTCGCCTATTTCGTGGCCCGTATGCGCTAGATCCGAGCTGCCGGCCCGCTGGCATTGCCCTGCGCCCGGCGCTACAAGGGCGGCAATCGATATGGAGTTTTGCATGCAGGATCTATGGCGCCTGTCGGCTGCAGAAATGGCCTCGCTGATCGGCTCGAAAAAAGTCTCGGCCAGGGAGGCGGCGACTGCGGCGCTGGCGCGGCTGGACGCGGTCAACCCCAAGATCAATGCCGTCGTCGACCACAGGCCTGCGGACGTGCTGGCGCAGGCTGCCGCCATCGACGCCACGATCGCGCGCGGCGAAGATGCCGGTCCGCTCGGCGGCGTGCCGGTCACGGTGAAGGTCAATATCGACCAGGAAGGCTTTGCCACCACCAACGGGCTCAAGCTGCAGCGCGACGCCATCGCGAAGAGCAACAACCCGGTGATCGACAATCTGCGCAAATCCGGCGCCGTCATTCTGGGTCGCACCAATTGTCCGGCATTCTCGTATCGCTGGTTCACCACCAATCTCATTCATGGCGACACCAAAAACCCGCGCGATCCCTCCATCACGCCGGGCGGCTCGTCCGGCGGCGCGGGAGCGGCGGTCGCGGCCGGCATCGGCCATATCGCGCACGGCACCGATATCGCGGGATCGATCCGCTACCCGGCTTACGCCTGCGGCGTGCATGGCCTGCGCCCGACCATGGGCCGCGTCGCAGCGTTCAACGCGGCGCTTCCCGAACGGCCAATCGGCCCGCAGATCAGCGCCGTCTCGGGCCCGTTGGCGCGCACCATCGGCGATATCAGAATCGCGCTGGCTGCGATGTCGGCGAGGGACTATCGCGATCCCTGGTGGGTGCCGGCGCCGCTGGAAGGACCGGCGATGCCAAAGCGCGTCGCGATGTGCCTCAACCCCGACGGCCTCGATCCCGTCCCTGAAGTGAAGGCCGCGGTGGCCGATGCCGGCAAGCGGCTCGCGCGCGCGGGCTGGATCGTCGAGGAAATCACCAACACGCCGCCGCTGCGCGAGGCGGCCGATCGCGAAGCCCTTTGGGCGGGTATCGCCAATGGTGCAATCGACACGGTGGCGACCGATCACGTCCACCGCGATCTTGGGGGCAAGGCCGGGGGCATTTGGAGCGCATCGCCCGGCTGCCCGGGGCTCGAAACGCTGCTTGCCGTGATGCTGAGCGAGGGCCACGTCCGCCGCGGTCTGCCACTACAGCGCATTGCGGAGGTGTTGGCGCGCAATCCTGCGCAGGAAATGGGGCTTTCCCATTGCAAGGGCAGCATCCAGGTCGGCCACGACGCCGACGTCGCCATCGTCGATCTTAAGCGAAGCTGGAGGCTCGATCGGGCCGGCGTCGTCTCCTCCGCCGGCTATTCGATCTATGAGGGATGGGAATTCCAGGGCCGGGTCGTGCACACCCTGGTCCGAGGGCAGCCGATCCTGTGCGACGGGGCGCCGGTGGTGGATCGCGCGGGCTGGGGTCGTTATCAAAGGCGGCGGGCGCTCAAGCGCGCAAGGGCCCCCGCCCGATAGGGCAGCGCCTGACTTCAGGCAATCGCGGCGGCCGGCACGACTGCACGGCCAAAGTTTCCCCCATGCCCCAACAGCGTCCCGCCTTGTGGGGGGCGACGGCGTTGGCCTCAGGCGCGGCCCAGCGGACGCTCGTCTTGTGCCAGGCGCTCGATCGCCTCGATGCGATTGCGCACTTGCATCTTCTTGAAGAGGTGTCCGACGTAGTGCTTGACCGTGCCGACGGTCAAGCCGAGCCGAGCCGCGATCTCCCTGTTGGTCAGCCCCTTGGAGACGTGGTCCAGCATCTGCTTTTCACGGTAGCTGAGCGCGTCCTGCAGCTTGGCCGCGCGCTTGGGCATGAGGGCGCCGCCTCGTGCTTCGGTGAGCAGGCGTGAGGCCAGCTCGGGCGTCACGAAAGGCAGACCTGCGTGAACGGCCCGAATGGCACCAACAAGCTCCAAACCGGAGATGCCCTTGAGAATGTAGCCCTTCACCCCGGTGGCCAGCGCCTTTGACACGCTTGCCACATCGTCGAGCGCCGTGAGCACGATGAGCTTGCAATTGGCGCTGCTTTTGGCCACCCGCAGCAGGGATTCGATGCCATCCTCCGCGATGCTGATATCGATCAGCAGGATGTCCGGACTGGCCTCCTCTACGGCGCGCTGCGCATCCGCAGCCGTTGCGCCTCGAGCAATTTGTTTTGGGATTCGAGTTCAATGATGCGTTGCTCAAGCTCTTCACGTATGGTGCGCAGCGCACGATTCAGCTTGTCCGCCGGCGTTACGAACTGTTTGGCTGGGAAAAATGTAATGATGTTTAGCGATTCGTGCGTGTGACCGGTTAGCGGGTCAAATCGCCGGATCGCATCAATCTCGTCGCCAAAAAACTCGAGGCGGATTCCTTCTTCATCAGCCGTCGCAGGATAAACTTCAACCACGTCGCCGCGCACACGGAATCTGCCGCGCGCGAAATTCACGTCGTTGCGCTCGTACAACATGTCAATGAGACGACCGAGCACTGCTTCGCGACTAATGTGCTGGCCATGTTTCACAGTGAGCAACATCTGCTCATAGTCTTCGGGCGATGTAACTCCATAGATGCAAGACACGCTTGCCACCACGATTACGTCGCGGCGTGAAAGCAGGGCGCTCGCAGTGGAAAGCCGCAGCCGCTCTATCTCTTCGTTGATAGAGGAATCCTTCTCGATGTACGTGTCGGAGCGCGGGATGTATGCTTCCGGCTGGTAGTAATCGAAATAGCTGACGAAATATTCGACTGCGTTCCGCGGGAAGAATTGCTTGAACTCGGAGTACAGCTGGGCGGCGAGCGTTTTATTGTGTGAGATGACGAGCGTAGGCCGGTCCAGCTCCCGGATCACATTGGCGATTGTGAACGTTTTGCCTGAACCGGTGACGCCCAGCAGTGTCTGGTGGCGGTTTCCGGATTCAACGGACTTAATCAGCTTGCCAATTGCCTGTGCCTGGTCGCCGCGGGGTTTGTAGCTTGATTCCAGCTGAAACGACATTCAACAATCTAGCAGCGACTGCTGATAATTCCCAATGGTCGTGTGGCGCTGATCGGCTCTAAACGCTCCAGATTTGTCCCAGGACCCTGCGAAAATTCCCGCCGAGGATCAGTTCGATGTCTGCATCCGAGTAGCCCCGCCGAATCAGGCCGTCAGTGA
>Ga0081540_1003727_pt1 | contig 11942 bp, 12 predicted proteins | sample TabmetS2T1R1_FD_71024 | JGI IMG/M metagenome (GOLD analysis project Ga0081540, IMG submission 71024) | Tabebuia heterophylla rhizosphere microbial communities from the University of Puerto Rico - S2T1R1 | ecosystem: Host-associated > Plants > Roots > Rhizosphere ...
GTGGCCATCGAGGGCACGCTCGCCACGACGCGGGCGGTGCGCGAGGCCGTCCGCGAGGCCGTGGCCGGCGGCGCCCGGCCGCTGGTCCTCGGCGGCTGCTGCGCCCTCGTGCCGGGCGCGCTCGCGGGCCTGCGCGACGCGGTCGGCGCGTTCGGCGTCGCCTACGTCGACGGCCACGTCGATGTCTACGACGGCACGACATCTCCCACCGGCGAGGGCGCCGACATGCCGATGGGGGTCGCCTTCGGGCGCCGGCCGGCGGCGTGGGTCGAGGCCGCGGGCGGCGCCAGCGTGGCGCCCGGCGATGTCGTCGTGCTCGGCGCGCGCGACCCCGACGAGGCGAACGACATCGTGGGGCTGCGCGCCGGCGAGCTCGCCGCGGTGGAGGTGCTCTCGCCGGCGGACCTGCGCGCGCAGGGCCTCGCCGCAGCCGGCGCGCGGGCTGCACGGCGGCTCGGCCCGCGCTTCTTCGTGCACCTCGACGTCGACGTGCTCGACGAGCGCGCGATGCCCGCGACCGACTACCTCATGCCCGGCGGCCTGGACTGGGACGAGCTCGCCGCGCTGCTCGACCCGTTGGGCAGCTCGCCGGCCCTCGCCGGCCTCAGCCTCGGCTGCGTGAACCCCGAGAAGGACCCCGATGGGCGCTACGTCGACATGACCTGCGAGCTGCTGGCGGGCGCGCTCGCGGCCTAGCCACGCAGCTGCCAGCGCCCACCACGCAGCAGCGGTACCGCCGCGCCGCTCACCTCTATCGCGTCGATCTCGAGCTCCGGCGAGCCGACCATGAAGTCCACGTGGGTCGCCGACTCGTTGACGCCGAGCTCCTCCTGGCTGTCGCCCTCGAGGTGGTCCACCGCCCAGCCGATCCCGCTGCCGAACGCGATGTGCGAGGCGGCGTTCTCGTCGAAGAGCGTGTTGCGGAACACCACGCCGGTCTCGCCCACGCGCGAGGAGTCGTCGACGAGCGCGATCTCGCCAAGGTGGCGGGCGCCGTCGTCGGTGGCCAGCTCGGCCTGCAGGACGTCCGCGCCGCGCTCGGCGCGCGCGTCGACGATCTCGCCGGCGATGAAGCGCAGCTCGAGCCCCTCGATGACCTTGCCGCGCAGCGAGAGCGGCAGCGAGCTGCGCACGGTGCCGTCGGCCCGCAGCCGGTGCGGCGTGGTGAAGACCTCCTCGGTCGGGAGGTTGGCGACGAAGTCCCGCCCGCGCTTGGTCGTCTCGCGCCCGGCGATCCAGCGCGCGCCCTCGATCAGCCCGACCTCGAGGTCGGTGCCAGGGCCGCGGTAGCGCACGGCCCTGAAGCCGCGCTCGGTCATGAGCGTCGCGCGGGCGTCGAGCTCGTCCAGGCGCGCCTCCCAGGCGGCGGCGGGGTCGGCCTCGCGCAGCCGCAGCGCGTGGGCGACGGCGTCCCAGAGACGGTCGACGTCTGGCTCGCCCAGCGCCTCGCGGGCCCACCGCTCGGTGGGGAAGGCGATCAGCGACCATGCGACCTCGCCCTCGGTCACCGCGCGCAGCCAGGTGCGCTCGAAGTCGCGCATCCGCGCGGCGCCGAGGCGCTGCCCGTCGACGCCCTCGAAGACGTCGGAGTACGAGCTGTCGGAGATGCCGACGACCGCTGCGCCCTTCTCGGCGGCGCGCTCGAGCCGGGCGACCATCCACGGCGGGGTCCAGCCCAGCGAGTCGGCCGGGCCGCCCATCGCCAGCGCGCGCCGGATGTAGGCGTCGCTGTAGCGGACGTCGACGTACCGCGCGCCCGCCGCGTAGGCCTCCTCGGCGATCGCGCGCACGAGCGGGGCATGGTCGAGCTGGGCCTCGATCAGGAGCTCCTGCCCGGCGTCGAGGTTGACCCCGGCGCGGACGACGAGCTGCGCGTAAGCGCGAAGGAGAGCGGCATCGGGTGGCGTCATGTGCGTTCGAGCTTACGACCGACGCGGCAGCTACTGTCGGCCGGCATGAGCCTGCCAGCACCAGCCCTCGACACCGCCGTCCTGGTCACCGGAGCCTCCTCGGGCGTTGGCGAGGAGCTCTCGCGCCAGCTCGCCGGCCTCGGACACGACCTCGTCGTCGTCGCGCGCAGCGGCGATCGGCTGGAGCAGCTGGCCGAGCAGGTGCGCCGCAGCCATGGGGTGAGCGTCCTGGTCGTCCCCACCGATCTCGGCAAGGCAGCGCCGCGCAAGCGCCTGGTCGATGCCGTGCGCGACTCCGAGAAGACGATCGTCGGCCTGTGCAACAGCGCGGGCATCGGTTCCTACGGTCGCGTCCACCTGCTCAACGCCAAGCGCGAGTCCGAGATGGTCGCGCTCAACGTCACCGCCGTGCACGAGCTGACGCTCGCCTTCCTGCCGGCGATGGTCGAGCGGCGCGGCGGCGCGATCCTCAACGTCTCCTCGATCGCGGCCTTCCAGCCGCTGCCCAACATGGCCACCTACGCCGGTACGAAGGCGTTCGTGCAGACCTTCTCCGAGGCGCTGCACGGCGAGCTCGCCGGAACCGGCGTGTCGTGCACGACGCTCGCCTTCGGGCTGGGCGCGGCGGAGCTCGGCGCCCGCGTGCAGATCCCGGCCGACGAGGTCGCGGCCGCGGCGATCCGCGGGATGCTGCGCGGGAGGCGCTCGGTCATCCCCGGCGTGGCGTCCAAGGCCCTGGCCGCGGGCGGGCGCTTCGCCCCGCGCAGCGTGCTGCTGCCGGCGGCGCGCCGCGCGGCGAACGGCACCCGCCTGGGCGGCCTGCGCCGCGCCGCCTAGGCCGCGGCCAACAGCTCCGCCGCCACGCGGTCGGTCGCGTCGCCCGCGCCGCCCAGCAGGCGGCGCGAGAGCTGTGCCCGGCGGAAGTACAGCGGCGCGTCGTGCTCCCACGTCGCGCCGATCCCGCCGTGCGTGGTGATGTCCTGGCGCGCGGCGAAGTCGAGGGCCGACCCCGCTGCCGAGCGTGCGGCGCTGGCGGCCAGCGCGAACTCGGTGGGCTGGTCGTCGAACGCCCAGCCGGCGTAGTAGAGCAGCGAGCGCGCGTTCTCCTGGCGGCGCAGGACCTCGGTGAGGCCGTGCTTGATCGCCTGGTAGGAGCCGATCGCGCGGCCGAACGTGAAGCGCTCCTTGGCGTACCGGACGGCCATCTCGAGCGTCGCCTCGACAGCGCCCAGCGACTCGGCGGCCAGCAGGGTCTGGGCCAGGTACCACGCTCGCGCGACCTGCTCCTCGGTCACCGCCAGCCGCCGGCCGGCGGCGCCGTCGAGCGTCACGTGGGCCAGCGAGCGCGTCGCGTCGTAGCGGGTGACCGGCTCGACGCCGGCCGCGCTCGCGTCGACCGTGCCGGCGACCGGGGCGCCGGACTCGTCGGCGCCCACGACGACGAGCAGGTCCGCGCCCGGAGCGTCGGGGACCCAGGCGACCTCACCGTCGAAGGTCACGCCATCGCCGTCGACCGTGGCGCGCGGCGCCGGCGCGCGGTGCTTGCCCACGCGCGCGTCGACCGTCCAGCCGCTGACCACGTCCCCCGGCGGCCGCGCGGGCAGCCACGCCGGTCGCAGCTCGCCGGCCGCGACCGTCTCGAGCGATTCGTCGCCGCCCGCCTGCAGCAGCGCGCTGGCGGGCAGCAGGCCGAGCAGCGGCACCGCCGCGAGCACGCGCCCGCACTCCTGGGCGACGAGCATCGCGTCGAAGGCGCTCAGGCCGGCGCCGCCGCGGTCCTCGTCGACCAGCAACCCGGGCCACCCTGCCTCGGCCGCGGTCGGCCAGAGGTCAGGCAACTCGCCACCCTCCAGCGCCTCGCGTGCCGCCTTGATCGTCTCGATGCGCGAGAGGGCGCCGCGCGCGGCCTCGCGCAGGAACTCCTGCTCGTCGGAGAGCGCGAGGTTCATGCCGCGCTCGCCTCCTTCTCCTTGGCGCGCAGCTCGCTGAACGGCACGCCCTTGTCCAGCCTGGGCTCGGGCGGGAGTCCCAGCACGCGCTCGCCGACCGTGTTGCGCAGGATCTCCTCGGTTCCGCCCGCGGACTTCAACCCGGGCAGGTAGGAGATCATGTAGGCCCACTGCTCGTCGTCGTCGAGCGCGTCGGGTCCGAGGACGTCGGCGATCAGCTCGCCGGCGGCGATCGCCGCATTGACGGTGGTGACCTTGGCCAGGCCGAACTCCGGGCCGGGGATCTGGCCCTTCTGCAGCGCGGTCAGCGTGCGGTAGCCGGTGAACTTGATCGCCAGCAGCTCGACACCGATCTCGCCCAGGCGCTTGCGCACCTCGGGGTCGCGGCGGGCGTCCTCGTCGCCGGCGATCGCGCGCGCGAAGCGGTCCTCCTTGTAGCCCAGCCCGTCGGTCCCGAGGCCGATCGTCACGCGCTCGAACATGAGCGTGGTCAGCGCGGTGCGCCAGCCGTCGTCGACCTGCCCGACGACCGCGTCGGCCGGGAGTCGCACGTCGTCGAGGAAGACCTCGTTGAACTCGGCCTCGCCGGAGATCTGGCGCAGCCCGCGGACGGTGACGCCGGCCGCGTCCATCGGCAGGGCGAACATCGTCAGGCCCTTGTGCTTGTGCTTGTCGGGGTCCGTGCGCGCGAGCAGCAGCCCGAACGAGGCGAACTGCGCGTTGGTCGTCCACACCTTCTGGCCGTTGAGGACCCAGCTGCCGTCGTCCTGCGCCCGCGCGCGGGTCTGCACCGCGGCGAGGTCCGACCCGGCGGCCGGCTCGGAGAACAGCTGGCACCACACCTCGTCGCCGTGGAGCATCGGTCCGAGGTAGCGCGCCTTCTGGTCGTCGGTGCCGTGGGCGATGATCGTCGGGCCGAGCATCCCGACGCCGATGACGTCGAGGATGCCCGGCACGCGGGCGCGCGCGATCTCCTGCCCGACGATGACCTGCTCGATCGGCCCGAGCCCCTGGCCGCCGACGTCCACAGGCCACGTCACGCCGGCCAGGCCGCCCGCTGCCAGCCGGCCCTGCCAGCGCCGCCGCGCGTCGATGTAGGCGTCGTCCTCGGCGCCCGCCCGCGTCCCCCGCACCTCCGGCGCCTGGGCCTTGTGCTCGTCGAGCCAGGCGCGCACCTTGCTGCGGTACTCGGCCTGCTGCGGCGTGTCGTTGAGATCCACGCGTGCTCCTTGTTGGCTGACTGGCCAGTCGGTCACCTGGAACATACCGAGCGACCACCGGCGAAGTGGCGGACGGAGTACTCTCGGCCTTATGGGGCACCAGACGCGCGAGCGCGCGTGGAACGAGATCGAGCGCCGCATCGTCTGCGGCGAACTTGCCGGCGGGGCTGTCCTCGACGAGGACGACCTGGCGAGCGACCTGGGCGTCGATACGCCGGTCGTTCGCGAGGCGCTGTGCCGCCTCGAGCGCGACGGCTTCGTCGAGCCCGAGGACGACGGCACCTTCGCGGTGGCGCCGCTGAGCGAGATCGAGGTCCGCGAGGGCTACCCGGTGGTCATCCTCCTGGAGGGCCTCGCGGTCCGCACGACACCGAGCTTCCCGGCCGAGGCGATCGCCCGCCTGCGCGAGATCAACGACGTCATGGCGAGCGACAGCACCGACGCCATGGCGGCGGCGACGCACGACTACGCGTTCCACGAGGAGCTCGTCAGCCACTGCGGCAACGAGCAGCTGCTCACCACGCTGCGGCCGCTCAAGCGGCTGCTGCTGCGCTACGAGTACAACTACATGTCCGCCGAGGACTTCGTCAGCCGCTCGGTCCGCCAGCACACCGAGATCATCGAGCGCCTCGAGAACGGCGACCTCGACGTGGCCGCCACGCTCGTCGAGGACAACTTCCGAGACTCGCTGCCGGGGATCCTCGAGCAGCTCTGAAGCCGAGATCCCCAATGGCCCGCCTTCGCCGGCCACGTGGCCGGCTCCGGCACCACGAAGAACGCGAGGACGGCGGCCGGCCGTTGGCGGCTACGCCCGAGCAGGACGCCCGCTTCGCCCGTGAGGGCGAGACTACGCGCGCGACGCGAACCCGCGGTTGAGCAGCTGCGTCGCCTGCTTGCCCGGATCGGGCGAGTGGAGCAGCACGACGCCGAGCCGGCGCCCGTGGCGGCGCGCTGCCGCGACCAGGCAGCGGCCGGCCGCGTCGGTGTAGCCGGTCTTGACGCCGATCGTGCCCGGGTAGCCGGTCCGCAGCAGCGGGTTGTTGTTGTTGAGGTACAGCCGGCCGCCCTTGATCGGGAACGGCATCACCGCGCGGCGGCGGCGCACGATGCGGGCAAGGCGCGGTTGGTCGAGCACCGCTCGCGCCATCGCGGCGAGGTCGATCGCGCAGGAGTGGTTGCCGTCGTCCTTGAACCCGTCGGGCGAGCTGAAGCGCGTGCAGCGCAGGCCCATCTGGCGCGCCTGCTCGTTCATCCGCGTCACGAACTGCGCGACGGTGCCGCTCATCCGCTGGGCCAGCGCGATCGCCGCGTCGTTGGCCGACGGCAGCAGCAGCCCGTTGAGCATCGTCTCGAGCTTGATGCGCTTGCCCTTGGGCAGGATCCCGATCGCCGAGCCCTTGTAGGCCAGCGCCTCCTTGGTGACCCGGACCTTGTCGTTGGGCTTGGAGCGCTGGACGACGATCAGCGCGGTCATCATCTTGGTGAGGCTCGCGATCGGCAGCCTGCGATCCGGGAGGCGGCGCCAGAGCACCTCGCCGGTGTCGAGGTCGAAGAGCAGGCCGCTGCGCGGCGGGTGCTTGAACGGCACCACGAGCGGGTCGTTGGTCGCGTCGAGCTGGACGGCCAAGGGGCGCCGGCCGGCAGCCGGCGCGGGGCCGTTGGAGACCTGCTGCATCGGCTGGTCGACCGTCGGCGTGACCGCATGACCGCCCGACGACCCGCCGCACCCCGCCGCCGCCACGAGCACGGCGACGACCCCGAGGAGCCCCAAACGCCTCATTGGCGTGGAGGATGCAGCAAAGCGCCGACGATGCCGAACAGCAGGAGCGCCAGGACCAGCGCGGACAGCACGGTGAGCGCGTCGGGCCCGTCGCGCACCGTCGCATGGATGGTCAGCCCCAGCAGCGCGCCGGCGAAGACCAGCGTCACGACGAGCAGGACCCCGCGCATCCTCAGTACACGGGGTACTTCGGCTGTCCGTACGCCGCGCTGCGGCGCACGGCGAACAGCTTGATCGCCGCGAGCCCGAAGACGAAGCCGCCGACATGCGCGAAGTAGGCCACGCCGCCACCGTCGCCGGTCGGGTTGGTCAGGCCGATCGCCCCGAACAGCGCCTGCTGGGCGAACCAGATGAACAGGAAGAGGAACGCCGGCAGCTCGATGAACGTGAAGAAGATGAAGAGGAAGATGAGCGTCAGGACCCGCGCCCTCGGATAGATCAGGATGTAGCCGCCGAGGACGGCGGCGATCGCGCCGGACGCGCCGAGGGTTGGAACGGTCGAGTCGGGGCTGATCACCGTCTGCAATGCAAGCGCCGCGATCCCGCCGAGCAGGTAGAAGATCAGGAAGCGGACCGGCCCCATCGAGTCCTCGACGTTGTTGCCGAAGATCCAGAGGAAGAGCATGTTGCCGCCGAGGTGCAGCAGGCCGGCGTGGGAGAACATCGACGTGAAGACAGTCAGCCACGTCGCTATGCCGCCGTCCGGCAGGCTCTTGTCGCAGGCGACCGCGGTCCCCTGGTTGACGATGTCGCAGTGCTGGCCGGGGTTCGTGAGCTCGTACGGGATCGCCCCGTAGTGGTAGAGCGCGCTCTGGCTGAGCGAGTTGCCGCTGAAGTCGATCCCGCTCTTGGGCTGCAGGAACAGGTACACGAACGTGTTGATGACGATCAGGGCGATCGTCACGTACGGCGTCCGGTCGGTCGGGAGGTTGTCCTTCAGCGGGAACAGGGGCCGCGAAGGCTACCCGCACGATGCCGCCGGACTATCAGACCACGAACGACAGGCGACGCTCGCGCGTGCCCGCTGCCGCGGACGCGCTGACCACGAGGTCGTAGCGCCCGGCGCGCAGTCTGCGCAGGGCGTGCAGCGGGACCCGCAGGTCCTCGGTCTGCACCTGGGTGCGTGCGCGGGCGTAGGTGCGGCCCGAGCGGCGGATCGAGATGCGCACGGTCGCGCCCTTGCCGTGGCGCACGCGGCAGCTGACGTGCTGGCCCTTGCGGTTGCAGCTGACCCGGACGGTCGCGCTGGTCGCGCTCGAGCGCGCGGCCGGCGTCAGCGAGGCGGCGGAGTGCGGCGCGGCGACGATCGGCGTGGCCTCCGCGGCGCCGTCGTCGTAGCCGCCGAAGGACTCCGACCAGTACAGCTGGTCCGCGCCCGCGGCGGCCACCCCGGTGGCGACGTAGTCGGCGCGCTCGATGTTCGCGCGGTGGCCGGGTGACGCGAGCCACCCGTCGACGACGGCCTGCGGCGTCGCGTAGCCCATCGCGATGTTCTCGCCCCAGGTCGCCGAGGGGTAGCCGCACGCCGCCATCCGGTCGCTCGCCGTGCGCGGGGCCGGCGGGCCGGGGTCGTCGTGCGTCATGTAGCTGTACGCGGCCATGTGGCGCGCCTTCCAGGTCGCGACGGAGGTGAGGATCGGGGAGACCGACAACGGCCGCAGGCCCATCTGGGCCCGATGCGTGTTGATCAGGTCGACGACCTGGGCCGCGAGATCGGGCCGCGCCGACGGCCAGGCGGCGTCGGGGGCGCAGTCACCGTTCGCCGCCGACGCCGCTGGGGGGAGAGCGGCGACGGCGGTGGTGGTGAGGAGCGCAGTGAGAAGTTGGGCGAAGCGGCGTACCAAGCGACCGTGCTTATCGCGTCGTTTCGACCTGCCGGGGGGCGTCGCAAGGTAGCCTCAGACTCCTGCACGGTTAAGGCCTGTGTGATGGGCGGCACACAGCGCTCGCTGAACGGTCGGATAACGACGACAGCCGGATTGCGTCCGACGGGTGTGTTATGCGCCGAACGGCCTAGGCTCCCTACTTTGGAGTAACCAGAACCGGTGGGCGATCGGCTGCGACCGCTCACCGGCCGACCGGTGGCGCTCAGCCCGCGGCCGCGGCGAGCGGCCCGACGCCGGGCCGGTCCTGCTCGATGTGCGTGTCCGCGTGGTAGCTGGAGCGCACCAGCGGCCCCGCGGCGATGTGGTCGAACCCGAGGTCGTAGGCGGCGGTCTCGAGCGCCTCGAACTCGTCGGGATGCCAGTAGCGCACGACCGGGAGGTGGCGCTCGGTCGGGCGCAGGTACTGCCCGACGGTGAGGACCTGGACGTGGTGGTCGCGCAGCCTCGCGAACGCCTCGACCATCTCGTCGTGGGTCTCGCCGAGTCCGACCATGAGGCCGGACTTCGTCACGACCTCGTCGCCGCCCATCTCCTTCGCGTTGGCCAGGACGCGCAGCGAGCGCTCGAAGCGCGAGCCGCGCCGGGCGATCGGATACAGGCGCGGCACGACCTCGACGTTGTGGTTGAACACGTCGGGGCGCTCGGCGATGACCTTGGCCAGCGGCATCTCCTGCCCGCGGAAGTCGGGCGTGAGCACCTCCACCTTGCACCCGGGAGCCTGCCGGCGGATCTGGCGGATCACCCCGACGAAGGCGCTCGCTCCGTAGTCGGGAAGGTCGTCGCGGTCGACGCTCGTGATGACGGCATGGCGCAGGCCCATCCGCGCGACGCTGCGCGCGACGCGCGCGGGCTCGAGCGGGTCGTTCCACGTCGGCTTGCCCGTGTTGACGTTGCAGAAGCCGCAGCGGCGCGTGCAGGTGTCGCCGAGGATCATGAACGTCGCGGTGCCGCGCTCCCAGCACTCGCCGATGTTCGGGCAGGCCGCCTCCTGGCAGACGGTGTGCAGGTTCTCGGCCTCGATGCGGCCGCGCAGCTCGCGGTAGCGGGGCCCGCCCGGCGCCGGGACCTTGAACCACCTCGGCTTGCGGTCGCGGATCGAGAGGACGTCGCTGCCGAGGACCTGCAGGACGTCCATGCCGCCCGGGTTGGCGCGCGAGCGCGTCTTGTGCTGGCGGTCGCTCACTGCCGAGCACGATACAACTCGGCCTTCGTGCTTCCGGCCGCCGCACCGCCGCCGCCCCCGATCGTGCGCCACTACATCCCGTACCCGGCGCGGCGCAAGCAGCAGATGCGCGCATACGCGCGCCGCCACTACGGCCTCGACACCTGGCGCCTGCAGCGCCCGAAGGTGATCGTCGAGCACATTTCGGTGGCGGGGTCGACCAGCGCGGTCTTCGGCACCTTCGCCCCCGACCTCGCCGATCCCGAGCTGCACGAGCTGCCCAACGTCTGCTCGCACTTCGTCGTGGGCTCGGACGGGACGATCGTGCAGATGGTGCCCGTGTCGATCATGTGCCGTCACACGGTCGGCCTGAACTACACGGCGATCGGCATCGAGCACGTCGGGTTCCGCGACGCCGACGTCCTGAACGACCCGCGCGAGCTGCGCGCGTCGCTGCGGCTGACGCGCTGGCTGCGCTGCCGCTTCGCGATCTCGCTGCGCAACGTCATCGGCCACAACGAGTCGCTGAGCTCGCCCTATCACCACGAGAACGTCGCCGCGCTGCGCCGTCAGACGCACGGCGACTGGGTGCACGCGTCGATGCAGCGCTACCGCGCGCGGCTGTCGGGGATGCCGTGCAGGTGAACGCCGATCAGGCCCTCGCCTTCCGCCTGGCGCGTTCGGGGCTCGCGGCCCGGACCGCGGGCAGCCTCGCCGAGGCGGCGGGTTGCCCGGCCTCGGACTTCTCGCGTGACGCAGCGTTGCAGGCGCTCGCGGCGCGGGCCGAGGAGGTCTCGCGCGAGGACTACGACCGCGCGGTCGACAAGGGCGACCTCGTCGTCGCGTACATCGTGCGCGGAGCGATCCACGCGCTGGCCCCCGGCGACTTCGCCCTCTACGGGCGCGCGCTGATCGCCCGCGACGACGACGAGCTCGGCGCCCAGCTCGGCCGCCAGGTCCAGCGCCTGTCGGCGGAGAAGGGCTTCGCTCCCACCGACGCGCTCGACGAGGTGGCCACGGCCACGAAGGACGCGCTCGCGGACGGGCCGCTGGACAAGAACGACCTGCACCAGGCGTTGCGCGAGCGGGTCCGCGACGACCTGATGCCGTGGTGCAAGGGCTGCAAGAGCCACCACGTGGCGCCGATGCTGTGGCGCTATGCGACGGTGCGGGCCGGCGTGCGGCTGGACTCCGGGCGGCGCTACACGGCGGGCAAGCCGGGCCGCGCGCCCGCCGCGCGCGAGGCGGTGCGCCGCTTCCTGGCCTTCTACGGTCCGGCCAGGCCCGGGGACTTCGCCGAGTGGGCTGGGCTGGCCAAGCCCCACGCCGAGCGGCTGTGGGACGAGGTCGCCGGCGACCTGGTCGAGGTGAGGCTCGGCAAGGCGGCCGCGTGGGTGGCGGCCGACGACGAGGACGCGATCGCCTCGCCGCCCGAGGCCGAGGGCGTGCGCCTGCTGCCGCCGGGCGACCCGTACCTGCAGAAGGCCAACCGGCCGCTTCTGGCGCCGGGCGATGCGCTGCGCAAGCGGCTCTTCCGCCCCGTCGCGAGTCCTGGCGCGGTGCTCAAGGACGGCCGCCTGGTCGGCCTGTGGCGCGCGAAGGCGAAGGGGCGCAGGACCGAGCTCACGGTCGAGAAGCTCGCCCGCGTCTCGCGCGCCGACCTCGCCGGCGAGGCCGAGCGGATCGCGGCCCTGCGCGGGGACGGCGATCTCGCGCTCGTCGTGGACTAGGCGACAGGCGCGCCCGCGATCGCGTCCTCCAGGCGCGCGGGAGAGATCAGCCGCTGGCGGCGTCCGAACGCCTCGGCGAACCGGAAGGTCATGCGCTTGCGGAAGCAGGGCAGGTGGCCGTCGGTCCCGAGCTCGTGCTCGACCGAGGTCATCGTCACGCCGGGCAGCCCGCACGCGACGACCCAGCCGAACGGCGCCAGGTCGTTGTCGACGTTGACGGCGAAGCCGTGCGTCGTGACCCCGAGCGAGCGGTGCACGCCGATCGAGGCGATCTTGCGGTGGTCGAGCCAGGCGCCGATGAACTC
>Ga0081540_1003728_pt1 | contig 11940 bp, 6 predicted proteins | sample TabmetS2T1R1_FD_71024 | JGI IMG/M metagenome (GOLD analysis project Ga0081540, IMG submission 71024) | Tabebuia heterophylla rhizosphere microbial communities from the University of Puerto Rico - S2T1R1 | ecosystem: Host-associated > Plants > Roots > Rhizosphere ...
CGTCGAGGTGAAGGGCGAAATCCTCGAACTGAAAAACACCATCAACACGATGGTCGATCAGCTCAATGCGTTCGCAGGCGAAGTGACGCGCGTGGCGCGCGAAGTCGGCACCGAGGGCAAGCTCGGCGGCCAGGCGCAGGTGCCGGGCGTCGCCGGTACGTGGAAGGATCTCACCGACACCGTCAACTTCATGGCCGCCAACCTGACCGAACAGGTGCGCGGCATCGTCAAGGTCGTGACCGCGGTCGCCGACGGCGACCTGAAGCAGAACCTGACGGTGAAATCGAAGGGCGAAGTCGCCGCCCTCGCCGACACCATCAACAACATGACCGAGACGCTGGCCACCTTCGCCGATCAGGTCACCAGCGTGGCGCGCGAAGTCGGCGTCGAAGGACGGCTCGGCGGCCAGGCCAATGTGCCCGGCGCAGCCGGCACCTGGAAGGACCTCACCGGCAACGTCAACCTGCTCGCCGCCAACCTGACCTCGCAGGTGCGCGCGATCGCCGAGGTGGCGACCGCGGTGACCAAGGGCGACCTCACCCGCTCGATCCAGGTCGACGCCCGCGGCGAAGTGGCCGAACTCAAGGACAACATCAACACCATGATCGGCAATCTCCGTCTCACCACGGAGGTCAATACCGAGCAGGACTGGCTGAAGACCAACCTCGCCAGATTCACCAACATGCTGCAGGGGCAGCGCGACCTCACCACCGTCGGCCGGCTGCTGCTGACCGAACTGGCGCCGCTCGTCAACGCGCATGTGGGCGTGATCTACCAGGTGGAGAACGCCGAGAGTCCGCAATTGCGGCTGCTCTCGGCTTACGCCGGCGACAGCGCCAACCCCCACCCGCAAGCCATTCAGTTCGGCGAGGGCCTGATCGGGCAATGCGCCACGGACAAGCGACCGCGCCTGGTGTCGGACATCCCCGGCGATGCGGTCCCGATCAATTCGGCGCTGCTGCGCGTCATTCCGAAAAACCTCGTGGTGCTGCCGGTTCTGTTCGAAAACCAGGTCAAGGCGGTGATCGAACTGTCTTCGATCTCTTCGTTCACGACCTCGCAGATGACCTTCCTCGAGCAGCTCACCGACTCCATCGGCATCGTGCTCAACTCGATCGAGGCCACGATGCAGACCGAGGGCCTGTTGAAGCAATCGCAGCAGCTCGCCGGCGAATTGCAGACGCAGCAGAAGGAGTTGCAGCAGACCAACGAACAGCTCGAACAGAAGGCGCAGCAGCTTGCCGAGCGCAACGTCGAGGTGGAAAGGAAGAACCAGGAAATCGAGCAGGCGCGGCGCGCGCTCGAGGAAAAGGCCACCGAGCTTTCGCTGACCTCGAAATACAAGTCCGAATTCCTCGCCAACATGTCGCATGAGCTGCGGACGCCGCTCAACAGCATCCTCATTCTCGGCCAGCAACTCACCGAAAACCCCGATGGCAATCTGTCGGCGAAACAGGTCGAGTTCGCCCGGACCATCCACGGCGCCGGCACCGACCTGCTCAACCTGATCAGCGACATTCTCGACCTCTCGAAGATCGAATCCGGCACCGTGACCGTGGAGGCCGAGGAGATCCTGACCTCGAGCCTCCTGGAGTCGGTTGGCCGCCCGTTCCGCCACGAGGCCGAAAACCGCCAGCTCTCGTTCAATATCGACATCGACGAGAACCTCGCCCGCAGCATGGTCACCGACTCGAAGCGTCTGCAGCAGGTCCTGAAAAACCTGTTGTCGAACGCCTTCAAGTTCACCGCCGAGGGCGGCGTGAACATGACCGTATCGGCCGCCGTCGGCGGCTGGAGCGCCGACCATCCGATCCTCAACCATGCGCCCGCCGTCGTCGCCTTCGAAGTGAGCGACACCGGCATCGGCATTCCCCTGGACAAGCAGAAACTGATCTTCGAGGCGTTCCAGCAGGCCGACGCCGGCACCAGCCGCAAATACGGCGGCACCGGCCTCGGGCTTGCCATCAGCCGCGAGCTCGCGAGCCTGCTGGGCGGCGAAATTCATTTGCGCAGTGCGCCCGGCAAGGGCAGCACCTTTGTGCTGTACCTGCCGCTGAAATATTCCGGCCCCACGGTCGCGCCGCGGACCCTGCCCCCCTCGCCGTTCGGGACAGCGCCGGCGCTGCAGGCCGCAGCGACGCAGGAACGGGCCATCGAACAATTGCCGGATGACCGGCTCAGCCTCGAACCCGGCGATACCATCCTGCTGATCGTCGAGGACGATCCGCATTATGCGCGGGTGCTGATCGATCTCGCCCGCGACAAGGGTTTCAAGGTCCTGGTCGCCAGCCGCGGCGCAGAGGCGCTCGAACTCGCCAAGCAGTTCCAGCCGGCCGCGGTCTCACTTGATGTGTTCCTGCCCGACATGCTGGGCTGGACCGTGCTGAGCCAGCTCAAGCACAATCCGCTGACGCGGCACATCCCGGTGCAGATCATCACGCTCGACGAAGACCGTCAGCACGCGCTGGCGCGCGGCGCATTTTCCTTCGTCAACAAGCCGACGACGACCGAGGGCGTCAGCGCCGCGCTGTCGCAAATCAAGGAATATGCCAAGCCGCGCCGCAAGCGCCTGCTGATCGTGGAAGACAATGCCGCCGAGCAGATGAGCATCACGGAATTGCTCGGTCACGACGACATCGAGATCGTCACGTCGGACACCGGCGCCGGCGCGTTGTCGACGTTGCGCGAAAGCCCCTGCGACTGCGTCGTGCTGGATCTGCGGCTGCCCGACATGAGCGGCTTCGAAGTGCTCGACCGGATCCGCAACGACGAAACGCTCTCGAACGTGCCGGTGGTGGTGTTCACGGGCCGGGAACTTTCGGCCGAAGAGGATGCGGAACTTCACACGATGGCGAGAAGCATCGTGGTGAAGGGCGTGGAGTCGCCGGAACGCCTGCTCGACGAAACGTCGCTGTTTTTGCACCGTGTGATCACGGAATTGCCGGTCGATAAGCAGAGGATGCTCGAGAAGCTCAATAGTTCCGATGAGGATCTTGTCGGCAAGACCGCGCTGCTGGTCGACGACGACGCCCGCAACATCTTCGCGCTCTCGAGTGTGCTGGAACGGCGCGGTATGAAGGTGCTGACGGCGACCACGGGCCACGAGGCCGTTGCGCTCGTCGAATCTAATCCCGACATTGCGATCGTTCTGATGGATATCATGATGCCGCAGATGGACGGATATCAGACCATTGGCGTGATCCGCCAAAACCCGTCCTTCGGCCGCCTCCCGATCATCGCGCTGACCGCCAAGGCGATGAAGGGCGATCGCGAGAAATGCCTGGAGGCAGGCGCTTCCGATTATCTGGCCAAACCGGTCAATACCGAGCAATTGCTGCTCGCCATCCGAATGTGGCTACACCGCTGATCGACGAATGCAGATGATGGACCAAGAGAAAGTAAACATCCTTCTGGTGGACGATCAGCCGGCCAAGCTGCTCGCCTATGAAGTGATCCTGAAGGAACTGGGCGAGAATCTCGTCAAGGCCTCGTCCGGCCGCGAGGCGCTCGAATTCCTGCTCAAGAACGATGTCGCCATCATCCTGGTCGACGTCTGCATGCCGGAACTGGACGGGTTCGAGCTCGCGGCGATGATCCGCGAACATCCGCGCTTCCAGAAGACCGCCATGATCTTCATCTCCGCGATACAAGTCAGCGACATCGACCGGCTGCGCGGCTACGCGATGGGCGCGGTCGACTACGTTCCGGTGCCGGTGGTGCCTGAAGTCCTGCGCGCCAAGATCAAGGTGTTTGCCGAACTCTATCGCAAGACGCGGCAGCTCGAGCGGCTCAATGTCGAACTCGAGGATCGCGTGCGCGCGCGCACCGCCGAGCTGGAAGAATCGCATACCCGGCTGCTCGAAAGCGAGCAGCGCCGTTCGCTGGCGATCGCCGCCGGCAAGATGGGATCCTGGGACTGGGACTGGATCAACGGCGACTGGATGTGGGACGAAGGCCAGTATCAGATACTCGGCATCGATCCCAAGCGCTTCGAGCCGACGCCAGCCAATATCCAGGCGCTGTTTCATCCCGACGACGTCCACGAACTGCACGAGGCGTGGGCGAGCTTTGCGCGGGGCGCAAAATCATACGAGGCGGAATTCCGCATCATCCGGCCGAACGGCGAAGTGCGCTGGTGCGCCGGCACGGCGGCCGCAAGCCTGGACAAGGGCGGCCGCGTCATCCGCGTCAGCGGCGTCACCGTCGACATCACCGAGCGCAAGCAGGCCGAGGAGCGTCAGAACCTGCTGGCGCGCGAGGTCGATCACCGCGCCAAGAATGCGCTTGCGCTCGCGCAATCGATCGTGCGGCTGACCCGCGGCGAGAATGTAAAGACCTACATCCAGTCGGTCGAAGGACGGATCAATGCGCTCGCGCGGGTGCACACCGTGCTCTCGCTGTCGAACTGGCAGGGCGCCGAAATCAGAAAGCTGATCGACGAGGAACTGGCGCCCTACACCACCGGCGATCAGATCACCCTGTCGGGCCCGGAAGTCCAGCTCGAACCCGCGACTGCGCAGACGGTAGCGCTGGCGCTGCACGAGCTGGTCACCAATTCCGCCAAGTACGGCGCGCTGTCGACGCTGGCGGGCCGGCTGGCGATCAGTTGGGAAAATCAGGCAGGCGATCTCAGGGTCAAATGGACGGAGATCGGCGGGCCGCCGGTCAATGTGCCGGTATCGCGAGGGTTCGGAACCCGAAGCGTGATCGCCAGCATCGAGTCGCAGCTCGGCGGCCAGGCGGATTTCGATTGGCGCCCGGAAGGTCTCGTCTGCCGCCTCTCGGTTCCCTTATCGCCGCGCCCGCTTGCTCCTGATACGGCGTCTCGCCGTGAAGCCGTCGCAGAAGGTAATGGCCTGCGACGCGCCGAGCGATAGGTTCGCTCTTTGCCGTCGCGCCAATAAAAGCGGTGCCGGGGTACGCCGAACTCATCCCGGTCCGGCAACACGAACCATTGATGCAGCCTTGATGCAGCTTTGGGCTGTTTTCCCCTTGGGCAGCGCTGGCGTAACCTCGGCGTGCGATTCCGGCGCCGGGTTCCATGCCGTGCCGGAGTAATGTCCACATTGAGCTGTTCTATTGGCGCGTTCGCCGCCAGTTTCCCAGAGATGACGAATGCAGATGGGTGACGAGCGCAATATCTTTCTCTCGACCATGCCGGCGACCCGCAGGGAGCGCGCGGCGGCGCAGATTGTGGTCGCCATCTCCGCGATACTGTTCGTGTGCGCCGTGCCGTTCGCCACGGTACCGCTCGCCCCGGTTCCGGCATTCATTGCGAGCTATCAATCCGCGCTCGCCATCAACGACCTGATCACATCGGTGCTGTTGTTCTCGCAGTTCGCCCTGTTGCGGTCGCGCGCGCTGTTGCTGCTTGCCAGCGGCTATCTGTTCACTGCGGGCGCTGCAATCGTCCATGCCCTGTCGTTTCCTGGGCTGTTCTCGCCAACCGGGCTTTTCAACGCCGGCCCGCAGACGACGGCCTGGCTGTACCAGATCTGGCACGTTGGCTTTCCGCTTCTCGTGATCGGCTATGCGCTGGTGAAAGACAAAGACGGCGGGCCCAGGATACGGGGCTCCGTCAGCGGCGCGCTGGCGGCAAGCGTCGCAGCCGTCGGCCTCACGTTGGCGGCCGCAACCTGGGTCGTGACCGCCAGGCACGATATTCTGCCAACGATGCTGAGCGCGAGCGGCGGCGACTTCACCCACACCCTGACCGGCGTGTTGTCGGTTGAGCTGTTTCTCAGCTTCACCGCGGCGCTGGTCCTGTGGATGCGCCGGCCGCATTCGGTGCTCGACATCTGGCTCATGGTGGTGATGATCGCCTGGATATTCGACATCGCGCTGTCCGGCGTGGTCAACGCGGCCAGGTTCGATCTTGGCTTTTATGCCGGGCGGCTATACGGCCTGTGCGCCGCCAGTTTCGTGCTGGGCGCGCTGCTGGTCGACAACATGCATTTGCAGGCGCAGTTGTCCCGCCTGCTCGGCACGTTCCGCCGCGAAGCCGCTTCCGAACGAAACCTTCGCACCGAACGCGAAAGCCTGTTCAGCGCGGTCGTGGAATCGTCCAACGACGCCATCATCACCAAACGGCTCGACGGCACCATCACCGGCTGGAACGGGGCCGCCGAACGCGTGTTCGGATTCACGGCCGCGGAAGCGGTCGGCAAGAGCATCAATGTCATCGTTCCGCCGGAGCGGCGCACGGAGGTCAGCGATGTCCTCGCGCGGGCCGGCCGGGGCGAGCAGATCGAGCCTTACGAAACCTCCCGCATGCACAGAAGCGGACACGGCGTCGACGTCTCGGTGAGCGTCTCTCCGATCCGATCGGCCACCGGCAAGATCGTCGGCGTTTCCAAGATTGCGCATGACATCACCACGAGCCGACAGACGCAGAAGGCGCTCAACCAGGAGATGGAAGAACGGCGGCGCATCTTCGACACCTCGAACGACCTGATCCTCGTGACCGACACGTCGGGCAATTTCATCCAGGTCAGCCCGAGCGTCACCGCCATTCTCGGCTACCAGCCGTCCGACATGATCGGGCATAGCGCGATCGAGTTCATCCATCCCGACGACCTCGAAAATACCCGCAACGAGATGCGGGCGGCGCGGCGCGGACAGAGCAAGCGCAATTTCGAGACGCGCTATATCGACAAGCAGGGCAAGTCGGTGGCGCTGAACTGGACCGGGACGTGGTCGGAGCCGGTACGCCGCCACTTCTTCATCGGCCGCGACCTGACGGAAAAACAGGCCGCGGAAGCCCAGCTACGCCATGTGCAGAAGATGGACGCGATCGGCCAGCTCACCGGCGGCGTCGCGCATGACTTCAACAACATCCTGACCGTGATCACCGGCACCATCGGCATCCTGGGCGAAGCCGTCGCCGATCAGCCCCAGCTCGCGGCCGTCGCCAAGCTGATCGACGAGGCGGCCGACCGCGGCGCCAGCCTGACCAAGCATCTGCTGGCCTTTGCCCGCAAGCAGCCGCTGCAGCCGCGCGAAGTCGATGTCAACGTGCTGCTGCTGGAAGGCGCCAAGCTGCTGTACCCGACCCTTGGCGAGCACATCGAGATCACGCCGCTCTTGGCCGAGGATGCCTGGACCGCGCTCGTCGACCCGAACCAGCTCACCACCGCCATCCTCAATCTCGCGCTGAATGCGCGCGATGCGATGCCCGGCGGCGGCAAGCTCGCGCTCGAAACCGGAAACGTCTATCTCGACGACAACTATGCCAGCATGCAGAGCGAAGTCCTGGCGGGCCACTATGTCATGATCGCCGTGAGCGATACCGGCATGGGAATTCCCGCCGCACTGCTCGAACGGGTGTTCGATCCGTTCTTCACGACCAAGGAGGTCGGCAAGGGCACCGGGCTCGGGCTGAGCATGGTGTTCGGCTTCGTCAAGCAGTCGGGCGGGCATATCAAGATCTACAGCGAGGAAGGCCACGGCACGTCCGTCAAGATGTATCTGCCGCGGGCGACCGGATTGAACCAGACCGCGGCGGAGGCGAAGGCAACGGCCGATATCGAGGGCGGAAGCGAAACGGTTCTGGTTGTCGAGGATGACCCGCTGGTGCGCCGCTATGTGATGACCCAGATCGAAAGCCTGGGCTATACCACGCTGGAGGCGGTCAATGGCGCCGAGGCCTTGCGGGTCATCGGCGAGGCTCCGATCGATCTCTTGTTCACCGATGTGATCATGCCCGGCAACATGAACGGCCGGCAACTGGTGGACGAGGCCCTGAAGCGGCGGCCGGGGCTGAAGACGCTGTACACGTCGGGATATACGGAGAACGCCATCGTGCATCATGGCCGGCTGGATTCCGGCGTGCTGCTGCTGGCAAAGCCCTATCGCAAATCCGAGCTCGCCCGGATGATCCGGCTGGCGCTCGGCGGTTGAAGCATTTTTTGCGGCTGATATATCCGTGGGTAGAGAAAGCCCATCGAGATGCGAGCTGACGGACCGACGCTTTGAAAAATCTCCTCACCGACGTCTCCGGCGTGCAAGTCGGCCACGCTCACGACGCGGCCCTCGCCTCCGGCGTGACCGCGATCCTGTTCGATAACCCTGCCATCGCGTCGATCGACGTGCGCGGCGGCGGGCCCGGCACCCGCGAGGACGCCGCGCTCAAGCCCGAAAGCACCGTCGAGGCGATCGACGGCATCACGCTCTCCGGCGGCTCGGCGCTCGGGCTGGATGCCGCGGGCGGCGTGCAGGCCTGGCTCGCCGAACAGGGCCGCGGCTTTCGAATCCGCGAGGCGGTCATTCCGATCGTCCCGGGCGCGATCTGCTTCGACCTGCTCAACGGCGGCAACAAGGCGTGGGGGCGCTTCCCGCCCTATCGCGATCTCGGCTATGTCGCGGCTCACGCGGCGGGCGGTGATTTCGCACTCGGCAGCGTCGGCGCCGGCCTCGGCGCGACCACGGCCAATTTCAAGGGTGGCCTCGGCTCCGCCTCCGCACAAACCGACGGCGGCGTCACGGTCGGGGCGCTGGCGGTGGTCAACGCCGTCGGCAGCGTCACCGTCGGCGACGGGCCGTGGTTCTGGGCGGCACCGTTCGAGATCGGCGATGAGTTTGGCGGCCGCGGATTGCCGAACGCGTTCACGCCGGACATGCTCAGAGCCCGCCTCAAGGGCGGGCCGGCCGCGACGCCGGTGGAGAACACCACGCTGGTGGTCGTCGTTACCGACGCCGTGCTGACGAAGGCACAAGCCAAGCGGCTCGCCATGATCGCGCAAACCGGAATGGCGCGCGCAATCTATCCCGTGCACGCACCGCTCGACGGCGACGTGGTGTTTGCGGCTGCGACCGGCAGGAAACCGGTCGATCCGCGGTTCGGCCTCACCGAACTCGGCATGGTCGCGGCCAACACGGTCGCCCGCGCGATTGCGCGCGGCGTCCATGCTGCGACCGCGCTACCCTTTCTGGGTGCGCTACCGGCGTGGGGGGATCGTTTCGGCTAGGGTCGCAGTCCGAAGGATCGTCGCCGGGTCTCGTGCTCACGCGCTGAGCGAGAGCGATGCGGTGTTGGCCGATGACGAGATCGCCTGGGCCTGGCGCTGGATCATCTGCTCGATGAAATTATAGGACGACGTCGCCGAGCTCGACGAGCTGCCGCTCGCCGGCGACGTCATCGTCACCTTGGATCCGTCCGCATAGGTCAGCGAGGTCGTCACCGAACCGTCGCTGTTGGTGACGGATGTGGTGGTTGCGCCCTGCAGCGCCTGCGAGAACGGATCGGAATTTGATCCGTCGTCACCGGAGCCGTCAGTCGCATGTTGATGATGGTGGCCTTTGCCGCCCTTCAGCGCCGACGCCAGTTCCTTCAGGCTCACCGAGCCGTCGCCGTCCTTGTCGAGCTTGCCGAACACGCTGTCGGCCTGCGCCAGGTTGGTGCCGCCGGCGCCGAGCGCGTCCTCGAATTCCGATTTGGTGACCTTGCCGTCACCGTCGGCGTCGATCTGCGAGAACAGGTCCTGCAGCGCCTGGGAGCGGCTTTGGGTTGTCGAGCTCGATCCCGCCGAGGACTGGCTCTGGGCGTCGAGCAGCGCGCTCATGGTCTGCGGCGATATCTGCGCACCGCCACCGGTACCGGAGTTGGAACCCGGGCCGACCGAAGCCGTCGAACTCGAGGACAGGAGATTGAAGGGGCTGGCTGTCTGGCTGACGCCGGTGGATGGCGCGGACGACGACTTCGACGTCAGCGCCTTCAGGGCATCGAGGGCCGACGACGCGGCTCCCAAAGCAAGGAACATGGCAGAACTCCAACAACGCCGCTGATCGCGGCCGACATTTCCTGCATGTTGATCAGCAAGCGCCGTGCCAGTGCGAAAAACCCAATAAAACCGGGCTTTCCTGCATCTCCTCCCCCAGGGCGAACCCGGCAATAGCTGCCGTCCGCGGCAGATTTTTCCGCCCACAGGAGACGTCCGCGGACACATTGCCCCTGGCCGCCCTGCATGTTACGCGGGGCCATTCCGCCCCTTAAGCTTTGGGAAACGCGCACATGTCCCAGCAATTTGCGTCACGCCCCCTCGTCATCGCGCCGTCGATTCTCGCGGCGGATTTCGCCAAACTGGGCGAAGAGGTCCGCGCCGTCGACGCGGCCGGCGCCGACTGGATCCATCTCGACGTGATGGACGGACATTTCGTGCCCAACATTTCCTACGGGCCGGATGTGATCAAGGCGATGCGCCCGCACACCAAGAAGATCTTTGACGCGCATCTGATGATCTCGCCCTGCGACCCCTATCTTGAGGCCTTCGCAAAAGCCGGCTGCGATCACATCACTGTCCATGCCGAGGCCGGCCCGCATCTGCATCGCTCGCTGCAGGCGATCCGCGCGCTCGGCAAGAAGGCGGGCGTCTCGCTCAATCCTGGTACGCCGGCGAGCGCCATCGAATATGTCATCGACCTGATCGACCTGGTGCTGGTGATGTCGGTCAATCCCGGCTTCGGAGGGCAGGCCTTCATCAAGTCCGCGCTCGGCAAGATCAGCGACATCAGGGCGATGACGGCGGGACGGCCGATCGATATCGAGGTCGATGGCGGCGTGGCCCCGGATGTCGCCGGCCAGCTCGCCGCCGCCGGCGCCAACGCGTTTGTCGCGGGCTCCGCGGTGTTCAAGGGCGGCACGATGGAATCCTACAAGTCCAATATTTCCGCGATCCGCAACGCGGCGGCGCTGGCGCGCGGCGAAGCGATCTGACGCGAATATCCGTCTCGAGCGGCGAACCATTGCACCACTCGAACCTGCGCGACGACCGACGGGTGCGGCGAGCTGCGTCGACGGAACCGGAAAGCTCCATGCTCCAGCCACAAAGATTCATGCTCCGGCCATAAAGGAAGGTCAGCATTCTGTCTTTCTTCGATGGGGGCACCAAACATGATGAAGGCCATTACCACCGTCGGCGCGCTGCTGTTGCTGCTCGCGTCGCCTGCCGCGCTCGCGCAGCGCGCGGGCGACGCCGCGCTCGGAGCTGTAGCAGGTGCCGTCGTGCTGGGACCGGTCGGCGCTGTTGCGGGCGCCGTCGTCGGCTATACGGCGGGGCCTTCGATATCGCGGTCGTGGGGGATCGACGGCCGCCGGTCGGCGCGGCAGCGCAAGCAAGCCTCGCAGGACGGCAGCGTGCGCGCAGCGAGAGCGGAGGCCGTTGGCACCGCCGGGTCCGGCCCTGCTGCACAAGCTCCGCGCGCGGCCACCGCGCGAAGCGAAGGTGGCGCTGCGGCGCCGCGCCCTGCACGCGCTGCCGCCAAGCCGTCGTTTCCGCCTGTCCAGACTCTCGACTGAGCGCATTCACACCCTGAGCTGACGTCAGCCGGTCTCTATCTGCGCCGACCGCGGCGGCCGCACCACGGTCACCGTGCAAGCGGCCTCGGCCGCTACCTTGCCCGCGACGCTGCCGAGCAGCGTGCGCAGCATCGAATTCTGCCGCGCGCCCATCACGATATGATCGACCTGGTTGACCCTGGTGAATTCCAGGATAGCCGACGCAGGATCGATCGCTTCCAACACATGCACCGTGAGACGGCCTTCGTCGAGTTGCAGCGGCGAGGCCCAGTGGCGAAGCGCGACCAGCCGCTCGATATGCTTGTTGTTGCCGTGTTCGTCGAGCGTCCTGTCGATGGTGACGCGGCCGAGCCTGAGCACGTTCAGGCAGGCGAGCCTTGCGGACGGCAGGGTTGCCAATAGCTGCGCCGCTGTCCGGCGCAGGCACTCGTTGAGTTCTCCCGACCCCTCCTCGGTGTCGAGCGCAACCACGACGATCGGCCCTGAAGCCAGTTGGGCCGCGACATCGGATTTCGGTTTCGGCTGGGTCAGTTCGCGATTGAAGCGGCGGCGCCATACCGTGCTGAGGGGATCGCGCTGCAGCCGTTCCGAACGCGCCGTCAACTTGACCTGCTCGGGATGCGCCAGATCGAACGCCAGTTGAGAGG
>Ga0081540_1003729_pt1 | contig 11938 bp, 12 predicted proteins | sample TabmetS2T1R1_FD_71024 | JGI IMG/M metagenome (GOLD analysis project Ga0081540, IMG submission 71024) | Tabebuia heterophylla rhizosphere microbial communities from the University of Puerto Rico - S2T1R1 | ecosystem: Host-associated > Plants > Roots > Rhizosphere ...
CGAATTGAATTCCTTGTTGAGCGCCTCGATCCGCGCCGCAAAGTTCACGGTGTCGCCGATCACCGTGTATTCCTTGCGGCGCGGCGAGCCGATGCTGCCGGCGACGACCTCGCCGATATGGACACCGATGCCGATGCGCAGCGGCCAGTGCGTGGCCTTGTTGACACGGTCGTTCGCGTCAAGCATTTCGCGCGCGGCCGCAACCGCGCGATGAGCAGCGTCTTCCGCTTCCAGCGGTGCGCCGAACAGCGCAAGGAAGCCGTCGCCCAAAAACTTGTTCACGATGCCGCCATGGCGGTCCAGGATATCGACCAGGATCGCAAAGGCGCCGTCGAGCCGGTCTACCACTTCCTGCGGCGAGCGCTCGCGGGCGCCGGCGGTAAAACTGCGGAAATCGACGAACATCACGGCGACGCGGCGGATATCGCTCTCGGCGCCCTTGCCTTCCAGCATCAGCCGCTCAACCACCTGCGGCGAGACGTGCTGGCCGAACAGATTGGTGATGCGGTCGCGCGCGGTGGCGGCCTTGATGCTGGCCTCGAATTGCCGACGCAGCTGCACGCCGACCGCGCCGGCCAGCATGCCGCAGACGAGGAGGATCAGGCTGCGTGCGCCGTGATAGAAGATGCTGGGATCCGGCGCGCTCTCTCCCGCCGGACGATAGAACATCGCCATGTAAAACAGCTGCGCGGCCGCGACGAAGCCTGTGAAGGTCGAGAGCCAGAAATCCAGCCGCAGCGTCGATAGGATGATGAAGATGAAGTAGACGAATGGCCCGACAAATCCGAGGGCCTCTTGCGAGCCCATGCTGTTGATCTGCATCGCCACCACGATCGTCGGCATCGACGTCTCGATGAAGGCGCCGACATAGCGGCGAAACTTCGGTACGTCGTGGTGGAGATTGAGGTGCCTGCTGATCACAGCATGGACCCAGAGCTCGAACAGGATGAACGGCACGACGAAGGCATACAAATGGAGTGGATTGAGGTTGCCGTGCCAGATCCGGCTCATCGCGTCGGGCGCGAAGAAATGGATACCACTGGAGACCAGCATGAGCAGCACCGTTGTCCCGATCAGCGCCCTGATACGGATCAACTCGGTGCGCAGCACCTCCTGCGTGAGCGCGTGATCGAAGTCGGTGGGTATCACCGCCGGCTTCTTGCCTCCCCATGGCACGAAAATGACCATTGCCGTGTCTCGAATCGAATTGCACCGAACGGGCCGCCAATTGCACCGCGCGTTTTCGCCTCAGTCCAGCGTACGGCGGAAACGTGTAACCGCAATCGTCATCGCCAGCAACATCAGGGCAATCAGTGCAATCGCGTCGTACTGCACGTTCGCGACTGTCGCGCCCTTCAGCATGATGGCGCGAACGATGCGGATGAAATGCGTCAGCGGCAGAACTTCGCCGAGATATTGCGCCCAGACCGGCATGCCGGCAAAGGGAAACATGAAGCCAGACAACAGGATGCTGGGCAGGAAGAACATCATGGAAAGCTGCATCGCCTGCAGCTGGTTCTGCACAATGGTGGAGAAGGTGTAGCCGATCGAAAGATTGGTGGTGATGAACAGCGTCGACAGCACGGCCAGCATCAAGACGCTGCCGAGAATCGGCACGCCGAACAACAGCACGCCGATGCCGATGATCAGCGTCGCCTGGATGAAGCCGACCAGCACGTAAGGGACGATCTTGCCGAACATCACCTCGACCGGCTTGATCGGCATCGACAGCAGGTTCTCCATGGTGCCGCGCTCGATCTCACGGGTCACCGAGAGTGCCGTGAAGATCAGCATGGTCATAGTCAGGATGGTGCCGACCAGGCCGGGCACGATGTTGAGCCGCGACGACGCCGCCGGGTTGTAGCGCGCATGGGTCCGGATCTCGAACGGCATGCGGGGCGGATCGCCGGCTTGAAGGTCGTGCTCCAGCGCGGTCTGTACCAGCGGGCCGAGCGCGGCGAGCGCGGAGCCGGCGGCAACGGGGTCTGTGGCGTCGGCCGCAACCAGCAGCGCCGGCTTGTCGCCGCGCCGCACCGCGCGCTCGAAGCCGCGCGGGATCTCGACGCCGAACAGCACCTTGCCGGATTGCAGCAGGTCGTCGAACTCGTCGACAGTGTGGACTTCGCGGGTGAAGCGGAAATAGGCGGTGTTCTCCATCGCCTTCAGGATGGAACGGCCGAGGTCGGAGTCCTCCTGCAGCAGCACTGCACTTGGCAGGTTGCGCGGCGTGGTGTTGATGGCGTAGCCGAACAGCAGGAGCTGCATCACCGGGATCATCACGATCATCGCAAACGACACCCGGTCGCGCTTGAGCTGGATGAATTCCTTGAGCAGCATGGCATAGCTGCGCCGCCAGAAGCCAAAGGTGTCCCTGGCTTCGCGGGGCTTGGCGGATGAGGCAGCGGCGGTCATTGGAAATTGTCCTTGGCGCGGTTCATCAGGTCGATGAACACGTCTTCCAGCGACGGCTCGCTCTTCTGCCAATGCAGATGGCCGCTGTCGCGATAGGGCGCGATGCTGGCTTGCAGCGCCGCCTGATCGCGGCCGGAGACGTGCAGCGAGGTGCCGAACGGCGCGACCATGTCGATGCCGGGCCTGCCGGTAAGCTCGGCGGCCAGGCCGTTGAGGTCGCCGGTGACGTTCCAGGTCGAAAGCGCCGAATGCGCGATCACTTCCTCGACTGTGCCGTGCGCCAGCAGATTGCCATAGGCGATATAGGCGATCTCGTGACAGCGCTCGGCCTCGTCCATGTAATGGGTCGAGACGAGCACGGTCAGCCCTTCGGCGGCGAGCGCGTGGATCTCGTTCCAGAAATCGCGCCGCGCCTTGGGGTCGACGCCGGCGGTCGGTTCGTCGAGCAGCAGCAGTTGCGGGCTCGGCAGCGTGCAGGCGCCGAGCGCAAGCCGCTGCTTCCAGCCGCCGGAGAGCTCACCGGCGAGCTGCTCCTCGCGGCCGGAGAGGCCGAGACGGTTGATCATCTCGCGCGCCGCGCCCTTCGGATTCGGCAGGCCGTAGAGCCGCGCGACGAATTCGAGATTCTCGCGGACCGAGAGGTCCTGATAGAGCGAGAATCGCTGCGTCATGTAGCCGACGCGCAGCTTGATCTTGTCGGCGTCGCGGCGGATGTCGTAGCCGAGGCACGTGCCCGTGCCGCTGTCAGGCGTCAAGAGACCGCAGAGCATGCGGATGGTCGTGGTCTTGCCCGAGCCATTGGGGCCGAGGAAGCCGTAGATCGAGCCGCGCTTGACCTGCATCGATAGGTTCTGCACAACGGTGCGGCCGCCAAACGATTTTGTCAGCCCTTTTACATCGATGGCGATGTCGGGGGCGGATGGTGAGACATTGTTCATCGCTTGTCCGCAACCGGGGTCCGGGCGTTGAGATAGACGCTGATCGGCTGGCCGACGCGCAGCGCATCGGGCCGCGAAGGCCGCGCCTGGATCAGATAGACGAGCTTGTTGCGCTCATCGAGGCTGTAGATCACGGGCGGGGTGTATTCCGCCGCGGTGGCGATAAAGTAGATCTTTGCGGTCAGATCGGCCGAGCAATTGTCGCAGGTCACCTTCACCTCATCGCCGATCGCAAGCTTCGGAAGCTCGGTCTCCGGCACGAAGAAGCGGATCTTCATGTTGCCCGGCGGCATGATCGACAGCACCGGCCGCTTTTCCGGCACCATCTCGCCCTCGCGGAAATAGATCTGCTGGATGGTGCCTGCGACCGGCGCAAAACCCTTGCGCCGCGCCAGCCTGGTCTGCGAGCTGTTCACGCGGGCTTCCGCCACCCGCAGCGCGGAGACCGCGGAATCCAGCGCAGCCTGCGTGCCCGAGCCGGTCTTGCTCAGCGACGAGGCGCGGTCAAAGGTCTGCTGCGCATTCGCGAGCGCCGCATTGTTCTGGTAGAGCTCGGCCTGCTGCAGATCGTCGTCGACGGAATAAATCTGGTCGCCGACCTTCACCTCGTCGCCCTCGCGGACGAGAAGTTTGGTCACCCGCCCGCTCTCATCGGGGCTGACAAAGATCATGTCGGCCTCGACCCATCCCTGGAAGCCGGGATCGCGCTTGTCGTTGCAGCCGGCGAGCGTCACCGCAAGCGCCAGCGCCGCGAAAAGCCGTGTCGTCATTCGCGACGGGCTCATGTCGTCCTCCGTTCGCCGAAGATCAGATCGAGATGCGTGCGAAACATCTCGATCGCATCGAGCGGCGCATGTCTTGCGAACAGGCTCTGCCAGATCACCGCGATCAGCGCCGGCGCCACCATGATTTGCGGAAACTTTGCGAGGTTCGTGTTCTTGATCTCGCCGCGCGCGATGCCGAGATCGATCATCGCCCGCATGCCGGCCAGTCCCTTGGACACCACCTCGCGGTAGTAGAAATCGGCGATCGCGGGAAAGCGCGGCCCTTCGGCGACGATCAACCGCACGATGTCACCGCGCCGCGTGGTCACGACTTCATGGATGAAGTTGAGCGCAAAGGCCTCGATGAGATCGCGCACGGTGCCGCCGGTCGGCAACGGCCCCTGCATGCGGCCGACCAGCGGCACGATCGCGGTACGGATCAACTCCTCGAACATCGATTCCTTGTCCTTGAAGTGCAGGTAGATCGTCCCCTTGGCGACGCCGGCCCGCTTGGCGATGTCGTCGAGCCGTGTGGCGGCAAAACCGCGCGAGATGAATTCCTCCATCGCAGCCTCAATGATCGCCTGCCGCCGCTCCGCCGCGCGCTCGGCGCGGTTGAGTTTGATCAGCGGCAGCTCCGCCGAAACCACTTTGGGGTCGCTGGCGCGCGCCGCCCTGCTCGAGACGCGGCGCTTGGCGGTCGTGGGACGGCTCGAGGTTTTGGTGCGTGTCTTGTTCATGCTGGATATATGACTGACTGGTCAGTCATAGTCAATGAATGACTGGGCGATGAGACGTCACATCGATGTGAGCGGTGTTTGGGTAAGGATAGGGCCTTATCGACCGGAGCGTTCGCTCAGCGATAGCAGATTGCCGTCGGGGTCCCGGAACCAGGCGATCCGGGCGCCGGAAGGCGACTTCCAGATGCTGTCGGCATCCTGCTCCAGCGGCGGGAAGCGCTCGAATCGGCCCCCGCGGGCGGCGATGTCGCGAACGACCTGATCGATGCCATCGACCGACCAGCCAAGCGCGGTGTGCGGCTGCGGGGTCAGCTCGCGCACCTTCTGCAGCCGCAGTTCGATCCCCTGCGCATCGTAGACCACGGCGAAATCATCTTCGGAGACGAACGAGAGGCCGAGCACGCCTTCGTAGAAGGCGCGCGCCCGCGCGGCATCCGTCGTTGCAAGAAAACCCATCAGCTTGAAGTCAGCGAGCATGCCCACTCCCCTTCCACATTGCGCCGGCGCCGCTGGAAGCTAGCTGTGAAACTTCAAGCCGTCGACGATCTTGTCGATCACCTTGCGCTCGGCTCGCATGGCAATGCCGACCAGATTGAGGTCGGCGCGGGCGACCGCCCTCACCGTCTCGCGGTTGGCGGCGTCATGCGTGGTCCGAAACATGTCCTCGGTATAGACGGCGGGCATCACATTGCGCGCTAACGCACGCTCAAGCGCGCGCGACAGCGCTACGCGATCGGCACCATAGATCAGGATCGGCTGGCCGATCAGCGAGAGATATTTTGTGCCCGAGCCATCCTCATAGGCGTCGCCGATGCATTCGGGGAATTGCGCGGCGATGCCGCCAGCAAGGAAAGACGCGACGTTGAGTTTCTGCCACGCTTCCAAATCGGTCCGGATCACGACCGCGATCTTGGTGTCGAATTGCATGTAAACTCCGTCGTCATTCCGGGATGGTCCGAAGGACCAGACCTCAGGTGCGCAATTGCGCACCGGGGAATCTCGAGATTCTCTGGAGCGCAAGTGCGCTCCAAAGTTCGATGCTTCGCATCGCCCCGGAATGACGTTAGCAAAATCATCCCCTGGCGTCGCAGGCCCAGGCGCGGATGACGCATTCCTTGCCGCCGAATTCGTAGCACTTGCGCGTAGCAGCGTTGAGCGAAGAGGAAATCTTGGGCTTCACCGCATAGCCGTGCGGGCCACAGGGGTTCTTCAGATCAATCGCCAGCGCAGCGCAGGCGCGCTTCATGGTGATGGCCGTGCACTGGCCCTTGCATTGCTTTAGCGCGGCGATGCGCGCGGCATCTTCGGCCGGATAATCGTAGGCCTGGCCATAGGTGCCGCACTTACCGACCGCGAAGGCGCCGGCGGCCCAGGACTCCGAGATGAAGCGCGACGCGGCGAGCAACAAAGTGAGCGCCAGAATGAGCAGCGCACGCCGCTGCGCCTTCGCCGTCGAAACGATCAAAATCCCCTCCCCCAGGGCAAACCCGGAGCGAATCTAAGGCGGGGTCGTTTCCACTTGGTGAACGGGACGTGAAAAAGGAGATCGCGCCGCGCCGTCGGTGCGACGTGGCGATCGATCAAACATTCGCGTTCGCGGTGGACGGGCCGAAGCCGCCCGAATAGGCTCCCGGTGTTTCGCCCGCCCGCAACGCTAGTGTTGATGACGATGAAATACCTGCTCACGATCCCGACCGCCATTCTCCTGATGATTGCCCCTTGCTGGGCCGATGCAAAAAGCACCCTGTTCCGCGAAGCGTTCGCATGCTCGGAACGAGGCCCCTCTTCAATTTGCGTCTACGGGGCAATTCCGAAAGGAAAGCAGGTAACGGTCCTCGCCAAGGGATGGAAGAGCCCGGCCGTTCCCAAGGGAGAATTCTCAAACAAAGAGATGAACAATGGCGTCAAGACGATCACGCGGCTGCAGGTCGCCACGCCCCCGCCGGGCGGCGCCTCCATGATCGCCGTGCTGGCTGCGGCGGATACCGTGACCGAAGTCCCATTTGAAGAAGTTCAGGACAGGGTTCTCGTCGGAAGAATAGGCGAGTACATCGCGAGCACTAACGCACTGAATTTGGATCCGGACATCCGCCTTTTGAAAACCCGCCTGCTCAGGGCCTCACCGACGATCCTGCTGTCCGAAACGTTTCTCAGCCCACCCAACGGCGTGGCCGACCTGGAAAAGCAACTGCCGACCGGCTGCAACGATTGCGAAAATGTGCCGCTGCTGATCGGAGCGAACCTGGAGGACCTCTTCAAGGAAATCCGCTCCACCGAGACAAATAGCGTAGAGCACACCTGCGGCGGCATCAAGCTGGCGTACACGCTGTCTGGCCGGATGCATCTTCTAAGCCATGCATTCAGCTGCGAGAGCGACGCGTTACTCGCGACCCTGGTTCACGATCTTTCAGGACCAAAACCGAGGCTGGTTTTCAAGATGATGGGGGGTCTCTAGCGAATAGAGGCGCACCCGCGCGCAGTCACCCACGCCGCGCGGCTTCCAGCCCCTGCGGCGTGTCGATGTCGAGGAAGGCGCTGTCGCCCTCGACCGGGACTTCGGTGACGGCTTCGGCGTGCTTCGTAATCAAATGCCGCGCGCCGGTATCGCCGTCGAGCGTCATCAATTCCTTGAAGAAGCGGCGCGACCACAGCACGGGATTGCCACGACGGCCTTCGGCGACCGGCACGGTGATGAGATGGCCGCGGTCTGGCGCAAAGGCGTCGATCAAGCGGTCGATCAGCTGGGCGTCGATCAGCGGCATGTCGCCCAGGCAAACGATGGCGCCATCGGCCTTGTCGGATACCGCGGAGATGCCGGCTTTCACCGAACTTGCAAGTCCGCCGGCAAACTCCGGATTGCGCACGAATTTTACGTTCAATCCGATGAGCGCCTGCTCGACCAGCTCGGCCTGATGGCCGGTGACAACGATGACTTCGGCAGCCTTCGACGCCAGCGCCTGCTCGGCGACGATCCGCACCAGCTTCTTGCCGTTGAGCTCGGCGAGCAGCTTGTTCGGCCCGCCCATCCGCGTCGAACGGCCGGCCGCGAGCACGATGGCGGCGACATTCCGGTTGCCTTCGGTGTCGGGGACGCTGCGCGGCTGGCCGCGCGTCACGATTTCCATCAGCAGGCCGCCGACGCCCATGCCGGTGAGATCGGTGCGCGTGACCTTGATGCCGGCCAACAGCCGCATCAGCACCCAGTCAAAACCGTTTTCGACCGGCGAGCGCGCGCAACCTGGCGCGCCCAGTACCGGCACGCCGCCGGCGCTGCCGATCAGCAAGAGATTGCCGGGATCGACCGGCATGCCGAAATGCTCGATGGCGCCGCCAACTTCGGTGAGCGCAGCCGGAATGACGTCGCGACGGTCGGCAATCGCAGAGGCGCCGAACACGATGACGAGTTCGGCACCGAGGCCGAGCAATTCCTTGATGGACGCCGCAAGCAGCTTTTCATCATGCGGGACCCGGCGCTCGGCGATGATCGTTGCGCCCGCCGGCGCCAACCGCTCGGCGGTGACGCGCAACGTCTTGTCGATCACTTTTGGCGAAAGTCCGGACAGCTGGGTCGAAACCACGCCGACCTTCTTGATCACGTAGGGCGCGACGCGCAGCGTATCCTTGCCGGCCACCGCGACGGCCGCGTCGCGCAACTTTCCTTCGACGCCGAACGGGATCAGTTTGACTGTCGCGATCATCTCGCCTTCGACAACCGGCTTGAAGGCGGGCAGTGTCGCAAGCGTGATCGCTTCATCGACACCGTTGATGCGGTCCACCGCGGCACGATCGACCACCAGCACGCCGGCGCGGCCAGCGAACAAATTGGATCGTCCGGTAAAGGCCCGCTCTACATTGACGCCGTCGCCCGCTACGGCCTGCGCGATGCCGGCAGCCGCGACGTCTTCCGAAACATCGCCCTGCTCCAGGCGAACGACCACGATCTCCTTCACGCCGGCCTTTTCGAGCGCCTCGACCTCTGCCGTCCCAATGGTCGTGCCCTTCTTGAGCACTAGCGCGCCCTGGCGCAGCGTGTGCACGGTCACGCCGCCGATAGCTTCCCTTGGACTGGCCGGGCCGAACTTCATGCCGCCTGTTCTTTTTCCTTGGGCGGGAGGCGCAGCACTGCCGTGATCTCGGCCATGATGGCGACCGCGATCTCCGATGGCGACACCGCGCCGATGTCCAGCCCAATCGGCGCATGGATGCGCGCAATGTCGGCCTCAGAGGCGCCCTGCGCCCGCAACCGCTCCGCGCGCTTGGCATGCGTCTTCCGCGAGCCGAGTGCGCCGATATAGAAGCAGTCTTTCGCAAACGCATGCAGCAGCGCCGGATCGTCAATCTTGGGATCATGCGTCACCGCGACAAAGGCGGTGTAGTGATCGATGTTGAGCGGCGGCAGCGCGACATCGGGCCATTCGGCGATTAAGGGCACATCGGGAAAGCGCTCGGGGCTCGCAAAAGCGGTGCGCGGATCAACAATGGTGACGTCATAGTCCAGCGCGCTCGCCAGCGGCGCCAGCGCCTGGCTGATATGAACCGCGCCGACAATGACGAGCTTGGCGGTCGGCGCGTAGACATTGAGGAACAGTTTTTTGCCGGCGACCTCGACATTGCCGCTCTTGCCCATGCGAAGTTGCTTGGCGAGCTCGGCGCGCAGCGGATCGGCGGCGATGTCCTTCTCCTTCACCAGGCGCTGCGTACCATCAGCGGTGTCCGTGACAATAATGACCGGGCGGCGCGCGGCGCGCTCGGCATTCAACTCCCTGAGGATCTCGATCTTCACAGCTATCCCACCTTCTCGACAAAGACGCGGATGGTGCCGCCGCAGGATAGACCGACATTCCAGGCGGTCTCGTCGGCGACGCCGAATTCCAGCATTTTTGGCTTGCCACTCGCAATCACGTCCAGCGCCTCGGTGACGACGGCGCCCTCGACGCAGCCGCCGGACACTGAGCCTAAGAACGTGCCATCGTCATTGATGACGAGGCTCGAGCCCGCCGGACGCGGCGCGGAGCCCCAGGTCTCGACGACGGTGGCAAGCGCTACACCATGGCCGGCCTTCTGCCAGTCCTCGGCGGCCTTGAGGATATCTTCGTCGCGGTTGAGCATGGCAAAACCTCGTTCAGGCTACGGAGCGGATCAGGCTGCGGTGGTGCGGCGGAGGCGGCGCCGACAGCGCCTCGACCAGCCCTTCGATCGAACTCAAGTTATGCACCGGGCGGAATTCGTCAACGTGCGGCAGCATCATTTTGATGCCCTGCGCCTTGGCCTCGAAGCCGCTGTAGCGGAGCAGCGGGTTGAGCCAGATCAGGCGGCGGCAGGAGCGGTGCAGGCGGTCCATCTCGAAGGCGAGCTTGTCGTCGGCCTCGCGCTCCAGCCCGTCGGAGATGAGCAGCACGATCGCCCCCTGCCCCAGCACGCGGCGCGCCCACAGCTTGTTGAAGGTGTGGAGCGAGGTGGCGATGCGGGTGCCGCCGGCCCAATCCTCGACGGTCTGCGAGCAACTCGCCAGCGCCTCGTCCGGATCCTTGGCGCGCAGTGCCCGCGTCACATTGGTAAGGCGCGTGCCGAACAGGAACACCGACACGCGTTTGCGATGATCGGTGATGGCGTGCAGGAAATGCAGGAACAGCCGTGTATATTCGCTCATTGATCCGGAGATATCGAGCAGCGCCACGATCGGCGCGGGCTTCTCGATCCGGCCGAGTTTTCGGATGTCGATGATCTCGCCCGAGGTGCGCAGGCTGCGGCGGATGGTGCGGCGCATGTCGAGGCGCAGGCCACGCGGGTCCGGTTGATGACGGCGCGTGACGAGCTCGGCCTGAGGCAGCTTCATCCTGGCAATCGCCCGGAGCACTTGCGCGATCTCCGCCGCGCTCATCTGCGCAAAATCCTTCTTCTGCAGGATCTCCTGGTCGGAAACGGAGAGCCGCAATTCCTGCTCCTGCGCCTGCGGCACCTCCTCGCGCATCGCGGGCTGCGCCATCGCCTCCTGCACACGGCGCGAGGCCGGCGGCGGCTTCTTCTTGGCGTGATCCGGCAGCGGCACGGAGTCGAGCATGTGCTTCCACTCCTCCGCAGCACGGAAGAACAGCTCGAAGGCTTGCTTGAAAATCAGCGCGTGCTCGTGGCGCTTGACGAAGATCGATTCCAGCGTGGTGTAGACATCGGCGCGGTTGCCGATGTCGATCACCTGCAGCGCGTTCATGGCGTCGATGACCGAGCCCGGCCCCACGGGCATCCCCGCCGCGCGCAAAGCGCGGGCAAAGCCGACGACGTTGTCGGCCATTCGGCCCGTGGGCGGATTGAGGTGGTCGATGGCCGTTGGCATCTCTATTCCGTTGTCATTCCGGGGCGCGCGAAGCGTGAACCCGGAATCTCGAGATTCTCAGGTGCGCAACTGCGCACCATAGTTCGATGCTACGCATCGCCCCGGAATGACACGATGGTCAATTCTCGCTGGTCGCTTCCTTCAAAACCTTCTGCAGCCCATCGCCCTGCATGCGCGCGATGTCGTCCTGGTATTTCAGCAGTGCGCCGAGGGTGTCGCCGACCACTTGCGGGGTCAGCGAGCGGGCGTCGAGCTCGGTCAGCGCGGTGGCCCAGTCGATGGTCTCGGCAACGCCCGGCGACTTGTAGAAATCCTGGTCGCGCAGCGCCTGCACGAAGCGCACGACCTGCTGCGACAGCTTTGCGGAGATGTTGGGTACCCGGCTCTTGATGATGGCAAGCTCGCGCTCGGCCGAGGGGTAGTCGACCCAGTGATAGAGACAGCGGCGCTTCAGCGCGTCGTGGATTTCGCGCGTGCGGTTCGACGTGATGATGACGATCGGCGGATGCGGCGCCTTGACCGTGCCAAATTCGGGGATGGTGACCTGGAAGTCGGAGAGGATTTCGAGCAGATAGGCCTCGAATGCCTCGTCGGCGCGGTCGAGCTCGTCGATCAAGAGCACCGGCGCGCCGGCGACATCAGGCTCCAGCGCCTGCAGCAGCGGCCGCTTGATCAGATAGCGCTCGGCAAAGATATCCGATGACAATTGCTCGCGGTCGGTCTCCCCGGCCGCCTCCGACACGCGGATCGCGA
>Ga0081540_1003730_pt1 | contig 11937 bp, 11 predicted proteins | sample TabmetS2T1R1_FD_71024 | JGI IMG/M metagenome (GOLD analysis project Ga0081540, IMG submission 71024) | Tabebuia heterophylla rhizosphere microbial communities from the University of Puerto Rico - S2T1R1 | ecosystem: Host-associated > Plants > Roots > Rhizosphere ...
CAAGGCGGCGCGGCTGCGCCGGCTCACTGCGGCCTGGCTGCAGGAGGCCGGTGGCGGCTACCGCGACGTGCGCATCGACGTGGTCGGCGTCGTCGTCCCGGCACGTGGGCGGCCCACCGTCGAACATGTGCGGGCGGTGATCTGAATGGGCCTCGGGCGAGCCCTCGCCGTCGGCCTGATCGGCCTGGAAGGGCACGTGGTCGAGGTCCAGGCCGACGTGACACCGGGCCTTCCGGCGTTCACCCTGGTCGGGCTCCCGGACGCCGCGCTGACCGAGGCGCGCGAGCGGGTCCGGGTCGCCCTCGGGAACGCCGGATACCGGCTGCCGTCCCGGCGCATCACCGTGAACCTCTCACCGGCCGCCCTGCCCAAGTCGGGGACCGGGTTCGACCTTGCCGTGGCCGCCGCGCTCCTGGCCGCCACCGACTGCGTGGACCCTGCCCTGGTCGCCGAGGCGGTTCACCTCGGTGAGCTCGCGCTCGACGGCCGGGTCCAAGCTGTGAGGGGCGTTCTGCCCGCGGTGCTGGCCGCGGTCCGGGCCGGCCGCACGCGGGTCGTCGTGCCCGAGCTGAACGCGCTCGAAGCGCGGCTGGTCCCGGGCGTGGACGTGGTGCCCGTGCGATGGCTCAGCGACGCGGTCGCCCTGCACCGAGGGATCGGTCCCTCCGACTGGCCCGGGCCGTGGGCGGATCCGCCGCCGCCGAGCGACACCGCGACGGCATTCCGCCCCGATCTCGCCGACGTCGTCGGTCAGACCCACGCGCGCCGCGCCCTGGAGGTCGCTGCCGCCGGTGGACATCACCTCCTGCTGCTCGGTCCGCCCGGCGCCGGCAAGACGATGCTCGCCGCTCGCCTGCCGGGGCTGTTGCCCGACCTCGACGAGGAGCATGCCCTGGAGGTGACGGCCGTGCATTCCGTGGCCGGCACCCTGGATGCAGCGGCGGGTCTGGTACGGAGGCCGCCGTTCGAGGACCCGCATCACTCGGCCACGGTCGCCGCCCTCGTGGGCGGTGGCACCGGCTTGGCGCGCCCCGGCGCCGCGTCTCGGGCCCACCGCGGCGTGCTGTTCCTGGACGAGGCGCCGGAGTTCTCGTCGGCAGCGCTGGAGGCCCTCCGCCAGCCGCTCGAGCACGGCGAGCTCGTGATCCACCGCGCGCTGGGCGCTGCCCGCTTCCCGGCGCGTTTCCAGCTGGTCCTCGCCGCCAATCCCTGCCCGTGCGGGCGGGCCACCGGTACCGGGCAGGACTGCACGTGCACCCCACTCGCCCGCCGACGCTATCTGCGCCGCCTCTCCGGTCCCTTGCTGGACCGTGTCGACATCCAGATCGAGGTCCCGGCGGTCACCCGCGCCGAGATGGCTGCCGCCGGCACCCCCGAGCCCTCGTCCGTGGTGTCCGTCCGCGTCGCCGAGGCCCGGGCGGCCCAGCGGGAGCGACTGCGCGCCGTCGGCCACAGCTGCAACGGCGACGTTCCGGGCCAGGACCTGCGTGGCCGCCTCGCCCTGCCCGGCTCCGCCGTGCGCGACCTCGACAGGGCCATGGACCGTGGACTGCTCACTGTCCGTGGCTACGACCGCGTCTTGCGGTTGGCCTGGACGGAGGCCGATCTCGACGGGTGTGCGCTGCCCGACCGCGACCACGTCGGACGGGCGTTGCTTCTTCGGACGCACGGTCGGGTGGCGGCATGAGCGTTCCATCGCCCTGGTTCGACCCGGACGACGACCGCATGTCGCGAGCGGCCTGGAGCCGGATGACGGAACCGGACGATCTCGGAGCGGCTCGGCTCGTCACCAGGTACGGTGCCGGCCCCGCGCTCGGGCTCGTTCTGTCCGGCGGGGACCGTACTGTCGGTGTCGAGGATCGCTGGCGTGCCCGGGTGGCCGGGCTCGATCCGCGGCGGGACCTGGCCACCCTGGACCGGTTCCGGGGGCGCTTGATCGTACCGGGCGACCCGGAGTGGCCGAGCCTGCTCGACTCCCTGGGCGAGCGGCGGCCGTTCTGCCTCTGGGCCCGGGGCGCGGCCCGGCTGAGCGACGCCGCACGCCGAGCGGCCGCCATCGTCGGCGCTAGGGCGAGCACGGAGTACGGCGAACACACCGCCCGCGAGCTGGCCTTCGGATGCGCCGAGCGGGGGATCAGCGTGGTCTCCGGCGCCGCTTACGGGATCGACGCGGCGGCACACCTGGGTGCCCTGGCCTGCGGCGGCCCGACCGTGGCCGTCCTCGCCTGCGGGGTCGACCGGCCGTACCCACGCGGCAACGTCGACCTCATCGAGCGCATCGCCGACGAGGGCCTCGTGGTCAGCGAAGTGCCGCCGGGCTCTGCGCCGACCCGGAACCGATTCGTGCACCGGAACCGGCTCATCGCCGCCCTCGCCGCGGCCACCGTGATCGTCGAGGCCGGCTGGCGATCCGGGGCGTCCATCACCGCCAAGGAGGCGGACGCGCTGGGGCGCTGCCTCGGCGCCGTGCCAGGGCCGGTCACCTCGGCGGCATCGGCCGGATGCCATCGGCTCCTGCGCGACGGGGCGATCTGCGTGACGACAGCCGCGGAGGTGGCCGAACTGGTGGACCCGATCGGCTCCGCTGCCGTCCAGCAACCGCCACTCGTGCGCGCACTCCACGACGATCTCCCCGAGGTCGACCTTCGGGTCCTCGACGCGCTGCCGCTGAGGCAGCCGCGGCCGTCCACCTCGCTGGCCGCCGTCGCAGGGCTGGACCTGCCGACGCTAGCCGCCAGCCTCGGCCGGCTGGAGCTCCTCGGCCTGGCCGTTCGCACGCCACGGGGGTGGCGCCGCTCGCCGACGAGCGGCTGACGGCGTGCCGGCTTGAGCGCCGAGGACGGGGCGGCGACGGTGAACGCGTGGCACCACCCCGACGCGGCGGCGCGCCCGCGGCCCCCGGCAGCGAGCCTGCTCCGGAACCGCTGGACGAGGCCTTCGAGGACGCCGTACGCGCCTACGACCGGCACCTGGCGGCCGAACGCGGACGCGGCCCGCACACCCGGCGGGCCTATCGCAGCGACGTCCGGTCGCTGCTGGCCTTCGCCCAGGAGCACGGGGTGCGTCGGCTCGAGCTCCTCGACCTCGCGCTGTTGCGGGCCTGGCTCGCCTCGTTGCTGCAGTCGGGGCACGCCAGGGCGACGATGGCACGTCGGGCCGCGGGAGCGCGGGCCTTCACGGCATGGGCGCACCGTTCCGGCCGGATCCCCACCGACCCGGGACGACGACTGACCTCGCCGCGGGCGCTGGAGCACCTACCTGCCGTGTTGAGCCGGCAGGAAGCCGGCACACTGCTCGATCTGGCGGCCCGACGCGTCGCCGAGCGAGCGGCGGCAGCTCCGACCGCCGCGAGCGTCGGTCAGCAGCTGGACGCCGCGGTCGCCATCCGCGATCTCGCCGCCGTCGAGCTGCTCTACGCCACCGGCATCCGCGTGGGCGAGCTCGTCGGCCTCGACCTCGGCTCCGTGGACCCCGAACGTCGACTGCTGCGGGTGCGCGGCAAGGGCGACCGGGAACGTGTCGCTCCGTACGGCCTCCCGGCGGCGCGGCGACTGCAGGACTACCTGGACAAGGCGCGCCCGCGGCTGCTCCGGTCGCCGGACGAACACGCCCTGTTCCTCGGCCGCCAGGGACGGCGGATCGACCAGCGGCAGGTCCGCCGGCTCGTCACTGAGCTCGCGGCCTCCGTCGACGGCGCTCCTGCCATCGGCCCCCACGGCCTCCGCCACTCGGCCGCCACCCATCTGCTGGACGGTGGAGCTGACCTCCGTAGCGTACAGGAGTTACTTGGTCACGCTACGCTATCAACGACTCAGCTCTACACCCACGTCTCAGTGGAGAGGCTCCGTGCAAGCTACCGACAGGCGCACCCCCGCGCGTGAGGCCCAGCCGGCCGACGCGGTGATCGACGACGAGTCGGGCGTTTCCGACGTCGATCCGGTAGCGGCGAACGATGCCGCACTCCGCGGGCTCTGGGAGCACTTCAAGGAGACCGGCGACGCTGCTACCCGAGAACGGCTGATCTTGCACTACGCCCCCCTCGTCAAGTACGTCGCAGGGCGGGTGGGCGTGGGGCTGCCCCCCAACATCGAGCAGGCCGATCTCGTCTCGTACGGGATCTTCGGGCTGATCGACGCGATCGAGAAGTTCGACATCCATCGGTCGATCAAGTTCGAGACCTACGCCATCTCGCGGATCAGGGGAGCGATCATCGACGAACTGCGGGCGATCGACTGGATCCCGCGTTCGGTCCGCTACAAGGCCCGCGAGGTCGAACGGGCGTATGCCACCCTCGAGGGCGAGTTGCACCGAACGCCGACCGAGGCGGAGGTGGCCCAGCACCTGGGCATCGGCCTCGACGAGCTGCACCAGATCTTCTCGCAGGTCTCCTACGTCAACGTGGTCGCCCTCGACGAGCTGCTCTCCGTGGGTGGGGAGAAGGGCGACAAGCTGTCCCTGGTCGACACGCTCGAGGACACCAAGGCCGAGGACCCGGTCACGGCGTTCGAGGCCGAGGAGACGAAGTTCATGCTGGCCCGGGCGATCGACCAGTTGCCCGAACGCGAGAAGATCGTCGTCACCCTCTACTACTACGAAGGGCTGACCCTGGCGGAGATCGGGAAGGTCCTCGGCGTCACGGAGTCGCGCATCTGCCAGATGCACACCAAGGCGGTCCTCCAGCTCCGGGCCAAACTGGCAGAGGTGAGCTGACCCGCGGATCCGGCAGCAGATCCGGAAGCAGGACGGGCAGCGGCGCAGGCGCCAGCAGGCTGAGCGGGTCCACGTACACGTCCCCACGCAGCGCACCCCAATGCAGGCACGGCCCTGGGCAATGACCCGGCCACGCGTCGAGGCGGCCGATGATCGTGCCCGGTTCGGTTCGCTGGCCGACTCGAACGGTGGCCGCCACCGGCTCGTAGGTCGTGCGCAGCCCGCCGTGGTGAGTCACGACGACGACGTCCCGGCCGGCCACGCGGCCCGCAAAGGTGATCTTGCCGGTGCCGGCGGACAGCACCTGCTGGCCGGGAGAGGCCGCGAGATCGACGCCGCGATGCCCCGGTGACCACCGGTACGGCCCCACGGCGAACCGCCGCAGCACCCGCGGGATGGGTGTCAGCGGCCACGCGTAGCCCTGGCTCGGCTTCACTGTCGACCGACCGGCCGGAGGCGGTGGCAGCCCACCCCGCGCCAGCGCAGCCGAGGTCGGCGGGTCGACAGCGGCTCCGGGGAGGAACCCGGCGGCGGGCAGGGCGGCGGCAGCGGCAAGGCCGATCGACACAGCGACGGGCGCGACGGCAGGCATGCCAGCGAGAATGTCCTCCCTCCTCCCTCCCGCGCCGTCCCGTGCCCGCCGCCTGTGGACGACGAAACGAACACGTCGGCGCCTGGACGCATGCCTGTGGACGAGCGCCCACGCCCGACGGTCGAGAGTTCAGGGGCGGCGTAGCCGACGAAGCCGCCGCGATGCCTCGGCCAAGACCTCGGGTCGCTTGCACACCGCGAACCTGACCAGCGACGCGCCGGCGTCGACGTCGTCGTGGAAGACCCGCACGGGCACCGCGACGATCCCGGCCAGCCGGGGGAGGTCGAGGCACAGGGACATCCCGTCCTGGTAACCCAGCGGTGCCGCGTCGGCCACGACGAAGTACGTGCCCCCCGGTCGACTCACCCTGAAGCCCGCCTCGAGCAGCCCGTCGGTCAGCAGGTCCCGGCCGGCCTGCAGCCTCGCGGCGGCCTCCGCGAACACCCCGTCGGGCAGCCCCAACGCCCGCGCGACCGCGGGCTGGAAGGGGGCGCCGTTCACATAGGTGAGGAACTGCTTGACCGTCGTCACCGCCTCGACGAGCTCCGCGGTTCCCGACACCCAGCCGATCTTCCAGCCCGTCACAGAGAACGTCTTCCCGGCACTGGAGATCGTCAGGGTGCGCTCCGCCATGCCCGGGAGAGTGGCGATGGGTACGTGCTGCAGCCCGTCGAAGAGCAGGTGCTCGTACACCTCGTCGGTCACCACGAGCAGGTGGTGCTCGCGGGCCACGGCCGCGACCTCGGCCAGCTCGGTCGGCGACAACACGTGCCCGGTCGGGTTGTGCGGGCTGTTGAGAAGGATCATGCGTGTCCTGGGCCCAATGGCTGCGGCCAGGGCGCCGGGCTCGAGGGCGTAGTCCGGGAAGCGCAGGAGCACGGTGCGGCGTCGAGCGCCGGCCAGCTCGATGCAGGCGGCGTAGGCGTCGTAGTACGGCTCGAGGACGACGACCTCGTCGCCGGGAGCGCAGAGGGCGAGGAGCGTGGCGGCGATCGCCTCCGTCGCACCCGCCGTGACCAGGACCTGCGTGTCGGGGTCGACGTCCAGGCCGTAGAACCGGCGCTGGTGCTCGGCGACGGCCTGCCGGAGCTCTGGAATCCCGCGGCCGGGTGGGTACTGGTTGATCCCGGCGAGGATCGCGGCGGCAGCGTCCTGGAGCAGGCTGGCGGGTCCGTCCGTGTCCGGGAAGCCCTGCCCGAGGTTGATCGAGTCCGTCGCGGCGGCAAGGGCGCTCATGGAGGCGAACACCGTCGGCGCGACGTGACCGGCGGGGGCCAAGAGGTTCGCAGCCCGCGCCACCTCGCGCCACCGGGCGTCCGAGCCGACGGGACCGTCCATGAGTTCGAGCGTATGGGGCCGAGGGTATGGGGCCGAGCGTATGGGGCCGAACGTCTGGGCAGGACCGACGGGGAAGACACCGAGCCAATAGCGCGTTCCAGCGGGTGGCTCCGAGGGTTTGCGGTGTGGTGCACACAGCCGACGCCGGGCTCTCGAGGGCTTACGATTGACGGCGGCCGGGTCGTTCCCGGCCGACTTCGCGTGTCCGCAGACCGTCGCTCGGCGGGGTGCACCGCTCGGTCCGGCTTCCTCCGGGGGCCGGCGCGGTCACCGCGGGCACCAGGCGCACGGGCCGACCGGCCGGTGCGAGGAACCGAGAGCGCTCCGTCCGCGACACCACCCGCCGACGGGGCCCTGAACAGGAGTGCCCTTCCATGGCTGTCGTGACCATGCGCCAGCTCCTCGAGAGCGGCGTCCATTTCGGACATCAGACCCGGCGCTGGAACCCGAAGATGAAGCGCTTCATCTTCACCGAGCGCAACGGCATCTACATCATCGATCTGCAGCAGTCGTTGTCGTTCATCGACCGCGCCTACGACTTCGTCAAGGAGACGGTGGCGCACGGCGGAACGATCCTCTTCGTCGGGACGAAGAAGCAGGCTCAGGAGCCGGTGGCCGAGCAAGCCTCCCGGGTCGGCATGCCGTACGTGAACCAGCGCTGGCTGGGCGGGATGCTGACGAACTTCTCGACCGTCCACAAGCGGCTGCAGCGCCTCAAGGAGCTCGAGGAGATCGACTTCGACGACGTCGCGAACAGCGGCATGACGAAGAAGGAGCTGCTCGTCCTGCGACGCGAGAAGGAGAAGCTCGAGCGCACCCTCGGCGGTATCCGCGACATGGCCCGTGTGCCCAGCGCGGTGTGGATCGTCGACACGAAGAAGGAGCACCTCGCCGTCGACGAGGCGCGCAAGCTCGGCATCCCGGTCGTCGCGATCCTCGACACCAACTGCGACCCCGACGAGGTCGACTACAAGATCCCGGGTAACGACGACGCGATCCGGTCGGTCACCTTGCTGACGCGGGTGGTCGCGGACGCCGTCGCCGAGGGCCTGATGGCACGGTCCCGCGCGGGCGATGTGAAGCCCGAGGCGGGCGCCGTCGCAGGCGACGAACCGCTTGCCGAGTGGGAGCGCGATCTGCTCGCCGGCCAGACCAGCGAGGCGGCGGAGGACCAGGCCGCGGCATCGCCCGTCGCCGCCGTTCCGGTGCAGAACGCGGGCGTCGACGACGCCGCGCTCGCGGGGGTCGGCATCGAGACGACCGCGGATGAGGAGATCGGGGCACTGGAGGAGCCGATCCGCACCGACGCCGTCACGCCCGAGGGCGTTCCGGCCGGCGAGGCGCTCGACAGTGCCCCTGGAGACGAGGCCACCGGCAGCGAGGCCACCGGCAACGAGGCCACCGGCAACGAGGCCGCCGGCAACGAGCCCGCCGACGAGACCGAGGCGGACGAGCGCGGCTGAGCGCGCGGCGGTCCGCCCAGAACAGACGAGGAGAACAAACCACCAATGGCGAACATCACCGCGGCCGACGTCAAGGCGCTGCGGGACCGCACCGGCGCCGGGATGATGGACAGCAAGAAGGCTCTCGAGGAGGCCGGCGGCGACGCCGACAAGGCCATCGAGATCCTCCGGATCCGGGGCGCGGCCAAGGCCCAGAAGCGGGACGCCGGTCGCACCGCCTCGGCCGGTCTGGTCGCCGCCCGCGTGGAGGACGGCGTCGGGACGCTGGTCGAGATCAACAGCGAGACGGACTTCGTCGCGAAGAGCGAGCCGTTCGTCGACCTTGCCGACCGCATCCTCGACCAGGCCGTGCGGATCCGCGCGGCGGACGCGCAGACCTTGCTCGACAGCGAGATCGAGCCGGGCACGACCGTCCGTGACCTGCTCACCGAGGCCACCGCGACGCTGGGCGAGAAGATCGAGGTGCGGCGCGTGGCGCGGCTCGAGGCACCCAACGTGGTGAGCTACCTGCACAAGACCAGCCCCGACCTGCCCCCGCAGATCGGCGTCCTGGTCGCTACGGACGCCGGCGATGACGGCATCGCCAGGGACGTGGCCATGCACGTCGCGGCGATGTCCCCGTCGTACCTGTCGCGCGAAGAGGTCCCCGCGGAGGTCGTCGCGAGCGAGCGGCGGATCGCCGAGGAGACCGCGCGTGAGGAGGGCAAGCCGGAACAGGCGCTCCCGCGCATCGTCGAGGGACGGGTCAACGGGTTCTTCAAGGACAACGTGCTGCTGGAGCAGGCGTTCGCCAAGGAGAACAAGAAGACCGTCCAGCAGGTCCTCAACGAGGCCGGCGTGCACGCCACCGGCTTCGCCAGGTTCAAGGTCGGCGCCTGACGGGCCGAACGGCGCCCGGGCCGCAAGGTCCGGGCGCCGTTCCGCGCCGCACGGTGTGCGCCCACCGGCGGACGGACAGGGTCTGACCGGCCTCTTCGCCGCCCGTTCGGGCGGCATCCGGACGGGTGAGTGGCACCGGCAGGCCTCCGGCGGGCCTGTCCGGGCGGCGGTGGGGTACGGCAGACTGGCACGCGGGCCGGGCTGGGGCAGACGTACCGCGGCGGGCGGGCTGGACGAGGGAGACGCCAGAGTGGACGTGACGACAGGCCCCGAGCTGGTGATCGAGGTCGACGAGGTCGATGAGGCTCCGCAGCCCTCGGAGGGAGCGGCCGAGTCGCGCCGGGCCCGATACCGCCGCGTTCTCCTGAAGCTGTCCGGCGAGGTGTTCGGAGCGGGCAGCCTGGGGCTGGATCCGGACGTCGTCGCATCCCTGGCGGCACAGATCGCCGCGGTCGCCCGCGAGGGCGTGCAGGTCGCCGTCGTCGTCGGGGGCGGCAACTTCTTCCGCGGCGCCGAGCTGCAGACCCACGGCTTCGACCGAGCCCGCGCGGACTACATGGGCATGCTCGGAACGGTGATGAACTGCCTCGCCCTGCAGGACTTCCTGGAGCAGCGGGGGGTGGACACCCGCGTACAGACCGCGATCACGATGGGCCAGGTCGCCGAGCCCTACATCCCGCGGCGCGCGATCCGACACCTCGAGAAGGGGCGTGTCGTGATCTTCGGGGCCGGACTGGGTGCGCCCTACTTCTCCACCGACACGACGGCCGCGCAACGCGCCCTGGAGATCAAGGCCGACGTCGTGCTCATGAGCAAGAACGGTGTCGACGGCGTCTACACGGCGGATCCGCGAAAGGACCCGAACGCCTCCAAGCTGGAGGAGATCACGTACGCCGAAGCTCTGCGGCAGGGCCTCAAGGTCGTCGATGCCACCGCCTTCAGCTTGTGCATGGACAACAAGCTCCCCATGATCGTGTTCGGAATGGAAGGCGAGGGGAACATCACGCGCGCCATCAGGGGTGAGAGGATCGGCACGCTCGTCACGGCGGGCTGACCCGGCCGGAGCACGGCAGATCAGGTGCGGGAGCGCCTGCGAGGCGCGACGAAGGAGTGACCGTGATCGACGAGACCCTCCTCGAGGCCGAGGAGAAGATGGAGAAGGCGGTGGACGTCGCCAAGGACGACTTCGCCACCATCCGCACCGGGCGTGCCAATCCGGCGATGTTCAGCAAGATCCTCGTCGACTACTACGGCTCCCCGACGCCGCTGCAGCAGCTGGCCTCCTTCCAGACGCCGGAGGCACGCACGATGATCATTACGCCGTACGACCGAAGCTCGATGACCGGCATCGAGAAGGCCATCCGGGACAGCGACCTCGGCGTGAACCCCGCCAACGACGGCACGATCATCCGGGTGGTGCTACCGCAGCTGACCGAGGAGCGGCGCCGCGACTACATCAAGCTGGCGCGGCACAAGGCAGAGGACGCGCGGGTCTCCGTGCGCAACGTCCGGCGGCGCGCGAAGGAGGAGCTGGACCGGATCGCCCGGGACGGCGAGGCGGGCGAGGACGCGGTGAACCGGGCGGAGAAGGAGCTCGAGCACGTGACCAAGCGTCACGTCGACGTCATCGACGACCTCCTGCGCCACAAGGAATCCGAGCTCCTCGAGGTGTGACCCCGTGACCGAAGCCTCCTCCACGCCGCCCGAGCCACCCCGCCGCCCGCGGGGTCGGGACCGGGCGGCTCTGCTGGCGGCCGAGGACGACTCCTGGTCGCGTCTGCTGGAGGCAGCCGGAGATCCCCGCACGCCGGCGGCGGCCGCCACGGGCTCGGGTCGCGGCTCCGCCACCGAACCTCCGCTGCTGTCGCGGCGGGCGGCACGACAACGCGAGGCCGAGGCACTCCTGACCCAAGCGGCTGCGGCGCAGACGTTCCCGCCGACGTCCCGCGGGGCCTCGACCAGCGCCTCGGTCGGCGCGACGGGCGAGGAGCCTTTCGGCGCCGGGGGAGCGCCCCTGCGGCCGTGGTGGGCCGGGGCGGGCAGTACCGGATCCGTCGGTCCCGTCGGCGGGGGAGAAGTCCCTTCGGTCGCCGAACCCGCGGTTGCCACGCCCGCCGCCGGCATCCCCCCGGCGTTCCGGCGAGCCGATCCGGCTCCGGCGGCGCCGGAGTCCGAGCATGAGCCGGCGCATGAGCCGGCGCAGATCAATCCGTGGCCGGGACAGGTCCTGCCCGCGCTGCCCACCGGGGTGCGTCCGGGTCGCGGGCGCCGCGCCCAGACCCAGCGGACGTCCGATGTCTCGGCGCCGGCACGCGAGGTCGCGCCGCCGCGGGAGGTCGTGCTGCCTCACGAGATCGTCCTTCCTGCAGAGCCGACCACCATCCCGTCGACGACGCGTTCCTCGCGCTCCTCCGAGCCCGCACACCCGACCAACGCGCCCGTTCTCGGCGGCGGTCCGGTGTTGCCGGCGCCCGAGCTTCCGGGGCCCGTGCTGCCCGGCGTCGACGGCGTCGCCGAGCATGAATTCGTCACCGTCAGGCCGGGCCGCCCCACCCATCGATTCGAAGACCGCGGACAACAGGCTGCCGAGGTACTCACCCTGGAACTGCTTGACGACCTCGAAGAACATCTTCTGCTGGAACACGCTGTCAACCGGCCGGTTTCGCGCACATGCCATTGAATACTTCTCGACCTCGGCCTCGAGTTGATCTCGCGGGACGACCTTGTTCACGAAGTTGCAGTGGAACATCTCTTCGGCGGTGAACGGACGTCCGGTGAAGACCATCTCCTGGAAAGGCCTCAGTCCCATCGTCAATACCCATGTCCACATCCGGGGACCCCAGCCGAAGTAACGGAACGAGGGGTGACCGAACAACGCGTCCTCGCTCGAGATCACCAGATCCGCGTCGGCGCACTGGTAGAAGTGCCACCCATAGCAATAGCCCTTGGCTTCGA
>Ga0081540_1003731_pt1 | contig 11937 bp, 11 predicted proteins | sample TabmetS2T1R1_FD_71024 | JGI IMG/M metagenome (GOLD analysis project Ga0081540, IMG submission 71024) | Tabebuia heterophylla rhizosphere microbial communities from the University of Puerto Rico - S2T1R1 | ecosystem: Host-associated > Plants > Roots > Rhizosphere ...
GGCGCCGCGCACTCGACGCCGCGCTCGCGGAGAGGGAGGGGGGCGCCCGCGAGCCGACGTACGAGTGGCGACGGCGCTACGCCCTGATGCTCGGGCTCGAGCGCGTGCTCTCGCAAGAGCAGCCGCGCCTCGCCTCGGGCACGGAGCTGCGGCGCCACCAGGTCGACGCGCTGGCCGGAATGCTGACGGAGATGATCGCCGCCACGCAGGCCGCGCACGAGAACGGGAACGGAAACGGTGAGGCCGCGGAGGCGGTCGCCGAGGCCGAGGAGGAAGAGGAGGATCTCGGCGTCCACCTCGAGGAGCGGCCCGAGGAGCTCGAGCTCCCCGAGGAGCACAAGGGCAAGGACCCGGGTGCGAGCCGCCGCTACCGGTTCCGCCACCCGACGGCGTCCGGCAAGACGATCGCCGCAGCGGGCTTCGTGGAGGCCGCGCGAACGCTCGGCGTCCTGATCCTCACGCACCGCCGCCTGCTCGTCTCCCAGTTTCATCGCGAGCTGAAGGCGGAGGGCTACGGCGACCGCTTCGAGGACGCGATCCTCAAGGGCACGAGCCCGAAGAAGAAGGCGCCGGTGACGGTGCAGACTTACGCCTGGTTCGCCAGGCACTGGCAGGACCTCGACCCGAACGCGTACCACCTCGTGATCGCCGACGAGGCGCACACGGCCCTCGGCGAGAAGACGAGCCTCGCGATCCGCAGCTTCTCGAACCCGATCTACATCGGCATGACGGCGACCGAGCAGCTGATCGCCAAGCAGGTCTCGGACGTCTTCCCGGCCTCGATCGACGAGCTTCCGCTCGGCGACGCGGCGCGGCGCGGGCTGATCGCGCCGCTGCGCTGCCTGCGCGTCCCGCCTGCCGCGGCGATCTCGTCGGTGCCGATCGTGGGCGGCGACTTCGAGGAACGCGCCCTGGCCGCGGTCCTCGACCACCAGGCTCTGAACCAGGCCGCCGCGAGCCTCTACCGCGACCGCTTCGACAACACGCCCGGCATCGTCTACGCGGCCGGCGTCGAGCACGCGTACAACCTCGCCAAGGAGTTCCGCGCGGTCGGGCTGAAGGCGGAGGCCGTCAGCGGCCGCACCCCGCCGCTGCAGCTCGCCGAGACCCTCGCGGCGTACGAGCGTGGCGAGATCAACGTCCTGATCAACGCGATGCTGCTCGCCGAGGGCTGGAACTCGCCCCGAGCCACGGTGTGCATGCATCTCGCGCCGACCGCCTCGCGCCGCGTCTACCAGCAGCGCATCGGCCGCATCATGCGCATGCAGCCGCGCAAGGAAGCGGGCGTCGTGGTCGACTTCGTCCCGAAGGGCGCGACGCACAACGAGCGCGTCGTCTCCCTCCACAGCCTGCTGGACGCCGACTTCTACCGCGAGGGCGCGCGCGTCACGCCTGCGCCCCGGCGGCGGGTCCAGCGCCGGGCGCGGCGGAAGCTCTCGCCGGCGCCGTGGCTGGTGCCGGTGACGCCGGACGTCAAGCGCCGCCTCGCCGTCATCGACCGCGAGTGGCAGCGCGTCGACCCGCGCTTCCTCGACGACGACGAGCAGCTCTACTGGGCCACAATCGCCGGCCGCGCCGTCCGCTTCGACGAGCGCGTCGAGTTCGTGAAGAAGTTCACGGAGGGCAAGGCGAGCCGCGGCGCGCTGGAGCAGTTCCTGAACGCCTGCGCCGCCGAGAACCCCAACCGCCGCCTGCGGCTGACCGCGCTGGCCGACCGGGTCTCCATGACGGTCGACCGCGCCAGCTTCGACGACCTCGTCACGCTCGTCACGCAGGCCCCGACCTGGGAGAAGGACCGCGTACACGGCGTCCGGACGCTGCTACGCGCGCTGGGTGACGGCAAGGCCGACGCGCCGGAGCAGATCCTGGCGCGCTGGACCTGGCGGCTCGCACGCTCGACGCGGAAGGTGCAGGACCGCCGCGCGAGCGCCGAGTTCCCGGAGGCGAAACGTCTCCTGGGCGCGCTCGCGAACTCCCGCGGCCACCGGCACGAGGAGAACGCGGCGAAGCTCGTGAACGCCGCGCTCGACCAGTCCCGCGAGGTGGGCGCCGCGCTCCTGGCCTCGGCCGAGGGCTACACGCCGCGGGCGAACCAGCTGATCGACGCGGCCCGAGAGCGACTGGGCACGATCCAGGAGGTCGCGAACGCGCTGGCCGACAACCTGCCGGCCCCGAAGGCCTCGGGCGGCCGCTCACGTCGGCGGCGTCGCAAGCGCAAGAAGAAGGGCCAGGGCCAGCAGCAGGCACAGCAGCAGCAGCAGCAGCAGAACGGCGCCGTGCCGCCGAAGGGCGGGCAGGAGCAGGAAACCGCTCCGGCCGCTGAGACGTAGGGCCTCCTGCTTAAGCCAGACTGATGCTCTAGCCCATGGACGGGCGTTTTCTCCTGCTCCTGCCGGTCGCCTTCGGCGCGGGAATCGTGACCGCGGTCTCGCCGTGCGTTTTTCCGGTGCTGCCGATCCTCTTCGCGGGCGGCGCGAGCGGCGGCCGCCGGCGGCCGTACGCGATCATCGCCGGCCTCGTCACGAGTTTCGCGACTTTCACGCTCGTCGCGACGTGGGTTCTGGAGCAACTGCACCTGCCGCAGGACTTCCTGCGCGACCTTTCGATCGCGCTCCTGTTCGTCGTCGCCGCGACGCTGATCTTCCCCCGGTTCGCCGTGCTGCTCGAGCGGCCGTTCGCATCCCTGAGCCGGCGTGCCCCGAGCGGCGACCTTGGCGGCGGCTTCCTCCTCGGCGCGAGCCTCGGCCTCGTGTTCGTGCCCTGCGGCGGGCCCGTGATCGCAGCGATCTCCGCCAACGCCGCCCGCCTGGAGCTGGGGCCGAAGACGGTCGCAGTCACGCTGGCCTACGCCCTCGGCGCCGCGATCCCGATGCTCGCCGTGGCGGCGCTCGGGCAGGGCGCCACCCGGCGGCTGCGGGCCCACGCCGCCAACCTGCGGGTCGTCTTCGGCGTGCTGATGGCGGCCGCGGCCCTTGCCATCGCCTTCGACGCCGACCGCCGCCTGCAGACCTGGTTCCCGGATTACACGCACGCGCTGCAGGGGCTCGAGCGCAGCTCCGTCGCGAACGACGAGCTCGGCAAGCTGCAGAACCGGGGCGCGTCGCCCTTCCGGCAGGCCGCGTCCGGCTCGCTGACCGACTACGGGGCTGCGCCGCCGTTCACCGGGATCTCGGAGTGGCTTCACTCCCGCCCGCTCACCCTCGACCGGCTGCGCGGAAAGGTCGTGCTCGTCGACTTCTGGACGTACTCGTGCATCAACTGCCTGCGGACGCTCCCGCACCTCGAGGCCTGGGACCAGCGCTACCGCAAGGCGGGGCTCGTGATCGTCGGCGTCCACACGCCCGAGTTCGCGTTCGAGCACGTCGTCTCGAACGTGCGCGAAGCCTCGCGGAAGCTCGGGGTCCGCTACCCGGTCGCGATCGACAACGACTACGACACCTGGAACGCGTACGGGAACGACGCGTGGCCGGCCGAGTACCTGATCGACCGGCGGGGTCATGTCCGCGAGATCAAGAAGGGCGAAGGGCAGTACGACGAGACGGAGCGGTCGATCAGGACGCTGCTTGGCGAGTCCGGCACGACGCAGCTGGCGATGGTCAAGGACCGCACGCCGCAGCACCTGACGACGCCGGAGTCGTATCTCGGCTGGGCGCGGCTCGCCCGCTACGTCGGAACGCCGATCACGCCCGACCGGGCGGCGACGTACCGCTTCCCGCGCGAGATCGCGCTGAACAGCCTCTCCTATGCGGGGCGCTGGACCGTCGGGCGCGAGCGGATCGTCGCCGGCCGCGGCGCACGCCTGCGGCTGCACTTTCTCGCGCAACAGGTCTACCTCGTGCTCGGCGGCCGCGGGCGCCTGCAGGTGTTCGTGGGCGGCCGACCGATGAAGACGGTTCGCGTCAACGGCCTCAGCCGCCTCTACACGCTGCTGAGCTACCCCGGGCTGAGCGAGGGCGCGCTGGAGCTCCGCTTCACGCCGGGGATCTCGGCGTACGCCTTCACCTTCGGGTAGAACGCCGATGAGATCTCGGCCGCAGCCGGGTCAAAGCGTTCGACACCCCGACAGGAGGAGGACGAAGAATGGCCGGACAGATCGTGCACCTCGAGATCCCCGCGGACGACACCGGGCAGGCGCGTGAGTTCTATGGCTCGCTCTTCGGATGGGAGTTCGAGACCTACCCGGGGCCGATGGAGTACCACATGGCGCGGCTCGCCGACCAGCAAGGCGCGGCGATCTTCAGCGGCGAAGGCAAGAAGGGGACGCGTCCCTACTTCGACGTCGACGACATCAACGCCGGCGTCGCCCGCGTGAAGGAGCTCGGCGGACAGGCCGACGACGCGATGCCGGTTCCGCAGATGGGCTGGTTCGCGACCGCCACGGACCCGCACGGCAACGAGTTCGGGCTCTGGCAGACCGACCCCTCGGCGCCGACGCCGGAGGGCTAGCGCCAAGGCGCCGCTTGCGGTGCCGCCAAGAGGACGTGCGGGCTTTGCCCGCGCGTCCGTCTGGACCTACTGCTCGCGCGCCGCGTCTTCGCCGCCGCCGTCTTCCTCGCGCTCGCGCAGAAACCGCGTTAGCTCGGCCGCGAGCGCGTCCCCCGACGGCAGCTCGGTTGTCTCTTCCAGCTGGTCGGCGCGGCGCTCGAGCTCCTCGACATAGGCGGCCGTCTCCTCGTCGGACGCGACCGCCTCGCTGACCTGCTCCTCGTAGGAACGGGCGGCCTCCTCCAGCTCGTCGCCGTCGACGGTCGCGCCGATCAGCGTGCCCAGCCGCTCGCAGAGAGCCAGCGCGCCGCGTGGGCTCGGCGTCAGCGAGACGTAGTGAGGGACCGCCGCCCACAGGCTCGCCGAGGCGATCCCGCGCTGGCGGCAGACGTCGTGGAGGACGCCGACGATCCCGGTCGGCCCCTCGTAACGGGACGCCGAGAGCCCAAGCCGCTCGACCAGCTCCTCGTCGGTCGCGCTCCCCGTCACCGGCGCCGCCCGAGTGTGCGGCACGTCCGCGAGCAGCGCGCCGAGGGTGATCATCAGCTCCACGCCCAGGTCCTTCGCCAGGCCGACGACGAGATCGCTGAAGGTGCGCCAGCGGAGATTCGGCTCGATGCCGAGCAGCAGCACGACGTCGCGGTCGAGACCGTCGGGACGCGCTTGGTAGAAGGCAGTCTCCGGCCAGTCGATCCGCCGCGTCAGGCCCTCCTCGAGCGAGACGTGCGGCCGTGTGGCCTGGAAGTCGAAGAAGTCCTCCGGGTCGACCTCGGCGAAGCGCTCCGCACCCCAGGTCTTGGCGAGGTAACCCGCGGCGAGGGTGGCGGCCTGCGCCCCGTCGTTCCAGCCGCGAAACGCGGCGACGAGGACCGGCCGCGTGAGCTCCGGGCGCCGATCGATGCGAAGCTCCTCGGCCACCCGCTCAGTCTACGTGCGGGCTTGCGCGAAGGCGGCCGGCGGACGCCACAGCACGGCGACGAAGCCGACGAGAAGGGCCCAGACCGCCGCGGCCAGCCCGACGTGCACGAGCACAAGGCCCCATGGCAGGTGCGTGCGGTACTGCAACTCGCCCAGGCCCATCTGTGCGAGGAGGACGACGAAGACGGCGACCCCGAGCGCGAACAACCGCGGCCAACGCGCGCGGCCGGACGCGAGGTAGCCGAGGACGAAGACAAGTGCGATTGCGAAGACTGCTACCGAGGCCGCGTGGACGTAGATCAGCGGTTGCAAGCGCCAGAGGCGGTCGATGTGCTCCGCGCCGCCGCCGGAGTGGGGGCCGCCGGCTGTCGCGAGCGTGCCGGTGACGAGCAGGACACCCGCGGCCGCCGCAACGGCCAGCGACCACGTGCGCAACTCCCGCGGGGCGAAGGGTTCGGCCGAGCCCGAGCGCAGCACCAGCGTCTCGAGCGCGAGCACCACCGCCCCAGCGAGCAGCGCCATCGAGAGCAGCAAGTGTGCGGCCACGACCGGCCAGTGCAGGTCGCTGTGGACGGCGAGGTAGCCGAGCGGTGCCTGCGCGAGCGTACCGACGAAGATCGCAACCGCCAGCCGGCGGCCGCGGCCGAGGCCGGGCACCAAAAAGGCCGCCACCGCGGTCAACAGCACGACGAGGATCACGATCCCGCCGAGGGCGCGGTTCCCGAACTCGATGAACGCGTGGTAGTCCTTGGCCGGCAGCGGCGCGCCTTTCTCGCAGCCCGGCCAGTGGCGGCAGCCGAGGCCGGAGTTCGTCAGGCGCACGGCCGCGCCGGTGACCACGATGAGCCAGAGGGCGCCGAGTGAAACGAGCGTCAGCTGGAAGTAGCGGGCGGGCGAGAGCTCGAGGCGCCGCAGGCGCCCAAGCGTCGTCGACGACTCGACGTGCACGGCCCGAATGCTAGAGAAGGGGCTCCAGCAGGGCCGGATACCCGTCAGCTCCCTCGAACGGCGTCGGGCGCGAGCCGAGGAACAGCGGCCGGTCGGCTGCATTGAGCAGCACCGGCATCAGGTCGGGACCACGCAGCTGGCCGAGGATCCCCGCGGCGAACGGCAGCTCGCCGAAGCTCGTGACCCCGTCCGCCCGCACCCCCGGGCCGGCGACGAGCAGCGGCACCGGGTCGCCGGAGTGGATCACGTCGGGCGACGCCGGCGTCGCGTGGTCGCCGGTGATGCAGACGATGGCGCATGTGACTAGAGGCCGTAGGCCGTCGAGAGCGGCGTCCAGCTCCGCGATCGTGTCCCGCTTGACCGTCGGGTCCTTCGTGTGCCCGGCCGCGTCCGTGGTCTTCTGGTGGCAGAAGACGAACGTGTCGCCGGCGTCGAGCCGCTCCACGGCCAGCGCGGCGCGCCGGCGCAGGTCGCCGACGGGGTCGTCCGTCTCCGGCGCGTCCACCGGCTCGAGCCCCAGGGCGAGGCCGAGCCCGCGCAGAAACGCCGAGTCGGCCGCGAAGGCACCGCTGATGCCGTGCCGCTCGAGGAACGTCGGCACGCGACGAGGCCGCCCGAACCACTTGAGCGTGATCACATTGAAGCGCTCGCCCTCGAGCCGCCGCATCACCTCCCGCGTCCACTCCTCGCACGCGCGCGCGGTGCGCTCCGCCTCCAGCGCCAACGGCTGCGGCCGCAGCAGCGGATGCCACCCGCGGAAGAAGGCGTCGCTGTCCGTCACCCGCTCGTCGGCCCCGCCGGAGATGCGCAGGATCGCCTCGCCGCGCCAGACGTGGGTCAGCGCAAACGACAGGCCGTCGACCTCGATCCCGTCGCAGCGCTCGACCAGCCGCTCCGCCTCGTGGGCGTCCCGTTCGGGGTCCGGCCGGCCCGTCAGCCACCAGCCGTCCTCGCGCCGCTCGGCCGGTCGCAGCGCGGCGTAGGCGAGTACGTGCTCGTCGCTGACCTCCTGGCCGCGCCCGAGCGCCTCGAACACGGCGCGCCCGGGAAACTCGTCCGGCCGGTAGCCGAGCAGCGACCAGTGCGCCACCTCGCTCGAGGGCGCGCGTCCCGGGCCGACCGCATAGAGCAGCCCGCACGAGCCGCTCGCAGCGAGCGCGTCGAGGTTCGGCGTCCCGGCCGCCTCGTTCCCCGTGCGGCCGCCGAGCACCTCGTACGCCCGGTCGCCGAGGCCGTCGAGCAGGAAGACGACGATGGGGTACACGCGGCGCGGAGGCTATCCCGCGCCGCGTGTACGAACCTGCGCTACCTCCGCGGCGTGCGGACGACGATGGTCTGGCTGAAGCCGTCGAGGTAGCCCGCGCCGGCCTGGTTCAGCGACATGAAGATGCGGATCGCGTAGCGGTGGCCGCCGAGCGGAAGACCGAGCCGGAACCGCTTGGCCGAGCCGTTGCCGAGGATGACTCGGCGGACCTTCGTCCACTCGTGGAAGCGGCTGAACTTCTGCAGGTACACCTTCCTGCCCTCGAGCGAGCGGTCCGCCTTCACCTTCACCGAGCCGAAGCGCTTCGAGGCGCCGAAGACGATCGTCGGGCGAACCTGGACGCCGACGACCTGGCTGGTGAGGTTCTTCCAGCGTGCGAAGTAGGACGTCAGCTGCGTGGGCTTGACGACGAGATCCCAGACGCCGTTGGCCCCGGTCATGAGCACCGCGACCTGGACCGGAGAGACGGTGCCGTACGGCTGCGCCCAGACCGTCACGGTCTCGCCCGCCTTCGCGCTGGAGACGGCGCCGGAAACGTGCGTGGTCTGGCCGTAGTCGATGATCGGGGTGGCCGTCCCGATCGTGACCGCGGGCGGCGGGCCCTTGACGACGACCTTGCCGGTCAGGCTCGGGTGCAGCGCGTCGCGGTAGCCGAAGGTGCCAGCGGTGTTGAACGTGTGCGTGTAGGTCTTGCCGGGCTTGATCGCGGCCGAGGCGAAGCTGCCGTTGTTCGCGACGACCTGGTGGTTCTTGGTGTCGCGGTTCGTCCACTTGACTGCGTCGCCGGTGGCGATCGTGACCGTCGCCGGCCCGAAGCCGGTCGCTCTGATCGCCACGGCCTTGGTCGCCTGCGACGCGGTCTGCGACGCGCCGGTGACGGCGAGCCCCAGCACGGCGGCGGCGACTAGAACGACTGTGCGCATCGAAAACCCCCTGGGTTTGCGGCGATTGCCACTCGTTCAAACGCCGCCCGCGAGGAAAAGTTCTGCACCCTTACACGACCCTTCGCGGGCGCTTACACGGCCCTTACACGGGGACGCGTTCGAGCCGCTTCAGCAGGGCCGCAACCCCCGGCGGGACGAGCGACTCCCAGTCGCCGCCGTTGCGCAACGCCTCGCGCACGTCGCCGCCCGAGACCTCCTTCTCCGCGCCCTCGTCGAGAACCACGACCTCGTACCCGGCCTCGCGCAGGCGGTCGAGCTTCGTTCCGCCCCAGTCCGAGAAGAGCCGGATGAAGTGCACGACGTCGGGCGGCACGTACGGCGGCCAGAGCTCGGGCTCGTTCACCGGGAACGGGATCACGTGCAGGCGCTCCGCCGGGATCCCGGCGTCGCGGGCGGCGGCCTTCACCATCAGCAGCCGCTCGACGTAGGTGTAGGGGTTCGACTCGGGGAGGTGCCGCAGCGGGTCCGCGGGCTCGGGCTTGATCCGCTCGGGATCGGGGTTGGTGATCCCGACGAAGACCTCGTCGCAGCGCGCGGCGGCGCCGCGGAGGTACTCGAAGTGGCCCTTGTGGAAGGGCTGGAACCGCCCGTGGATCATTCCCCGGGCGATCACTCGACTACGACTCCGGCCCCCTCCTCGACGCGGCCGACGCGGCGGATGGAGAGCTTGCGCGACTCGAACTCCGCCTCCAGCGCCGGTGCGCGCTTTCCCGCAACCGAGACGAGCAGCCCGCCTGCGGTCTGCGGGTCGTAGCCGAGCGCCACGAGCGCATCGGACACGTCGTCGGCGACCGAGACGTGCCGCGCGGCGAAGTCGCGGTTACGCGGGTCGCCGCTCGTCCGCACGCCCTTCCGCGCGACGTCGAGCGCCCCGTCGATGGCCGGCAAGCGCTCGGATTCGAGGCGGATGCGAACGCCGCTGCGCTCGGCCACCTCGTGGGCATGCCCGAAGAGGCCGAAGCCGGTGACGTCGGTGACGGCACTGGGCTGGAGGCCGCGCAGGACGTCCGCGGCCGCGTCGTTGAGGGTGCGCATCCAGCCGATCGCCCGCTCGAGCTGCTGCGTGCCCGCCGAGCCGGCCTTGTAGCCGCTCATGATCAGTCCCGTCCCCAGCGGCTTGGTCAGGAAGAGCGTGTCGCCCGGCCGCGCGCCGTTCTTGGGCCAGATCGCCTGCGGGTGCACGGTGCCGACTACGGCGAGGCCGTACTTGGGCTCCGCGTCGCGGATGGTGTGACCGCCGGCGAGGAGGCCTCCGGCCGCGCGCACCTGCTGGTCGGCGGCGGCGAAGATCGCGGCGAGCATCTCCATCGGGAGCTCTTCAGGGAAGGCCGCGATCGAGAGCGCGAGCAGCGGCCGGCCGCCCATCGCGAAGACGTCGTTGAGCGCATTCGTGGCCGCGATCGCGCCGTAGTCGCCCGGGTCGTCGACGACCGGCGGGAAGAAGTCGAGCGTGAAGATCAGCGCCCGCTCCTCGTCGAGACGGTAGACGGCGGCATCGTCGGCAGGCGCCAGCCCGACAAGCAACTCCTCCGCTTCGGCCGGCACGAATCCGGCGAGCAGCTGCTCGAGCCGGGCGGCCGAGTACTTCGCGGCGCATCCCCCGCACGAGGCGAGATCGGTCAGCTTCACGGTGTCCACGTTCACGGCGGCGGCTCCCCCCTGAAAATGGATTGCGGGAACTGTAGGGGTCGTTCTGGCTTTCGTCCATCTACGACTGGCGGTTCGCGGCTATTCCCGCCGAGACGCTGCTGAACCCTCGAAAAAGACGACGACGGCCTCGCGGGGCCGCCGCCGTCCAGGGGAGAGGAGGAGCTTGGGATGCTCCGCCCGGTTCGTGACGATCCGCTCGATTCCTGCGGATTCTGCGATTTACCTCTCGATCGGCACGTCCACGAGGTTGCCCCACTCCGTCCACGAGCCGTCGTAGTTGTCGATCTGCTCGTACCCCAGCAGCTCCGGCGACGGCAGGTCGGTCGTGAGCTCGCGCCGCTCGTCGAGCCATTTCTGACGCCCGCCGTCGAGGACGCGCACGCCCTCGTGCCCGTAGAGCTTCAGGTACCAGTAGGCGTACGCCCGTCACGCCATTGAAGCTTGACCGCGCCGACTCAGCCATGCGAGAGGAGCTTGTCGCGCACGGCTGCGCTGAGCTCCGCCTCGGAGACCGAGCCCTCGAACTTCGCCTTCACGTGACCGTCTGCGCCGACCAGGAAGACCCAGGGCTCCGTGCTGAGGCCCCACTGGCGCATCCAGCGGTTGTAGCCACGCGCGGGGTTGTTGTTCGTGTACGGCTCGACGTGGATGAAGCGCACGCCTTGGCGCTCGAAGCGGCGCTGCGTCGCCTGAAGCACGTCGACGACCGGGCCGCACGTGCGGCTGGTGCAGAACTTCGGCGTTGCAAAGGTGACGACGAACGGCTTGTGGGCGGCGAGCGACTCCGCGATCGAGTAGCGCAGCAGCGGCAGGTCGGGGGGCCGGCTGGTGGTGATCTGCGCGGCGGGCGCAGTCGCCAGCGTCGGCGTCTGCGACCGCGGTGCCTTCGCTCCTACGGCGACGCTACTGACGCTTGGAGCGACGTCGAGCACGCCCAGGCCCTGGATGAGCGCGCGTTTCGGTTGCGCCACGAGCCAGTACCGCCCGGGCCGGGGGATCCTGACGTGCGCGACGTAGATCTTCGTCACGCCGCCGAAGGCAGGATCGGATCGGCCGGGTATTCCGATGGGCTCGAGCGCGGCCGTCACCTGCTGGAAAGGCTTGTCGGAGCGGCTCTTCGCGACCCACACCTTCGCCGTCTTCCGGTCCACCGGCTTGCCGTCGTTGCGGATGATCAGGAACGGGTAGCGCACCTGACCCGGCACGAACTGCGACGCGCCGGCCGTGATTCCGACCGCCGGTCCAGGCCGGTCGACGAGCGACTTCAACGTCCCGCCGTCGGACGCACGAGAACCGCCACAGGCGGCGGTGAGAGCCGCCGTCGCAAAAAGGACAGCAATGACGCGGCCCACGGTCCGAGTTTAGCTGGCGTGGGGCATTTTCCCCGTTGGTTCTGGGCTAGTGAGAGGCCGCAGCTCTGAGCAGGAGTGCGTCGACCACTCCGGCTACGTTCGGAGCCCCACGGACCCCGCTCCGAACGCGCCGCAGGGTCCTAGTGCCCGTCGAACCAGCTGCCGGGATGGCCGAAGAAACAGCCGAGCCCGCGGGCGAAACCCTCGAGGTAGAAGGCCAGCATGGAGAGAGTGACCGTCAGGGAGATAAGGCGTGCTTTGTTCATCTTCACCTCCTTCCTCGGTTTAGAAGCGGACATCCTGTAGGGCTTCCGCGGCCTTGCGGTACAGCCGTGCTGCCGTGGCGTCCTCGCCCTGGCGGGCTGCGAGGTCGCCC
>Ga0081540_1003732_pt1 | contig 11935 bp, 11 predicted proteins | sample TabmetS2T1R1_FD_71024 | JGI IMG/M metagenome (GOLD analysis project Ga0081540, IMG submission 71024) | Tabebuia heterophylla rhizosphere microbial communities from the University of Puerto Rico - S2T1R1 | ecosystem: Host-associated > Plants > Roots > Rhizosphere ...
GTCCGCCTCGACGTCTAATGCGCGGGGTCGCCCCTCGTCGTCATGCCGGCGGCACGATGATCGCGTGGTGCCAGCAGCGACGTCACCAAGGCAGCCCTGGTCTTGGTTCCTCAACGACGACCGTCCGGTCACTACTTCCGTCCTGCTCTCCGGACTTCGGCGGTCGGCGGTCAGTAGCCGACGCGAAGCGTGAAGGACCCGTCGACCACGAGGTTCTGGCCGCTGACCCAGGAGGACATCGGGCTGGCGAAGAAGGCCACGACGTTGGCGACCTCGTCGGCGCGGCCGAACCGGCCCGAGGGATGCCGGGCCTTGTTCGCCTCGTAGTAGTCCGGCTTCTTCTGCCGAATCCGGTCCCAGGATCCGCCGTCGATATAGATGGGTCCCGGCGAGACCGCGTTCGCACGGATGCCGTCGGGACCCAATTCCTTGGCCAGCTGACTGACATAGTTCACCAACGCTGCCTTAAGCGGTCCGTAGCTCAACCCGCCCCCCGGGTAGTGGTGGTACTCGACCGCCGTGATCGTGCCGATCTGGACGATGCTGCCCGCTTCGCTGTCCCGCAGGAACGGGACCGCCGCGTCGACGAGCGTCACGGCGGACATCACGTCGACCTCGAAGTTGCGGCGCCAGCCCTCCGGAGTGTGCGGGATGCCCCCGAGCGCGCTCGCATTCGACACGACCACGTCTACCCCACCCAGGCGCCGGACGTAATCCTCGACCCACGCCGCGAGGGCGGGATGGTCGCTGGCATCGACCGCAGCGCCGATCACCTCACCATTCGGACCGAGCTCCTTGCACGTCAGCTCGACCCCCTCGGCGTTGCGAGCGCAGATGGCGACCTGCATTCCCTCGGCCACCAAGCGCTTGACGACGGCCCGCCCGATCCCGCGGCTACCAGCGGTCACCAGTGCCTTCTTACCGGACAATCCCAGGTCCATTGGTTCCTCCTCGCGCGTGCCTCTGCCGAGTCTCGTACATCACGAGCGCCGAAGCATTGGCCGTGGCTGCAGATCTTGGTGGGTGCTCAGGAGGCCATAAACTCTCGCTGTGACTAAGCATGGCTCCTGGTGCTCGATTCGGTCGGAGGGTTCGATCCTGTCCATCGGGTCCAAGAATTCGATCTTGTCCATCGGCAGCGTCGGCTCGTTCCTGTCCATCGGCTCCATAGGATCTTTTGCCTCAGCATTCTCCATTGGTTCCTTCGCCAGTTTCGGCTCAATCCTCTCCGCGATGTCCGACCGCTCGATCATGTCCTCAAAACGACGACTCGCAGTCATGAGCGGGTGAGTCAGCCAGGCGGTAAAAGCCACCCCGGTTCTCGAGGCGCCGGCGCTGGTCCGCAGGTGCGCGCCAGTTCCCGGCGGGCCTGTACCTCAACGCCCACCGTGTCAGGGGATTCAGTCCGGCAAGATCTCCGCCGGTTCAAGCAGCGACCCTCATCACCGCGGTATCGTCCGGATCGGCCACCGTCCGTCCACCGGTGTGTGTTGATCATCATCGCGCGGCCTGAAGATGTTGTGCACACGCCCCCATATGAATTCTTAAATGTTGCCAGGCGGACAAACGCAGGTAGATCAGTAGTTAATCGCTGGGAACTCGGCTTGGGCCCGCGCCAGCTCCCGACTCCACCTGCGTGGCCAGCCGAAGGCTCGCCGGGCCAGGTCGGTGACGTCCCCTCCGGCCGCGCCGCTGGTGAAGTGGAGGTACTCACCCCAGGTCAGGTCCCGGACATAGTGGGCGTTCGCGCCGCGCGGGAAGTGCTCGGCGAGCAGCCGGAAGAACCGCACCATGATCTGCGGGCCGCCGCCCGTATCCGTCCGAAGCGGACGCCACCAGTCCCGGAACCAGTGCGTGTCCCGGCGGGGGAACGCGTCGGAGTTGCGGTCGAATACCGCCGCGACGTCGGCCGCCCATTGATCCCGCCCAAGTGCGGTGTACACGTCGTAGATGAAGAACTCGGCCCACTTGCTGTCGCCCCAGATCGGGAACGCCGGCGATCCCCACGCGCCGTTGTTCGCGCCCTCAACGACGTGCGAGATCTCGTGCGTGACCATCTCGTGGATGCTGCTGTCGCCCTCGTGGTACGGGCCGGGACCGCAGTCGGTGACATTGCGGTGGTCGTGGCTCGGATCCTGGTAGCTGGACGGATGCCCACCGGCGTAGCGCCCCTGATGGAAGATGGAGTACAGCAGCGGATCAGGTCCGAACTCGCCGAACGTGTGCTTGGTGTATTGCCAGGCCTCGTCTAGGTACGGCAGCAGCCAGCGCGCGGCGTCATCGTTCACGTCCGGATCGAAGTAGACGGCGACGTGGCCGGTCGCTCCGGCCAAGTGGAGCAACTGCTCGTGCTCGAACCAGTGCTCCCGCCACGTCTGCGGCGGACCTTGATTGTGTACGGCCTCCGCACTGATCTCTCGCCCCATGACCTCTTTCCGCACACCGCGGTCAGATCCCGCGCGATCTCGCGCAGGATATTCGCCCGAACGAACCTGCACTTGACTGTCCCTGCATGTCGGCGCACGGTCCATCCCATCGACAGAGCGCATACGGCGACCGCGGACCTGATCAACACTAACAAGAGCGGCTCGGTACATGCGGCTGTCGGGGTTGAGGTCCAAGGGTTAGATCGTGCGATCACGGTGCGGCCTCGCCGGTTTGGCGGGTGATTTCTCGTGCGGCGATGATGGCGTCGTCGACGGTCGCATAGATGTGGTGGATGGACGGGTCCGGGCTGGCTTTGTGTACCACGTCGCGGACCTGTCCTATGTCGCGGGCGATCATCAGCGTGACGCCGCGACGGTCCAGATCATGGGCGAGTTGGGACAGCATCTCAGTGGCGGTGACGTCGATGGCGGGGGTGGTTTCCCCGTCGAGCACAACGGCAACGGTGTCGGAGGCGAGGTGGGTTCGGATGTGTTGGCGGACGTAGTCGGAGTTGGCGAAGAACAGGCCGGATTCCACCCGCACCACGAGAATTCGTGGTTCGGCGCGGCCGTCGGGATGGCGGGCGGCGTCGACCCACACGGCCGGGCCTGCGCCCGGCTGGCCGGGCGCGCGAACCAGGGTGGCGATGTGTGGTCGGGATGCGCGGTAGACCAGCAGTAGCAGCGACACGCCGATGCCGATGAACAGCCCGGGCAACGTGTCGAAGATCAACACGCCGAGCATTGCCGCGATGGCAGCGATGAAATCGGTCCGGGCCGCCAGCCCGTAGATCCCGCCCAGCCGACGCGTCCATACCCGATACAGGTGGCGCAGCGCGGGGATGTCGACGAGTTCGACCACAGCGGCGATGACCACCGCGGCCAGAGTCGCCTCAGGCAGGTTCTCGAACAGCCCGGTGAGAAACAACAAAGTCACGACGGTGAGCGCGGCAACGATCAGGCCGGATACTTGTGACTTGGCGCCGGCGCTGCCATTCACCGCGGTCTTGGACAGGCTGCCGTTCACCACCATCCCCGAGCTCAGCCCGCCGCCGAGGTTCGCGGCACCGAGCCCGATCAGCTCGCGATTCGGGTCGATGTCATAGCCGGCCCGAGCGGCATAGGTCTTGGCGGCCCCCAAACCCTCGGCGAACCCCACGAGCAGGATACCCACCGCGGGACCGGCCAGATCGAGATAGTCATGAGCATGGGCGACGTGCGGCAGCCCGAAACTCGGCAACCCCGCCTCGATGTGACCGACGATCGCGACGCCCTTGTCGTCCAGGCCGAACATGTCGACTGCCGCGATGCCGAGCAGCACGACTACCAGTGAGCCGGGCAGCAGCGGCACCCAACGCTTGAGCGCAACGACGACGACCAGACTTGCCACGCCCACGGCGAGCGTCCAACCATTGGTGTCACCAAGGCGGCCGAGCAGGTCCCACAGCTGTTCGAAGAAGTCGCCAGCTCCCTTCTCGACACCGAACAACTTCGGCAACTGGCCCACGATGATCGTCAGCGCGAGTCCGACGATGAAGCCCTTGAGCACCGGTTCGGAGATGAACGACGCGACGAACCCCAACCGGCACAGACCCGCGAGCAGTCCGATTACGCCAGTCACGACGGCCAGGGCCGCGGTCAGCGCGACATATTGATCGGTACCACTCGTGGCGAGAACCGCGACCGTGGCCGCCGACAGGGCGGCAGTGGCCGACATCGGCCCGACCACCAAGTGCCGCGAGCTGCCGAACGCGGCATAAAGCACCAGCGCCGGCGCCGCCGCGTACAACCCCACCACCGGAGAAACCCCGGCTATCGACGCATACGCCAGCGACTCCGGCACGAGCACCGCCCACACCGTCACCCCCGCCATGGCGTCGCGCGGGAGCCACGCCCGCCGGTAGCCACGCAGCGATGCGAACAGCCAACCCATCGACGTCCTCCCGCGTTAGCGAAATCGCCACTCTTGCTGGACTCCAGAAATGATCTTGCACAACTCTGTCAACAGGTCTGGTCGGCGGTGAGCGCGGGCCGCCGGTGTCGGCGTCATCGACGGCCTGCGCGGAGCCGGCCCGGGCGCACGGTGCCGCCGTCGAGGGTCAGCTCGTGGTGATTGCACTGGGTCGCCAGGTCTTGTTCGAAGCCAGCTTGACGAGTGGCGACCTCCACCTGACCTGTCATCGTTGATCAAAGCCTTCCGGGGCGAACCTGACCCGCGTGCAACCTTGATGCTCCGTCGGCGACTCCATCCGTCAGGTGAGCCCGCCGATCGAATCACCAACGAGTTTGACGCCGATGATCAGCAGCAGCACCGCCATCACCGCGGTGTTGTTGCGAGCCATCCAGGTCTTCAGACCGTCCAGGGTGGCCGCGGCCCGATCGCCCATGACCAGGTAGATGACCATGGGTGCCGCAACACCGATCGCTGAGATGACGGTGAACACCGCCCAGGCCACGACCTGCTCACCCGCAGAGAGGTTGAACTGCGAGACCGCTGCCGCCCCGCCGATGATGAAGATCAAGTTCTTCGGGTTCAGTGCGGACAAGGCCAGCGCGAGGCCGCCGGCCTTGATGGCGGTGAACCCATCCAACGCGCTCATCCATTTCGGCATCGGAACCTCGGCGTCGGGCGCCGGGCGGCCGTGCCACTCCTTGGCGGCCAGGCCGATCAACAGCAGGCCAAGGACGAGTTTGAGCCAATAGGTCCAGGTGGCCGGGGCTCCGTCGCCGGAGGTGCTGGACGGGCCGATGATGAGCAAGCAGATCGCCCCAGCCGCCGCCACACCGACGAGCCATCCGAGCAGGAAGACGAACCCGTTTGCCCTGGCCCTCGGCGTTATCAGCATGAGCACCATCGCCACGATCGGTGTCGGGCTGATCGCGACACCGACGGCAAACGGGAGTAGTTGTCCGATCGCTTCACCCATGCTGACCACCTGTTCGTCGGTGTGCCCTCGAGATCCATTCGTTGTGCAGTGCCGTCGCCGCCGGCCAAGCTGAGCAACACTACGCGGCAGCTCATCCGAAATCAGGGTGATCCACGAGTGCGGCGCGGAGCCGGTCGCCGCGGGGGTGGGCTTAAGCCGAGGAGCTGCCCGTGTAGCGTGAGTTGGTGAGCGGCGCACGCGCGCGGTACGACGTGATCGTGATCGGTGGGGGCCACAACGGTTTAGTCGCTGCTGCTTACCTGGGCCGGGCCGGCCGGTCGGTGCTTGTCCTTGAGCGAAATGACACTCTCGGCGGGGCGGTGGCGAGCGTGTCTCCGTTTCCGGGCGTCGACGCGCGGATATCGCGCTACGCATACCTGGTCAGCCTCCTACCGGACCGGATCGTGCGCGACCTCGGACTCAACCTGGCTATCCGATCGCGGTCGACGGCGTCGTACACACCGGTCGAAAGCGGCGGGCTGCTGGTGGAGCGTGAGCTAGGGCGGGCCACGGCTGATTCGTTCGGCCGGCTGACCGGATCGGACGCGGAGTTTGCCGCGTGGCAGGAGTTCTACGGGCAGCTGCGCGCGCTAGCAGAGGTCGTCGCGCCGACGATGCTCGGTCCGCTTCCCGCCCGAGAAGAATTGCAGACGGTGGTTGCCGACGCGGCCGGCCGGTCGATGTGGGCTGAGGTATTCGAGCAGCCGCTCGGCGCCACGATTGAGCAGCGGTTCGCGAATGATGTCGTGCGTGGGGTCGTATTGACTGACGCACTCATCGGCGCGCACACCTGCGCCCATGACCCGTCGTTGTTGCAGAACCGCACCTTCTTGTACCACGTGATCGGCAACGGCACCGGCGAGTGGGCAGTGCCGGTGGGTGGGATGGGCGGCGTCGCCGCCGCGTTCGAGTTGGCTGCGCGCGACGCGGGAGCCGAATTGCGCGTGCGCGCCGAAGTAACCGGACTTGATGCGGCGACCGGCGAGGTGCGCTGGCACGATGCGGACGGCGTCGAGTGGGGCGCGTCGGGCCGATTTATTCTCGCCAACATCGCACCAACGACGTTGTCGCGGCTGCGCGGCGGCCTGCCGGCGTCGGTTGAGGGCAGCCAGTTGAAGATCAACATGGTATTGCGGCGGCTGCCCCGGTTGCGCTCTGGCATCGATCCCCGGGCCGCGTTCGCCGGTACCTTCCACATTGCCGAGGGCTACGAGCAGCTCGAGACTGCGTTTCGTGCCGTCGATGCGGGCTCGCTCGCCGACCCACAGCCGAGTGAAATCTACTGCCACACCATGACGGACTCGTCTGTTCTTGCCCCTGACTTGGTCGCTGCGGGCTGGCACACGCTGACCATGTTCTGCCTCCACGTACCCGCCCGGCTCTTTGCCGATAACCACGAGGCACGCAAGGACGAGGCGATGCGACGTGCCCTCGCCGCGCTCGACAACTGCCTCGCCGAGCCGATCGTCGATTGCCTGGCCGTCGACGCCGCCGGCGTGCCCTGCCTCGAAGCGCACACGCCGGTCGAACTCGAACGGGAGCTTGGGCTGCCCGGCGGCAACATCTTCCACGGCGATCTTCAATGGCCGTGGGCAGACAGCAACGCTGATGCAGACGATCGTTGGGGCGTAGCGACGGACGAACCGCGCCTACTCATCTGCGGCAGCGGCGCCCGTCGAGGCGGCGCGGTCAGCGGCATTGCTGGCCACAACGCCGCTCACGCGGTCCTTGAACACTCCTGAACGCGCTGCCCATGATGGGCACGAAGAAGACCTCGCCAGGCTCGATTGCCACGTTGATGATCCATCCCTTGGTGTCGGAGATGCCCTGTGTCCCGTAGCAAGAACCCGATCCCGGACGAGGAGATGCCTCCGACACAAAAGGAAATGGCGCGCAGCCTGATCCGCCGCTTCGGACGGTCGAGCTTTCGAAGGACGTTCACCTATCTTCGCCAGTTCCAGGTTGACGCGGGTCAGATTCGATGCCCCGCGTTCGCGATGGTGGGGGAAGGCGAAGGACCCGAGCTACTGCAACAATTCGAGCGCTTCGCCGGGACGGCGGCCGGACCCGTGACCAAGCGGAAATTCACGGCGGACGAGGGTGCCGACGGTCATGGCCAGGTAGGAAACCCCTCCCTGTCGAACGCCGTCATGTGGACTGGCTGGACGAAACGTTGTCATAACTGATCGGCAACCACTCCACCGAAGCGTCGCCGACTCAGGCCAAGTCGCCGCTCGTCGGCGGCTCCTCGTGTCTCCGGATCTCATCCGGAGGACGCTTTGTAGATTGTGTGACCAACATCGTGACCGACAGGTGCGTAACTATCATCGTGCTCGGCGGACATGTTGGGGTAGGAGAAGATGCGTGACTCGGGCCGCCAAGAGTTCTAACACCCGTATGCGATAGATGAGATGTTCTCCCGAGCGTATCGAGACGTCCTGGCCCTCCCGGGCGCTCGGGCGCTGATTGGGGCCAGCGCCGCATCGCAGATCGGTAATTGGCTGTACAACGCCGCGCTTCTCGGATACGTGTACAGCGAAACCCACTCGGCGGTTTGGGTTGGCGCCGCGACGATCTGCAGGGGTCTCCCGTACGCGCTGCTAGGTCCGTTCGGGGGGGTCGTCGCCGACCGCTATCCACGGCGCACCGTATTGCTGGCCGGTGACGGCCTGCGGATGCTGCTCATGATCGCCCTCGCCGCGACGGTCGCCAGCGCCGGCCCGGTGGCGCTGGTCATCGCGCTCACCGCCCTCGCGTCGACCGCTGGTTGCGCGGAGAAGGCGGCGGCGATGGCGCTCCTCCCGGGCCTGGTCGGTGAGATACGGCTCGGTGCGGCAAACGCGCTCCTGCACACCGTCCAGGCTCTCGGAGTCGTCATCGGCCCGGCGATTGGAGCGATCCTGCTCGCGGTGGCCCCGGCCTGGGTCGCGTTTGCCGCGAACGGCGCGACCTTCGCGGTCTCGGCGCTGCTGATCTCGGCAATCCGGCCCGACCGCGCTCCGGCCGGTGAGCGTACATCTGGGGTTGCCCAGCTGGCTGCGGGGATGCGGACGGTGCACACAACTGCGTTCGCGTTGTGGCTGATCGTGATCGTGGCGATGGCAGAATTCACCTACGGAGCGCAGACGGTGCAGCTCGTGGTGTTTGCCAGGCAGTCGCTTGGGCTCGGAAGCGGCGGCTACGGTGTCCTGCTGACGGCCGCGGGCGTCGGCGGATTGATGAGCGCGATCGTCAACGGCCGTTTGGCCACGGGCAAACAGGTGTCTCTGATCGTGATCGTCGCCGGTTCGCTGGCGTGCGCCGCCCAACTCGCCTACGCCGGCATTCGGGCGCTGACGGTCGCGCTCGTGGTAACCGTCATTGGAAGTGCCGGCCTCGTCTCCTGCCAGGTGGTCGGCGAGACAGCCCTGGCGCGGATCGTCCCCCGCGAGGCGCTCGGGCGGGTAATCGGGATCTTCAGCGCCGTATCGAGGACCGCGATCATTGCTGGCGCGGTCCTGGCGTCGGTTCTCGTTGCGTCCACTTCGTTGCGTGCCAGCCTGTTGACCCTCGGCGTCGCCGCCACGTTGATCACCCTTCTGTGCGGTCTTGGCCTGCGCGGACTCGATGCGCTCAACGCGCAGCGTGCCGAGGCGCTCGCGTCGAGGGTGCAGATCCTCCGGGGCCTTCCGGTCACGGTGGGCGTTCCGCAGATCGTGCTGGAGCAGCTCGCTTCAGCCGCGCAGTTCCGGCCGCTGCCACCAGGCGTCGATGTCGTTGTTCAGGGCGCTCCGGCGCATGCCTTCTACGCCGTCGTAGAAGGCCGCGTAGTGGTGCGCCGAGACGGCAAGGCGGTCGTGCATCTGGGTCCTGGCGACAGCTTCGGTGAGCGCGGCCTGCTCGACCAGGCCCCCCGAAACGCCACGGTCACCACGGAGATGGACACGACGTTGCTCCGCGTGGAAGGCAACGCGCTGCTCGACGCCCTCGAGGCGGCGCCAAGCCTGCGGCCCGCGCTGGATCTGAGCAGCACCGCGCCCGGCGTGCGAGCCCTCCCGAGCGAGACTGCGGTGGTGGACGACCCGCGCTGGGCCGAGACATGACCACCGCGGGTCCATCGTGGTCGTTGTCGGCGCGGGTTACCAGGGCGGCCGATGCCCTGAAGTTCTGCAAGGGACTCGAAGCCGACAACTCGAGAACCTACTGGCCCTACCCCCGACCTCAAACCGAAGTTCGGCACCGGCAAGATCTTTCGGCGGCTCTGTGGCGTTGAGGATGCCCGGTTGGCGCCGGCGAGACTGCCGGCGTGATCAACTTGAGGTCCGAATCGTCCTCTGCTCCGGCTGGCTATCGGTTCCCGCGTGACGTGATCGCGCTGGCATTGCGCTGCTACTTACGCTACGGCTTGTCCTCTCGCGATGTCGAGGAACTGCTGGCTGGGTCCGCTTGCCACACAGAATGGACGAACCTGCCCGGCTGCGGCATGGTCGTGCGCTTTCGACGCGGCCAGCTGTCGCGCCACGCCGCGGTCAGTCGGAGGTAGAGGCGACCGCGGCGAGGATCGCGTCTATAGAAGCCTGAGGCTTCGACACCATCGATACGTGCGACGCGGCGACCTCGGTCGTCGTTGCGCCCGCCCGTTGTGCCATACGGCGCTGCGCGTTGGGCGGGATGATCCGGTCTTCCGTGCCGATGACCGCCCAACTCGGTATGGTCTTCCAGGCCGCAGTGAGCGAAGGTGTCGTGTTCGCGCTCAGTGTGAGCGGTCGTTGCCCTGCGGCAATCAGCCAACGATCCGTCTCCGACAAGTCTTGCGCGAATGACTCGTGCACCGTCTGTGGCTTGAGGAACGCCTCGACGTCACCGTCCGGCGCCCCCGGATAGCCCGCGAGGTCGAGCACGGTGGTCGGATCGGGGACGTCCAATGCCGAGCCAGACCCGCCGAGAATCCCGAACGTCGTCTCGCCCTCGTCGGGAGCGAACGCGTCGACGTACACCAAGGCTCGCACATCACCACCTCCGGTCCCGGCGTTGGTGATGACGAAACCCCCGTAGGAGTGCCCCACCAACACGACAGGACCACTCGTGCGCTGAGCGAGGAACGACGCAATATACGGCGCATCAACCGAGACCCCGCGCAACAGGTTCGTCGGGGCATAGACCGTGAAGTCCTCCCTCTGCAGATGCGATGCCACGGCATTCCAGCTCGACGCGTCGGCCCATGCGCCGTGTACCAGAACAATCGTAGGTTTGGCCATAAGTTCCTCCATCCGGTCGACCGATCACGAGTAGTACGCGAAGATCGCGTGGTTCACCGTATCGTTTCGATGGTTCCGCAGAAGGGCATCATCCATATCGAATGAGGCCACGGCAATCCATCGACTGCCGGTTCCCGGCAACCCGCGGCAAAGTAGTGCGATCTGGTGGCACTGATCGCAGATCCCCCCGACGCCGTGTGTTCGCCATTGGCGACACCCGACGAAACCGCGGCCCCGATCACGGAACGCTGATCACCGGTGCCTTCGACTCACCTGAGCAGGCTTGGCTACGAGGCCGGATGGCCGCGCAGGTGGGTGGCGAGCTTGTCGAAGGCCACCGTCCAGCCCGCGGCGCCGGGCGAGTCGGCGGGAATGCCGACATGGGTCATCACCATGGTGGTGCGTCCGTTCACCTCGGATAGCGCGACCCGTACCTCGGTCGTCGGGTGTGGCTTCGGCATCCCGGATGCTGACGTCGAGGCGGGGTTGCCATTCTCGTCCGACACGTATTCCGTGTAGGCGAGACGCCTGTTTTCGACGACGTCGAGGAATTCGCCGGCGAACCACATGGTCGTCTCACCGCGTGGTGTCGGGACGGTCATGCGTACCAGACGCGCCCCACCCACGCGCAGCTCCCAGGTGACGACGTAGACGGAGGCGCCGTTCGGCCCGTACCAGCTGCTGAATTCATCCGGGTCGATCCACATCTGCCATACGACATCGGCGGGCGCGTCGAACTGCCGTTCCATGACGACCGCCTCGTCGGTTCGGGTTGCGTCGCTCATCGGGTCCGGTCCCTTCCACGATTGGCTCGTTGTTTGATGCGGTCGTCCATGCGGTCGAACCGCTCCTGCCAGGTGCGTCGGTGGTGCTCCGCCCAGGAGGACACCTCGACCAGCGCTGCGGCGTTCAGCGCGCAGGGTCGGTATTGCGCGCGATGACCACGAACGACGAGCCCGGCCTGCTCGAGCACCTTGATGTGCTTGGAGATCGCGGGAAGCGTGAGGTCGAACGGGTCGGCGAGCTCGTTCACCGTCGCATCGCCCTCAGCCAGGCGGGTCAAGATCGCGCGCCGGGTCGCGTTGGCGAGCGCGGAGAACGTCGCATCGAGCCGGTGGTCATCTATCGCGGTGGTCAAGCTCATCCGTTACTTTCCTCTGTGGTTAATTAATCGATCTGGAAAGTACAGGAGACTCCGGGTTGCAGTCAACAGCACGTAATGCTGAGGTCCACGTTCGCGAGCCGCCTGATCGTGCGTTGTCGGCGGGCTGCGCAACCGTGGTCAGTGACAGCAAGGTCGGGCGATCGACATGGCGGGTGATTTTGCGCTGGACGCTGTAGCCCT
>Ga0081540_1003733_pt1 | contig 11933 bp, 9 predicted proteins | sample TabmetS2T1R1_FD_71024 | JGI IMG/M metagenome (GOLD analysis project Ga0081540, IMG submission 71024) | Tabebuia heterophylla rhizosphere microbial communities from the University of Puerto Rico - S2T1R1 | ecosystem: Host-associated > Plants > Roots > Rhizosphere ...
CGAAGCACCAGCCGGCCATGGCGGCGGCTTCCTGCTCGATGTGTCCCGCGCGCTGGCGCAGGGCTTTGCCGACAAGCTGAAATTCTACAAGCTGCGCGCCAAGGTCGTGGTCGAGAACCTCTCCGACACCATGGGCGTGCTGGCGGCATGGGACGGCGAGCCCGCGATGAAGCCCGACCTCAGCTTCACCGATCCACGCCATGCCGCGCTCGGTTGGCGCATTCTGATTCCGCAAGAGCTGACGCAGAAGGTGGCCGACGTCATCGGCGCCGATTTGGTCGAAGCCGCCGCCTACGAAGAGCACCGCATCGTCTCCGGCGCGCCACGCGGCGGGCTCGACTTCATGTACAGTGACGCCTTCCCGCACGAGACCAACATGGACCGCCTCAACGGCATCGATTTCGACAAAGGCTGCTATGTCGGCCAGGAGGTGGTGTCGCGGATGCAGCATCGCGGCACCGCGCGCACACGCACGGTGAAAATCATCCTCGACGATTTTTCGCCCGAGCCCGGCCAGCCGATCCTCGCCGGCGACAAGCAAGTCGGCACCATGGGCTCGACCTCAGGCAAGCACGGCCTTGCGCTGATCCGCACCGATCGCGTCTCCGACGCGCTCGAAGCCGGCACAAAACTCACCGCGGGTGGACTTCCGATCCGCATCGCCGAGCCGGACGAACTTCGTCCCCCGCCGAAGCAGACCGTCGCATGAGCCGTTCCGCACGACTGCATCCCGACGGTAAGATGCGCTGTCCCTGGCCGGGCGAAGATCCCTTCTATATCGCCTATCACGACACCGAATGGGGCGTGCCGGAGTATGACGATCGCGCGCTCTACGAAAAGCTGATCCTCGACGGTTTCCAGGCCGGCCTCTCCTGGATCACCATTTTGCGCAAGCGCGACAACTTCCGCCGCGCCTTTGACGATTTCCAGCCGGAAAAAATAGCGCGGTACAATGCCAAGAAAATCCACGCGCTGATGAACGACGTCGGCATCGTCCGCAACCGCGCCAAGATCGAGGGCGCGATCGCCAGCGCGAAGTCTTATCTGGAGATCATGGAGAAGGGCCCCGGCTTCTCAACACTGTTGTGGGATTTCGTTGACGGCAAGCCGAAGATCAATCAGTTCAAGACCACCGCGAGCGTGCCGGCCTCGACGCCGGCGTCGGTGAAGATCTCCAAAGAATTGTCCGCGCGCGGCTTCAAGTTCGTCGGCCCCACCATTGTCTACGCCTTCATGCAGGCGACCGGCATGGTCAACGACCATCTCGTCACCTGCTACTGTCACGAGAGCTGCGGCCGCAAGCTGCGCTCTCCGCGCCTCAAGGTGAAATGAAGAAGCTCTCCAACGCCACCGACCGCGCCTGGCAGCGGATGTTGTCGGGCCGAAGGCTCGACCTGCTCGATCCCTCGCCACTCGACATCGAGATCGCGGACATTGCGCACGGGCTCGCGCGGGTGGCGCGCTGGAACGGCCAGACCAGCGGCGCGCACATCTTTTCGGTGGCGCAGCATACGCTGCTGGTGGAATGCGTAATGCGGGAGCAGATACCGCGGGTCGACGCGCGTTTCCGCCTCGCGGCGCTACTGCATGACGCACCGGAATATGTCATCGGCGACATGATCTCGCCGTTCAAGGCGGTGATCGGCGGCGACTACAAGGTGGTGGAGAAGCGCCTGTTGTCGGCGATCCATGTCCGCTTCGGGCTTCCGGCCGTGCTCACTGATGAGATCACACAGCAGATCAAGGCCGCCGACCGCGGCGCCGCATATCTCGAGGCGACGCGGCTTGCCGGGTTTTCGGAAGCCGAAGCACTCCGCCTGTTCGGCCGCGACCCCGGCCTGCCTGAATCGACCGAGCGCGAATATCTGACACCATGGACTGCGGCGAAGGCGGAAAAGCAGTTCCTGGCTCGATTCGCCAGCCTGCACCGATGAACCTGCACCGGTGAATATGAGACCTATGCCTGCTTTCAGGGCTCGGCGCCGGGCCCTATAATTCGGGGAAATCCCAAGGACGAAAATGCTTCACGTCTGTTCGCTCGCCGCCCTCTCCGACACCGTGCGCTTAACCGGCGCGAGCCATGTGCTCACGGTGATGGCTAATGTCGATCAGGTGCAGCGGCCGGGGTCGGTGCTGCCGGCCAATCATTTGAAGGTGTCGATGGACGACATCACGGAACACATCGACGGCTTTACGGCGCCCTGCGAAGCCCATGTCGAAAAGGTGCTGGCCTTCGTCCGCGGCTGGGACCGCGCGGCGCCGATGGTGGTGCATTGCTATGCCGGCATCAGCCGCTCCACCGCGAGCGCCTTTGCCGCGGCCTGCCTGCTCAATCCGCACAGGGACGAGATCGCGATCGCCCGGCAAATCCGCGCGGCTTCGGCGATTGCGCAACCGAACCGGCTGATCGTCAGCCTTGCCGACAAGCTGTTGGGGCGCGACGGGCGGATGCTGCGCGCGCTCGACGAGATGGGCCCGGGCAGCATGATGGCCGAGGGAAGACCCTTCCGCGTGGATCTCGACTGATGCAACAAGCCAACGCCGGATGAGCGACAAGCTTCTGACGCCGATCGAGATTGGACTGACCGCGGCGATTGTCGCGATCGAAGGCAATGAGCCGATGATCCTGCTCGCCGCCGGCGGCGGGCAGGACGATCTCGCTGGGCTCCCGTTCGGCCCGTTCGATGCGGTCAAGCACCGCACCTTCGAGATCGGCCTGCGCGCGTGGGTGCAGGAACAGGCAGGGCTTCGCTTCGGCTATGTCGAGCAGCTCTACACCTTCGGCGACCGCGGCCGGCATACGACACCGGGCGACACCGACGTCCATGTCGCCTCCATCGGTTATCTCGCGCTGACCCGCGCCGCCGACAACGGCCAGCGCGCCCCGGGCGCGCATTTCGAGCCCTGGTATCGCTACTTCCCCTGGGAGGACTGGCGCATCGAGAAGCCTGCAATGATCGAGCGCGACATTTTGCCGGAGCTCACCCGCTGGGCCGCACAACCCGCCGAGGCGGAAGCTGCGCGTGCGCTCTCCCGCAAGGACCGCGTGCGGCTGTATTTCGGGTGCGACGGCTCGCAATGGGACGAGGAGCGCGTGCTCGACCGCTACGAGCTGCTCTATGAGGCTGGCCTCGTGGAGGAAGCGCGGCGCGACGGCCGCGCTGCGGCCTTGGCGCGCAAGGTGTTGCCCAAGCTCGGCGTCGCCATGCATTTCGACCACCGGCGTATCCTCGCCACCGCGATCGCTCGGTTGCGGGCAAAGCTCAAATACCGCCCGGTGGTCTTTGAACTTTTGCCGAACGAGTTCACGCTCACTGAATTGCAGCGCACGGTTGAAGCCATCTCCGGCCGGCACCTGCACAAGCAGAATTTCCGCCGCCTTGTGGAGAACGGGGCGCTGGTCGAACCAACCGGGGTGATGTCGACACAGACGGGCGGGCGGCCCGCGGCCTTGTTCCGCTTCCGCCGCGAAGTGCTGCAGGAACGCCCCGCGCCGGGTCTCGGCACACGGCAACGGCGCTAGAATGTCTAACGCGGCACGCGCTGATTCGGGGCCGATCGCGGGGGAGCATCGATGCTGGACTTGTTCTTCTTCTCGTTTGCCGTCGCCGTCGTCGCGCTGATCGTCGCGATCCGCTCGTTAAATCAGGCATCCAGGCTGCGCGCGCGTATCGAGACGCTGGAAGCAGCGGCGCGAACGCCCGCGCCCGCTCCTGGCGCCGCGCCACCGCCGCTGCCGCGGCAAGAGCCGCCGCGGCCTGCACCTGCGGCCGAGACCGTGTCCACCACCACGGAGGCAGCGCCACCGATCGCGCCGGAGCCTATCCCGCAAGCCGGGCCGGCCATGACGCCTCCTCCTCCCCCGCCACTGCCCGAAACCCAGCCCGGCTTCGAGGAGCGTCTTGGCACGCGCTGGGTGGTCTGGGTCGGCGGATTGACGCTGGCCCTCGGCGGCTTCTTCATGGTGCGCTACTCGATCGAGGCCGGCCTGCTCGGCCCCGGTGTGCGCACCATTCTTGGGGGCCTGTTCGCGGCTGCCCTGCTCGCCGCGGGCGAATGGACCCGCCGCAAGGAAAGCATTTCCCAAATCGCGGCGCTGCCGATCGCCAACATCCCGGCGATCCTCACCGCGGCGGGAACGGCGGTGGCCTTTGCCACGGTCTATGCGGCCTACGCGCTCTACGGCTTCCTTGTGCCCGCCACTGCCTTCATCCTTCTTGGACTGGTCGCGCTCGGCACGCTCGCCGCGGCCCTGCTGCACGGGCCCGCACTGGCGGGCCTTGGCGTCGTCGGCGCCTTCATCACACCCATCCTGGTTTCATCAGGGAAGGCAGACTACTGGGCGCTCTACATTTATCTCGCGATCGTCACCGCCGCCTCGTTCGGGCTGGCGCGGGTGCGACTGTGGCGCTGGCTCGCGGTCACCACCATCGCTTTCGCACTGCTCTGGACCTTCCCTGGTCTCGGCCCGTCGTGGATCGGTCCGCACGTGTTCCATGTCATCGCCGGCTTCATCCTTGCGGCGCTGCTGGTCGTCTGCGGCTTCATGTTCGGTCCGTCACCCGAGGAAGGGCAGATCGAGCCGATCTCGTCGGGCTCGCTCGCGGCCTATCTGCTTGGCGCGACCCTGGTCGTGCTCAGTGGCCATCATGCCGATCCCGCGATGATCGGCTTCGGGCTCCTGGTGGCCGGCACGCTGTTCGTCGCCTGGCGCGCGGAGGCCGCTACTCCGGCGGTCGCCGCCGCGGCCGGCTTCGCCTTCATCGTGTTCGCCGAATGGGCAATCCGCGCCAACCCGGAGATGCTGGTGCTGCCGGGTGGAGCGTTGCCCGGCATCGGCCCCTCCGCCACCGATGGCTCGGTGTCGCTGCACCTCATCACCGCGGCGGTCTTCGCCGCAGGTTTTGGCGTCACCGGATTCTTGGCGCAGGGCCGCTCCAACAACCCGGCTATCCCGATTGTCTGGTCGGCCACCGCCGTGTTCACGCCGCTGGCGCTGCTGGTCGCGCTCTACGCGCGGATTGCGCATCTCGACCGCTCCATCCCGTTTGCGATTCTCGCCGTAATCCTGGCAGCCGCCTTCGCCGCTGCGACCGAGATGCTCAGCAAGCGCGAGGACCGGCCGGGCTTGCAGGCCTCCATCGCTCTGTTCGCCACCGGCACGCTCGCCGCGCTGGCGCTGGCGTTGACCTTCGCGCTGGAAAAAGGCTGGCTCACAATTGCACTCGCGCTGATGTCGCTCGGCACCGCCTGGATCTCGCTGCAGCGGCCGATCTCCTTCCTGCGCGCGCTGGCCGCGATCCTTGCCGGCATCGTAGTGCTGCGCATCGGCTACGAGCCGCGCATCGTCGGCTCCGCGGTCGGCACCACGCCGATCTTCAACTGGCTGCTCTGGGGCTATGGCGTGCCGGCCCTGTGCTTCTGGGGCGGCAGCTACTTCCTGCGCCGCAACGGCGACGACGCACCGCTGCGTGCGGTGGAAGCCGCCGCGATCCTGTTCACGGTGCTGCTCGCCTTCATGGAAATCCGCCACTTCATCAACAATGGCGATGTCTATCGCCAGAGCGCCGGGCTCACCGAGGTCGCGCTGCAGGTCTGTGTGACACTCGCGATGGCCATCGGGCTGGAGCGGCTGCGGCTTCGATCGGGCAGTATCGTGCACAATTACGGCGCCGTGCTACTCACGCTGTTCGCCGGAGCCGCCACCGTGCTCGGCCTGTTCATGTTCGCCAACCCGCTGTTCTGGCGCATCGATGTAGGCGGCAGCTTCTTCAATCTCCTGCTGCTCGGCTACGCCCTGCCCGCGGTGCTGGCGCTGCCGTTGTCCTACGCCGTGGCGGGTCATCGCCCGGCCCAATATGCCAACACCATCGCCGGCGCCGCGCTGGTGCTTGCGCTCGCCTATGTGACATTGCAAATCCGCCGGCTCTATCATGGCCCGATCCTGAACAGCGGATCGACCCTGGACGCCGAGCAATACTCCTATTCGATCGCGTGGCTCGTCTTCGGCGTGGCGCTGCTCGGTGTCGGCATCATCTTCAACTCGCAGCGCGCGCGGCTGGCTTCGGCCGTCGTGATCGCGCTGACCATCGGAAAGGCGTTCCTGATCGACATGTCGACACAGACCGGCGTGTACCGGGCACTCTCCTTCATGGGCCTCGGTATCGTGCTGGTGGCGATCGGCTGGTTCTATCAGCGCATCCTGTTCCGCAAGGCGCCGCCGCCCGCCCCCGTTGCGGCGCAGGGAGAACAAGCATAGTTGATCCGGATGTCGCGGCCGAACGCCGCGGTGGCCTCACGCAATTTTGCGCTGCGCGAAATAACGCTGCCGGTCCACGATGTTAGCGACGGACCGGCAGAGACATTTTGTGAACACAGTTTGGATTTGCAAAGAACGCTATTGCCGCAATGCCTAAGCCAGTTGACCGTACTTACGGAGTTTGGACCATGAGATTTTTCGCCTGGACGATATGCATGGTCATCATCTGCGCGACTGCGGGCGTTGATGTTGCGTCTGCCCAGCAATCCACGAAGGGCTGTTCCTCGGAACAGCAGCCGGGTGCCGCGCAAACCCTGCGTTGCCGCGACGGGTTGATCATCGTCGCCGAGGACGGGGCGAAATTCACGCTGCAAAGCAAGGGCGGCAACGTCGATGGTGTCAACCTTCAGAGCAAGGCCGTGCTGGTCGATGCCCCCAAGCAGAAGGACAAGAACCGTTTCCAAGTGATCACGCCGCAGGCAATTGCCGCGGTGCGCGGCACCAAATGGGCCGTCGACGCGCAGGGATCGCGGACGTCGGTGCTGGTGTTGGACGGCGAGGTCGCCGTGCGGCGGTCGAGCGGAGGGGCGCAGGTCGTGCTCAGCCCCGGCGAAGGCGTCGACGTCGAGCCCGGCAACGAGCCGCTGGTTGTGAAGCGCTGGGCGCAACCGCGCGTCGACGCCCTGCTCGCGCGACTGAGGCAATAACCTTGGCAATCTGTCCGCCGTGACCGGCAGAAAGTTTCAGATACTGATTGCGCTGCTGCTCGCGCTGTCATGGGCGCTCGCGCTTGGATACGCGCACTACAATGCGGACTTCCGGTTCCTCGACCGTGCCGAGGGGGCGCTGACCGATCTGCGCTTGCTTGTCCGCGGGGAAAGGCCCGCACCCGATCTCCTCACAATCGTCGCCATCGACGACGATACCGCGGCGAAGAAGGGCGGCTACCCTCTGCCGCGTGCCGAGCTTGCCCGCCTTGTCGAGGAAATCGCCCGCTTCGAACCCCGGGTCATCGCGCTTGACATGCTGCTGGTCGATCGCGGCAGTGACGCAGGCGACGCCGCGCTGGCGCGCGCGCTGAAAAAGCGTCCCAGCGTCATCGCCGTGGCGGCCGTCTTCCAGGAAGCCATCCAGTCGATCGACGCGAAAGACAATGGCGCACTTGCGCGCCTGCCCCAGGCGGAGAGATTTTTGCTCCCGCTCAAGCCATTCGCTGATCAAGCCGCGAGCGGCGTGGTCAATCTGAACACCGATGCCTCGGGCACGCCGCGCGGCGCTCCGATGCTGTTCCGAACCAGCGACAAGATTGAACTGTCGTTCCCGCTGCGCGTCGCGGGACTGGCCGAGGGCGCGGAGCCGGTCATCCAGGTCGACGGGTTGCTGCTTGGAAAGCAGCATATCTCAACGGACATCGATCACGTCCTTCCCCTCGCGTTCTACGGCCGCCGCGGCACCATCCGGACGGTCAGCGCTGTCTCCATGTTGAATGGTGAAGTGCCGCCCGATTCCGTTCGGGATCGCATCGTCGTCATCGGGGCCACGCTCACTGGTGGCGGCGACAATTTTTCCACCCCGTTCGATCGCGTGACGCCGGGCGTGGAGATCGTCGCAACCGCGATCGGTCATCTGATAAATGATGACGGAATCCGGCGCGACCGGTCGACGCGTGCTATCGATGCCGCTGGGGCAGTGATACTCACGCTCGTGCTTGTTGCCTTGCTCGCCTGGCGGCGCAGCGCGGTCGGCCTGTTGCTGATGGCGGCGGTGCTGCTTGTCGTGACGTTTGCCAACTATGCGGCGTTTTCGCGCGGCATCTGGCTCAGCGCGGCCCTGCCCTTGGCGGCTGCCGGTCCGCCCGCCCTCCTGTTCGGCGCGGTGCAGCTTTGGCTGAACCGGCGACAGGCGCAATATTTCGCGAAGAAGAGCGATCTGTTGCAACAATTTCAGGCACCCACCCTTCGCGAATGGCTGAGCAAGGATCCGGATTTCCTGCTTGTGCCGGTCCATCGGAATGTTGCGGTCGTCTTCATCGATCTGTCCGGCTTCACCGCGATCAGCGAGACCCTCGAAATGGACGCGACGCGGCGTCTGCTCACGGGTTTCCACACGCTGATCGATCGCTGTGTCGAGGAGCACGGCGGCTTCATCACGAGCTTTATGGGTGACGGGGCGATGATCCTGTTCGGCCTGCCCGAGAGCACGTCCGACGACGCGCGCAACGCCGCTCTCTGCTGCGTCAAGCTTTGCGACCGCACCGAGCAATGGATCGAGTCGCTGCCACCATCACTGGCCTCACGCATCGGCGTCAAGGTGGGCGCTCATTTCGGCCCGATCGTTGCCTCGCGGCTTGGCGGCGACAGCCACCAGCACGTCACTGCGACCGGCGATACCGTGAACGTGGCAAGCCGGCTGATGGAGGTCGCGGCGAAACAGGGCGCTACGCTTGCGGTGAGCGACGACCTGCTGCAGCAGACCGGGGCCGAATCCGCATTGCGCGGATCCGGAATTCTCACCGGGCCAAAAGAGTCGCGAATTCGCGGCCGCTCGCGCGCGCTTTCCGTCTGGTTCTGGCGCAGCGACAGCAGCGGCCAGGACGAGTCCGCCCTGTTGCGCTAGATCAGGCCGCCCGCACCGTGTCCAGGAATTTCGCCACCTCGACCTTCAGGCGGTTGCTGTCGCCGGACAGCATTTGCGCCGCCGACAGCACTTGCGAGGAGGCCGATCCGGTCTCGCCCGCGCCGCGCTGGACATCGGTGATGTTGGCAGAAACCTGCTGGGTGCCCTGGGCAGCCTGCTGCACGTTGCGGGAGATTTCCTGCGTCGCCGCGCCCTGCTCTTCCACGGCCGCCGCGATCGTCGAGGAGATTTCCGACAGACGCTCGATCGTGACGGAAATTTCCCGGATCGCGCTGACGGACTCCTGTGTCGCGGACTGGATGCCGGAAATCTGCTGGCTGATCTCGCCGGTGGCCTTCGCGGTCTGCTCGGCCAGCGCCTTCACCTCGGAAGCGACTACCGCAAATCCGCGGCCGGCGTCGCCCGCGCGCGCCGCCTCGATGGTGGCGTTGAGCGCGAGCAGATTGGTCTGGCCCGCGATGGTGTTGATCAGTTCCACGACGTCGCCGATGCGGCCCGCCGCCTTCGATAGTTCGCCGACGCGGTCGTTGGTAACGCGGGTCTGGTCGACCGCCTCGCTGGCCATCCGTGCGGATTCCTGCACCTGGCGGCTGATCTCGGTCACCGACGATGTCAGTTCCTCGGTCGCTGACGCGACGGATTGTACATTGGCTGAGGCTTCTTCGGAACCAGCCGCCACCGTTGTCGCCAACTGCTGCGACCGATCAGCCGTTGCGGTGAGCGTCCTGGCGGAGGCTTCAAGTTCGGTCGAAGCGGAGGAAACCGTCTCGACAATCTCGCCGACCTTGGCTTCGAAATCATCTGCAAGCCGCTTCATTGCGACAGCCTTCTCTTCGCGCGCCGCTTTTTCAAGCGCCTCGCGCTCGGCCTGCATCGACCGAACCCTTTCCGCATTTTCCTTGAACACGAGCAGCGCGCGCGCCATCGCACCCATTTCGTCGCGGCGGTCGGTGCAGGGCACAGCCGCCGACGTATTGCCTTGGGCAATTTCGCTCATGGCGCCCGTCATCTGGTTCATGGATCGAACGATGCGATTGAAGACAATCCAGAGCGCACCAGCCGCAAGAAGAATTGACAGCCCCATCAGGATGGCATTGATCGCCAAGGTATGCAGACTGCCGCGCTGCGCAGCGTCGGCCAGCTTCGCCGCCTCCTGGCTGGCCAGCGCGCTGAGCGCGATCACATCGTCAATCGCCTTCGTCGACTGGCCGAACCAATCAGTGGAATTGATCGGATAACTCCCGCCACCGATTCCCGCGGCATAAACCGCCTTGCGCGTGTCCTCGAAGCGACGGAACACATTTTCGCGGACGCGGTCGGTACCCGCCACGACGCTTGGCGGAGCGGACGACTTTGCAGCGTAGGCCTGCACATAGTCCCAGGCGACCTCCAGACGGCCTCGGAAGGCGGCAAGGTTGCTGATTTCCTGGGAGCTCATCGCCTTGCCGGAAGCCACAAGCCCCGCCACCGCCGCCCGTTCGCGGCCGAGATATTCGCTCATGATCCAGACGAAGTGCTTGAGATTCTGCAGGCTCGACAAGCGGGACTGGATGTCGTCCTCCTCCATCGCCGCGGCGACACGAAGACCCTGGCTCGCGGTAATGAGCGCGGTAATGGTCGGGGCCCATTGCGATACGACCGCTTGCTCGCGCGCGCCTGCCGGCTTGGCGAACTCGGCATCCGCGCGCGTCCGAAAGGCGACGAGTTGCTCGTGCGCGCGCTTCACGCCGGCGATGAGCTGATCGCGATTGGCGAACTGCCTTGCGGCCAGGCGAACCAGCGCCTGCTCGAATGGCTGGTCGCCGAGCTTGCGAAAGCTTGCAATGGCCGCCCTCTGGGCGTCCGTTGGGGGGTTGGCGGCGTTGAGCGCCAGATTGGTCGCGCCGCGCTCGCGGGCCCATTGGCCAGCGCTCTCCAGCAGCATGTCTGCGGTTTCGTTGACCGAGGCCGCGTCGGAAGCCGTTGCGCGCTCCAGACTTGCATTGCGCAAGACATAGCCGGAGATGCCAATGCCGAACAGGGCCAGCAGCGAGACCGCTGCAACAAGGAGATTGCGAATACTCCACACGGTTCCGCCTGGCGCGGACGCGTTGATTGCGGGCATTTCCTGTACCCCTACAGTGGTGCAGAGCTGCCCAGTTCGAACGTGGTCCAGACGGCTCAGACGTGGCAAAGAAGCTCACCGACTCGTGCTCGACGGCAGCCGGGGCAAAGGCATCGCGCGGAAAATGCGCGATGAGATTCCGTGGCCTCATTGCCATACGTCAGCGCTTGCCGGAATCGTACGCCGCACGTTCCACATTAATCTTAACGAGGGGCTGCGTAGATTTACGGTGAAATCGCCGGAAATGCCTGAAAATAAGCGCCTCTTGCGTGTCATGGAGTTGACGTACACGCTGAGATAAAAGCCCTTCGTCAACGTAGCGCCACTCGGCAGTGCCCTTGGATGTCTTTGCAGACAATTTGGGCGACCCACCGATGCGGGCCGCCCAAGCAATCGTTCGCTGCTGCTTCGCGTCAGGCAGCACGCTCCGTGTCGAGGAATTTTGCGACTTCAGTCGGCGCCGACCGATTCGGCAATCAGCCGAACCCTGAATACGGGCTTGCTCGCGGCGTCGAGCAGCTCCATGCGCCACTCGCCGTTCTGCGTCAGGCTGCGCGCGACCCCGCCGAGGAGATCGGCGCAGATCCGCCGCATCTCGCTCCATGCCGCCTCATGGCTCTCGAATTCCATTCCCTGGACCGAGGCGCCAGCATAGCGGCCGTGACTGATGCGGAAGAAATATTGCGGCATGGTCGCACTCATGGCTCAGGGCCTCGTCGAGGCCCCGGCCTCAAGCTGCCGCGGGATTTGCTACCATCGCCTGAAGATTGCAGTCCGTACAACTACGACCGGAATGTTCCGATTCCGGGACTGCAGTCAGTTCGTCGAGCTGCGCAGCTCGGGCACACTCTCGGTCTTGGCCGGCGGCGCTTCCGGCTTCACCGGCTCAAGCTTCGCGCTATCCACCACCGGCGTCGTAACGCGAGTGGAGAC
>Ga0081540_1003734_pt1 | contig 11930 bp, 9 predicted proteins | sample TabmetS2T1R1_FD_71024 | JGI IMG/M metagenome (GOLD analysis project Ga0081540, IMG submission 71024) | Tabebuia heterophylla rhizosphere microbial communities from the University of Puerto Rico - S2T1R1 | ecosystem: Host-associated > Plants > Roots > Rhizosphere ...
CGATGCTGTGGAGGTGGAGGCTAGCCACCTGGACAGGCTCACATCAAGATTATTGCGAATGGCTAACCTGGACCGGGAAGAGGTGAGTCTGCAATTGCAACCTGTGGACCTCTCGACGCTGATCGCCGATGAAATCAAGCTGAAGTCGCAACAGTTCGCTGATCACAATTTATCGCTTGTCAATGAGAAGGGCACGCATAAAAAGCACGTTGAAGCCGATCCTGAGCTTTTGAGCCTGGCTCTGGCCCAACTGATCGAGAATGCATGCAAATATTCTCAGCCAGGCTCGAAGATCGAAGTCAGCGCGGATACCGATGAAGACTCAGTTGCCATTCGAGTCCGGAACGGCAGCTACATTCCTCCGGAAGAGCGAACGAAGATATTCGATCGCTTCTATCGAGGAAAGCAACTGTGTCAATCAACATCAGGTACCGGGCTCGGATTGGACATTGCACGCAGAATTGCAATGGCACATGGAGGCACGTTGGTTCTTGAAGAGTCAAGCAAAGATGGATCAATCTTTCGCATCACGGTACCAGTATCTGTGAGGACGCCCTGATGCCCTCTTCTTGCGCCTGGAGACTACTGGTTGTTGACGATGAGCCTATGTTCCGAAAGACATTGTGCAAGTCTCTTACGGCTGCTGGCCATAGCGTGGAGGAGGCCTGCAGCGGGGGTGACGCGGTAGACATGATAGCGCGCTCCGCCTTTGAGTTCGTGCTGCTGGATCTTAATATGCCGGGAATGGGCGGCATGACGACGTGTGGAATGATTCGTGCCATCAATCCGCGCATCGGTATCGTAATTCTTTCTGTGCGTGATACAGAGCAGGATCGGGTCGCTGCTCTTGAAGTCGGAGCCGACGACTACCTCAGCAAGCCTTTTGGCCTGCGTGAGTTGATCGCCCGTCTCTCCGCGATTGATCGTCGCATTCATATTGAAAAGGAAGTAGATCAGGAAGTATTGGAGGTCGGTGATCTCCGAATGGACCTGAGTGGGAATTCTGTGTGGCGTGCTGGCGAGCCGTTACATCTTACCCCCAAGGAATTTGAGCTGTTAGCTTTTCTTATGAAGAATGCGGGGCGCCCCGTAGCGCACACCCAGTTGCTGCGCACCATCTGGGGTCCTAATTACGGTAATGAGTCACACTATTTAAGGAGCTATGTAAAAACACTCAGAAAAAAGATTGAAGTAGACCCGGCCAATCCAGAGTATATTTTGACGGAGCCTCGTATAGGTTATCGGTTTTGCGATCCTTCTCATGCAGAACTTCTTGATTCAGAGCCTCATGCACTTACGGTCGGGTTTGGCAGCTAACTTCGAACCTGAGTACATCTCAAAGGCGTAACAATACCTTTCTTCTCATCCTCCCCGCCTGCTTACGGATTCTTTAGACATTTCCCACGTACTCTTCACTCGGCACATATGCCTTCTCCACGTACGGATTCCTATCCTCAACTCGCGGGCAGCTCTCACTAGCTCGCGTAGGAGAATAAGAATGATCGTACGTAGGTTTTGCAGTACTACGAATGCGGCATTGGTTGCGTTGTTGTTCACAGCTGTTTTTGTGTCATCGGCTCGCGCCCAGTCAACATTCGGAAGTGTTGTGGGGACAGTACAAGATGCAACGCAGTCCGTTGTGCCCAATGCAGCGGTAACGCTGCATAGTCAGGATGACAACAGCGATCACGCAACGATTTCAGGACCGACCGGAGATTTTGAGTTTGTCAACATCAAGCCTGGACGATATTCAGTTTCATCGCGGGCTTCAGGCTTCGCTGATACAGATGTCCCAGCTTTTGATCTTGCTCCGCGTCAGACAGCTCGAGTGAACGTGGTGATGAATGTTCAGAGCCAGCAACAGACTATTGAGGTGTCCGCTACAGCTACCTTGATCAGCACAGACAAGTCCACATTGGATGCCTCGAAAGACAATTCCGCCATAGTCCAGTTGCCGCTCAACTCCCGTGCTGCCACGGCCAGCCCGCTGTCATCGCTTTCCCTGCTGCCGAATGTTCAGCAGGATAATCAGGGGAACATTGCGCTGGCAGGAGCTACGGCTAACATGGTGAACTACTCCGTCGATGGAGTTTCTACTGCCGATATCTTTCACAACGGCGCATTGAAGAATGCATATCCATCGATGGAAAATATTGCTGAAGTTAAAGCTACTGACTTCAATAACAGCGCGGAGTTTGCCCAGGTAGGCGATGTTACCTTTACCACCAAAGGTGGCTCGAATGTTTTTCACGGCAGCTTGTTCGAGTACCTACAGAATGACGCGCTGGATGCGAATGTTTTTGGTTTCAGCACAAAAGCTCCAAAGCGATTTAACGACTTCGGCGGCAGCGTTGGCGGTCCGGTCACAATTCCGCACGTCTATGACGGCAAGAACAAGACGTTCTTTTTCTTTGATTACGAAGGAAATCGCAGAAGCACTTCCACGCCAGAGTTTTTACTGGTGCCAACTGCGGCGCAACGTGCGGGAAATCTGAATGGCCTTCCCATCGGAAATGATAGCGGCAAGCTGAACAATCCGCTTCCTGCTGGATCACCATGTGCCGGCGCGCAGTTCAGCAATAACACAATCCCGACGCAGTGCATCAATCCTTTTGCCACGGCACTACTGAATAACTACTATCCATTGCCGACTCCGGGACTCGATGCCGCGACCCTCGGCTACAACTATCAAGCGCTGGTTCCGATTCCTGGTAATAGCAATGGGTTCGATGTTCGCATCGATCAAAACATCAACAGCAAGCAGCAGGTCTATGCGCGCTTAAGCTGGAAGAATCTTCTTACCAGCAGCTTTAACCAGTTGCTGCCGAATGATGCTGACGTAGAGCATGACCGCAGCTTCCTGATCTCGCACAACTATTCCATCACGCCAAGAATAGTGAATGAATTTCGCTTCGGATTTACGCACTCACTCATCGATCCCAATTTCCCAATCGAGGGAACGCAGGCATTAAATGGGCTGGGCTTCTCGACAGGCAGTGAGCCGGGACAAGTCAACACTAGCAATCATCCAACGCAGGGAGGCTTCCCGACCGTTAACTTCTCAGACGGGACGGGATTCTCCACGATTGGTCGGGATATTACTGGTGTTCTCGAATCAAACACGAAACAATTGACGGACAACATTACTTTCACCAGAGGGCGGCATACTTTCCGTGCCGGCATAGACTTCCGCATCGTCAATTACGTCACTCCTTCTCTGGAGACGCCGTCGGATGACTTTGGACTCTTCAACTTCAACCAGGGCATCTTTACGGGGAGCTCGTTTGGCGACATGCTGCTTGGATTGCCCAACAACACGTACTTTGCGGTGACTGGTCCTCGCGATGATGCCACTGCACACCAGTACGGCTTCTATGCTCAGGATCAATGGGAGATCAATAACCACTTAACCGTGAATGCCGGCCTTCGTTATGAATATCTTCCTGGATTCCAGGATGCGATTGGCAATATGGCCAACTTCCTCCCTGATACAAACACTGTGGTCATTCCGGACCGGCTGGCGAGAGGAATCGGGGCGGTGCCTGCGTTTCTGCAGTCTTTTAACTCCTGCACGCTTCCAGATCGCAACATGAATCTACCTTGCTCTAACTTTGAGACGGCAAGTCAGGCACATGTGCCGCAGAGCCTACGCCAGAACTACAAACTCAACCTCGATCCACGCATCGGCATCGCCTACCGTCCCTTCATGAACAACAGGACTGTCATTCGGGCTGGATTTGGAGTTTTTAACGTAACCAACCTTGGGCCGTTCGCCTTCAATATGTCCAGCACGCCCACCGCTTCCGTACACACTTATCAGAACAACAACGGTGGTGTGCCGCAATTTCAATTTCCGCAGACTCTAAGTCCCAGCCAAGCTGTGCAATTCGGCGGTGGGGAACTGGAACAGGGTGACGATCCAAACTATCGCGACCCTCAAGTTATCCAGTGGAACCTTACTGTAGAGCATCAGGTCACTAACTCTACGGCTGTGCGCCTCAGCTATGTTGGGATGGAAGGACACAGGCAAAATGTTACTGTCGACCTTAACCAGGTACCGGAGAGCACCACGCCTTATGTGGTTCCAAGTGGCGGCTGGGTCGACACGCGCGCACCGTTCCAGAACTGGGCGCAAGTCTTCCAGTCCACGAATCTCGGATCTACTTCATACAACGCGCTGCAGGCTGGAGTCACACATCGCCTTTCCTATGGCTTGACGTTCCAGGGCGACTATAGCTGGACGAAGAGTCTCAGTGATGTGCAAGGTGACGCTCCCAATAGTTTTGCTCTTGAGAGCTTCTACGGTCTGGCTGTTTCAGATCGCTTTCACGTCAATGAACTCCGGGGAAATGTGGAAGGAACTCCGCGTCAGCGTTTGCTGGTGACCGGAACCTATGAACTCCCATATGGCCGGGGCCGCACATGGAGCAACAGCAATCGTTTGATGAACGCGGCTCTCGGTGGCTGGAATCTGAATACCATCTCGCTCTTGCAGACTGGTTTTTGGCTAACGCCTACCATGAGCGCCAGCGACGATCAATCTGGTTTAGGAATTTTGCAGCGCGGGACGATTGCTCGGCCAGACCGGGTTCCGGGTGTCTCAACGACTCCGGCGCACCGCAGCGCTCAGAATTTCTTCAACACCGCTGCCTTTACGAGCGACGTACCTGCTGGTCGGACTGGTAATGCCGGAGTAGGCACTCTGGAAGGTCCGGGAACCATCGCAGTTGCGACTGGTCTGGCGAAGATTTTCGATATCAGGGAAGGTCTGAAGTTGCGCTTTGAGTCGACATTTACCAATGTTATCAATCGCGCGAACTTCAATCCCCCTGCCACTAATATCAGCAACGCCAGCACATTTGGTGTGTTGACGTCAGTGCAGACCGCAAATAATGCCAGCAACCGCACAGGTCAAGTCGCTCTTCGACTCGACTTCTAACATCGTGTGGCTTTCTCTTTCACGCTCGTAACACCAAGTGCCAGGCTGTCGCGGTCTCGCGACAGCTTGGCCACCTGTAACAAGTCATTTTGTCATCGGATCACGATTCAAAAAGAAGAAGGTGAAAAGCCTTCCCACATGGACAGCCAACACAGTCAAAGTCATGAGCATGAATCAAGAAAAGGTTCTCATCGTTGCGGGAGATGCATCCTCTTGCTTTAGTCTTCGTAAAACCCTGGAAGAATTCAAATTTGATTGCGGAGAAGCCTCCAACGAAAACACCGCAATGATGCGCTTGCGGATGGTTGAGTATGATGCCGTTCTTATGGACCTGCCGGCATCTACACCGAATAGTATCGAGGCCTTCCGTCAGATTCGAAGCGTTCACCCGCGTCTGCCCGTTTTGGTTTTGAGCGACTGCGAAAACGTGGATAACAAAGTTGAGGTGCTTGAGGCCGGAGCGGATGACTATATCTGTAAGCCATATGCGGCGCGCGAGGTTATCGCCCGCCTTCGCTCGGCAGTTCGCCGGCTGCATGCGCCGGTTGTCAGCTGGCCTGAGCGCCTTGTGGTTGGGGATATCGTGCTTGATCCAGCAAAGCGGCGAGTCGAAAAGGCAGGTGCTGAAGTATTGCTGACGCCGCTTGAATTTCGCACTCTCCAGATGCTGATGGAGCAAGCAGGAAGGCCGGTTGCCTATACGGTGCTTCTTGCCACACTGTGGGGCCAGGAGTCCAGACAGCATCGAGAACACCTGCGCGTCGTAATTGGTGCCTTACGCCGGAAGCTAGAAGATACTCCATCCCATCCAACTTACCTGGTCACGCATAACTATTTCGGTTATTGCTTTCGTGAGCGATAAGGTATTAGGTTATTAACCTGATCGATACCATTAATGTCTTTACTTTCGCTTTATATCTTCTTTAGCGGTTGACCTATAGGATCAGTCTGTATTGGAACAGGAGATACTTTCAATGCCCAACGTACATGGTATTGAATTTGATGCCAACCAATCTGAACTGGTAAAAGATATAGTTCGGGAGTTACTCAAGGATGGTAATTGTGCCGTCTACGCCTTACCGCATATGAAACCTCACGGCGAGCTAAGAATGGCTTCAACGCCACCGGAGCCTGGACCAAGGCGACAGCATGGCGTGTTTCTACGTATCCGGCCCGGAATTCGTGAGGCGACAGTTGTGCGTCCGATGAATGCAAGAGCGGGTGATCCGATTGCGAAGCTCACCAAATACTCTCGCCCTGAACTTCTCGAAGTAATCCGGGTTTGGCGCGAACAGGCGACCTCTGAATCTGGTAACGAGCAGAGTAACGTTGACGTGTTGTCAGCTGCCAAGCTGTAAACAAAAACTCAAATGAAAATCAGTGATGATGGCCCAGTGTGGGCTTTGATCGCGTCGTGGACTCAGCGGCGGCTTTTATGCCGCCTGAGCCCTCTGGATCGATGGGTAGTGCAAAACTCTTGTCCGGAGTGAGAGTTATGCACTGTTGGCTTTGCGATTCGGCTACCTGCGACGCAATGTCACAACGCAAAGCGGCGCAATGAGCACCGTTACTTAAATCAGATATATCCAGGGAAATTGGCCGACATAGAAATCGTGCGCATTTAGGGAAATAGGATTTTTAATGCGCACAAAAAAGACGTAATCCACTACCACTGCACTGGCCAACCAGAAAACACCCAGCCCAAGAGCCTCTCTCGCGCCAGTTGGCCCATCGCTGTTCCTTCTGCGAAAATACAGCCACCCGAACGCCACCCATACCCCCAGGTTCAGCAGCGGGAGAAATCTCTCGGCAAACTCATAGGCGGGTGGGGGAAAAACAGATGCATTGCCAGCAGGGAAGTGAAGGTAAGTCGCAATGGCAATCGAAAAGCCAGTCGCTACGATTGTAATTGCGATATAAGCCAGTAAAAAATTCCAGATAGCACGCTTGTAATCAAGATAGGCTCGCAAGACACTCCCTCATCTCTTTCGCAATTACGAAGCTATGCTTTGGAAGTTCCGCACAAAAAGCAGATATCTCTAGCGTCCACAGATGGACGGCGACCACCTTAAGCTAGCCGTCACGCAGGCAACGCCTCGTTTTCACCCAACGGAGGATTTTTCTCACTTATTTTGGCGATTTCGTGTGTATCCAACCTTTTTCTCATTGCGTTGTCGAGGTCGCACCGATTGAGCTGGATTTGTATACTTGGCCGGAGCAACTGAACGGTGCTGGCAGTCGCGCCTGCGAAATTCGGGACGGGTTGGTGGGATGAACACGCCCGATTGAAAACTGGTCGAAGGAAGGAATGGAAGCATGCGCCATTCGGTTCTCGGTGCAATCTTCGCTGGGGGATTGGTGATTCTCGGAGTAAGCGCGATCGGTCAGGAGGAGCCGAGTGGTCAGACTAGCGTGCAGCAACAGAAGCCATATCAGAACATGACACCGGCGGAGCGTGCGGCTGCGACTCGTTCTTTTCTTGGCCTGGGTCCGGAGCCGGACAAGGTGGCCGCGGCACGTGGCGCGCCAGTGTTTCAGCAGAACTGCGGCTTTTGTCATGGACAGCAGGCACGTGGCGCAACGGGACCTAGTCTGATTACGTCCGATGAAGTGCTCGGCGACGATCATGGAGAGTCCCTGGTGGCATTCCTGAAGAAGGGGCGTCCGGAGAAGGGTATGCCGGCTTTTGCCACTATTCCGGACGAACAGCTGAAGGACATTTCCGAGTTTCTGCATTTACAGGTCGAAGAGGTAGCGAATCGTGGAACCTACAACGTGCTGAATATTCTGGTGGGGAATGCTGCCAATGGACAGGCATATGTGATGGCTCATTGCATGTCTTGTCATACATCGGAGGCGTTCGCGCATATCGGCAGCAGCTTCCGATCTCCCGAGCAACTGCAGCGCGAGTGGATCTGGCCGCAGCGTTCGGCGGACGGCAAGCTGGCGGTTACAGCGACTGTGAAAGGGCAAGGGGATAGCCTGGCCGGACGGGTCACGCAGTTGAGCGATTTCCGCATCACGATTGTGGACCAGACGGGCAAGACGCATGTGATTGACCGCGAACCGGGAGTGGACGTGCAGATCAAGGATCCACTCGCAGGGCACGAGGCGATGCTTACCACGCTGACAAATGACGATATGCACAACGTCACCGCTTATCTGGCAACGCTGAAATGAGATTGGCAAGCGGAGTTTGTGCAGCGATCTTAGCTGTGGCTCTGTCGGGGGCCGCACCGTCGGTTCCGCATGTCTCGCTGGATCCGAACGCGATCGGGAAAGCACCTATTACGAGCTGGACTACATTCAACGGCGATTACAGCGGTCAGCGCTACAGCACACTCATGCAGATCAATCCAACCAACGTGAACCGACTCGTGCAGCGATGGGTTTTCAAGATTGCAAACGTTGGCGCGCAGAGAGGTGCGCCAACTCCTGTGATCAAATGCACGCCGCTCCTGGTTGATGGCGTGGTCTACATCACGATTCCAAATCATGTCTGGGCGTTGGATGCACGGATGGGAAATCCGTTGTGGCACTACGACTGGATCGATCATGGGGGGCATCTGATTGGACAGCGCGGGGTCGGGATCTGGAAGTCTACGGTCTATTTCCTCACGCCGGACAACTGGCTCATCGCGTTGAATGCGAATACTGGCCAGGAGCTATGGAGAAAGAATTTCGCTGATGCTCGCAAACAATATTTCGCAACATCGGCGCCACTCGTCGTGAAGAATCACATCATTGTTGGGGTGGGCGGGGATGCGATGGATATGCCGGGCTTCCTCGATTCATTCGATCCGGTGACCGGCGATCTGCAATGGACCTGGTGGTCTACGCCGCGGAAGGGGGATCCCGCATTGAAGACCTGGCCGAACGAGAACGCGTCAAACCACGGGGGCGGCATGACGTGGATGCCGGGCACATACGATCCCGAACTCAATCTGCTCTATTGGCCGACTGGAAATACCAATCCCGTGTTTGCAGGCCAGGGACGCCCGGGTGCGAATTTATGGACGGAGTCGATTGTTGCGCTCGATCTGGATACGGGGAAATTGAAGTGGTATTTTCAGGTTTCGCCGCACGACACACACGATTTCGACAATACAACTGCTCCGATCTTGTTCGATCAGGTGGTAGATGGAAAACCTCGTAAGCTGTTGGCGCAGGCGGCGCGCAACGGTTTCTTTGTGACGCTTGACCGGGTTACCGGCAAACATCTGGTGGTTAAGCCGTATGTGCCTCTGGACTATTCCTCGGGCCTATCGACGGAGGGAGAACCGATTCCGATTCCGGATAAGGATCCTACGGTTGGTGGGTCCATCAACATCGTGAATGCGACGAACTGGCAGGCTCCTGCATACAATCCGAAAACCGGGTTGGTCTATGTGAATTCGGTTGAAGGAAGGGCGATCTATTATTTGACCGACGACAGCGAACAGCCTTCGGGATATGGAGGCACAGGAACGGGAATCGGCTATTCACGACGCGTGCTGCAGGCGATCGATCCACTTACAGGCGATGCGATCTGGAAGCATGTTTATCCGAACCTTAACAATGCCCCAACAACGCTTGGTTCCAGTATTCTGACAACCGCGAGCAATTTACTGATTACCGGTGACGACCAGAAGAATTTGATCGTGTACAGCGCTGACAAAGGTCAGGTACTTTGGCATCACGAATTGGGTGCAAGCGAATCGAGTGGCGTGACCACTTACATGTTGGACGGGAAACAATATATTTTGTTCGGAGCGGGTGACAGCCTCTATGCATGGAACTTGTCACAATAGGATGGACACGGCTAATGCGGCAGGCGCCTGAGACTGAAGAGCGAGAGGATCGTTCATGAAGGCCAGCCGCGTCCGTTATAGCGTTGTTATTTTGGCCATTGGTCTTGCAGTTCTCTCTTATGTGCAGAGAGTTGCGATTTCTCAAGCGGCGGGACCGATTTCGCACGATCTTCGAATTTCAAAACAGCAGATGGGTCTCATTTTCGGGGCTTTCGGATTGTCCTATGCGCTGTTCGAAATTCCGATGGGACTGCTGGGTGATCGTCTCGGCGTCAGAAGGGTGCTCACGCAGATTGTTCTCGCATGGTCTGCATTTACTGCTCTGACCGGAGTCGCCTGGAGCGCAGCGTCGCTTTACGTAATGCGATTTCTGTTCGGAGCCGGTGAGGCAGGATGCTTTCCCAACCTGACCCGGATGCTGAGTGCATGGCTGCCCGCGCGGGAACGAGTGACTGCACAGGCGTTGATGTGGGCTTTCGCGCGATGGGGTGGAGCCGCAACACCGCCGTTGGCATTGATTTGCATCACGTGGTTCGGCTGGAGATGGGCCTTCGTAAGCTTCGCCGCTTTGGGATTCGTCTGGTGTGCCATATTTCTAGTCTGGTTCCGGGATGATCCAGCGCAACATCGCGCTGTTAACGCGGCAGAAAGGGAAATGTTGGAGGCATCGCGTGTTCTTACGACGCACGCGGCAGGACAGAGACACTGGCTGTCTTTGCTGCTCACGCGTCCCGTATTGGTGCTAGGTCTGCAGTATTTCTGCTTTTCATACGTCTGGTATTTCTACATCACCTGGTTGCCGACGTATCTGCGTGAGGGGCGGGCGCAGCCGCCGGCACGTGCAGCTGCTTTGGCCATGCTTCCCCTTTTGTTTGGAGGCTTCGGTTCGCTGACCACCGGACTTGCGCCCAAGCGGCTGCCACGGCGGACGATTGCCTTTTGCGGCTTTCTCGGAACCGCTATTCTGCTGTTTGCTTTCATTCACATCGAATCAGTCGTTCTCGCCATGTTGGCCATGGGTCTGGCCAGCTTCTGCAGCGATCTCACGATGCCGATTTCGTGGGACACATGCGTGGAAATCGGAGGCCCATATACCGCGACGGTGGCGGCCACAATGAATATGCTGGGTAACTTTGCCGGTTTTGTAGCGCCGGTGGTTGGTGGAATGCTTTTGGAGCGGACTGGCGGAGACTGGAATGTTCTTATCTACACAATGGCGGTGGCGGCGACAGTGTCAGCGATCTGCTGGCTCTACATCAATCCGGAAGCGGCACGACGGCAACGGGAAATGCTGATGGGCAGTAATGCTGTTCACGTTAGCCCGGATAGCCTGTAGTTGCTGAGGCACACTGCAAAAAGAACTGGGTTAAAGAGGAGATCCACAAATATGATCGTCGATCTGAAGGGCCGTACTGCGGTAATCACAGGCGGCAGCCGCGGTCTGGGCGAGGCGATGGCGAAGGCTCTTTCCGAAGCGGGAGCGAACATCGCGCTGGTAGCGCGCGATGTTAAGCGCATGGAACTGGTTCGCGATGCAATTGCAGAACGGGGCGGAACTGCCGCGATCTTTCGCGCAGATGTCACGCAAGAGAAAGATGTCGCCAGTATGGCGGAGGCCGTGCGCGAGCGATTCGGAAATCCACAGATTCTGATCAACAACGCGGGAACGAATATACGGAAGAATCTGGTGGATTTTTCGCTGGACGAGTTTCGGAGTGTTCTTGATTCGAGCCTGATCGCGACGTTTCTGATGTGCCGAGCTTTTGTGCCTGGCATGAAAGGTTCTGGTTATGGCCGCATTCTGAACATGACTTCGATTATGAGTCACGTATCGCTGCCTGGGCGCACCGCGTATTCCTCAGCGAAGACAGCGCTTTTGGGCCTGACACGGGCGTTAGCGTTGGAACTGGCGGCAGAGGGAATCACGGTCAACGGCATCAGTCCGGGACCGTTCGGAACAGACATGAACGCGGCGGTGATGAATAATCCGGAGGCTAATGCACAGTTTCTCGCGAGTCTGCCGATTGGGCGCTGGGGGAAGATCGAAGAAATTGGTGCACTGGCCTGCTATCTGTGTTCGGAGCCAGCGGGATTCATCACCGGAACCGATATTCTCATCGATGGCGGTTGGACCGCCAAATGATGTTGTAACGGCGCGGATTGAAGGCCGTCTATTGATTCGTCGCTGGCGGTTGCGTGCG
>Ga0081540_1003735_pt1 | contig 11927 bp, 9 predicted proteins | sample TabmetS2T1R1_FD_71024 | JGI IMG/M metagenome (GOLD analysis project Ga0081540, IMG submission 71024) | Tabebuia heterophylla rhizosphere microbial communities from the University of Puerto Rico - S2T1R1 | ecosystem: Host-associated > Plants > Roots > Rhizosphere ...
GACGTGGGTCACCAGATCACGGAGGGTCCAACCGGGGCAGGACGGGACACGGGCGTCCCAGGCGGTCCCGCTCGCGACATCGGCTAACCGCCTTCCCTCGTGGTCGAGGGCTCCGATGTGTTCGCCGACCTCCACCTGTCAGGCCAACTTGCGCATCCAGCCATGCGGGTCAGGGGCGTGGCCGGTCTGCACCGCGAGTAGTACCTCCCGAAGCTGCATGGTGATCGGGCCCGGCATGCCGTCTCCGACAGTCCAGTCACCGTGGGCGCTCTTGACGAACCCGACCGGGGTTATGACCGCGGCGGTACCGCACGCGAAGACCTCGGTGAGCACGCCCGACTCGTTGCCGGCCTGCCAGTCGTCGGTGGAGATCTTGCCTTCCTCGGCGCTGTAACCGAGGTCATTCGCGACCGTCAGCAGCGTGTCCCGAGTGACGCCCGGCAGCAACGCGCCGTTGAGCGCCGGCGTGACGAGCCGGGCCTGCTCGCCCGAGCCGTACACGAAGTACAGGTTCATGCCGCCCATCTCCTCGACCCACCGATGCTCGGCGGAGTCGAGCCAGACGACCTGGTCGCATCCCTTTTCTGCGGCCTGCGCCTGAGCGATCAGTGACGCGGCGTAGTTGCCCGCGCATTTCGCCTCGCCGGTGCCGCCTGGTGCCGCCCGGGTGTACTCGGTCGACAGCCACACCGAGACCGGCTGCACACCGCGCGGGAAGTACGGACCCGCAGGCGAAGCGATGAGCAGATAGCTGTAGGCGTTTGACGGACGGACGCCCAGCCCGATTTCGGTCGAGATCATGAACGGGCGCAGGTACAGGGACGCGTCCAGACCGTCTGGCACCCAATCGCCGTCGATCTCGAGTAACGCCCGGATGGACTCGATGAAGGTGTCCTCGGGAAGCTCAGCCATCGCCAGCCGCCGGGCGGAACGTCGGAACCGGGCTGCGTTGGCGTCGGGGCGGAATGAGGCGATCGACCCGTCCGGCTGCCGGTACGCCTTGAGCCCTTCGAAGATCAACTGCCCGTAGTGCAGCGACATGGTGGCGGGATCGAGGGTCAGCGACCCGTAGGGCAGCACTTCGCCCTCCGTCCAACCCGTGTCGTGCGTCCAGTCGATGCGCACCATGTGGTCGGTGAAATAGCGGCCGAAGCCGGGTTTGGCCAGGATGTCAGTCCGCTGTTGCGCGGAAACGGGGTGCGGATTACGGGTCACGCGGAACGCCATAGTTGGACATCCTAGTAACGCCATGGAGGAGAAGAGCCGTCCATTTCGGCGGAAGCGGCCGCGCCCGGACCCATCTGACACTGCGACCGCGCCGTGGCCCTGGCCCGGATTCGAAGAGGATCGGCAGGTCGCACGCTGAACAACGGCTGAGCCTCGGCCTGAGCAGGACCTCTCGACCTGATGTATCGTCGTGATACATCGGACTGAGAGGTTCGGGATTCAGGTGCTCGAGATCGCTGTGCTGGGTCTGCTGGGCCAAAGCCCTATGCACGGGTACGAGCTGCGCAAGCGGCTATCGACCCTACTGGGCGCATTCCGGGCGTTTTCCTACGGCTCGCTGTATCCCACGCTGCGACGGTTGGCCGAAGCAGGTTGGATCTCCGAGGAGACTCCGGACCTGGCAACAGGCGGGCGGTCGCGGCGAGGCAAGCGGGTGTATCAGCTCACCGCCGAGGGCAAGGAGCGACTGGCCGAACTGCTCGCCGATGTCGGCCCCGACGCCTACGACGACGAAGGGTTCGGAGCTCGGCTCGCGTTCTTCGCGCAAACCCGGTCCGACGTGCGGTTGCAGATCCTCGAAGGCCGCCGGCGGCGAGTAGAGGAGCGGCGGGACGGCATCCGCAGCGCGCTCGCCCGCACTAGCAAGCGGCTGGACCGCTACACGCTCCAGCTGCAGGAACACGGCTTGGAGTCCGCGGACCGCGAAGTGCGCTGGCTCAACGAACTGATCGACCGGGAACAGACCGATACCAAGACCGACCGCAGGACCGACCGCAAGTGATCGAACTGAAGGAGCTCATATGGGCAACATCCGCGTAGGCATCGTCGGCGTCGGCAACTGTGCCGCCTCGCTCGTCCAAGGCGTGCATTACTACCGCGACGCCGATCCGACGCAGAAGGTGCCCGGCCTGATGCACGTCCAATTCGGGCCGTATCACGTGCGGGATATCCAGTTCGTGGCTGCCTTCGATGTCGATGCCAAGAAGGTCGGCCGCGATCTGTCCGAGGCGATCTCGGCCAGCCAGAACAACACCATCAAGATCTGCGACGTGCCGCCGCAGAACGTCATCGTCCAGCGCGGCCACACCCTAGACGGTCTGGGCAAGTACTACCGCGAGACCATCGAGGAATCCGACGAGGAGCCCGTTGACGTAGTCGCGACACTGCGCGACGCCGCAGTGGATGTGCTCATCTGCTACCTACCGGTCGGCTCGGAGCACGCGGCTAAGTTCTACGCCCAGTGCGCGATCGACGCTGGCGTGGCCTTCGTGAACGCCCTGCCGGTATTCATCGCCGGCACCCCCGAGTGGGCGGCCAAGTTCGAGGAGGCCGGCGTGCCGATCGTCGGCGACGACATCAAGTCGCAGGTCGGTGCCACTATTACCCACCGAGTCCTCGCCAAGCTGTTCGAGGATCGAGGCGTCGAGCTTCAGCGCACGATGCAGCTCAACGTTGGCGGCAACATGGACTTCCTGAACATGCTCGAGCGCGATCGGCTCGAGTCGAAGAAGATCAGCAAGACGCAGGCAGTAACGTCGCAGATCCCCGACCGTGATCTCGGCAAGCGGAACGTGCACATCGGGCCCTCGGACTACGTCGCGTGGCTCGACGACCGCAAATGGGCCTACGTCCGGCTGGAAGGCAAGGCCTTCGGCGACGTCCCACTGAACCTGGAGTACAAGCTCGAGGTCTGGGACTCTCCCAATTCGGCCGGGGTCATCATCGACGCGTTGCGCTGCGCCAAGATTGCGAAGGATCGCGGCATAGGTGGGCCGATCTTGTCGGCGTCAAGTTACTTCATGAAATCACCACCGGTGCAGTACTTCGACGACGACGCCCGCGACGCCGTGCAGAAGTTCATCGACGGCGCGGTCGCCCGCTGAGCGCCTGGATTGGGGACGGAATTGCGCGTCTGCGCGACATTTTCGTCCCCAATCGTGACCGACGGTCAGTTCAGGGACGGGTCGGGCGGATAGGTCGCCACCAGATTCAACGGCGGCGGCTGACGGCGTAGCACCCGTGACCACAGGGTTCGCGGCTCGTCGCTGAAGACATCCGCCGCGGAGCCGGGGACAACGAACCAGGCACCCTGGGCGAGCTCACCGTCGAGTTGGCCCGCGGACCAGCCCGCGTGCCCGGCGAAGATCCGCAATTGCCTGGTCAACCCGGTGATCAGCGCGACATCAGCGTCCAGATCGACGGTGGCGAGCCCGTCCGTCAGCCGGCGCACGGTGGACTCGTCCTCAACAACCTCGTCACCGCCGACCTGGCCCAGGCACAGGGCACCGTCGACCAGGACCGGGCCGCCCCCGAAGACCACGGACGGTTCGGAGACCGCGTCCTGCCAGAGCGGGAGCACCTGACCGACCGGGGTGCGACTGGGCCGGTTGATAACTACGCCGACCGTTCCTCCGCTGTCGTGCTCGAGCAAATACACAACGGTCCGCTTGAAAGTGTCCTCGGTGAGCGGAGGCGCGGCGATCAGCAGCCGTCCGGGCGCCGGTTCCAGCCTGCGCACCGGAAACGACGGCAGGTGGTCTGGTCGTTCGGAGGACACAGTGCATATCTTGCCGTGTTCGCCTGCGCCTGGGCGATGTCATGGACCACGGGGCGCAACAAAACGTTCGCGGCCAGCTACCGTCAGACTGTGCACTATCGGGGCCACCTGCGTGTCGCGCTCGCTCGGCGCGACTTCCGGCGGCTGCTGCTCGTGCGTCTGATCGGCCAGTTCGGCGACGGCGTGTTCCAGATATCGCTCGCGGGCGCGGTGCTGTTCAACCCGGAGCGGCAGGCCCACGCCGCCGAGGTCGCCGCTGGATTCGCAGTGATTCTGCTGCCGTACTGCCTTGTCGGGCCGTTCGCCGGCGTATTGCTGGACCGCTGGTGGCGCCAGCGAGTGCTCGTGCTCGCCAACCTGGTCCGGGCGCTGCTGGTTCTGGGTGTCGCCGCCGAGGTGGCAGCGGGTGTCGACAATCAACTGTTCTACGGCTCAGCGCTTGTTGTCGTGTCCGTCAACCGGTTCTTCCTCTCGACGCTGTCCGCCTCGCTGCCTCACGTGGTCAATCCTCCGGAGCTCGTCACGGCCAATGCGCTGTCGACGACCTGCGGTGGGATCGCCGCCACGCTCGGCGGGGGTTTCGGTATCGCCATCCGCGCCCTGGCCGGAGACACCAACGTTGGGTACGGCATCGTCGGCGCGCTGGCGCTGCTGCCATATGTCGCGTCCGCACTGATCGCCCGAGGTTTCGCTCGGGTGGCCCTCGGGCCCGACGATGTGCACCGATGCAATCGGGAGACGATGCGGGCTGTCGCGGCGGGACTCGTGGCCGGTGCCCGGTACGTCGCGCGGCTGCGGCCGGTGTACTACGCGTTCACCGTGATCGGGATATACCGGTTCTGCTACGGCATCCTCACCATCACCACGTTGCTGCTCTACCGCAACTACCTGCCAGATGACGGCTTCTTCCGCAACGGACTCGCGGGTCTCGCGCAGATCGTTCTCGGCGTGGCCGTCGGATCTGCGCTGGCCGCGATCGTGACGCCACCGGTCACGCGCCGGCTAGGCTTCGTGCGCTGGGCGTCCATTCTGCTCATGACGGCCTCCTCGGCTGCTTTCGGCTTGATCCTCCCGTTCCGACTGCCCCTGCTGGTGCTCGCCGCCTGTGTGCTGGGCTTCACCTCTCAGGGCATCAAGATCTGCGTTGACACCCTGCTCCAGCAGAATGTGGCCGACGATTTCCGCGGCCGGGTGTTCACCCTCTACGACACGCTGTTCAACGTGACGTTCGTGGCCGCTGCGGTCGTCACCGCCCTGCTGATCCCGGATTCCGGACATGCTCCTGCTGCCGTGGTCGCGATCGGTGTGGTCTTCGCCGTGACCGCGCTCGGCTACCTCCGCTTCCACGGCCGCGGTCAGCTGGCGCCCGCGGCCTCCCCGGCCGAGACGGAGCCGCTACCGATTGGCCAGTGACGAGTCAGTCGCCTTTCTCGGCTGCCGCCCACTCGCGCAGGGCCGCCACCGCGCGGTCGTGTCCGAGCGGACCGTGCTCGAGTCGCAGGTCCAGGAGAAACCGGTAGGCCTGTCCAACCCGCGGCCCTGGCGGGATGCCCAGCACCATCATGATCTCGTGCCCATCGAGATCCGGGCGGATCGCGTCAAGCTCCTCCTGCGCCCGCAATGAGGCGATCCGGGCCTCGAGCGCGTCGTAGCTCGTCGCGAGCCCTTCCGCCTTGCGCTTGTTACGGGTCGTGCAGTCGGACCTAACCAGCTTGTGCAGCCGATCGAGCAGGGGCCCCGCGTCCACGACGTAGCGGCGTACGGCTGAGTCGGTCCACTCGCCGCGGCCGTAGCCGTAGAAACGCAGATGCAGGAACACCAGCTGCGCCACCTCGTCGACCAGCTGCGTAGGGTATCGGAGCGCCGAAAGCCGCCTGCGGGCCAGCTTCGCGCCGACCGCCTCGTGGTGGTGAAAGGTCACTTGGCCGCCGGGCTCGAAACGCCGGGTGGCTGGCTTACCGATGTCGTGCAGTACGGCCGCCCATCGCAGAACCAGGTCCGGGCCTTCGGTCTCCAGCGCCATGGCCTGATCGAGGACCTGCAGGGTATGTGCGTACACGTCCTTGTGCTGACCATGCTCGTCTGCGGCCATGCGCAGCGCCGGCAGCTCCGGCAGGATTACGTCGGCAAGACCGGTGTCGACGAGTACCTCCAAGCCGCGCCGGGGTGCCTGGCCGAGCAGCAGCTTGGTGAGCTCACCCTGAACCCGCTCGGCGGTGATACGACCCAGCTCACCGGCCATCGACGACATCGCCGCACGGACATCCGGCGCGATCCTCACCCCGAGGGTCGCCACGAACCGCGCCGCCCGCAGCATGCGGAGCGGATCGTCAGCGAACGATTCTTCGGGGGTGCTGGGTGTACGCAGTATGCCGCGCGCCAGATCGGCCAGGCCTCCGTACGGATCGCTAAATCGCCCGTCACCCGTCACCGACAAAGCCATGGCATTCATCGTGAAGTCGCGGCGGCGCAAATCGTCCTCGAGCGACCGCCCGTACGCGACCTGAGGGTTACGGGACACCCGGTCGTAGCGATCCGCGCGGAACGTCGTGATCTCGCAGCGGTGCCCGTCGACCAGAGCGCCGACCGTGCCGAAGTCGATTCCGGTCGTCCAGGTCGCCTCGGCAATCGAACCGACCAGCTCGAGCACCTGCTCCGGGTGGGCATCGGTGGTGAAGTCGAGATCCCCGAGATCCGGGGCATCGGGGCCCCGCCCGAGCAGCGCATCGCGGACCGGTCCGCCGACCAAATGGAGCTGGAAGGCGGCCGAGGCGAACAGCCTGCCCAGTCGCTGCGCGACCGGAGGCACCGGCACCAGGTCGGCAGGTCCACGGGCGGTCACGGACGGCCAGCGTACCCATCAGGCGGTTACGATCGGGCCATGTCCCGAGGCGCCTCGGACGCGCCCCGGCGCGGCCGGTCACAAGCGCGGAAAGCGCCGGCGTCCGGTCGAGACACTGCGGGCTCGTCTGGCGGCCGCACGCGTCGCCGCCCCCGCCTGCAACGAGTCGACGAGACGAGCGCGGGCGGCCTCGTCGTCGACCTCGCTGACAAGATTCCGCGGGGGGCGCTGATCGGGCGCACAGACCGCAGGGGTCGGCTGCTCTGGTCCTTGCCGAAGGGGCACGTTGAGCCCGGAGAGACGCCGGAGCAGGCGGCTATCCGGGAGGTCGCTGAGGAGACCGGGATCGCGGGGGAGATATTGGGGAGTCTCGGCACGATCGACTTCTGGTTCATCGCGGAGGGACGGCGGGTGCACAAGACCGTCCACCACTTCCTGCTGCGGGCCGTCGGTGGCGAACTGTCCGACGCCGACATCGAGGTCACCAAGGTCGAATGGGTGCCGTTCCCGCAGATCGCCGACCGGCTCGCCTACCCGGACGAGCGAGGCCTGGTTGACACCGCGGGGCGACTGCTCGCGGACACCGCGTGAGTCGACTACGGCGAATCGGGCCACCAGCGCATCCGGCCGGGCGGCGAGGGAAACGGGTCTTCGCCGCATTCCTCCTCGGCGGGCTCGCGTTGGCCCTGACTCCAACGTCCGCCGGCGCAGCTGCGCCACTGACCGAATCGTCGGTGACCGTTCGGGTCGTGGACATGTCCCCGACGACGGCCACCGGAACGGCGAAACCGGCGCCGTTAAGGATTACCGTCGCGCTGACGAACACCACCGGCCAGGCGCTGCGCGACGTCCAGCTCTCCGCTCAACGCGAAGCCCCGATCAGCCGCCAGTCCCAACTGGACCAGCTGATGGCACATCCGACCGCCGGTGACCCCAATGGCATCCAACCCATGCATGCGGTAGATCTGGGCGATCTGGCGGCCCACGCGTCCGCTCGGGTGATCTACCGCGCCGCAACCAGCACGGTCGTGTCGGCGGCAGACATCTGCCTATGCCTCACCGGCGTCTATCCGATCGACTTCTCGGTGACTGCCACCGGGACCGACGGGGTGGCCACGCAGGTTGGCTTCGGGCAGACCTACCTGCCTTACTTCCAGAGCCACCCTGAACCGGTGCAAATCAGCTGGGTATGGCCGCTGATCGACCGTCCGCACCGGCTCGACGACGACTTCACCTTCACCGACAATGCGCTGCCGGTGACCGTCGGAGCTGGTGGTCGCCTCGACCGGATGCTCCGGGTCGCTGAGCAGGTAGCACCCGACGTGCGGCTATCGCTCGTTGTCGATGCCGACCTGCTCGACGAGCTTGCGGTCATGGCAAGCGGGAAGTACGACGTGCTCGTGGGCGGCAAGCGGGTCGCTGGAACGGATGGGCGAGTCGCTGCAACCTGGCTTGCCCGACTGCGTGCGTTGCTCCCGCGGGTGGATCTGCACATCACGCCGCCGAGTGACCCCGACGTCCAAGCCATCGTTCGGCAGCATCTGCCGTGGACGGCAACCATCAGCGCTCCCGCGAGTACGCGAGTGGCGGCCGCGCTCGGCGTCCCGTCCCTCGCCCCATTCGGTGACGTGTACTGGGCAACTGGCGGGACGACCACACCCCAAGCGCTCGCGTCAGTCATCGATCACGGCGCATCCGGGCTGATCCTCGACGACACCGCGTTTGCCGCCGACGTCTCGGTATATCCGCGGCCAAACGGGGTGACGACACTCACCGCATCGGGGCCAAGCGGCTCGGTACGGGTGGCCGTGACTGATTCGGGGGTGCAGCAGTGGGCTGGTGCCGTGCTCGGCCGCGGCGGCCTCGGTAGTGCGGCTCTGCCCCAGTTGGTCTCAGAACTTGCCGTGCGGGCGATAGATCAGCCGGATCAATCGCACTACGCCGTGATCACGCCAGACCGGCATCTGGACCCATCGGTCAGTCTTGTCACAAGGGCGATTCTCGAGACCGCGAACACAAGTTGGTCAGAAGCGTTGCCGGTGCGCACGGCCCTGCGGCGCGTTCCGCCGACGGACCGGGGCGCCCTCGGAGCGGTTGATCCGAACCGGGAGATTTCCGCCGCAGTGGTGGGACAGGCGCTGGCGGCCTCGAATTTCGCCGACTCCTTCCGTAGCGCGCTTTCCCAAGCAGACGCGGTGAAGCTGCTCGGCGGAGTTCCCACGGCAGTCCAGCGGACCGTATCGTCCGCGTGGCGAGACCGGCGCGCGGAAGGCCTCCAGACCGCTGCGGCCTTGACCACCACCGTCTCGAGCCTGCAAAACGGGGTCCAGATCGCGCAACCGGCCGTCGGCACCTACACGCTTGCCTCGAACAGCGCGCCGCTCTTCGTTACGGTGGTGAACTCACTGCCGGTTCCGGTCACCGTGCAGGTGAGCATCGAGACCGTCAACAACATCGTTGGCTTCAGCGCGCAAACCCTGCAGCACGAGACCATTCCAGCCCGGCAACAGGTCTCGCTCCGCATGGCCGTCAAGGTCCAACGGGCTGGACGGTTCCAGGTGGACGCGGCGCTCGCTACGCCCGACGGAGCACCGCTCGGCCAGCCGGTGCGTCTTCACGTCCGCAGCACGGCCCTCGGTGGCATCGGGGTGACCATCACCCTGGTGGCAACCGGGATCCTCGTCGTCGCGCTCATAGTGCGCTTCGTCCGCCGGCTCCGTCACCGCCGGCCTCCGCCGCCTACTGACAGCTCAGCGCCGCCAGCCCAGCCGATGGCGGTAGGTTCATGACAGTGCTATCCCGCGGGCACCGCTCATGACTGACGACAGCTGGAGCGAGCCCGAGCTCTATGGCTCGGGTCGGGTCGTGCTACAGCCACCTGACCAGGCCGATGTGGCGTGGGGCGTCACGACATACGTCGGGCCGAAGCGGTACCGGCCGGTCGCCAACAATCAGATGCCGCACCCCGCCGCACAGGCGACCTCCGAACCCGAGCCGCCTCCGGCAGACGACAACCGCAGCCTGCTGGCATCCAGCCGCACGATGGCTATCGCCAGCCTGGTCAGCCGAATCACGGGCTTCATACGCACCCTGGCGATCGCCGCGGCTCTCGGCGCAGCTGGCGTTGGCGACGCGTTCAACGGTGCGAACACGTTTCCGAACATGGTCTACGAGCTGCTGCTGGGCGGCGTGCTCACCAGCGTGATTGTTCCGTTACTCGTCAACGCGCAGGTACATGACAAAGACCGCGGTGTGGCCTACACGCAGCGGTTGATGTCACTTGCGACGGTGGCGTTGGCGATGGCGACCCTGCTGGCCGTCGCCGCGGCGCCGCTTATCGCACGGGCGTTCGTCACCGACCCCGCGAAGCGGGAGCTGACCAGCATGTTCGCCACGCTGCTGCTTCCGGAGATTTTCTTCTACGGCATGGCCGGCATGTTCACGGCGCTGCTTAACGTCAAGCACGTCTTCGGCCCGGGGGCCTGGGCGCCGGTCGTGAACAACGTCATCGCGATCCTCACCGTGGGAATCTTCCTCACCCTGCCCGGTCCGCACACCTTGCTGCCCTCCACGATCACGAATCCGCAGATCCTCGTCCTGGGCATCGGCACCACGCTCGGGATTGCAGCCCAGGCTGCAGTGCTGATCCCGTTCGTGCGGCGGACCGGGTTCCGGTGGAAATGGCGCCTGCGCGGTACCCCCGAGGAGGAGGACCGCATGAAAGAGGCGGGGTCGCTGACCGCCTGGGTGCTCGGTTACGTGGCGGCGAGCCAGGTCGGCGTCGTCGTGATCATCAAGGTCGCGTTCGGCCTGAGCGACGGCGCCGTCACCAACTTCACGTTTGCCGACCTGCTATTCCAAGTCCCCTATGGCGTACTAGGTGTGTCCCTACTCACGGCGCTTATGCCGCGCATGGCCCGGTCCGCCGCCCGGGGAGATACCGCGGCGGTCGTCGCCGACCTGTCTCTCGGCGCGAGACTCTCCGCCGTTGCCCTGATTCCTGTGACGGTCGCGTTCATCGTTCTCGGTCCGTCACTCACCACGGCGTTGTTCATCGGGCGGATGACCGTCGATGAGGCTCGACTGGTCGGTACAACGCTGGCTTGGGCGGCGTTCGGCTTGCTTCCGTTCGCGTTCGTCATGCTGCAGCTGCGGGTGTTCTACGCGATGCGCGACGCGCGGACACCGACGCTCGTAAACATTTGCATGGTGCTAGCGAAGATCATCCTGGTTCTGCTGGCGCGCGAGACGCTCTCAGGGGACGCCCAGGTGATTGCGCTGAACGTCTCCACATCCCTGTCCTACATCGTCGGCGCCGTACTCGGCCATGTGCTGCTCACCCGGCGATTCGGCCGGCTGGGATTCTTCGCGGTGGCCCGGACCGTCTGCCGGATCGCGATCGCGGCCGCTATCGCGGGGGCAGTGGCCTGGGGCGGCGTCTACCTCGCGCACCTAACGGCAGGTTCCGGCCGAGTCGGCTCGTTCGTTGCTCTCATTCTCGGCGGGATCCCCGGCATTGTGGTGTTCGTCATAGCGGGACGGGCGCTACACATCTCCGAGCTCTCAGAGATTCTCGGAGCGCTGCGGCGCCGCCCGGCGGCAGCGCCGCCAGAGCCCCAGTCCGCTGCGTCCGAGCGGGAATCTCAGGGGCCGTAAGATCGTTACGCCGGTCGACATCGTTGAAATTTCGAGGACATCACCACGTGACGACAGCAGGCACCAATCGCCGGGCGCTCATCATCATCGGCTCTGGCCCAGCCGGATATACCGCGGCGCTCTACGCCGCCCGAGCCGACCTCAGCCCGCTGGTGTTCGAAGGCAGCCAATTCGGTGGCGCACTCATGACCACCACAGACGTCGAGAACTACCCGGGCTTCCCCGAGGGCATTATCGGTCCGACATTGATGATGCAAATGCGCGAGCAGGCCGAGCGGTTCGGCGCTGAGATCGTCAGCGACGACGTCACGTCCGTGGATCTGACCTCGCCGGTCAAGATTGTTCGCTCACACCGCGACGAGTACACCGCAGACGCGGTGATCCTGGCGATGGGCTCGGCGTATCGCAAGCTCGGCATCCCGCGAGAGGACGAGCTGTCCGGCCACGGGGTGTCCTGGTGCGCCACCTGTGACGGTTTCTTCTTCCGCGACAAAGATCTCGTGGTCGTCGGCGGTGGCGACACGGCTATGGAGGAAGCGACGTTTCTGACCCGCTTCGCCAAGTCAGTCACTGTCGTGCATCGGCGCGACTCGCTTCGTGCCAGCCGCATCATGGCCGATCGGGCGACAGCCAACGACAAGATCC
>Ga0081540_1003736_pt1 | contig 11927 bp, 9 predicted proteins | sample TabmetS2T1R1_FD_71024 | JGI IMG/M metagenome (GOLD analysis project Ga0081540, IMG submission 71024) | Tabebuia heterophylla rhizosphere microbial communities from the University of Puerto Rico - S2T1R1 | ecosystem: Host-associated > Plants > Roots > Rhizosphere ...
CAGGGCCGATGAGCGCAGCCGCGTTGCCGCCGTGTTCACCAACCGCCTGCGGCAGAAGATCAAGCTGCAGTCCGATCCGACCATCATCTACGGGCTGGTCGGCGGCAAGGGCACGCTGGGGCGACCGATCAAGCGCTCGGAGATCACCCAACCGTCGCCCTACAACACCTATGTGATCGAAGGCCTGCCGCCCGGACCGATCTCCAACCCCGGACGCGCCTCGCTGGAGGCCACCGCCAACCCAGCGCGCACGCGCGACCTGTTCTTCGTCGCCGATGGGACCGGCGGCCACACCTTCACAGAAACCTACGACGCGCACCAGAAGAACGTCGCCAAGCTTCGCGCGATGGAAAAGCAGATCCAGAACGATACGGCCGAACCGGCCGAGGATGCGCAGCCTCCCGCGGGCCTCGCCGCGCCCGGTGCGGCCGATACCAACCCGACCGCCGGCACGAGGCCTGCGGCGAAGCGGCCGCCGCGCCCGCCCGCAGCCCCGGCCGCGCCGGCACAGGCGCCGGCCCGGCAGGGCGCCGCGCAATCGACCACGACACCCCCGGTGGTGCAGCGCTGACCTGAGGCGCGTCCTGGCCGATACCACTTGGCGCGAAATCGTCCTATGGTCGCCCGCGACCCCTTTGAGTCTCTCATTCCCCCGCGTTCGGAGAATTTTTCGCGATGGCGCTGTCGAGCATGACCGGTTTTGCGCGCAGCCAAGGCGCCAGCGGCCCCTATACGTTCGAGTGGGAACTGAAGTCGGTCAACGCCAAGGGCTTTGACCTGCGCCTGCGGCTGCCGCCCGGCTGGGACGAGATCGAGGCGCCGGCCAAGAAGCGGGCAGGCGAACTGCTCGTGCGCGGCACCGTCTACGCCAATCTCAACGTCAAGCGCAGCAATGCGGTGGCGCAGGTGCGCATCAACGAGGACGTGCTGGCCGCCGTGGTGAAGGTCGCAGCCAGTGTTGCCGGCAAGATCGATGCCGTGGCGCCCAGCGTTGACGGCCTGCTCGCCATCAAGGGCGTCATCGAGGTGGTTGAGCCCGAAGGCGATGAGGAAGAGGACAAGGCGGCCAGGGTAGCCGCGATGGCGGCGTTCGAGCAGGCTTTGGCGAGCCTTGTCGAGATGCGCCGCCGCGAGGGCACCACGCTCGGCCAGGTTCTCGGCGCGCGGGTGGACGAGATCGAGAAGCTGGCAATGCGTGCCGAGGCCGCGCCGGGGCGAAAGCCCGAGGCGATCCGTGCGCGGCTCGCCGAGCAGGTCGCGGCGTTGCTCGAGACATCCGATCGCTTCGACCAGGACCGGCTGACCCAGGAAGCACTGTTGATCGCGACCAAGGCGGATATCCGCGAAGAGCTCGACCGCATCGCTTCCCACGTCGCGCAGGCGCGCGACATTCTCGGCAAGGGCGGACCGGTCGGCCGGCGCCTCGACTTCCTGGCGCAGGAGTTCAATCGCGAGGTCAATACCTGCTGCTCGAAATCGAACGACATCGAGCTCACCAATACCGGGCTCGAAATGAAGAATGTCGTCGAGCAATTCCGCGAACAGGTCCAGAATCTGGAGTGAGGCGATGACGGCGGGCGGCCAGGGATTTGACGGAGCGGAACGGCGCGGCCTGATGTTCGTGCTGTCCTCGCCGTCGGGCGCCGGCAAGACGACGCTGTCGCGCATGCTGATGGAAAAGGTCGGCGGCCTGCAGATGTCGGTTTCCGCGACGACGCGGCCGATGCGGCCGGGAGAGGTTGAAGGCAAGGACTACTACTTCGTCGACCAGAAGCGCTTCGATGAGATGGTGGCCAACGGCGACCTGCTCGAATGGGCGCCCGTGTTCGGCAAGAGCTACGGTACACCACGCGTGCCGGTCGAAACGGCTCTCGCCGCGGGGCGGGACGTGCTGTTCGACATCGATTGGCAGGGCACGCAGCAGCTGCGTGAAAAGGCCGGCACCGACGTCGTCAGCGTGTTTATCCTGCCGCCGTCGGCCGCGGATCTCGAAAAGCGGCTGCACACCCGCGCGCAGGATTCGGCCGAGGTGATCCGCGGACGCATGGACCGCGCCAGCCATGAGATGAGCCATTGGGCTGAATACGACTACATCGTCATCAACCACGATGTGGCTGACGCCTTTGCCGAGGTGCACTCGATCCTGAAGGCGGAGCGGCTGAAGCGCGCGCGCCGCGTTGGCCTCACCGGCTTCGTGCGCAACCTGCAGCGGCAGCTCGAGAAGTGACGCCTCAGGCGGCGCGTCGTCCGCCCCTGTGCGTACGCCGCCGCTGTCTCTCGCGATAGAGATCGCCTGGCCGCAGTTGCTGGTCGGGCATTTCCAGCGGCGGCATCGGTGCGCTCGGCGACAGCCGCGCGGCGCGGGAGGAGCGCCAGGCAAAGAGCATGCTCACGAGAACAGCGAGGACCGACAGTGCGCCGGCGCTGACGGTGATCAGCATCGGAAGCGACATCGGCTTCTCCGATAGAGGCATGGGCGGAACGGCACGCGGCATGGCTTGCTGCTTCGCCGGCGTCGTCGCGGCTGCGGGCGGGGTACGCACCTCTGCGCTCTGGTCGGCCGGGGCCGTCGGCGCAGCAGGGGGATTGGCCGCGGAATTCGTCGTCGACATCGGATCCGGCCAGCGCGTCGCGGCTGCCGGCGCCAGCATGTTTGCGCTTCTGACCGTGGAGGGCTGGTTGCTGTCGGCAGCAGGTGCGCTGGCTGCGGGCGCGCTCGGCGCCGGCTCGGCCCGCGTTTCCGGCTCGACAGCCACCTGCGAGAACTCGGCGCGCGCATCGGAAACCGTGCGCGCCTTTGCCGGCTTCTTGCGCGACGTGGGGGCGGCTTCTTCAGCTACAGCCGCGGGTTCGGCCGCCTTGCTCGCGGTCTTTTCGGCATCATCCTTCAGAAACCAGCAATGGCGCCCGGTACCCCGTTCGGTACGGTAACGCCACCGCGCGCCGGGCGGGCTGTATTCACGAGGAGACGTCAGGCATGTGTCTTGACGTTGTTCGGCTTCTTCAGGAGCGGCGAAGGCACTCGCGCTGGAAAGAATGGAGGCGATCAGCGCCACCACGAATTTTGCAGCGCGGGTTTTCATCAACACACCTCCGGGACACTCGACGCAACACAACTACTGGCCCGTTCTCGCCAAGAATCTGGGTCGCAATGAGCCGCAAATCCGGAGTCGTTAAGGCTTAATTAAGACCCCGCTGACGGTAGTCGGCGGGGTAAAAAGCGAGCGGCCTTTTTGCCTAGTTTTTCAACACGATACGGCCGACCACGCGGCCGGCGCGCAGCTCGTCGATCCACTTCTGCACGTCCGCCATCGGCTCCTCGCGCATCGGCGTCGGCTTGATCTTGCCAGTGCGCGCCAGCGCCATCAGTTCCTTGCCCTCAGCGAGCGTGCCGACCATGAAGCCCTCGATGGTCATGCGCTTGTAGACCCACTGCACCATCGGCAGGCTGAACATGCCGCCCATCAGGCCGGACACCACGATCTTACCGCCGCGGGCGGCAACCGAGACGGCAAATGCCATCGACTTCTCGTTACCCGCGAAATCGACGATTTCGTCAAAACCGCCCTCGGTCTCCTTGATCATGCGCTTGGCAACGTCAGGCTCGGCGGGGTCGTAGGCGACGGCGGCCCCGTTCTTCAGCGCACTCTCGCGCGCGGCCGGGCTCAAATCCGCCACCGCAATCGGTTGCTTGAACATGGCCTGAGCAAACGCCAGGCCCATCATGCCGACGCCGCCGAGACCGATCAGCAGCAGGTTGCGCTGCCGCGGCCGGTCCACCAGCCGCTTCAGCGCGCCATAGGCGGTGACACCCGAGCACATCAGCGTCGCCGCCTGGTTCACCGGCAGCGGATCATATTCCAGCAGGTATTTTGCGTCGGGCACCAGCACGTGGCTGGCAAAGCCGCCGTCAATGGACACGCCGAGGAAGCGCTGCTTGACGCAGAGGTTCTCGTCGCCATTGGCGCAGTCGCGGCATTGGCCGCAGCCGATCCAGGGAAACACCGCGCGCTTGGTGCCGATCAGGCCTGCAGGCGCATCGGGGCCGACTTCCTCGACGACCCCCGCGATCTCGTGGCCGAGCGTGAAGGGCAGCACCATGCCGCGCGTGGTGTCGAGCTTCTTGCCGCCGCCGAGATCGGCGTAGCCGTCCTGGATATGCAGGTCGGAATGGCACAGTCCGCAGCGTTCGATGCGGACCAGCACCTCGCGGCCTTGCGGCTTCGGCGTATCGACGATGGTTTCACACAATGGCGCATCGAACTTGACGAGTGACTGGCGACGCATCAGCGCCATTGGTTCTCTCCCTGACGGCTCAAGATTGTTTTGCGGCCCGTATATCGGCCAATTCGCGCGCCATGGCAACAAAACCGGAGACCGGAATGGTCTCGGCGCGCCGGGTCGCCTCGACATGGGCGGCGGCGGCGAGCCGGGCCGGATCGGGTCCGAGCGATTTCAGGCTCTGGCGCAGCATCTTGCGGCGCTGGCCGAAGGCGGCGGCCGCCACCTGTTCGAGCGCGCGGCGCTCGCAGGCCTCGGGGTGCTCGCGCGGCACCAGCCGCACCACCGAGGAGGTGACCTTGGGTGGCGGCACGAATGCCGACGGCGAAATGTCGAACAGGATCTTGGTCTCTGCCCGCCAGTTGGCGAGCACGCCGAGCCGGCCATAGGCCTCTTCGTTCTCGTGCGCGACGATGCGCTCGGCGACCTCGCGCTGGAACATCAGGACCATCATGTCGTACCAGGGCGGCCACGGCTCCAGCGTCAGCCAGTTGATCAGCAGTTGCGTGGCGATGTTGTAGGGCAGGTTGGCGACGATCTTGGCGCGCTCGCCGGCAAGCATGGGACGCAGGTCGAAGGTCAGGGCATCGCCGCAAACAACTTCAAGCCGGCCAGGATAGCGTTTCGCGATCGCCTCCAGCGGGGCCAGCGCGCGCTCGTCGCGCTCCACGGCGATCACGCGCCGCGCGCCGAGCGCGAGCAGGGCGCGGGTCAGCCCGCCGGGTCCGGGGCCGACCTCGATTACCGTGGAATCCTCGAGCGGGCCTGCCGCGCGCGCGATGCGGGCGGTGAGGTTGAGGTCGAGCAGGAAATTCTGGCCGAGCGATTTGCGTGCCGAGAGAGAGTGTTCGCGAATGACCTCGCGCAGCGGCGGCAGGTCGTCGATCGCGCTCATGCAGCGGGTGCCCTCAGCTTTCCGAAGTTCGTCGTAACTCGCAGCGCCCGCTGTACGAACTTCGGAAAGCTGAGGGCACCACAAGAGCTAACATTTTCAGTGCCGTTTTTCGATCTGAAGTTCCTGTGACGAATGTGCCGCATGCTGTGCAGGAACTTCAGATCGGCGGCACTGAGCTAGCCGCCATGCGGGCGGCAAGCTTCAGCGCGGCGATCAGGCTCGCCGGACTGGCTTTGCCGGTCCCCGCGATGTCGAAGGCGGTGCCGTGGTCCGGCGACGTCCGCACAAAGGGCAGGCCCAGCGTGACGTTGACCGCGTCGTCAAAGGCGATGGTCTTGATCGGGATCAGCGCCTGGTCGTGATACATGCAGATCGCGCAGTCATAGGTCTGGCGCGCGGCCTCATGGAACATGGTGTCGGCCGGCAGCGGTCCGCGCGCCTGGATGCCGCGGTTGCGCAGCGCCGCGATTGCTGGCGCCACGATCTCCTCGTCTTCGGTGCCGAGCGTGCCGAACTCACCGGCATGCGGATTAAGACCGGAGATCGCGAGGCGCGGATTGGCAATCCCGAACCGCGATTTCAGGTCGGCCACCGTGATACGCGCGGTCGCGACGATGAGCTCGCTGGTGAGCTGGGCAATCGCATCGCGCAAGGGCAGATGGATAGTCACCGGCACCACGGCAAGGGTCGGCGACCACAGCATCATGACCGGCTGCGGCGTGCCGCCGTCGCTTCTGGCAAGCTCGGCGAGAAATTCGGTGTGGCCGGGGTGCTTGAATCCGGCGCGATACAGCACGCTCTTGGCAATGGGATTGGTGACGATGGCGCTGGCGCGTCCGGCGGTGACGTCGCCCACGGCCTGGCGGATCGAGGCCAGCACGGCGTCCGCACTGCTGGCATCCGGCCGCCCCGGCGCTGCGGTCGCCGCCGTGCCGGTTGCGACCACGGGCAGGGCTTTGGCGAAGGCCGCGCTCGCTTCCTCAGTGCCGACTTCGGCGAAGTCGGCCTTCAGGCCGAGGTGCCTGGCGCGGTCGGCGAAGAAGGCACGATCGCCGAGCAGATAGAATGGCGGAAGGCCGGCTTCGCTGCGGCGCAGCCACGCCTCGATCGCGATATCAGGTCCGATGCCTGCAGGCTCACCGGAGGTCAGGGCAAGGGGCTTTGCCATGCATCAACGATATTCGATCATCGCGGCTTTGCGGACTTCCTGCAGGTACGACTTCGACTTCGCCTCGTATTTCTGCACGAACATCTTGTCGCGCATTTCCTTCTTTTTCGGCGTGTCGATGGTCGTCTTGTTGCGCGCGCACAAAGCCACCATCTCGACGCCCTGCTTGGTCGTCTCGGGCGGCGTCAGGTGGCCGATCGTGGTCTTTTCCAGCATCTCGCGCAGCGATGGGGCCAGATCGGCCGAAGTCTTGGTGACCATGTCGCGGACCGCCGTGCTCTGCATGGTCTTGAAGTAGCTGCTGGCATCGGCACAACTGGTCACCCGTTCGCGCAGCGCCTCGGCTTCCTTTTTGCGCTGATCGAACGCGGACTGGGGCGATCCACGCGGCACGATAAGAACGACCGGCAGCATCTTGTATTCGGAGGCTTCGACCTCGAGATTTCCTTCGCCGCTTTCCTTCACGGCGGCAGCAACGTCTTTCTCGCCAACCTGCAGGCTCTCCTTGTAGCGGCCGCGCACCAGGCTGGTCCAGACCATCTCCGCCTTCATGCGCGAGCGCAGCGTATCCGGCCGTACCCCCTGCTTCTCCAGGACCTGGGTCAGTTGATCCGCCGACAGGCGCATGCGCTGCGCCATCGCGGCGTAGGACTGGTCGATATCGCTCGACGACGGGTCGACGCCGAAGCGCTTGGCTTCCTTGATCTTCACCTTCTCGTCGATCAGCTCGTTGATCACCTCCTGGCGGGTCGCCTGCTTGTGGGTGGTCAGGAAGGTGAGCTTGGTGCGCTGCTCGATGTCCATGTTGGTGATCGGCTCGCCATTGACCATGACGACGATGCTCTGCGCGCGTGCGGGCGCGCTGCAACCGATTGCGGCAAGCATGATTGTGGCGAGAAGGGTCGAGAGGCGGAGCGAGGGCATGGCGGTCATGTTCATAAGCGCTTTTCAACCTGTTCGATCCGGACGCCGTCCAGGCGAATCCATCCTCGGTCAGATCACTGGATGCCGGCTCCGCCCGCCGAGCTCGACGAGGTCGCTATGGTACGCAGGCCGATTTGCAACATGAACGTATGGTTCAGTGTCGGCGGCGTGATACCGGCAGAGTAATTGTACGATGTCACATAGTTTGCGGCCAGCACGAAGCAGTCGTCCACGTAGCCGGCGCCGACGATGTACTGGTTGATCTTGTTGGCTTCAAGATCCCAGCGCGCCGCGCCCGAGACCACCCAGTTGGCTGCAACCTTCACCGAGGCGCTGCCGAGCAGGCCCTCGCGGCGGGTCAGGTAGCCGAGCTCCGGCTGTGCGGCATAGTTGCCGTACAGCATGGAGACCGACCAGCGGTCGAAGGTGGCGCGGCCCTCGGCCTCGAAGCGGTTGACGTTCGTCGTCGCCTCGTCGATCCGGGCGCGGGTCGAGAAGGTGTAGGTGCGGTTGGGCGAATAGCTCACGCTGGCCACATAGTCCGAGCGCTGGGTCGCAAGGCCGGAGTCGAGACCCGTATTGGTCGCGTCCTTCACCGCGTAGGAGTTCAGCCCGAACATCTGGTAGGACTGGCCAAACAGTACGTTGATCGCGCCGCCGCGGTCGAACTGCGTCGTCGCCTGTACGCCGACATTGGCGCGGCCGCCGCCCTCGATGCGGTCATAACCGGAGAACTTGTCGACTGCGAACAGGTTGCTGGCGTCGAACACGAGGCTCTGGGCGTCCTCGTTGGGCAGCTTGCCGGCATAGGTTTCGTTCGGGCGCAGGATGACCTGGGCGATCGGCGTGATCGTCGTGCTGCCCCACGGCTGGACGTTGATGAAGGGGTAGCGATATTCCAGACCGACCGCCGGCATCGCGCGCAGCGCCTGGGTGTCGCCGACCGGCAGGAAGTTGGAGACGCCCGGCTGGTTTGAGATCGAGGCGTCGATCGCGTCCGCGCGCAGGATCGCGAACGGCGTCCAGATCTGGCCGATCGGATCGGTGAAGGATTTCCGCCACTGCACTTCCGCCGTCGCGCGCGTATAGGTGCCGGGCATGCCGCGCAGCAGGCACTGCGACGGCAGCCGCGCCAGCGGATCGGCGGAGGCGTTCAGGCAAAGCCCGTTGGTATTGGCGAGCGTCGTGATCGGGTCGAACGCCGCGGTCGAGCGCGTCAGACTCGTGACGTTGGTCCTGTAGCTGACCTCGCCGCCGAAGATGTTGCTGTTGATGACGTTGTTGTAGTCGATCACCGGGTGAATGACCGGGACCTGGTCCTGGTTGCCGGAGAAGCTCAGGTAATAGATCGCGCGCGCGTCGAAGAAGCTGCGGTTGCCGACGCCGGTGAGATAAAGCTGCGAGATCGCTTCGGTCGGCAGGCTCAGGAACGAGGCGAGCGGGTCGCGGTACTGGGCGAGGCGATAGTCCGAGAAGAAGTAGTAGTCGGTCAGCAGCACGCCGTCCCAACCCCACACCCACTTGTCGTTGATCGAGAACTGGCCCTTGGTGTCGATGCCGCCGCGGAACTGGCGATCGCCGGGCTGTCCGGCATAAGCGCCGGGATCGAGCTGGTCGATGCCATAGAGGCGAATTTGGTAGGCGCCGTCCATCAGCCGCTGGCGGAATTCGACCTGCCCAAGCACGCCCTGCTTCGTGGTGAAGCGCGGCGTGATGGTCATGTCGTAGTCGGGCGCGATCGCCCAATAGAACGGCGTCTCTACGCCGAAGCCGTAGCCGCTCGCCGAGTTGTAGCTCGGCATCAGGAAACCGGTCTTGCGCTTGACGGTCGGATCGGGCGTCGAGAAATAGGGCAGATAGGCAATCGGCACGCCGAAGAATTCGAGCTGCGCGTTCTCGAAATACAGCATCCGCTCTTCTTGATTGTGGATGATACGCGCGCCCTTGACCTGCCACAGCGGCGGCTTCTTCGGATCGTCCTTACACGGCGCGCAGGCGGTGTAGACGCCATTCTCGAACACCGTGTAATTGCCCGCCGAACGGTCGGCGCGGGTCGCCGCCATCCGCGTCTGGTCCTCGGTATCGACGCGCAGCGAATCGACGAAACCGTCACGGTAGTCGTCGCTGAGATCCATGACGTTGGCGTAGGTGATTTTGCCTTCCGCATCGGTCAGGCGGATGTTGCCCTCCGCGTGCAGGCGCTTGGTCTTCTGGTCGTAGACGACCTTGTCGGCCTCGACGCTGGTGCCGTTGTAGAACATCTGCACGTTGCCGACCGCGGACACGCGCTGGTTGTTGTAGTCGTAATCGACCTCGACGGCTTGCACGAGCATCTGCCCGTTATTCGGCGCCGGCGGCGGCTTCGGACGCGGCGGCCGCGGATTGTAGGTGAAGCTCTGGGCGACCGCAGGCGAAACCTGCGCAAGCTCAAGCGCGCCGGCAAGAATGAATCCGGAAATCAGGATCAGGAGTGCGGCCATGCGGCTACGTTGACGGCGCACATGACTGCGCCGCCTGAACGCAGGCGACCTCAACTGGCGGGCGGCGACAACGGCCACTACCCGTCCTCCTGGTATAGCAAGGCCAAGAAACCGGTGAGGCCACCCACGCAGACGGGCAACCACGCCGCAGCGATGGGGTGCATCAGCTCAGCCTTGCTCAAATCTTCAGTTACTTTCGATAAAACGTAGAGCAGAAAGCCCGCGCCCACGCCACTTAAAACCATCTTCTGCACGCCGCCCATCCGGAAGAAGCGCAGGCTCACCGAAGCGGCCAACATCACCATTGCAGCCAGCAAAAATGGCTGTGCGATGAGCTTGTGGTACTGCAAGCGGTATCCGGCCGTGGCAAATCCCGAACTTTCCGACGAGCGGATGTATGTCGGAAGTTGCCAAAAAGACACAGTTTCGGGGGTCGAAAAGCTGTTCCGGACCTGGGCCTGGGTGAGGGTCGTCGTGATGTAGAACGTCTCATCCTCGATCGGCGGTGAGTCGAGCGAGAATCGGCGCGCCGATTTGAACACCCAGCGGCCTTCCTCGAGCGTCGCTTCGCGAGCCTCGATTCGCTCCTTGAACTGCAGGTCTGTGTCGAAACGGAACACGGTGAGGCCGGTCAGCCGAGCGCCCTGCTGCTCGCTGCGCGCCGCGTTGATGATCCACTGGCCTTCGTTGTTGACCTGATTGAGCCAGAAGCCGGAGGCATCCTGAATGCCGCCGCCGGGCGCGGAGCCGAACAGCTCGGCTTCCATCCGCTTGGACAGCTCGCGCAGATTCGCCGATATCGGGTTGTAGGCGACGGTGGCGAAGATTCCGAGCGCGACCGCGCTTGCGAGCGCCGGCGAAATGAATTGCCATGCGGACACGCCGGCCGCCCGCGCGACCACCAGTTCGAGCCGCCGCGACAGCGCGAGGTAGCAGGTCATCGCGCCGATCAGCACGCAGAACGGCATCATCTTCTCGAGCAATTGCGGCACCCGGTACAACGAGGTCTGCGCCACCGTGATCGCGGAGGCCGAGGCAAGGCCCGACGTCTTGCGCACCATCTCGATGTAGTCGACCAGCACGAGCAACAGGAAGATCGACGCGAACACGCCGACCGCCGCGACCACGAATCGGCCGGCGAAATATCGTCCCAGCGTGTTGGTCATCATGCTCATGCGGTGGCGGGCCTCCCGAAGAGGCGCAGGATGCGTTCGTTGTTTCTGTTGATGGCCTCCATCAGACCCGCCGGCGCGTCGACCACGACGCCGCGGACGATGAGGAACATGCCCGCGGCGATCGCGATCACCATCATCAGATACTGCACCGCTGCAGCCTCGGGCGTCTTCACGGTGACGACCGAGCAGGCAAAGCCCGCCATGCGCAGGCCGAACACCGTCAGCACCGCACAGGTGATGGCGAAGCCGCGACTCTGCCGCGTGGTGCGCGGCGTGCCGAGGAAGGCGAAGGTCAGGATGGAAAACGCGAAGGGATAGATCGGTGCGAGGAAGCGGTCGTGCAATTCGGCGCGGAACTGTCCGGGGAGCTGTTTGTAGACGGGGTCGTCAGGGGAGGGCGACATCAGCTCCCACAGATAGCGTTCGCGAATTCCGAGCGCGACGTCGCGGCCGCGATTGGAGAACTGCGACATGTCGAAGGCATAGCGGCCGAAAGCCACCAGTGCGGGATCGCGCTTCCCGGCTTCGAAGCGTTCGAGGTTGCCGTCTTCGAGCACGAGATAGGAGCCGTTTTCGTTGCGCAGGATGGTGCCGTGGTCGGCGATGATGGTGACGCGCTCCTTGGGGTCGCGGCGGTCGTCGACGAAAATGCCGGCAAGCACGCCGCCGGGCTGGCGCTCGCGAATCCGGATGGTGAGGTTCTGGTCAAGCTGCGCAAAGCGGCCCGGCTGCAGGATGTTGGTGAGCACGTCGGCGGTGATCTCGGCGTCCCATTGCTTGATGCGGCGCAGGCCGTCCGGCGCGAGGTAGGAGGCGATGAAGGTGACGAGGAGGGACACCGCGCAGGTCGCATAGAAGAACGGCATGAACAGGCGCGCCGGCGAATAGCCGGCGGCGTTCATCACGATGATTTCGGAGTCGGTGGCGAGCTTGTTCAGCGTGTGGGAGATCGAGATCATCAGCGCGATCGGCGAAATGACCAGGATCAGCGCCGGGATGACGAG